>Ga0172379_10000179_pt1 | contig 168160 bp, 164 predicted proteins | sample GrowelOW334metaG_FD_119756 | JGI IMG/M metagenome (GOLD analysis project Ga0172379, IMG submission 119756) | Groundwater microbial communities from an aquifer near a municipal landfill in Southern Ontario, Canada - Groundwater well OW334 metaG | ecosystem: Environmental > Aquatic > Deep...
ACGACCCCAAGGTAAGTTACCAATGTGTTACGCTCCCGTTTGCCGTGGGTCTAACCCACTCGACTTGCATGCCTTAGACACGCCGCCAGCGTTCGTCCTGAGCCAGGATCAAACTCTCAAAAATTTGAGAAGCAAATTTTTTGAGTCCGGCGAATGCCGGACAAAAAAAGTTTTGCATTCTCAATATATTGAGTAATTATGATTAGCTCAATTTATGTTTTGTTTTTTGTCCGGCGTATGCCGGACGGAATAGTACGATAATTGGCGCCTGTTAGCACCAAAATTTTCCCGAACCTTGATCTTTTGTCGACCGACCAAAATTCAGAACCATTATTTTTTTATCCCGCCACTTCAGCGGCGGGGTTCTTACCTACTTAGTTGTTTTATGAAAAAGTCTTTATTTTAAATTTTAAGACCCTTTGTTTGTTAAAGTGCTTTAGACAGTTAAAAAACAGGGATATCATTTTTTTAATATCACTGTCCGTTTCTTTAACTGAATTTTATCAAATCTTACTTAATAATAATCCATCCGCGGTCTCTTGTCAAGGAGGAGAAAATTCAATTATCAATTTATGACTATCAACTTATGATTTTATTAAATATTAGCTAAATAATAGACAAATATTATTGACTTTCGTTATTGCGTCGGATATAGTAAACACACAATACAATTTTACTTTTAAATAATTGATCATTGGAAATTGTTCATTGATCATTGATTTCTATGCATTGCCTAATACTCTGCGGGGGTTCCGGTACCCGCCTTTGGCCATTGTCGCGAAAAAATTACCCGAAACAATTTCTTAAACTCTGCGGCGATTACTCCCTGCTTCAAGAAACTTTTTTAAGGATGAAAAAAATCATTCCGCCGGAAAATATTTATTTGATCACCAACCGGGAAAACTTTTTTAACGCCTTAAACCAGATAAAAGAAATAGCGGACGATTTTAAAGAAGCGCAGATAATAGTAGAGCCAAAAAGCCTGGACACGGCTCCGGCCATAGCGCTGGCAACAAGATACCTCGTTGAAAAAGTGAATATCAATCCCGAGGAAACTATAATTGAAGTCCATTCGGATCATTACATAACCGAAGAAAATAAATTTCTGGAACTCGCCAGACTCGCTTTAAGGGAAACCGGCGATAACGTCGGGGCAATCGGCATCACCCCGGCAAAAGCCGAAACCGGCTACGGCTATATTAAAAAGGGTAAAAAAAAAGGCAGCCATTTTTCAGTCTCGCGATTCGTTGAGAAACCGGATCATGAAACCGCTTCCGGATACGTCGCTTCCGGCGATTATCTTTGGAACGCCGGCATTTATCTTTTTACCCCGAAGACTCTCGCGCGCGAGCTTGAACTCCACGCTCCGGAAATATTTTCCATTTATAAAAAAGATTATAAAACTTTCCTGAAAAACTTTTCCAGTTTAGGTCCGATAAGTTTTGACGTGGCTATATCAGAAAAGTCATCCAGCATCATCGTTTTTGAAGGCGATTTCGGCTGGAATGATATCGGGTCGTTTGATTCTTTGGCCGAACTTAACCTGCCCGGCGCCAACCCGCGCCACATAAGCATTGACTCAAAAAATATTTTCATCCAAGGCTCGGGAGACCGGCTGGTCGCGACCGTCGGCGTGGAAGACCTTATCATTGTTGATTCAAGCGACAGCATCCTTATCCAAAAAAAAGGCCGAAGCCAAGAAGTAAAAAAGGTCGTTGAACGCCTGAAAGAAAAAGGGATGAAGGAAGTTGAGCATAATCTCATCGGTTACCGGCCCTGGGGGAAGTACGAAGTGCTTATTGACCGGCCGAACCACAAAGTAAAAAAACTAATTGTCTATCCGGGCGCCAAGTTAAGTCTCCAATCGCATGAACGCCGGGCCGAACATTGGGTAGTTATAAAAGGGACGGCAAAAATAGTCAACGGAGGAAAAGAAACCAGCCTCAAAAAAAATGAAAGTACGTTTATCCCGGTAAAAACAAAACACCGGCTTTCAAATCCTGGCAAAGCCGACCTGGAAATTATTGAAGTCCAGACCGGCGATTATCTTGAAGAAGATGATATAAGAAGATACGATGACGTTTACAACAGGTTGTAGCGAAAATCGGACTATAATTTTTCACTTATACTTTTCCAAGCTCTTTTTTAAACCAGTTTACCCAGGCAACGTATTTCGGATCAACTCCGTTTAAGAGGCCTAAGTAATAACTGATCCATAATCCCGACTGGTAAATCTCAAAAGCCTCGCTAAGCTTAGTTTTGCCCGTTAACCCGATTTCTAAAAATTTTATCCCGTTCTTGCTTACTACTTTTTTCGTCAGCGCGAGCCTTTTTAAAATTCTCGGGTGATACAGCTTTGAATCAAAAAATACAAACAGTAAATCCTTTCTGTTTAATTTGGGATGGCTTAACCCTTCCATGGCGTGATGGTTTAATTCGGGAACCGTTAGGTAGGCGCAGAAATTCTTGGCGCTTTCGTTTATCTGGTTCCTAAAAATATGCAGGTTGCCTTCAAACTGGTCTCCGGCAATAAGGACCGGAATCGTATTAAACATCTGCTTCGCGATTAGCTTCGCTTCATTATTCTTCGCGGCAACGGCCGGCTCAAGCTTGCCGTTATTTTTTCTAAGTTCGCTCGCGATTGCCCTAATCTCCGCTAAATTGATTTTTAGCGCCCCAATTTCGTTAAGCAAAACCAAAGTTCCGGCCACTAAATACCCGAGCCCCATTCTCGGCTCCAACGAAGGATTATGTTTTGGGTTAAAAACGTAATTTGGCAAATCATGCTTTTTTATTAATTTCAATAGCAGGTTATTTTTATCCTTTCCTTCGCTGGCGGTTATGGAGATTATTTTCGCCCCTTTTTTCCTGGCCGCGGCCAGGGTGGAAAGCGGCTCTTCGGTCGTACCGGAATATGAACAGATAATATACAAAGTTTTCTCATCTATAAAATCAGGCAGGACATAACCCGGCTCAATTATAAACGGGATTTTTAATTCCCCTGCAAAAAGAGATTTTATCATCCGGGCGCCGAGGTTAGAGCCGCCCATGCCGTTAAGGACAATTTTATCAATCTCCTTGTAATCTTTAGGTATTTTAATCGCGTCAATTTCATCCAAAACCTGCTCAACCTGATCCGGCAAAGCCGAGATAGATTCGGCCACGAATCCTGTGTCCAGTTTTTTTATCGCTTTAAGGTTGTTTAAATTCATATTTTTCAGACAGCAAAAAAATTAATCCCAAACAATAACACAATGTATAATTAATATAATTATACTAGTAACTTTCAACTATGTAAACATTGATTTCAGCCCGAAAACATGTTAATTTTATAATAGTCAAGCATAAATTGTAAATCCTATGTCCGGACACTCCAAATGGGCGACAACCAGAAGGCAAAAGGCCGTCGTTGACGCGAAAAAAGGTGCAATTTTTACAAAACTAGGCAACCTGATTACCATAGCGGCGAGGGAAAAGGGCGGCGATCCGGCTATTAATTTTTCTTTGCGCATTGCCATAGAAAAAGCCAAAGCCGCCAATATGCCCAAAGATAATATTGAGCGGGCGGTTAAGCGCGGCACCGGAGAACTCTCCGGCGCCGAGATTGCCGAAATCTATTACGAGGCGATCGGCCCGGCCAATTCGCAATTCATCGTAAAGTCCTTAACCGACAACCGCAACCGCTCCGCCTCAAACATCCGCCATATTTTTACAAAGCACGGCGGCCAGTTCGGCGCCGTCGGTTGGAATTTTGGAAAAAAAGGCATTATAAGAATTGCGAATGAAGAATTAAAAAATAAGAATATAAATCCGGAAGAATTAGAGCTGGAATTGATTGATGCGGGAATAGATGATTTTATAAAGGAGGAGGAAGGAATAACAATTTACACCACCATGGACAATCTTCAGAAAATCCGGGAATGGCTGGAAACGAAAAAAATTTCCGTTGAATCGGCAGAAATTGAATTTGTCGCTAAAGATAGCCTCCAGGTCGGCGGTGAAGACCGGGAAAAATTGGAAAAAATCATTGAAGAACTGGAGGATAATGAGGATGTTTCCGATTATTACGCCAACGTCAATATCTAATGGGAGCCAAACATTTAAACGATTTATCTCAGCTTAGCGCGGCAGAATAAGGTCTTTCTAATATTTATCATTATGCAAATATTTCTGTCATTCGCCGGTATTGTCATTTTTCTTGAAATTATTTTTGTTATCGTCGCTTTCTGGACATTCTTCACTATCTTTTTCACCCGGGTTCCTTTCGCGCCGACGCCGAAAAAAAACTTTAAACAGATTTTTAACGAGCTTGATCTCCGGCCGGGCGCCGAAATTTACGATTTAGGCTGTGGCGACGGCAGTTTTTTGTTTGAAGCCGAAAGGCTCGGTTTTAGAGCCTCAGGCTTTGAGCTTTCCCCTTATCCGTATTTCCTTTCCCTTTTAAAAAAATTCCGGCTAAAAAGCCGGGTAAAAATATCCAGAAAAAACTTTTTTAAAGAAGACATAAGCCGGGCGGATGCGGTGTTTGTTTTTTTAATCGCGAGCATCATGACAAAAGTCGGCGAAAAGCTGAAAAAAGATTTAAAACCCGGCACTCCAGTCATTTCTTACGGGTTCCAAATTCCCGGCTGGTCGACCGTAGAAATACTGGACACAAAACCGAGTAAAACTTTTATTTACCGCGCATGAAAACCCGCTCTTCCATTATTCTCGGCATTGATCCCGGTATCGCCGATACCGGCTGGGGCGTCGTTTTTCGCGAAGGCCATAATTTAACCTGCCGGGACTATGGCTCAATCAAAACTCGTGCTAAAATGGAATTAAGCGAACGGCTTTTCATAATCCATAATGAACTCGGAAAAATTATAAAAAAATACCGGCCTGACTTAATCGCCGTTGAAGAGCTCTTTTTCTGCAAAAACGTCAAAACCGCCCTTGTAGTCGGCCAGGCTCGCGGAGTGATTCTTCTAACCGCCCGCCAGTATAACGCGCCGATTACTGAATTTACGCCGCTCCAGGTTAAGCAGGCGGTTTCCTCCTACGGCGCGGCTTCTAAAATGCAAGTGCAAAAAATGGTTAAATTGATTCTAAATCTAAGAGAAATCCCTAAGCCCGACGACGCCGCCGACGCGTTAGCCATAGCCATTTGCGCCAGCAACGCGCGCTACACATAACAAATAACAGCCTGTGTTACGTGTTCCATGTTATGTGTTATGTTTAGATAAAACTCCATGTCTAAAAAATCCGTAAAAATTCTTATCATCTCTAATTTGCTGTTTTTAGTTTTTTGTTTCACGCTTTTTCCCTCTTTGGCAAACGCCTGTAATTGCATGTGCTCTTTTAGCGGCGGCGCGGAACAATACGTCGGTACAGCTTCTGATAATAATTGCAATTATTTTTGGTGCGATACTACCAAAGGCATGTCCGGCAGTCCGCATTGCGCTACTGACTCAACCCAGCAAACCGGCGCCGCCAATTTCACCCCCCAAATCGGCATTCCGGGTTCGGAGTTCCAGCAGGGCGCGTCCATCGCGGTTTCCAATAATACGGCCACTATCGCCAATTATGTCAAAGCCATTTACAAATATTTAATCGGCATCGTCGGGATTACGGCGGCCATAATGCTTATGGTCGGCGGCGTAGTCTGGCTTACGGCCGGCGGCTCGCCGGAGCGAGTCAAACAGGCGCAGGATTATATCGTCGGCTCTCTAACCGGATTAGCCTTGGCTTTAGGATCTTTTTTAATTTTGGGCATGATAAATCCAGCCTTGGTGAATTTCAGGATTTCGGGGATTGGAACGGTAAGTAGCCCTGCTCCATCCTCATCCACGACAGTGTCGGGCGTATCAACTACGGGATGTTGTAACGGCAGATATGGTTGCATTGCTCCGTCAAAAGATGATTGCAATAATAATGGCGGAAACTGGCTTGACGCGACTAGCATAAATTACACGTGTGAAAACAACTATACTTGTACTGAAATAAAGAAAGAAGAGTTGGGGTGTTGTGAATTTTACGCGTTTATGAAGATTGGAAAAACCTGCCAGGGAAATCTTAATTATAGTGCCTGCATGAAGCTAGTAGATAACCCCACCTTTAGTAAGGGTTACACGTGCGTTAGTCCTAATTGTGTTCCTCATTAAAGCCATACTTTCTTCCCCGCGCCCGGCGGGAGTTTCCAGCAGGGACTCCCGCTCAAAGAAAAACAATTCTACAAATCCCCATGCTAAAAAATTTCTTAAAACCGCTATTATTTTTCTGTTATCTGTTATCTGTTTTCTGTTTTCTGGCAATTCCCGCTCAGGCCATAAGTGATAGTTCTCCATACTGGGGCGATTTTGTCGCGCCACCCATACAAATCCCTATTCCGACCGTAAGTATAACCAAAGATTCGGTTAAGTGCGAAGGCGACTACTGCGAAATCCCCTGGATCGGCCAATACGTCGCCGGCATCTATAAATACGCGATCGGCGTGGTCGGGATAATCGCGGCCATCATGCTCATGGTCGGCGGAGTCAGATGGCTAACAGCCGGCGGCAACGCCTCAGCCGTGACAGACGCTCAAAGTTACATAACCGGCAGTCTCACCGGTCTGGTCTTAGCGCTTTTATCCTACACAATTCTTTATACCATCAACCCGGCGCTCGTATCATTTAAGCCGATCAGGGTAAAGATGGTGGAGAAGGTAGATATAATGAGCAATACCGGGGGATTAAGCTGCAGCGCTATAACCAATGAAAGCGAATGCAATGCGGATAAGCAACAATTAGGCTATGAATTTTATAAAGGCGCGGAGTGTCCTGGCGCGGCTGATGCCTGCAAAAACAATCTCGAAGATTACAACGGTTGCATGAGCGGAAGAATGTGCTGTTGCACGAGAAGCGCGCAAGCTGGGTGTTCCTGGGCAACAGATCCAACGGATACCACCTGCGGAAATAACGCCCGGCAGGTTTCCGAGTACAGTAAATGCGGAACCAATACCGGAGGCATGTCCACTTGCTGTTGCAATTGGGCGAGCGAAGGGGGAGGGGACGCACAAAAATTATTAAACTGCATACAGGGCGCAACATCCGGTTTTGGAAGCGGTTCAATAAAAGGCTCAACTGAATCAAATAAACAGTGTTGCGAAAATTGGACTCCAAGTTGCGGACACTCCCAAACTAGATCAAATTCTTGCCACTTTGGATGCAAGAATGGATACCAGACCATGGCTATCGATTGGGGGTTGGGAGGTTCTAGAGATTGTAATAAAATTTGCGAAACAGCAAAAAATATTAGCTCGAAATGTTCAGGTGACATCAAAGGTTCAATACTTGGACCTACTTTCTGTCCATCATGTAGCGGTTATAATCCATATCAAGATCATGACGATCATTTTCATATGAGTGTTAAGGGATGTATTCAATAAATACTATGAGCAAAAAAAAATTGATAATTATTTTTTTGATAACAACAGTATTAACTATGGGAGGATTTTTTCTGTTCCGAAAAAAAATTTCAAAAAAATGTGTTAATTTAAAAGGAGACAACCAAGCCATTTGCATAAAGGAAGAAGCGGTTAATAGCGGCAATTTAAAAATGTGCGGACAAATTTTCAATAATAACTTGAAATACTGGTGTTATTATGAAATCGCCGATAAAAACAACGATCATAAAATATGCAAGAACCTAAGTGAATCCGACAATTGTTACTTGAAAATCGCCATAAACTTAAAAGATGAAAAAATTTGCGAAAAAATTTTTCAAAAAGATATTAAGGCTTATTGCATAATCAACGCGGATCCCGAATGTCTTCCAAGTAAATTCTATACAATAGACAACGAAGGAAAATTCAATTGCGCTGACTCAAAAATCAAAAAAGAATGCGAGGTGAATGTAAACTGCCAGTGGAGTTATTATGAAAATAATACCGGCTCAAGCGACTGTACCTGCTGTCCCAAAGACCCGAATAAACAGCCTGACCGGTGCCTGGAAAAGGGGGAATAAATTTGTAATAGCTGATTACTAAATTAATTCGGAGCATGAATAAAAAACTGAAAATATTTTTAACTTTTTTCCTTTTTGTCGCTTCTGTTTTTTTCTTCCCTTTTATTGCCCTGGCCGCCGACAAATGGATTCCGCCGACTTTGCAAATATCCATTCCGACCCTAACCGGATTCAGCGCGCCGGAGAAGTGCGATACGGCGCCGGACGGCCAGCCGATTTATTGCGTCGGTTGGATCGGCGAATATATCGGCGCGATCTATAAATACGCGATCGGCATTATCGGCATTGTCGCGGCTATCGCCTTAATGATTGGCGGCGCTAGATGGCTTACGGCCGGCGGAAATCCTTCGGCCGTTAAAGACGCCCAAAGCTGGATTACCGGCGCGATTACCGGCCTCATAATCGGCCTCGCTTCATACCTAATACTCTATCAAATCAATCCGAACCTGGTGATTTTTAAGCCGATCAGGGTAAAGATGGTAAAAGAAGTAGCAATCAGCTCGGTAAACGATCGTCTTATAAATTGCTCAATAAAATCGGCTTCGGAATGCGCCATCGGCTCTAACGGAATGAAAACTGACGATTCATGGAATAAATGCGCCAAACCAACTTGCGCCCCGGATGATATAGGCTGTCTGTCGCAAGTCTGCTGTTGTTTTGAAAGTCCCCTGCCTAACTGCCAATGGGAAACTGACTGCTCCGCTGGACGCGAACCGGCCGACGGCGCCGGTTGCGGAACTTTTTACGGCGGACTGGCTGAGAAATGCTGTTGTTCAAAGGCAACCGGAGGATGTAATCCGGCGGAAACAGGAGCTTGCTCGCCGAAACTTCTTCAGGCAAACGGCGGCAACTGTTTTGGAAGCAACATAAATGAAGCATCAGCAATATGCCAAAAAGAAAGTTCCGGAAACGAAACAAATACCAATCCTCAGGCAAAATGCAGTTATAATGGTAATAAATATCCTGTCGTAATCGGCTTATTTCAAATTAATATCAGCGCCAATATAGTAAGAGATTCGTCAGGTAACTCTTACAACTGCCGTTCCGCTTTTGACAAGCCATATTCTGATAAATCACCAAACTGCAACATAAATAATTGGGGTTTGTACGACCAATGCAAAAAACTTATGGAATCAGCCGCCAATAATATTGCGACTGCATGCAGTTTATCAAACAACGGAAGCAACTGGGGTAAATGGGTGGCCAACGATAATTGTAAATATTAGAAATATGCAAAAATATTTTTTTAAAATTTCCGCATTTATATTAATCATCATTCTTGTCTCTATTGGTGTATATTATTATAATAGAACGAACCGAGAATTAATAATTATTTCAACGCCGCAAGGAGAGATAAAAATCGATAATATATATAAATTGGAAGGGGTCAAGGCTTTATCCCTGAACGGAATAGCATTTAAAGAAACGGACAAATATTATTTGGCTTATTATCCCGAAGATCAAGGGTTTATAATCGCGATCTTAAATCCAAACATAGAGGACTCAAGAAAAGAAGCGGAAAAAGAGTTCATAAAACTGCTGGGTATAAATAAAACTGAGGCATGCAATCTGACCGTAGAATTATCTGTCCCATACAGCATAAATAAAGAAGTGTCTGGTAAAAACTACGGCCTCAGCTTCTGCCCGGACGGAATTCCATTTGACCAAACAGTATCCGAAGGGCAGGCCGAAAATTCAAGCGCTTCGCAGTCCGACTCCCTTCTGCAAAAACTTATGAACATTTTTAAAAATCCCCTCACCGTCGCCTTAGGAGCGGCGTTCGTTATAGTCGCCGGAATCATTTTATTCGCGAGAAGATAATAAGCCTGCGCCAATCATATGATCCATTTTACCAAATACGCCGAAAAAAAATTTGAAATACTGAACGCTCACAAGGTTTTTATTACCCGCGAGCAGGTTGAAGAAACTGTTAAACTGCCGGACAAAGTTGAAAAGAAAGGCCGGCTAACTTCAGCTTGCCGGGACGGCGTGGGCGTGGTATATAAGAGGGAGGGGGAAGTTATTAAAGTATTAACTTTTTATCCGATAAAACAGTAACCGCGTTTATAAAATTTATTTATGCTTTACGACCCCGAATCCAACATATTATCCTGGGAGCTTGCAAAAGGGCCGATAAGCCGCGCCCGATCTTTCGGCAATTTTATAATCCACCTTTCCAAAGCCGGCCAGCCGGTTTTAATTGAAGTCTTAAACGCTTCCCGCTTCGTCGGGCAGTTTGAAAAAATTAAAGAACTTGGGAAGTTAAAAGCAGTTCAAACCGGAAATTGAAAAATCAAATATTTTTTATGACAACTAATCCCGTCCAAGTTAAACCTAAATCAAAGCAACTCCTTTCCCCCGGTCATCGGGCTTGCGCCGGTTGCGCGCAGTTAATCGCCGCCCGAACCGTAGCCGAAGCGCTCGGACCGAACGTCATTATCGCTAACGCCACCGGCTGTCTTGAAGTTACGACCACCCCTTACCCTGAGTCAGCCTGGGGCATGCCGTGGATTCATTCGTTGTTTGAGAATGCCGCTTCTATAGCCTCCGGGGTTCAGGCGGCATTAATTTACAAAAACAAAATTCAAAGTTCCGTGATGCCGAAGGTAGTCGCTCAAGGCGGGGATGGTTCCACTTTTGATATCGGTTTCGGAAACATTTCCGGCATGTGGGAACGGGGAGAGGATATCCTCTATATCTGCTACGACAACGAGGCTTACGCCAATACCGGCGTTCAGGCTTCCGGCGCGACGCCTCCGGGCGCCAATACGACAACTTCCCCTTCGGGTCGGCAGTCAATCGGTTCTGATTTAAGAAAAAAAGACATGATTGCCGTAGCGCTGGCTCATGGCTTAAAATACGTCGCGCAGACTACCGCCGGTTTCCCTTTAGACATAACCGCCAAAGTAAAAAAAGCCATCGCCACCCCGGGTCCAAGTTATATCCAGATCATGGTGCCGTGCGTTCCTGGCTGGGGAATTGAACCGGCTGATTCAATCCGGCTCGGAAAATTAGGCGCCCAAACCGGACTTTATCCGGTAATAGAATATATTGACGGCCGGTTTTCTGGCTCAATGAAAATTCCGAAGCCGACGCCGAGAGTGGAAGAATATTTAAAAGCCCAAAAACGGTTCGCCCATCTATTTAAATCCGAAGAAGGAAAAAAACAGATTGAGTTTTTGCAAATGATAGCCGATGAAAACATCAGAAAATACAATCTGAATTAAAATGCAAAATGACAAAATTATTTTATCGTCATCCTGAGCGTAGCGAAGGATCCCGTGAACAGAGCTATTGCCACGAGATTCTTCGGCCTTCGGCCTCAGAATGACGAATTCAATTTTTACATTTTACATTATAAAAAGACAGCCCTTCCGCAGGCTGTCTTTTATATTCTTAAATTCGTTTAGGCGAATGGCGTCCGCGCCTTTTATATCTGCTGAAACTTCTTGTTCGGATTAAATCCGGTTCCCGAAGGGATTAGGCGGCCGATAATTACGTTTTCTTTCAGTCCTTCAAGATAATCAATTTTGCCGTTAATGGCGGCTTCAATTAAAACGCTTGACGTATTCTGGAACGAGGCGGCCGAGAGGAAGCTGTTCGTTGTAAGCGATGATTTGGTTATGCCAAGGAGTAATGTTTCCCCTTCAGATTCTTTTAATTTTTTTGATTTGGCTTCAATATTAGCGCGTTCAAAAACGGCCTTTTCAACGATTTCTCCGGATAAAAGATCAGTGCCGCCGGCATCCTGGACGTAAATCCGGGAAAACATCTGCTTGGCGATTATTTCAATATGCTTTTCGTTTAAAGGCTGGCCTTGGGAAGAATATACGAACTGAATCTCTTTAATAATATTCTTTTGGGCCTCAAATTTCCCTTTAAGCCGGTAAAGCTGCTGGAGATCGAGCGACCCTTCCGTGAGCTGGTCGCCCTTATTAACAAGATCACCATCCTTAACCCAAACGGCAAAGCCTTTTGGAATTATGAACTCTTTGACTTTTTCGGCGCTTACTTTGACTTTGACGCATTTTTTATCCACCTGAACCAAGCCTTCTTTCTTGGCTTTTATTTCTTTCGCGCCGATAGTGAAAAGCGTGTCATTGGCTTTAACTTCGTCTCCGTCGGCCACGAGAATATTCGGTTTTAGCGCTTTCACCTTTTTCGTTTTTACCGCGAGGCCGTCCTTTTTATCCGATTTTTCCGAAGCCAGCTGCGCGTCTTTTATCGCTTCGGCAAAATAATATTTATCCGAATCAGTCCCTTCATAATAAACTTTTAAAATCTTGCTTTGAGAATTATTGACGACCATTTTTCCCCGCTCATCCTCAATTATCCTTTCTGCCATTTCAATTTCCACCCGGCCGGAAACGTCAGCCATGTAGGCTTTTCTCTTCGGTGGACGGGCTTCAAAAATTTCTTCCACCCGGGGAAGACCCTGAGTGATGTCTTCCAATCCGGCTACGCCTCCGGTATGGAAAGTTCTCATGGTGAGCTGGGTTCCTGGTTCGCCGATTGATTGGGCGGCGATAATGCCAACCGCTGTTCCCATTTCCACCAGCTTGTTATAACCGAGATCAAAGCCGTAGCATTTGGCGCAGACCCCACGGTTTAAATGACAGCTTAATACCGAGCGGACGCTGGCTTCGTTGATATTTTCCTTAGAAAGTTCTTCGGCTATTTTCTCCGAAATAAGTTCTCCGGCTTTAACCAGAACTTTTCCTTTGGCGTTTTTTAAATCTTTCGCCATCACCCGGCCGATAAGCCGCCGGGAAAGAGGAACGTTCATTTCCTCACTCTCGGTTAAGGTGATTAAGATGCCTTCTTCGTCGCCACAATCGTCCTTAGTAATAATTACGTCTTGGGCCACGTCTATGAGACGCCGGGTAAGGTATCCCGCGTTAGCGGTCCTTAGGGCCGTATCAGACAAACCTTTGCGAACGCCATGAGTGGAAATAAAATATTCAAGCACTTCAAATCCGGTTTTAAAGTTTCCTTTGACCGGCAATTCAATAATATCTCCGGTCGGGGAAGTAACAAGGCCTTTCATTCCAAGAATCTGCGTCAGCTGGGCCCAGGAACCGCGCGCCCCGGACTCAATCATGGAATAGATCGGCCCGTCTACCGGCAGACTGGCTTTGCATATTTCAGTAACCCGGTCTTTTACGCCGGTCCAAAGCTCAATGATTTTACTGTAGCGCTCGGAATCGGTTAAAAGTCCTTCTTCATACTGTTCCTGAATAATATCAACCTGTTTTTCGGCGTCACCTACCAACTTATCCCGTTCGGGTAAAGCCGGCAAATCGCCGATGCCCCAGGACAATCCGCTTTTGGTTATGTAGAAAAAACTGGCGGTTTTTAAGTTATCCAAAAAGTCCACGGTTTCTTCTTCGCTATAATGGAGCAGGCTCTTCCTTATAAGTTTTTTCAGCATTCCCTTGTCCGCCACTTCATTGACATAGCGGAGCTTTTCCGGCAGGACTTCGTTAAAAATTATCCGTCCGACGGAAGTTTCAACCATCTCTTTGCCTATTTTCACTTTTACCGAATGGTTCAATTTTACATGGCCGAGCTCATAAGCCAGCTTGGCCTCTTCCGCTCCGGAAAAATATTTCATTCCTTTTTCCCCGTTTTTCTCCACCGCGCCTGAAGGCTTTTTCTCGTCGGCCAGATTAGTCAGATAAAAGGCTCCCCAGACCATATCTTGCGAAGGCGCGACTATCGGGTCGCCGGTCGCCGGTTTTAAAAGGTTATGGGAAGAAAGCATTAAATCCCGGGCTTCGGCAATAGCTTCCTCGGTAAGAGGAACATGGACGGCCATCTGGTCTCCGTCAAAGTCGGCATTAAAAGCCGAACAAACCAAAGGATGAATCTGAATAGCTTTTCCTTCTATGAGTATCGGGCGGAAAGCCTGAATGCCGAGGCGGTGCAAGGTCGGGGCGCGATTCAAAAGCACGTATGACTCTTTGGTAATATTTTCTAAAATATCCCAGACTTCATTATGGCCGGCTTCAATATAACGGCTGGCGCTCCGGACGTTATGGACCAACCCCATTTCAATAAGTTTACTGATTACAAAAGGCTTAAAAAGCTCCAAAGCCATTACTTTGGGAAGGCCACATTCGTAAAGCCGCAGTTTGGGGTTGACGACGATTACGCTCCGGCCCGAATAATCAACTCTTTTTCCGAGGAGGTTCTGCCTGAAGCGTCCCTGCTTTCCTTTTAAGGAATCAGCCAGAGATTTTAGATTCCTTTTCTGGCCGGTGGAAGCGGTAACGGTTTTAGTATGGCGAGCCGAATTGTCAATTAAGGCGTCAACGGCTTCCTGAAGCATCCTTTTTTCGTTGCGGCAGATTACTTCCGGGGCGTTTAGCTCTAAAAGCTGTTTTAAGCGGTTATTCCGGTTTATTACCCGGCGATAAAGATCGTTTAAATCCGAAGTGGCAAACCGTCCGCCGTCTAAAGCGACCATCGGCCGCAGGTCCGGCGGAATGACGGGGACGATGGACATAATCATCCATTCGGGGCGGATGTTGTTATGATGGAAGCTCTTAAAAGTTTTTAAGCGCTTGATCATTTTTTCCTTCTTTGATTCAACCGCTCCGACCAGCTCCTCTTCCAGCTCTTTGATGGACTTTCCCAAATCAATTTTTTCCAAAAGCTTCCTGATTGCTTCGGCGCCGATGCCGGCTTCAAAAATATGACCGTACTTAAGGCTTAAATCCTGATAGGCGCTTTCCGAAATAATCGCCATCGGTTTCAGGTCTTTTAATTCTTTTATGGCCTTTTCAAAAACTTCGGCCAAGTCGCTTAACTTTTCGTCTTTAGCTTTTTGGAGCGACTCCAGCTCCTTGGACGAGGCGGGGTTGTTTTTACCGTCATCAGATTTTCCCTGCCTGCTTCTCACTTCTCCGGCCTGTTTTTTAAAATCGTTTTCAATCTGGAGTTTTTTTGACTTATATTCATCTTTTATCTGACTGATCGTGTCCTGCCTAAGCTGTTCGTTAACATCGGTTACGACGAACGAGGCAAAATAAATCACCTTCTCAAGCGCGAGCATGGAAAGGTCAAGGACTATTCCGAGCTTGGAAGAAAGGCCTCTTAAAAACCAAATGTGCGAAACCGGCGACTGGAGTCTGATGTGACCCATGCGGATCCGACGGACAATGCTTCTCGTCACTTCAACACCGCACTTGTCGCAGACAATGCCCTTGTAGCGGATTTTTTTGTACTTGCCACAATAGCACTCCCAGTCCTTAGAGGGGCCGAAAATCTTCTCGCAGAAAAGCCCGTCTTTTTCCGGCTTCTGGGTCCGGTAATTTATGGTTTCCGGCTTTAATACTTCGCCGTGAGACCAGGATAAAATGTCTTCCGGAGAAGCCAGCTTGAGTTTGATGGCTTCAAAATCGGTCGTTTTTATTGGATTTAACATATAGAATTTTTAATTTTGTAATTTTTAATTTCAAAATAATTTCTAATGTTTTAATGTTTAAAAATTTAAGCATTAATACATTATTTACAAAATTAAAAATTAAAAATTTTATTATGTATCTTATTTATTGCGCTCCTTCTTTCTTCTCGTCTTTATCGGCAATATAGTTTTCTCCGAAATCCACCTTTTGCATGTCTTCGTTTAAAAGCTCAACATCCAGACCAAGGCCTTTTAATTCCCTGACTAAAACATTGAAAGATTCCGGCACGTTTAGTTTCCTGATTTTTTCGCCCTTAATAATGGATTCATAAGCCTTGCTTCTTCCCGGAACGTCATCCGATTTAATAGTGAGCATTTCCTGCAGGGTGTGGGAAGCGCCATAGCCTTCCAGTGCCCAAACTTCCATTTCCCCAAACCGCTGTCCGCCGAATTGGGCTTTACCTCCCAAAGGCTGCTGGGTAATAAGCGAGTAAGGGCCGATTGACCGCTGGTGGACTTTATCTTCAACCATATGGTTAAGCTTTAGCATATACTTATAGCCAACGGTTATTTGGTGGTCATACGGGACGCCGGTCTTACCGTCATAAAGCGTCACCTTACCGTGTTCGGGCAGTCCGGCCCGCTTTAGTTCATCGGTAATGGTTTTCTCGCTGATTCCGTTTAGAGCCGGAGTGGCGACCGAGTAGCCGAGCTTTTTCGCGGCAAACCCAAGATGAGTTTCTAAAAGCTGCCCGAGATTCATCCGGGAAATAATGCCTAAAGGCGAAAGGATAATATCCGCCGGAGTGCCATCCTCAAGATACGGCATATCTTCCACCGGGACAATTTTGGAAATTACGCCTTTATTGCCGTGGCGGCCGGCCATTTTGTCGCCGATCTGAATTTTCCTTAAATTAGCTACTGAAATCTGGATAGTTTTTATCACGCCCGAAGAAAGCTTGTCGCCTTCTTCGCGGGAAAATATTTTTATATCAACAACTTTCCCGTGTTCGCCATGTTCAAGATATAAAGACGAATCGCGGACGTCTTTGGCTTTCTCACCAAAAATCGCCCGGAGCAGTTTTTCCTCGGCTGAAAGTTCAGTCTCGCCCTTTGGGGTAATCTTGCCGACTAAAATATCGCCGGAAGAAACTTTAGCCCCGATCCGGACAATGCCTTCTTCGTCCAGATTCTTTAGTTTTTCTTCCGAAATATTAGGAATATCGGAAGTAACCGCTTCAGGACCGAGTTTTGTGTCGCGAACGTCAATGGAATAGTCTTCAATATATATGGAAGTATAAGTATCGTTAGCGACCATGCGTTCGGAAATAATAATCGCGTCTTCGTAGTTAAAACCCTCCCAGGTCATGAAGGCGACTAAGACGTTTTTTCCCAAAGCCAGCTCGCCTTTGTCAATCGCCGATGAATCGGTCAATACCTGCCCTTTTTTCACTTTCTCGCCTTTGGATACGATTGGTCGCTGATTGATGCAGGTGGAAGCGTTGGACCTTAAAAATTTCGTAAGCTGGTAGGATGCGGTTTTTCCGCCTTTCTCGCGAATGGCGATTGATCCGGAATCGGATTTTATCACTTCGCCATCTTCTTCGGCGATTAAAATATGGCCAGAATAGCGGGCGGCCAGAGCTTCAACCCCGGTGCCGATAATCGGCGCCTCGGCGTTAATAAGCGGCACGGCCTGGCGTTGCATGTTGGTACCCATGAGCGCCCGTTGGCCGTCGTCATGTTCCATAAAAGGTATGAGCGAGGTGGCGACTGAAATTATTTGGTTAGCCGCTACCCCAAGATAATCTACTTTATCAGTATCCTCGGTGGCCGGCTGGCCGAATTTTCTCACTTCGGCCCTTTCAACCGTAAAATGATTATTATTATCGGTCGGGGTAGTCGCCGACGTCGTAATGCTTCTTTCTTCTTCCAGGGCGTCAAGATAAACGATTTCATCGGTTACTACCGGCTTGATCGGGATAGTCTTGTTGTGTGGCACTTTTTCCCGAATTTCCCTAGCCTTTTCCTTACTAATCACTTCGCCCGCTTTAACCAACAGTTTGCCTTTAATTTCTTTCTGATCCTCTGTTTGGGATTCCCGCCCGCCTGACGCGTTCGGGCGGGTGGAATTTTGAATTTGTAATTTTATCTCGTGTATATCTTTCCGGGCGATTTTTCCTTCGGTAATTTTCGGATCATTTTCCACGTCATGCAAAACCTTGCGGTAAGGCGCTTCCAAAAATCCATAATTATTCAGCCGGGCAAAACTCGCCAAATGGTTGACCAGACCGATATTCGGGCCTTCAGGCGTCGCGATCGGACAAATGCGGCCGTAGTGAGTGGAGTGCACGTCCCGGACGTCAAAACCGGCCCGTTCACGGGTTAAGCCCCCGGGACCCATGGCTGAAAGCCTTCTTTTATGCTCCAGCTCGGACAACGGGTTGGTCTGATCCATGAACTGGGAAAGCTGGGAAGACATGAAAAATTCCCGCACCACGCCGATTACCGGACGGGCGTTAATAAGTTTGTTTGGCGTCAGGGCGTCCATGTCTATGGTGCTCATCCGGTCGCGAATAATCCGCTCCATTCTCGCTAGTCCGACGCGAAATTTATTTTGCAAAAGTTCGCCGATGGCCCGAACGCGGCGGTTCCCGAGGTGGTCAATATCATCTTCTTTTTTCTGAGTGATATTCAGGCGGATGATTTCGGATAAAATGGCAATCAAATCCTCTTTTCTTAAAATCCTGGTTTCTTTATTTACCGGAATGTCAAATTTAAAACGCTTATTCAGCTTATAGCGGCCGACCCGGCCGAAATCATAACGGTCAAAACGGAAAAACATGGAGTAGATAAGCTGGCGGGCGTTGTCAGTCGTAGCGAGATCGCCCGGCCGGATCCTTTTATAGACTTCTTTTAAGCCGTCGGCTTCGTTCTGCGCTGCGTCCTTACCTATAGTCGCGGCAATGTAATTTTCCGCTTCGTCAAATTCTTTATATAGACTTTTAAACAAAGCGTGAATTTCTTCGTCGGCGCCGAATCCGAAAGCCCGAAGAATAGAAGTGGCGGCCACTTTTCTTTTCCGGTCAATCCGCACCCAGATGACTTTATTGGCGTCGGTTTCAAACTCAAGCCAGGCGCCGCGGTTAGGGATTATTTTAGCGCCGTAGTACTTTCGGCCGCGGATATTTTCCGATGAAAAAATTACGCCGGCTGACCGGATAAGCTGGGAAACAACGACCCTTTCAATTCCGTTAATAATAAAAGTACCATTCTTGGTCATGATCGGCAGGTCGCCCAAAAATACTTCCTGCACGGCGCTTTGGCCGGTGCGCTTATTCGTCAGCCTGGTTTTTACGCGGAGCGGAGCTTCGTAGGTGATATTTTTAGCTTTGCTTTCGCTTTCGTTGAATTTCGGGTCATCCAGGTAATAGTCTTCAAAGTATAATTCCAGGTCCCGGCCGATAAAATCCGTTACCGGGGATATTTCATCAAACAAATCAGTTAGTCCTTCGCCCATGAACCAGTCAAAAGAATTTTTCTGAAGCTCAATCAGGTTTGGAGTGAAGGATACTTTTGGAACTTCGGCTAAATACTTTCTTTTATTAGACATAAAAATACGCTCACTCCGCCTTTTGTCCGGACAGAGGAGACGATTTTAATTTTTTAATCAGGAGAGGTTTGAGTTTAAAAACACTTATTTTATTATCCCTTCCGGCGTATATGCCGGCCGGAAAAAAATTTATTTCAAAAACACAAAAAAAACGGGTTTTAATTTTCCGCCCCGTTCCGCGATGCCGCGGGATTAAGGAGGACAATTCCGTTTTTCAGTAAGTCCCGACTCTATCCATGGATTTTTTCGCCTTTTTAATCAAAGACGAATGGTTATTTAAAATTTGCGAAAAAATCAGCCAAAAAAGAAGTTCTTTTAATTAAGATTATATTAACAAACTCTTTCCAGAAAGTCAAGCCATTATATAAAATATTTTAAAAAAATGCAAGCTATTTATTTATGGCTAATATTAAATTAATTTTCAAACATTTCTATTAGCGTCATTCGCGCGCATTAGCATATTGGTGTTTCGTTCACGTTGTAATATAACGCCAATACGCGAATTTATGCGAATACCGCGAATGAATATTGAAATTCCTTTGCGTTAAATTAATTTTAATTCTTCGCGAACAACCGCCCGATCATCCCAAAGTAACTTTTCCCCATTAGCTACGCATATCGCCTGCTCGGATCCTTTACCGGTAATTAAAACTATGTCTCCGGTTCCGGCTGATCGCAAAGCTTTTTTTATAGCCATCCGGCGGTCAAGGACTTTAAATAAATTTTCGTTCATTGTTTTGCCGTTGTTCTCCGCTCCTAAAGATACTTGGTCAATAATCACTCCCGGATCGTCGTCATAAGGGTCTTCGTTCGTAACGATGATCATGTCGGCATTGCGGGCGGCGATTCGTCCGAGTTCCGGGCGCCGGGCCTCATCCCTTCCGCCGCCGGCCGATCCGAGGACATGGATAATTTTTTTATGGGGAACCATGGCAACAAGCTCGTAAAGCTTAATTATCGCTTTGGGCTCAAAAGCGTAATCCACAATCACCGTGAACGGCTGGCCTTCATCAATTCTCTCCAACCGGCCAGGGATGCCGGAAATTTTTTCCAGGCCAATTTTTATTTTTTCCAAGGCTATCCCCTGCGATATGCCGAGGCACGCGGCCAGGCCGGCGTTCACCGCGTTAAATTCACCGAGCAATTTTAAATCTATTCTTTTATCTAAAATTCTAAAGCTCACGCCTTCTGCGCCAGCTTTCACACCATCAAGCGATATTGTCTCTACTCCCGAATCAAACTTTCTGTTTACTATTTCCTCTGCCTTGCTGGCAGGTAGGTGTTTACTATTTACTAAAACATATTTTTCTTCGGCCCAGAATTTAATAAAATATCCCGCCTGTTCGTCGTTGCCGTTAACGATAATCGTTTTTTTCACCCGGTTTAATTCAATTTTTTTCAGGCTGGATATTCGGCCGCTCACTTTCTTTTCTTCGTCGCAGTATTTTGTTTTACATTTTTTTAAATGGGCGAATAACCGGCCTTTAGCTTCTTTATAATTTTCAAAACTGCCGTGCGATTCAATATGTTCCGGGTAAAGCCCGGTAAAGATTAAAACATCATAATTGATAAACCGATGGCGAAACTGCGTTATCCCTTCGGAAGTAGTCTCCACGATGGCGTATTGGCAACCGTTTCGGGTCATGTCCCGCAAAATTTTCTGGGTAAAAAACCGGCCGACCATGGTCATTTTTTTATCATTCAGCCACTCTTTTTTTCCGTCATTAAATATGGCAGTTGAAGTAAAACCGGCTCTATAGCCGGCCGCCTCAAGCGTCTTAGCGATAAGGTAAGCACATGTGGTTTTTCCGGTCGTGCCGGTCACGCCAATGACGATTAATTTTTCCGAAGGCCGGCCGTACCACATAGCCGCCACAGCGCCCATAATAAAATGATAGGCCGGTTGCAAGGCTTTGAATATTTTTTTTGGGATTAGTTTTTTAATAAAATTTAATATCTTATTCATATTGACAAAACTATCAACTTAAACTAAGTTACAAACTATAAGAGAAAATCGTTCACTCAACTAAGGAGGAGTAAATGGCTAAAAAGGAAGAGGCAGTCGTGTTCGTAAATCGAGGCTTTGCCCCAAGAGATGAGGCTGAAGCAAATTTTCCTTGCGAATTCAGAGACCCCCCGTACTTTCTCGATGGCCAATTGGTCATTGACATAGTTGGCCGGGGGAGAGAGGTCCACACTGTGCCCATTAAAATCGGAGGAGATAACCTTACCATCGCTTCAAAGCTACCATGGAAATAGAACCTGTCGGTATTATCCCCCCGCATCCTACCTGACTCATCCCGAGGAAACTCCTCGAGATTTTTTTAAAAAAATTTTCTTAAGACTCTAAAAACACTATATACCTTATACCACTTATTTTCAAAGACCATATCAAACGTCCCCGGATAACTTATTTCTCTGCCGCCGAATCCCCGTTTAAAGCGTGTTACGCCCGGCCATTTTTTTTCGTCAATGCCGTAAAAATCATAATACCGGTAACCCTGGCACTTTGCCAGCTTAATCGTTTCCCACTGCAGAAGAAAAGGCGCCATTACGTTCCGGGATTCGCTTGAAGAGGCGCCGTGGATATAAGTAACCGTGTCCCCAAAAAATCCAACAATATTGGCCGCTATAACTCTACTGTTATATACGGCAAAATATAATTTAATCTTCAAGTTCTCCTTGCTGTTTTTTTCCCGGCTACAGTCTAATGACAGCATTTTGTCATAATATTTCTCCCCATGCAAACGAAAACCATCCCTCTTGCAGGTATCATCCAATAAGCACCAAAAACTATCAAATTCACCTGCCTCGGCCTCCCTGATAATTACCCCTTTTTTTTCCGCCAGCCGGATATTATATCTCGTTTTCGGATGCATTTCTTTTAACAACTCTTCCTCGCTTACTGACAGGTTAAGGATTGCGGTTTTTGACGGCTGAACATCCAGCGTCCGCGCAAATTCCAAATTCTCCGCCAAAGGCGGATCCGCCTCGGGCAGGCAAATTCCAAATTCCAAATTATTTTCCGGTTCAAAACGCAGGAATATCGCATTTTGCTGTTTCGCCAAATCTTTAATTGCGTCAAAAAATAATTTGTAATTTGGAATTTGTAATTTGTAATTAACGATCGGTCCTCTCGGACAATAAAAATAACTCTTGCCGAAAAAAAGCGGCTTTTTTATGAGTGTAGCCGCGGCAACCAGTTTTCCGCCGTCCTCCGCCCCCAGCCTGAATACTTTCTGTCCGGCCTTTTCCTGAAATTCTCCCCATTCCCAGGATTGGTGAAAAACGCTGTTATCGGAATTACCAATAAATTCATTCAATATTTCTTTATGTTTAATAAAAACAATATTCATCTTGAATTGATTGATAATTGGTAATTATTTTCCTAATTTTCTTAAAGCCTGGCGAATCCGCTCGCCCGAATCCTTGATATTCGCGTCCACTTCCCGCAAAGCCTCCCGCGCCTGCCCGAGAGAATAACCTAAGGCCATCAAAGCGTCAATCTCGTCGCCGGACGCTCCCATGCCGCCCGTACTTTTCTCGCCAGCCGGAAGATAGGCAATCTTATCCCTTAATTCCAATACCACGCGTTCAGCAGTTTTTTTTCCGATGCCGGAAACTTTAGTTAAGAGGTGCGGGTCGCCGTGACTTATCGTTTCCTTTATTTCTTTGGGGCTGGCGATGGAGAGAACGCCCAAAGCCGACTTCGGGCCGATGCCGGAAACCGAGAGAAGCAGTTCAAAAAATTCCAGCTCTTCCAAAGTTTTAAACCCGAAAAGATCCAGCGAGTCTTCCCGGACATGCTGGTGGGTATAAAATTCCGCCGGCTCCCCGGCGGAGATTTCGCTAAAAGCCGGCGGACTTAAAAAAATCTTATAGCCGACGTCATGGGCTTCTAAAATCACGTAACCCTGGCCTTTGGCTAAAATTTTTCCTTTTAAATAAGAAATCATAATATCCCGCGACTCATAACCCATAGACCACAACACCTCTATTATCCGGGGCATGCTTTATAAGTCTTCTTAAGACGCTAAACTCAGGAATTAAAAAATTGCTTTCTATTAAAATCACCCGGTCGCTCCCGCCGTGCGCCTCAGCCAGATATTCGCCGGTCTCGGCGTCAGTCATATTATTCAGCTTCATTTTTATTATATCATAAACCGGGCTCACAATCTCAATTTCTTCGCCGACCCTTAACGTATTATGCACTTTAATACCTAACAAATATTTCTTATTTCTTACTTCTAACTTCTTGATTTTTACCACCTGCCCGCAAAATTCCCAATCGCAATTTTCTTTGGAAGTCGCGAGATTTTGCGCCAGCTTTCCCTCGTTAAAAAGAAACCCGGTCGTATAACCGCGGTTAAAAATTTTCTCTTCCAGATCGCTTTGCAACCGGCTGACCAGTTTAGCGTTACTCAAATTTTCCATGGCTTTTTTGTAAGCGCCAACCACGGTCGCGATATAATACACGCTCTTGGTCCGGCCTTCAATTTTAAAAGAAGTAACCCCGGCTTCAGCTAATTCCCGCAGATGTTTTATCAAGCACAAATCTTTTGAATTCAAAATATAAGAATAACCATCTTCCTCATAAAGTTCAAAGATGCCATTAACACCATCAGGGATGATCAACTTCTCACTTTTTACTTCTAACTTCTTACTTTTAACTTGATACGGCCACCGGCAGGGCTGGACGCAGTCGCCGAGATTGGCGCTCCGGCCGGTTAAATATTTTGATAAAAAACAGCGACCCGAATAGGCCATGCACATGGCGCCATGGACAAAATATTCCAGTTCCAGTTTTGGCGCGGCTTTTTTTATGGCTTTAATATCTTTGAGGCTGGTTTCTCGCCCGAGAACAATCCGGCTGACACCCTCTTTAAACCAGAACTTCGCGGCCGATGAATTTATACAATTCGCCTGGGTGGAAAGATGGATTATCGCTTTTGGCCAGATTTTTTTTACCGCGCTCAGTATGCCCGGATCGGAAATCACCAGGGCGTCCACTTTCATTTTTTTCATCTCCCGGATAATGCCGGGCAGTTTCTTAAAATGATCCTCGTGGGCGAAAATATTAAACGTCGCGTAAACCCGCTTTTCCATCTTATGAGCGTAATCCACGGCTTTCTTAACAGACTTTAAATCAAAATCGTTAATCCGCGCCCGGAGCGAATAATCCGGGATGCCGAGATAAACCGCGTCCGCCCCGAAAGCGAAAGCGGTCTTCATTTTTTCCAGGTTGCCGGCGGGAGCCAGGAGTTCAATTCTATTATTATTCCTCATCATTATTAATTCCCTTTTACGCCTCTAAAAAAGCTTTGTAAGCGAGGTAGGCGCAGTAGAGGTCGCCTTTGGACGAAATTTCCAGCGGAGCGTGCATGTTAAAAAGCGGGATGCCCATATCAACCACCTCAATGTTGCGGTTGGCCAGGTACTTTGCGATCGTTCCGCCGTCGCCGGTATCAACTTTGCCGATGCCGCCGCCAATCTGATAAATAATATTTTTGTCTTTCTTAAAAATAGTCCTTAATTCGGCGATAAATTCGGCCGAGGCTTCAGAGGTAGAATACTTTCCTCCGACGCCGGTATATTTTTCAATCGCCGCGCCGTAACTTAGGCGCGCGGCATTTCTTAAATCAAAAACATCCTTGTAATCAGGATCAACAGCTACTGTTACGTCCGCCGAAATGGCATGGCTCATGGAAAAAATATTATAAACGTCTTCCATGCTGGCCGCTCCGCCCGCGAGCTTTGATAATTCCAGGATAAAAGATTCTAAAAAATAGGAGCGGGCGCTCGTATTGCCTTCGGAACCGATTTCTTCCCGCTCGGTCCAGACGGCGATCTGGGTTTCATTGGCCAGCTTCGCGTCCGCCATTGATTGCAATACGGCGTAAGAACAGGAACGATCATCCTGGCCGAAAGCGGAAATCATGGATCGGTCAAAGCCTAAATCGCGGGCTTTTTCAGACGGCACTACCTGCAGTTCGGCTGACGACAAATCTTCCTCTTTGATGCCGTATTCAGTATTTAAATACGTAAGAACCGCCAGCTTAACTTTTTCTTTTACTTTTTCATTTTCCACCGGCATGGATCCGACTACCAGGTTTAAATCTTCACCCTGCACTTCGCGGTTTTTCGGCGGAGTTCCCGGACCGCCGGCCCGGTCAAGATGAGGCAGAAGATCGGTAATCATAAATATTGGGTCGTTCTCTTTTTCACCGATTACGATTTCCACGTCTTTGCCGTTTTCAAGATGGACGACACCGTGCAGGGCGAGGGCGATTGTCGGCCATTGGTATTTTTTAATTCCGCCGTAATAATGGGTCTTTAAAAAAGCCACGTTTTCTTCCTCGTACAACGGCTGGATTTTTAAATCAAGATGCGGCACGTCAACGTGCGACATCAGCATGCGAAAACCGTTTTTCAGCCCCTTTTTTCCGATCCGGGCGAGAAAAAGATTCCGGCCCCGGTTAACGGCGTAAACTTTATCGCCGACTTTTAAATTCTTCGCCTCTTTAATATCGCGAAACCCGGCCTGTCTGGCGAGCTTAACGCCTTGTCTAACGACCTCTCTTTCGGTTTTTCCTTTGTTTAGAAATTCCTTATAGGGTTCGGCGAAACGCATTGCTTCATTTTTAGTTTTTTCGTCCCAAACCTCCCAGACATTTTTCTTCGGGGTTTTTAACTCTTTTTCCAGTTTCTCGTAATCAATTTTTTTTGCCATATGGTTAATATAATAGTTAATATTTAGCGGGTTAGATAAAAAGGAAATATATAAGCGCTCCGGCCGCCACGAGGAAACTATAGTTAATTTTAGCCGTAATGACAAGAGCTAACCCGTAAATGATTATCCGTCCGGCGTTAACCATTATTTCCCGGGTAACAATAAATTCATCAATATTTTCGCTCTTGGCAAGGGAATAATTTATGGAATTAATGGGCACGGCCATTAAAATCATAAAAAATCCGGCTAAAATTGAAAGTATATAATAGACTTTTTCGTCCACGGCGAAATATCTTAAAATCCAGATAATAATCATGAACGCGGCTCCGATTTTCAGAAGCTTTTGCTTATTATATTTATCGGAAAATTTGCCGATTAGAAGGGTAAAAATAATTGCTCCAGCTCCGGCCATGGCGCCGATTGTTCCGACGGAAATGATGTTTTTAAACGCGAGAAAAACAAAAATCGGCAATATAACCCCTTCAGCCTCGGCTACCAGATAATAATTCATGCTGGCGAAAAAAAATTTCCTGTGCTTTTTGAATAATCGCCAGATTATTTTCGGCTGGAACCTAATTTTTGATTGCCAGTTTTTAAGGTAAAATAGCGGAACTGCGGCGATCAGGTGGACGGCGGCGCTTAAAAGAAATAGAAAATTATAGCCAAATTTAGCGGCGACCAGCGCGCCCGACAACGGAGCGACGATGGATAGAGCCTGAGTGTAAGCGCTTAGTTTTCCGACGTCCCGCCCCATCCGGTCTTCGCTCGCGGTCTGGGTAAAAATAACGTGATAGGGAAACCAATAAAAAGAAATCTGGATCGCGTGGATTATAGCTAAAGGAAAAAATAGAAAGCCCGCCCGGGGAAGAAAAAAAAGCATTCCGAGCTGAAGGAACCGGAGCGGCAATCTCGCGAACAAACATCCTTTTACCCCGAACCGGGTGGCAAAAAAACCGGCGATAAAAAAGAAAACCGCGATCCCAAAACAGCAAATCAAAAAGTAAGTAAGAATTTTGGAAATTGAATAACCGAGGGAAATGAAATAAATAGGAAGCAAAATTCCTATGAGAGTATAGGCAAACCAGTCAACGGAATGCATCACGTATAAAGCCCGAAGCTGTTTTTTCATAAAGAAAACTAGACATTCATCCCCCGAAGCGCCGCGATTCTTTCCTCTACCGGCGGGTGGGTCATGAAAGCTTTGGCAAAAAATCCGGTTTTCTTCCGTCCGATCGCGTCGGATTTAAAGGGCGAAACAATATAAAGGTGGGCGGTCGCCCGGTTGGCGGCTTCCAGCGGTTCCCGGTCAGAGGAAATTTTTTCTAAAGCCCGGGCGAGTCCTTCGGGATAGCGGGTTAAGAGCGCGCCGTCGGCGTCAGCGGCGAATTCGCGTTTTCGGGAAATGGCCATTTGCATGAGCATGGCAAAAATTGGCGCCAGAATGGAAAGAGCTATGGCGACAATCATGATTATGAGCTGTAATTGTCCGCCGCCGCGTTCTGAGTCCCGCCTTCTTCCGCCGAAAAAAGACCAATGCCGAAACCAGTCGGCGAGTAAAACTATCAAACCGACCATAACGGTTACGATAGTAGAAATTAAAATATCCCGGTTGCCGACATGCGATAATTCATGGGCGATCACGCCTTCCAACTCAGCCTTTTCCAGTTTCTGCAATATGCCGGTGGTAACCGCTATAACCGCGTGTTTTGGGTCGCGGCCGGTCGCAAAAGCGTTCGGCGCCGTGTCATTAATAATATAAATTTTCGGCATTGGCAGTCCGGCGGTAATGCAAAGGTTTTCAACAATATGGTAAAGTTCCCTATTAGAATCGTGGTCAATGGGCCGGGCAGAGCTCATGGCTAAAACAATTTTATCGGAAAACCAATAGCTCGCGAACGAGGAAATCATGCTAAAACCCACGGCAATATATAAAATCGCCGAGTCGTTCATGGCCTGCGAAAAAACATAACCGACAATCATTATAAACACGAAAAACCCGGTCATTAGTAGCCAGGTTTTTCTTTTATTGGAATCGCTGTGAGTATAGAGGGTGGGCATAACACGTAACATAGGACACGTAACACATAACAATTAATTATTTTTGTTACGTGCTATGTGTTGCGTTCAGCTAAAATTTTACCTTCACCGCTTCTTTTTCAGCCTCGTCAGCCGCGAAGAATTCTCTTACTTTGAAGCCGAGCATGTTTCCGATCAGGTTAGTCGGGAAAACCTGCAGTTTAGTATTGAAGTCCCGGACATTGCCGTTATAGAACCGGCGGGCGGCCATAATTTTATCTTCGGTATCAGTCAGTTCGCGCTGTAATTCTAAAAAGTTCTGGTTGGCTTTTAAATCCGGATAGGCTTCGGCTAAAGCGAAAATTGATTTCAAAGTCTGCGAAAGGGCGTTTTCGGCTTTAGCTTTTTCTTCGGCTCCGCCGGCGGACATGGCCGCGTTCCGGGCTTTAATTACCGAATCCAGAGTCTCGCGCTCATGCTTTGCGTAACCTTTCACGGTTTCTACCAGGTTAGGGATAAGGTCATACCTTCTTTTTAACTGGACATCAATATCCGACCAGGCTTCGTCAACGCGGACTTTTAAACGGACCAGTCCGTTATAAAGCCCGATGAGCGCGATAGCCAGAACCGCTAAGACGCCTAAGACGATAAGTGTAATTTCCATAAGAGTTTAGTTCCCGGGGAACTGGTTATGAGTTAATATTAAAATTTTCTTCAACTCCTTCTGCATAAGCATTTACTAAGTCCGGCCTCTCGCATAATTTAGAAGCTTCAATGGCGATTTTAAACAATAATTTTTTATTTACTACCGGATTATCCAATAGTTGGCGCACTTCAACCGCTAATTCATCCAACCTAGTAATAATGTTTTTTTCTTTCTCTGATACTTTAAAGGGAAGGCCACTGAAAGTCATATCAGGATATCTTTCGGAAAATCCACGCGGAAGACGAGGCTTGGCCTTTATGTTTCCAAGCATATCAAAAAAAGAAATATATTCATTCATATAATCTCCTCTCAATAATTTTCTACAAGCATCTACAGGATGCTCGTAAGACAGTTGCTCCATACTACATCTATTTTATCCTTATATTTAACATTACCTTTTTTCCCCTCGCCTTAGTCGCGTAATAACCGGTTAACAGTCCGGCAATCTCCAAAATATCTTCTTCACTCTTTATTTTCTCCATTTCAAGCCTCATTAAATCAAATTTTTCCGGAATTTTCATTTCTAATAAATCATTCTTAATTTGTAATTTGTAATTTGTAATTCGCATAAGCGTCGTCGGCCCCATCGTCCTTTCCAATCTTACCACGATATCCCCTTTTTTCGCCAGTCTTTCCAGTTTTTCGCTCTCAGCCTTATCCCGGCCGACTACAACTAAAACCCAATGGAAATTTATGTCGGCTTCCACTTTTACGTCTTTCAAATTCGCGCCGGTGAGCGATTTTAATGAATTCTTTAAAAATAAAGTAACTTTTGGCGTTTTTTGGCGTTTTCTCGCGGCTTCCGGCATGGCTAATTTCAGCCAAAACACCCGCCCGTGTTTTAACAATTCTACGTCTTCGGTTTTGCAATCCGGGCAATGAGTAATAATATCTAAAACTTTTTTTGACCCTTCCGGGTCGGTTAAAAGACAGCCGCCGGCGGGCGTTGGATAATCTTTAATGCCAAATTTTCCAGCCAATTTCATCTGCTCTTCTCTAGATCGGCCTTCAATATTCAGAAGCTTTTCCCGCTTTACCAGGCCTTTCTTTTCCATAGCCGTTTCCGGCAGGAGCCTCGCTGACAATGGCCGCAAAACCTCCACCCCCGCCATCCTTACCACTCTTAATAATGCTTCTTTATTTTGAGAAAACGGCCGCTGGCCAAGCACCTCGCCGGTAGCGATAAAGTCAAAAATGTCACATCCCCTCCCCGCGACGTCAGGAGTCGGGGAGGGGTTGGGGGTGGGGTGTTGCGGGAAAGACGAAGAAAGAATTTTCCGAGGAGCGGCTCCAGGTTTTAAATACTTACCAGCTTCGCGGATCATGAGACTGTGGCAGTCTATGCAGGGATTCATGTTTTTTCCGTAACCGCAGGACGGGCATTTCACGATTGATAAAATCTTTTCCGCAAGATCCTCTTCAATCAAATTAATCTTAAGTTCCTTCGCGCTCTCCCGCGCCCGCTCGCAATTAAAAAAATTACTGGAAAAACAGATTCCAATAACTTCTATCCCCTGATTCATTAGCACTTTGGCGGCGAGCATTGAATCCAGTCCGCCGGAAAAAAGGACAAGAGCTCTCGCTTCATTTTTGCTTTTTCCCATAGTTTATTTTTTTGCCGACATTTATTTATTTTATCGGAATACTAGCTTCAGACGCTAAGGCTTAACAATTATTTCATTAAACGGTTGGTTATCTCTTCTTTAATAACCTGCCTAACCTTTCTTTCATGCCCGGCCAAGTACTATAATATCCAAAGCCCTGGCGATTCTTAATTTTTTCGTAAACCATTGTTTGTAGTTCATCATCCTTAAAAATCAAACGGTCCACTGGATTGTGTAATTTTCCCGAAACAAACAGGCTGTAACGATCTATGTAGGAATCCAATATCACGCTAATATTTATATCTTGATTATACTTGGCTAATTTCCATAACGCTTCTAAATATTTATTTTCCCACAGCTGTCCGGGGATCTTGTTTATTTGACTGATTAAACCTTCCGGAATTGGGCCGTAATAATTATTTTGGATTACTAGCGTAAGAGCGCGGCCCAAAAAATGGCTACGTTGAAAATTATAATCTTCACATTCCTCTAATAAATCTGTCAATTTTGTTTTTAATTTTTTTGGCAAAGACAAAAAGGGCGGACTTTTTTTAAGCTGCTCATAATTTTCTGCCTTATAAATGAGTTTTGATTCATCATAATCTTCAAAAAATTCTTTAATTTGACCGGGTTTGAAATCTAACTTTTCCTCAACAGCATTTTTTAAAACAACCCTCTCAACCAGCATCTTCTTAAGCAATTCGCCGTAATATTCAATAACTTTAATTAAATTGTCGCTGGTCGCTTGTTCCTCTTCCATCAATTCAAACACAATCGGCTCAATTCTTGGAAGAGTGTTGTCAAAATCAACCGCTTTTCCCGTTTTTTCATCAAAAGTCCCCCAAGTAACATCAGGAACACAAATTTGAACTCTTTGTTCATTATCAATGTTTAAAAATAAATTCCATGAATGCAACAACTCATCTTCTGAACGGGCAGGAAGATGAACGTCGTAATCCGTTCCCACCTCATAAAGACAATATGAATTTTTTACGGCTCCATCTTCAGACTGGCAAGCTTTTATCGCGTTAAAAACGGCTTTGACGCTAGAGGCAAAAGTGCGGCAAACTCCCGTGCCAATCCAATCAGGATTTTCACAATTTTCCAATCCCTTTCTCAACACTTCCAGCGCCGTAGAATCGTCAGTTTGAGATGCAAGGATAGTTTGACCGTTATCTAAGTCTCTCGGAGAGTCATATACTTCAAAATCGTTATATTTTGTAAGTTTGCTTACTATTCCTAGTGATAAGCCAAAAAGCTGTCTGGGAGAGAGACCATCTAATTTATCAACCGCGTAAGCATCTGCAATATTTTTGCCTTTATTATTTAAAAAATTTCTCACAAAGTCATAAAGCTCGTCTTCCCACCCTTTCTTCTCTATCGTATTCTCAAAAACGTAGTTTTGTCTGGAACCCCAGTCCTTTTCCTGCTTAATAAATCTTTTATTTAAAATTCTATTAATCTCCTCGGGAATAAAAAATGTCTCTTTAGAACCCTGAGGATTAAAATTTTCCCATTCGGAAAATACAATCCTGGTGCCGTCTTTCAGCTCTAAATCCAATAACGGGCCTCTTTCCCTCTCTGAACTTTGCTCCCTTAAACCTTCTATGCTCATAAATAATATCTCCGCCTAAAATAAAAAACAAAACTATTTTTTTACTATCCCTAGCCAAAGCTCTTGTCCTTCCACTTTCACATTTTTTTCCGCGAGAATTGCTTCGCTCCCGCCTTCGGCCAAAGCGTCGGCCAAAGTGTCCTTTATTATTGAGTCCCTGTAATTACTTATGGCTTTTTTTATTTCTTCATCAGCAGTCGCGTAATAAATTTCAATCCGGTCTTTAATTGTCAGTCCGGCATCTTTTCGCATGCCATTCACCAGGCGGACAATTTCGCGTTTTACGCCTTCCTGCTTTAATTCAGGGGTGATTTTCGTGTCCAGCTCCACTTCCATATTACCTTTTCCGGAGCTCACAATCACATTTTTAACATTCACCTCGTCTTTTATTAATTCAACAAACTCATTATCAATTCGTAATTCATAATTCTTAATTTTTAATTCATTCAATGGTTGTCTGACTTTTATTCCCGCCTCATCCCTTTTCGCCAGCGCCAATTCCACGATTTGTCTGACCGTTTCCATATCTTTTAAAATTCTGTTGTCTGTTATCTGCTGTCTGTTGTCTAATTTTGGCCACGCTTCCAAATGCACCGATTTATTCTCATCCTTAAAATCATTCCCGGTTATTCTCTGCCAGATATTTTCCGCCGAGAACGGCATATAGGGCGCCATGACTTTTACGAGCTGTGAAAGAACATGGGCGGTAGTCTTTATAGCCGCTTCTTTGTCTTTCTCGTCATCAGATTTAAACCGATCCCTTGACCTTCTTAAATACCAGGTTGATAAATCGTCAATAAATTCGGTAATCGGCCGGGCGCCGGAAGGCAAATCGTATCTTTCCAAAGCCGCGGTTACCTCTTTGGTAAGCTGGTTAAGCCGCGTCAGTATCCATTCATCCAAAATATTTTTTTTCCTTTCTTTAGAAACTCCCTCTCCCTGATCCGCCAGTTGGCGGAGAATAGGGGGAGGGACGGGGAGGGGGCTTGCGCCATCACCCGCAAACATTTCGTAAAACTTATAAACATTCCAAAGCAGGATTACGTTTTTCCGGAGCGAAGTTTGCAAATCCGTTTCCGAAAGGCTCATGTCGTCGCCGAGCATGATAGGAGAAGACATAAAATACATTCGTAGAGCGTCGGAGCCGTATTTTTCCAGGGTCGCTTTCGGATCCGGGTAATTGCCGTAGGACTTGCTCATCTTCCGGCCGTCAGTCCCGGCGAGTACTCCGGTAGTAATAACATTTTTAAAAGCCCGGTCGCCAAACAAAGCGTTGCCAAGGACATGGAGATAATAGAACCAGCCGCGGAGCTGCCCGGTATATTCAATGATAAAATCGGCCGGGAAAAGATTTTTCCACTCATTTTTTCTTTCAAAAGGGTAGTGAAACTGCCCGAACGGCATAGCGCCGGACTCAAACCAACAATCCAAAACCTCCGGCACCCGGCGCATCAACCCGCCGCATTTATCGCAAGGAAATTCTGTTTCATCAATTCCGGGCTTATGCAAATCAGTTATTTTTTTCCCGCTTAACTTTTCCAGCTCTTCAATTGACCCGACCACTTTTATTTCCTTGCACTTATTCTCTTCCGCATTTTTGGAATTTGGAATTTGGAATTTGGAATTTCCCGTGCATTTCCAGACCGGTATGGGCGAGCCCCAGTAGCGCGAACGGGAAAGGCACCAATCCGGAGCCGATTCAAGGTTGTAGCGAAACCGGCCTTCTTTAAAATGTTCCGGCACCCAATTTATTTTTTCGTTAGTCTTAATCATCTTTTCCCGAATATCGGAAATCTTTAAGTACCAGGCTTTCTGCGCCTTATAGATCAAAGGCGTGCCGCAACGGTAGCAAAAAGGATAGCTATGGGTGTAGTCAAAAGAGGAAAATAGCCTTTCGCCCAAATCTTCAAAGACTTTTTTTCCGGCTTTGGAAAAATACTGCCCGGCCCAATCACCGGCGTTTTTCGTGTAAATCCCGTTTTCGTCCATCAAATCCACCATCGGTAAACCGGATTTTTTTCCCAGCTCAAAATCGTCCTCGCCGAAATTCGGGGCGATATGGACGATTCCGGTCCCTTCTTCGGTATTAACAAACCCGCCCGCGTAAATTTTAAACGCGTTCCTGTTTTCTTTTATTATTTCATTGCCTAAATCAAACAAAGGCTCGTATTCCAGTCCGAGTAAATCCTTGCCTTTTAATTCGGAGAGTAGCTTATATTCTTTTTCTTTAAAAATTTCTTCTGTTTTTTCCTTGGCTAAAACATATATTTCTTTACCGATCGCAACAACCTGGTAAACCACATCTTCTCCCACCGCCAGCGCTAAATTTCCCGGCAAAGTCCAAGGCGTCGTCGTCCAGGCCAGCATATAAACATCGCTGTTGACTTTTTCTTTCGGTAAATTCTTAATTCTTAATTCGTAATTCTTAATTCTAAATTTCACCACCACCGACTTTTCCCGGACATCTTTGTACGACCCGGCGTCCATGGTAATTTCAAACTTGGACAAAGGCGTGGCGCAGCGCGGGCAATGGAGTGACGAACGGTAGCCTTCATAAATAAGGCTATCGTCATACAACTTTTTAAAAGCCCAGATAACGCTTTCCATAAAAGAAAGATCCATGGTTTTGTAAGCGTTTCGCATGTCCACCCATCTTCCGATCCGGTTAATATACCATTCCCATTGTTCCGAGCCGACATTAACATAATTGCGGCAGGCGGCGATGAATTTATCCACTCCGAGTTTTTCAATATCTTTTTTATTTCGGAGGCCTAGTTCCTGCTCAACTTTATTTTCGGCCGGTAAACCGTGGCAGTCCCAGCCCCAAACCCGCTCCACCCGGTAACCTTTCATGGTCCAGTATCGCGGAACGACGTCTTTGGCAATGCTCGGCAATAACGTGGCGTAATGTGGCAGGCCGGTGATAAACGGCGGGCCATCGTAAAAAACATAATCAGGCGGATTTTTTCCCTCCTCACTAAGGAGGGGACTAAGGGGAGGTTTTGCTACAGATTTTTCAAAAATTTTCGCCCGATTCCAAAATTCCAAAACTTCCTCTTCCATTTTTGGAAAGGGATTTGATGAGGCTTTTTTATCTTTTTCATTAGTCATAAATGACGGTAATTTACTGAATTATATGATTTATTCTATTCTAAAATTAGCTGAATGTCAAAATTATCAGCCATTTTCGCTAGACCTTATTAATGCGACGCGCTAGCCATCGGTATGCGACGCGCTAAATTTGACATAACGCAACTGTGCTTAAATCAAGGGTCGTTTAACGACCCTATTTTGATTGGTTTCCAATCAGGAATAGTAGTTATTATTCCATAAAAATCGCCGGAAACAAACTCTTTAAAAACCGGAAAACTCACACAAGCCAGAAGATTTTCCCCTCCCTGGAGCGAAGCGATTGGGGAGGGGTTAGGGGGCTCCGCCAAAAAACAAAAGCGCGTCCACTATTTTGCGGATGCGCTTTTTTCTTGGGATTGTTTTAAAAAATTTACGGCGACCCGCCAGGTCCTCCCGTTCCTCCCCACGGTAAAACTGTGAAGACAAAATAGGTGATGGCATAGGCGGCGATTATTATAATAAGGCCGATGACAGCGTGGCGGATCTGATCCAGGGATTCTTTGGTTTTCTGCTCGTCGCCGCGGGCGTTCATATATTTCCAGCCGGCTAAAATTATGAGAATAATAAAAATGATCCCCAATAGAGCCATGAAACCCATAATCACCGCCGTAATAATGGAACCAATGGAAACTGTATCGCCGAAACCGGCGCCTGTTTTTAGGGGGTCGGTTTGGGACGTAATCGCCGACTTACCCGTATCGCTTAAAAGTCCGGCTCGACAAAAAGACGGCGTTAAAATTAACACCGAAGCCGCCATATAAATAATCTTAAGCAAATTTTTCCGCATATCACATTAAACCTAAGCGCTTAACAAACCCTCACCCCCGGCCCCTCTCCCGCTCCTAATCGTCGCGGTAAAGGGGAGCTGAAATAATAAGGGTATTTTTTATTAAATTCATTCCTCTGGCTCCCCTCTCTATTAACATCAGTTAATGGAGAGGGGTTGGGGGTGAGGCAAACCCCATTTTAAGCCCCAACAAAATATTTAAACACAAAGCCCCAAATCGCATAGGCGCTAATGGTAATAATCAGCCCGACAATCGCCTGCCGGATGGTCGCGAGTGATTTTTTTACTTTTTCTTCCTCGCCCCGAGCCATCATATATTCATAGCCGGCAAATACTATTAAAACAATAAAGATTACTCCGAGGACTGAAATAAAAACCCCAATCACCTGTCCGGCGATCGCGCCGATTGAAAGACCACCCGAATCGCTTTGCGACTGGTATCCGGCCGGTTCGGCGACTTTTTTTAGCTTATCCAACGGCCCATCGCCCTCGGCAAAAACGAAAGCGGGTAGTAAAAGAAATAAAAACAGAAAGCCGCTGATCGCTAATTTTTTAAAAAAAATAATCATAATAATGGCTTTAAGCAATAATCTAAAACTACTGCGGAGTTGAAGATGACTTTATCAGCCCGCTTCCGAGCTGATAAATCACAAAATAACTTATAACATAAGCGGCAAGGACAATAACTAAACCGATTACCGCGTTTTTCATTATGTCTTTGGCTTTGGTAACTTTGGCTTCGTCGCCGCGAGCTGTCATCCATTCAAACCCGGCGTAAATCAAAAGGGCTAAAAAAATCACCCCTAAGAGCGAAAGGGCAATATTAATAATCATTCCGATAGTAGTATAAACAGTTTCTTCGCCGCTGCCCGTAACCGGCTTATAGCCGGCTTTACCGGCAAATTTGCCTAAAGTGCCTTCGCCGAAAGCGTCGCTAATTCCGACGGCCTGAATAACCGGGACTACGGAAGAAAAAATCAACGCTCCGAAAAAAATAATGGTAAAAACCGTAACTAGTTTTTTTCGCATAAAAGATTAAGTGCCGGTTGTCGGTTTCGTTAAAATTTCCCCGGCAAACTTCGTAATAACGTAAGCCGAAAGGACAATAACGAGGCCGATTACCGCCTGCTGAATAAGTTCCTTGGCCTTGTCGGCTTCCTGCTGGTTACCGCGGGCGAGCATCCACGTAAATCCGGCATAAATCATGATCCCTAAAAAAATTATTCCGATAAATGAAAGAGCTATTCCTAAAATTGACCCGGCCCGGTCGTAAAAATCAATGGCTTGAGGTTCAGTTCCATAACCCGCTTTAAAAGTTTCCAGCAGTCCGGCCGTGGTTTTGCCGGTAAGGCCGGTGGGCGCGGGAGTTTGAGCCAAAACCGCCGAGATGCTAAAAAAAATAAAAAATAAAAACAGACTGGACAGAATAAAAGCTTTAAATATTTTTGAAGCATTTGACATAATTTTCACAAAGAGAAACAAAAAAAAGGAATTGTCTGAACTTATTTTCGTTACGCGTTACACTATTTTTCAGTATAATTGCCTTAAACATGAATTTTTCGCGTCCTGTCCAAAGCAATGGGCCCGTCCGCTGTCTTCTCGTATTTGAGTCTCTGAAGACAGGCCCGAAGAATTTCCATATTATACTGCCGGGGTTCCGCCGGTGGCCTCAAAAATCGTATTAATAAGAAATTGGGTGATTCCAAAGGCGGCGAGTACTATAACCAAACCGATAGCGCCGGCTTGGATCAATTTTCTCGCTTCCGTGATTTTGTCGTCGTTTCCCTGCGCGGTCATCCATTTAAAACCGCCAATCAGGATGATGATAACGGCTATCAGGCCGAGAAAGCCTAAAATAACCCTGATAACGTTTACGATAATGCTTTTTGGATCTTCATTTCCTAATCCGATATCGTTGGCGTCGTTAAGTCCGAGATCGTTGGTTGTCAGCGCCTGGGCGTTAACCGTTACGGCGACGGACAAAAGCGGGATGATAACCATCATCGCCATCATCAGCTGAATAAGTTTTTTCTTCATAATTCACCCCCTTTCCTTTCCAAAGAGAAAAATTTATATTCTCTTTATGTTAAAAGTAAAAACAAATTAATCGTTGACAACATTATTCTGGATAGTGGTAATGAGAAAATTAGCAATAGCAAAAGCGGCCAGAACAATTAATAGCCCGATGGCGCCGTTAACTATATACTTCCTGCCCTGGGTTACCTTGTCGTCGTTGCCTCCGGCAGTCATCCAGAGGAATCCGCCGATTAGGATAACAACAACGGCGATAATGCCTAGAAAGCTTAAAGCCACCTGGATAATGTTAACAATAACATTCTTCGGGTTGGCATTTTGAAGCCCGATGTTGTTGGCAAAATTGAGGCCAAAATTACCGAGATTATCTTGTGCTAAAACTGCCGTTGATGGCAGAAGGACAGCCGCTAAAAGAAACGCCGCCGCCGCTAACTTAATCTTCTTTGTCCATTTACACATAATTTTTCTTCTCTTTTAAAGAGAGTATAATAAATAGTTTAATTAAGGTTTTTTCCTCTGCAATAATTTTAGCATTTACAGGATTTTGTTGCAATGCTCACCTTGTATCATGTATTATGTATATTGTATCATGTATATCTTTTACCGCAACAGTAAAAATACCAGAACTTGCGCGTTTCGCGAATAAATATATTTTTTCATTCCGGCATTTCTTATCCCCCGTCATCCTGAGCGGAGTGAAACGGAGCGAAGGATCTCGTGTTTAGCGGAAATGCCACGAGATTCTTCGTCCCGAGTGCTCGGGACTCAGAATGACGGGGTAAAAAAGCATTTCGTAATTCAAAGTAATATCAATAACAATCATGAATAAAATTTCCTTTAAGACGATATTCTGGACGCTTTTTTACGTTTTTCTTTTCTGCCTGCTTTTGAACAATTCTTTCGGCTATCTTGATCCGGACTTGGGCTGGCATCTTAAAGCCGGGGAAGATATTCTAAGAGAAAAAAGCGTGCCTCATCTTAACTATTATAATTATACCTTGGAAAGGACGACTTGGGTAGACCATGAATGGCTTATTAATCTCGTCTCGTTTCTAATTTATTCTCGCTCCGGCAATATTGGCCTGAATATTTTTTTCGCCCTGCTGGCGCTTTCGACCTTAGCCGCTTTGCATGTTTTCGCGAAAAAACAGCTAGCAGGTTCAGAGGACAGTCCCGGCAATGTCCTTTTGGTTGTCTTTTTTATGATTTTAGGAGTTATCGCCATGTCGCCGCACCTCGGAGTCAGGATGCAGGAAACCGCCCTTTTATGCCTCGTGTTCCTATATATAATTTTGCGCCGCTATGATGAAAAAAAAGATTTTAAAATCCTTCTTATCCTGCCCCTGCTTTTTTATTTCTGGGCTTCGGCTCACGCCAGCTTCCTGATTGGACTTTTCCTTATTTTTTTAAGGCTCATTACCATGCTTATGGAGAATACTCTAATTAAATATTTTCCCGGCTCAAAAATCAGTTCTTTTTTCGGGCTAAAAACGCCGTTGGATAGAAGGCATATCGCGTCTCTCGCTGTTTTTTTTGGCCTCAGCCTTATTGCCACGCTCCTCACTCCTTACGGCCTGGAGCTTTACGGGTTCTTAAGTGATTACGGTAATACTTTTTACATGACCCATATAGCCGAATGGCTGCCGGCCTGGTATTTGCCGATCGCTTACTGGCAGATGGCCTACATGGCTTTTGCCTTGGCCGGCCTTTTGCTTTACTCGCTTAACAAAAATAAGGAAGAGGGGGCTGGTTTATGGGAATTTTCGCTTTTTTTCCTTTTCATGGCTCTGGCCTTTAAATCCAAAAGGCATTTCCCGCTGTTTTTTATCAGTTCCTTTCCTCTAATATTGAATAGCTACGGAAGCGTTCTTTGGGGCGAATCGGCTCTCGGCGCGTCCTCCGGTCGTAACGAAGACGCCGGGGCCGGCGCTTCTTCCGGATTTTTTAGCGACGCGCCAAAATTCCCCCGGGTAATCCTCATTACTACCATAATCCTTGTTTCCGCGAGCCTTCTTCTAAAAACTAATTTTATATCCAACCCTTTTAAATATTTTTGCGGCGACTATCCTTGCGGGGCGTCTTCATTTTTAAAAGCCAGCCCCCAATATGAAAAACTGAACATCTTTAATGAATACGCCTGGGGCGGTTATCTTATCTGGACTTACCCGGAAAGAAAACTTTTTATTGATGGCCGCCTGCCGCAACTGCCTTTCAAAAAACACACTTTTTTAGAAGAATATTTTGAATTGCTTGATAAAGATAAGCTCGCCGCGAAGCTTAATGAATACGATATCCGGCTGGTTTTAATCCGAGCCAGCGAAAGGAAAATAAGATTCAATTTTATTGAAAAGAAAATCCTCGGACTTAACGAAGAAAAAGAAAATAAAGGCAAAAACGAACTGGCCGAGTTTTTAAAAAGTTCCGGCGCCTGGCGCGAAATTTACCGCGATGGTTTGGCGGTTATTTACTTATATGAAAACCGTTGATATCTGCCTGCCGATATATAATGAAGAAAAAATCCTGGAAAAAAATGTCCTGTTCCTTCTTGATTTTCTGAAAAAACAAAATTATCCTTTTAGCTGGAAAATCGTAATACTGAATAACGGCTCCACGGATAAATCAAAAGAAATAGGCGAACGCCTGGCGGAGTGGGGCATAAAAATGGAGAACGCTTTAAGACCGGGAAAAGGCGGGGCAATAAAAGAGTATTGGATGAAAAGCCGGGCTGATATTGCTTGCTACATGGATATTGATCTGGCCGTGTCTTTAGAAAATATTTCCGACTTGCTTGTCCCGTTGGTTAACGAAAATTGCGACATGATCATTGGCTCCCGCTTGCTCTATGAATCCAAAATTGACCGGTCGCTCATCCGGGAAATAAGCTCCCAGGGCTACAACCTTCTTTCGCGGCTAATCTGCGACCATAAATTCTCGGATCTGCAATGCGGATTTAAAGCGGTCCGAACCGATATTTTTAAAAAAATCGCGCCTTTTATCACTGACCGTAAATGGTTTTTTGATACAGAATTGGTTATTTACGCGGGAAAACTGGGCTACAAAATAAAGGAGGTTCCGGTTGAATGGTCGGAAAATCGTTATGATAAAAGAAAGAGTAAAGTGAACCTTTTTAAGGACACTCTTACCTTTATCATCAATCTTCTTAAACTTAACCGCAGAATGAAAAAGCAAGGGGCCGGAGCGGATCGCCTTGAAATCCCTAATATTTAATGATATATTGCAATCACATCGGCAACCGTTAATAACCTGATAAATTTTCTCCTAGCAATTTAAGACACCAATCCTATGGCGCGAAAAAAAACAACTAAACCAATAATTTTTTCCGGCATCCAGCCTTCGGGAAATCTCCATCTCGGTAACTATCTCGGGGCGATCGTCCAGTGGGTGGAACTGCAGGATCAGTACGACTGCGTATTTTGCGTCGTTGATTATCACGCCATTACCGTTAAGCAGGATCCGAAAATTTTAAAGGAGAAAATCGTAGAAATCGCTAAAATCTATTTAGCCTCGGGCATTGACCCGAAAAAATCCATAATCTTTCAGCAATCAGCCCGGCCGGAGCATACTGAATTAGCGTGGATTTTAAATACGATAACCAGAATGTCTGATTTATTCAGGATGACTCAGTTTAAAGATAAATCTGGCGCGGTTATCTTGAAGAAAAAATTAAAAATAAAACATAAAGAGAAAATAAATGGTGAGGTTAAATCTGTGAGAGAAGATGTTTTTGAAATCGGTCGGGAAAAACTAAGTCCTGAGGAATATAGTCAATATTTACTAAACAGAACCGGGGTAGGGCTTTTCGACTATCCCGTCCTCATGGCCGCCGACATATTATTGTATGACACTGATTTAGTGCCGGTCGGCGAAGACCAGTCTCAGCATGTTGAACTTTGCCGGACACTGGCAAGAAGATTTAATCAGCAATTTAACGAGACTTTTAAAATACCGGAAGTTAAAATAAAAGAAGAATCGGCCCGGATCATGGGGCTGGATGACCCGGCAAAAAAAATGAGTAAGAGCGCGTCCAGTGAGAATAATTACATTGCCCTAACCGATTCTCCGGAGAAAGCCGGAAAAAAAATAACTCGCGCCGTTACTGACTCGGGTTCGGAAGTTAAATATGATAAAATCGCGAAGCCGGCCATTTCCAATTTAATGACTATCTATTCGCTTCTCGCGAACACATCTTTTGAAAATATTGAGAAAAAATATAAAGGCAAGGGTTACGGCGAATTTAAAAAAGACCTCGCTGAAATTGTCGTGGATTTTTTAACCGCTTTCCAGAAAAAATACAACGCCATCCCGGACGAAGAAGTAAAAAAAATCCTGGCGCAAGGCGCGGAAAAATTAGCGCCGATCGCCAAAAAAAATATGGAGAAAGTAAAAAATAATATCGGCGTGCTGTTAGAATAACCTTCAAAAACAATTCGGAAATAAAACACCCCACTTTTTAAAAAAGGTGGGGTGATTTTTAATTCCGCGACAATCAAGGTTTTAATTTCTTAATTTCCACTTTTAAGCTTTTCCAGCTCAATTTTCCAATTTTCCAGTTTTTCTTTTTCCTTTTTAATTATTTCCTCCGGCGCTTTTTCCATAAATTCTTTATTTTCTAAACGCCCGGTAAGCCCGCTGATCATTTTTTCCAAACGCTCCACTTCTTTTTTTATCCGCTCTTTTTCCTTTACTTCATCAATCGCACCGACAAGGTAAATTTCAACGCCGCCGACTGCCGCGTGGATCGCTTTTTCAATTTTCTCTCCGGTTTCCAGAATTTCCAGTTCGTTGATACCGGTCCGAAGTCCTTTTATTAATCCGGCCTGCGATTCAATCAATTTAATATCCTTTCCGGCATAAATTATGGCTTTGACTTTTTTCGCCGGTTCAACTTTATTTTCCGCCCGCGCGTTCCTTATGGACTTAATCACTTCAATTACTATATCAAATCCGCTCTCCTCATATTCCGCCGCTTTTTCCTCCGGCCACTCGGTTATCAAAAGCGGCTTATCAGCGCCTAGTCCGCTCCAGACGGCCTCAGTAATAAAAGGGATAAAAGGATGCCAGAGTTTTAGTAATCCCTCAAGGACATATTTAAGAACTTTGTTCTTTTCGGATGTTTTTTCAAATTTGCTTAATTCAAGATACCAGTCAGCAAATTCGCTCCGGGTGAAATCTCTTAGCTTTTCGCCGGCCTGGGAAAACCTAAAGTTGCTAAAATCATTATTAACCTGTTTTATCAAAGCCTGAAATTTCGCCAAAATCCATTTATCCGCCAAAGTCAGATTAGCATTATTAAATTCCGAATTCCCAACGCCATTCTCCTGGTTAGAAAAAACGAATAAGGAAATATTCCAGAGTTTAGTGATAAAATTCCTCGCGCCGATAATTTTTTCCTCGTAAAATTTTGAATCATTTCCCGGCGATACTCCTAAAAGGAGGCTCAGGCGGAGCGAATCAGTGCCATAGTCCCTTATTACGTCCAGCGGGTCAATATTATTGCCGGATGATTTTGAAAACTTCCGGCCCTTTTCGTCGCGCAACATGCCGTGGATATATACGTCGCGGAAAGGAATTTCATCTAGCGTGTAAGTCGTCATTAAAATCATCCGCGCCATCCAAAAAAATAAAATTTCATAACCCATCTGCATCCAGGCAGTCGGATGGAATGTCTTTAAATCATCATTATCGGCGGGTTTACCCGCCGTAGCTTCAGCGGAGGCGGGCCACCCAAGGGTTGAAAAAGTCCATAACGCCGAAGAATACCAGGTGTCCAAAGTATCTTCGTCTTGGATCCACCCCTCGCCTTCCGGAGGTTCAATCCCAACATAAATATCTTCCAAATTTTTGGAATTTGGAATTTGAGATTTGGAATTTGCATACCATACGGGTATGCGGTGTCCCCACCAAATTTGCCGCGAAATGCACCAGTCGCGCAAATTATCAATCCAGTTTAAATAAGTCTTATGGAACCTCTCCGGAATGATGGTTATTTTTTGAGCCGGATCGTTATTTAAGCCGGCCTCAACCGCTTCCCGCATCAGGTCTTTTAAACTTTTTCCTTTTCCCGGGATGATTTTATTGACGCTTACGAACCACTGCTCTTTTATCTGAGGTTCAACCAAACCATCACTCCGATCCCCTTTGGCGACCCGATGAATATAATCTTCTTCCACCTTAACCAAAAGATTTTTTTCTTTTAATCTTTCTATTATCTTCGGTCTGGCTTTTAGAATATCCATTCCTGCAAACTCACCCGCGATCGGCATCAATTCGCCGTTAAAATCAATAATTTGTTCTCCCTCTAAATTGTGTCTTTCCGCGATTTCAAAATCAACCATGTCATGCCATGGCGTAATAGTCATGACTCCGGTTCCAAATTCCGGTTCAATGATACTATCCTTAATTATCGTTGCCGTAACCTTTCCATTAATCCATTCACATTCAAACTTATCACCGTGTTTGTATTGCGCGTACCGTTCATCATCCGGATGCATAACTACATATTTGTCGCCAAATTTGGTTTCCGGGCGGGCGGTCGCGATTACGAATGGGCCGTATTGAAGATAATAAAAGGGCGCTTTTTCCTCGTGCCAAACTATCTCGTCGTCGGAAATTGTAGTTTGGAGTTTTGCATCCCAATTAACAATCCTTTTTCCGCGATAGATAAGCCCGTCGTCGTACATTTTTTTAAAAACCGTATTAACCGCCAGGTTGCGCTCGTCGTCAAAAGTATAAGCCAGGCGCGACCAGTCGCAGGAAGTCCCCATCTTCCGAATCTGCGAAAGGATGGTGGCTTTTGATTCTTCGGCATATTTTTTTATCTCTTTTAAAAGCCCCTCACGCCCGAGTTCCTGCCTCGGATTTTTTACGCCCTTTTCCATTAAGAGTTTTTCCACTTTAGCCTGCGTGGCCACGGCCGCGTGATCGGTTCCGGGGACGAGAAGAACTTTTTTTCCGCACATCCGCTGATAACGAGCCATGACGTCCATGAGGGAGTTTTCTAAAGCATGCCCAAGATGCAAAACTCCGGTAACGTTCGGCGGCGGCATCATGATTGAATAGGGATCGCCTTTCAGATTATCAGGATTAAAAAAACCCGACTGTTCCCATTTTTCATAAATTCCGTCTTCGTGCTCGGCTGGGTTATAGGTTTTGGGCAATTCTTTTTTCATATACCATTTTTATTTTATAATCGTCCCGACGCATTTTTTTCCGGCCAGGCAGTCTTTTAAGTTGGCTAAATTTTTTCCGTTCATGATCACTATTTCCATGCCGAGCTTATGGGCTTCCCGCGACGCGATCGGATCAAAGGGGGCGTTTAGGCCCGGATCCCATTTATCGCCGACGATTTTCCGGAAATCGCTCCAGGAAATATTTTCAATTTTTCTGGCATCTTTAAATTTTTTCGGATCCTTGTCGTAGACGTGAGAAATATTGGAAAGGTTAATAATGGTTTTTGCCCCGAGCCTTTTCGCGAGAACTACCGCGTCGTGGTCGGTTGAAAATCCCGGACGCCAGCCGGCGGCGACCATGAGCCCTTCGCCTTTTTTAAAATGTTTATTTAAATCTTCCTTAGTATTTGGATTTTTATTAATCCGCGGATGGGCGTAGTCGCGGAAAATAGTTTTTATGAGATGGGCGTTTAATCGGGTGGTATGGATCCCGAGCCAATCCCGGTCGTCGTCGGTCAATTTCATCACCTTGCTCGCCGCCTGCTGGTAATCCCGGCAGGTTCTTCCGCCGCCGGTTACGATTATGAAGCGGTCGCCGTCCTTTATCCGCTCAATTATCAACTGCCTGAATTTTTTTAAAAATTTCCAGTCAATTCCGCCAGCCGGAACGATAAGTGATCCGCCGAGCGAGATAACATAAATTTTTTCTTGAGTCATAAATTTAATAACCGATTTCCAGAAAACAGACAAACTCCAATGCGGCTTGGCTATATCTACCGTCTGGCCATCAATAATCCGGACGCGATAATTTATTAGCCGGCTACTTTCCGGCGATTAAATAATAATTAAATTCGTCTTTAAAAACGCTTTCTACTTTTAACCCGGATTTTTCCGCTGTTCTTTTTAGTTCTCCGGCGGTAAAGGCGTGATAATAGCGAAGGCTCATAAGCCCCTGGCCTTTCCAGTGGAAAAAAATATCGCCGAAGTCATATTCATACAGTCCGAAAACCTTTTTCAGCGAACTCGTAAATAAACGCGGCCAAAACTTTTTCTGACCCCAGATATTCCAGGCGGTTAAAAGGATTTTCCCGTCTTCCTTGAGGTATTTTTTTGCCTCATTCAGGAATCGCTCCCTGACTTCGCTCCCGGGAAGGTGGTGCAGGACAGCCAGGCAGAATATGTAATCATATTTTTTTTCCTGAATTTCGCCGATTTTTTCCAGTTCAAGAATATCGCCGGTTAAAAATTCAACCGAACTGCTAATATTGCCAAAATTCTTTTTCGCGTATTCTATTATTTCCGGAATAAAATCAATCCCCGTGTAAATTATTTTGTTATCTTCAAAAGCCTGCAAAAGCCTTCCGTTGCCGCAACCTAAATCAAGAATAGAACTGCCCTCTTTTGCTTTGCCGGCGAATTTTATCACTTCGGACCAAAGCGGCCCGAGATGCCGCTTTCTTGTTTCATTAAAATCGTCAACAATCTCCGTGTAGTTTTTTTTGACTATCGCATGTAATTTTTCCTGGGCCTTTTCATTCATAATCCGGACTATGTTACGCTTTATTTTTTCTATACTTAGCCGCGCAAAACCTTATCTCGCCATATGTAATCTCATCCCCGATCAGCTCTTTTATTGGCTTCATTTTTTCATCGCCGACGAGTTTTATGGCCGCCATAATTTTCTTTTCCGCCTTTTCGGGAAGCCATTCGCTTAAATCTTTAATTAGATCCCTTTCGTATAAATAGACAATATGCTTTTCCACCGTCTCAACGGTTAATTCTCTTTCCTCGGCTATTGCTTCAAGGCTCATCCCTTCCTTAAATAAATCATATGTTGCCAATTGAGTCAATTTTGTCTCCAGCTTTATTGACGGTTCTCTTTTCTCTTTATGGCTGTATCCGGCTCGGTCGGATTTCGGCTCCCTTTTCGGCGGCGCGTTTTTTCTCGCGTAACCGGAACCGACGAGGCAGTTATCGCATTTATCGCACTCCCGCGGCTCTTCTTCGCCAAAATAATCAAGGATATATTTCTGCCGGCAACCGAAATGGTAAACATAATTTTCCATGGCCTCCAATTTTTCGTAGGCTCGGCTTAGTTTCTCTTTGATGGCGCGGAAATCCAGCTTTACTTCTTCCTTATTCACCCTTTTTAAAATGCGGATCTCGGTTCCTTTGAAAGGCGGGCGGTATTCAAGAAAACCTTGCTCGGCCGATTTGCGCAATGCCCGGTTCAGGCTGTCTTTTTTTATCCCTAACACCCCGGCTGCTTCTTCGGCGTTAAAATCCAGGCCCTCGTTAATTTTCCGGCCATAATAGTCAAAAAGCTTTTCCATAGTTTCAATTCGTTTCGTTGACCGGCCGGAAACGAGATTGGCCATCTTCCGTGTATCTTCAAGGAATTTTAAATAAGCATTACCGCTTTTTTCCCGCGCCCGGCTTAGATAGCCTTCCCGTTCAAGAATTTTCAACGCCGTGCCGATAGCCATATCCGGAACGTCGTGGCCAGCGAGCATCTCCTTTAAAGATGAATAGGTTACAAGTATTGGATCAGTATCCATGGAACATAGTATTTCATACAAATCCAGAGTCATCTCTGGCGGCGGGTTGTCGCCTTTGATAAAAAATTCCCTTAAATAGCGGTCGCGGGGCGAATAGAGAAGGAGGCATAAAGCCGGTTTGCCGTCGCGTCCGGCCCGGCCGGCTTCCTGGTAATAGGCTTCAATCGTGCCGGGCATGTCGTGATGGATTACAAAGCGGATATCTTTTTTATCAATTCCCAGGCCGAAGGCGTTGGTGGCAACAATGACGCGAGCCTTGCCAGACATAAAATCCTCCTGCACCCATTTGCGTTCTTCGGCTTCCATGCCGGCGTGATAGCCGACCGCCTCTATTCCCTGGTTTAAAAGCTCGGTTAAAATTTCATCAGCTTTGGCTCTGGTGCCGGCATAAACGATGCCGCCGCCTTCGTTCATGGAATTAATGGTATTGAAAATAATCTGGATTTTTGTAGCCGAGTTTGCCTGGATGGCGCCGAACTGGAGACCGGGGCGGCTAAAGCCGGTAACGACCGATGCCGGATTTTCCATTTTCAGCTGTTTTTTTATGTCTTCGCGGACTTCGGGCGTGGCCGTGGCCGTTAAAGCGATAACCGGCGGCCTGCCCGCCGAAGAAGAAGGACGCCCGACCGCGGAAATGGCTGACCAAAGTTTCATATAACTCGGGCGGAAATCATGTCCCCATTCCGAGATACAATGGGCTTCGTCAATGGCAAAAAGGCTTACTTTTAAATCTTTCAGAGCGACCATAAAATCGGCGTTGTAAAATCTTTCCGGCGCGATATAGAGAAGTTTAACGGCGCCGGTCTTCGCCTCGCCGAGCCGCCGGGCGCTTTCTTCGGGCGTTAAAGAACTGTTAATGAATGTCGCCGGAATGTTTCTTCTTTGCAGGGAGTCCACCTGGTCTTTCATTAGGGCGATTAAAGGGGAAATAACAATGGTCAGGCCGTCCATGATAAGCGCCGGGAGCTGGTAGCATAAAGATTTTCCCCCGCCGGTCGGCATGATTATTAAAGCATCTTTGCCTTCCAGCGCGGCGGAAATCGCCCGCTCCTGTCCGGGCCGAAAATGATCATAGTTAAAATATACCTTTAAAGCCTCGCTGATTTTATTATTAATTTCAGACATGAGAATTCTAATTTCCAAATTTATTTTAAGCTATCCTAACATTACCAGCAATAAATTTTTCCGTCAAAAAAACCGCGATAAGCGGTTTAATTTTCAACTCTAACTAAAAGATCTTAGGAAATATGCCTTTTCTTATAAAGCTCCAAAGTGTTCCGTAAAGTGATCGCCACGGTCATCGGCCCGACGCCGCCGGGCACGGGAGTAATATAGCCATCCAGGTCTTTTACGTCGGAAAAATCCACGTCGCCGTAAGTTGAACCCTGGTCGCGGGTAATACCGACGTCAATCACGATCGCGCCGTTCTTAACCATGTTCTTTTTTATGAATTTCGGCCGGCCGATTACCGGAATTAATATATCGGCTTTCGCGGTTTTCTCCGCCAGTTCCGGATCATCAGGATGAACTTTTTCCGCTTTCGCGCCTTTGCAGGCAAAAACTTTTACCAGGTTGCCGCCGAATATTTCACTTTTGGAGACCACTGCCACGTTCTTATCCCGGACGTCATATTGCAGGCTCTTTAGCATTTCAAAAATAACGCCGTAAACCGGCGGCAGGATATGGCTTGAGTCGCAGGCGGTAGTAACGGGCAGAATATTTTTCGGATGAAAGCAGTCAACGTCTTTTTCCGGGCTGATCCGGGAAACGACTTCATCAGTATCGTAACCCATGTCTTTCGGCAAAGGCAGTTGGACTAAAATCGCGTCAATCGTTTCATCCTTATTTAAAAAATCTATGGTTTTTAAAAGTTCGGCCTGACCGACATTAGCCGGACATTTATAAAGATGCGTATCCACGCCGACTTTTTTTCCGGCTTCAAGTTTTTTCCGGACGTAAAGATCCGAATCCGGATTATCGCCGACTAAAACTACTGCCAGGTTCGGCCGCTCGCCCAGCTTTATGACTTCAGCCACGGTTTGATCATTTACTTTTTCCGCCAATTTTTTTCCGTCAATTATATTCATAACTCGTAACCCATAACTCATAACCTGATCTCTGCAACTTTTTGTGATGAGTGAAAGTTACGAGTTATGGGTTACGAGTTATGAGATCTATATACTCGGAATGGGGTGAGCTAAACACATTTCACGCACTTCTTCCCTTATCCTCTCAAGCACTTCCGGTTCGTCGCGGTGCTCAATCGCGGCGTTAATCCAGGTAACGATTTTTTTAATTTCATCTTCTTTCATGCCCCGGGTAGTTATGGCCGGAGTGCCGAAGCGGACGCCGGACGGGTTGGCCGGCGGGTTGGGGTCGTTCGGGATAGTTGAGCGGCTGGAGGAAATTCCCACCTTATCCAAAATTATTTCCGTATCTTTGCCCCTTAAATTTTTTGAAGTCATATCAACGACCATTAAGTGGTTGTCGGTTCCGTCAGAAACGATACGGTAACCCAGTTTTTTCAATTCCTCGGCCATAAGTTTGGCGTTCTTTATCACCTGCCCCGCGTATTCCTTAAACTCCGGCTGGAGCGCTTCGCCGTAAGCGACGGCTTTGGCGGCCTGGATATGGTCGTGCGGCCCGCCTTGCATGCCCGGGAATACCGCCCGATCTACCTGCTTGGCAAATTGCTCTTTGCACATGATCATAGCGCCGCGCGGTCCGCGGAGGGTTTTATGGGTGGTGGTTGTAACAACGTCAAAGAGCGGCACCGGGTTATTCATGAGGCCAGCGGCGATTAGCCCTGCCGTATGGGCGATATCGGCGAAAGTAAACGCCCCGACTTCATCGGCGATTTCTTTGAATTTCTGCCAGTCAATTTCCCGGCTGTAGGCGCTATAGCCGGCGACGATCATTTTCGGCTTTTCGCGTAAAGCCACTTCCCGGACTTTTTCCATGTCCAGCCGGCCAGCTTCCGCGTCAAGCTCGTATTGGACGAAATTGTAAAGCATGCCGGAAAAATTTATCGGGTGGCCATGCGAAAGGTGGCCGCCGTGATCAAGGCGAAGCCCCAATACCTTATCGCCGGGCTTTAAAAAAGCAAAGTAAACCGCCGCGTTGGCCGGAGAGCCGGAAAGGGGCTGGACATTCACATGTTCGGCATTAAATAATTTTTTTGCCCGGTCAATGGCGATGTCGTCCACTTCGTCAATGTTCTGGTTGCCGCCGTAATAGCGGTGTCCGCCGTAGCCTTCAGAATATTTATTGGTCAGAACCGTGGCCATGGCTTCCATAACCGCTTTGGAGGCGTAATTTTCCGAGGCAATAAGCTCCATCTCTTCCGACTGCCGCTTCATTTCCTTTTTTACCGCCGCCATGATTTCCGGATCTCCTTTTGATAAGTTTGGATACTCCATAAAATAAAAGAGGCAGATAACGGCCAGTAGTTTGCGCCACTTATTCCTATTATCCGCGTTAATTAGCAACTTTTCTATTTTAATCCTATGCCAAATTCAGCTGTTTGTCAAAACGCCGAACGCGCGAGCGAGGCGTCCCGCGGCCGAAGACGCGCGGGAACTCTCGCGCGGACAGAGATTAACAAAACAAAACTGTCCGAAAATATCGGACAGTCTATATACCACGCTCACCTATATAATTTTTCGTAAGTCATCTTTTTTAATCCCTTCCACCAATCGGTAAATTTGGTTTTTTTCATTTCCTTGATTATTTTTTTGGCTGACGCGGTCTCCAGGGCTTTTTCCACGTCTTTTATCCAATCTTCAGTAAAGACGAAACCGACGTCCACGTATTCTTTGGCCTGAAAAGCGGTTTCCAGCCAGTCGGCGTCTTTAGCGATTATGCCTTCCTTAGTATTCCGATTTTCAAATTCATTAAAATAAGCCTGCCACTTTTTTTCAATCTCGCCGCCTAAGTTTTTAAGCTGGTCGCTAAAAGCTTCAGCTTCGGCGTCTTTAACGGAAAAATAGCGGGCTGATACTTTATTCTGGTCGCCGACCCTAGCTTCGCCGTTATCATGAATTAAAACCATAGCCGCCACTTTTTCCGGATTAGCGTCTCCTTCCATGACCGCGAGAATATAACCGATCTGAGCCGCGCGCATGACATGCTCGGCCACGGTATCCGGGTTCTTAACGCCGGCCAGCTGAAACCCCGAGTGCCGCTGGCGCTTTAACTGGCTCATTTCAAAAATATGATTGACGATGTTTTTGATATTCATAAAAACATTATATCACAATATCACGCTTTTCCTAAAAACCTCTTCTTTCTTAAAAGCCGGTGATAGCCGATGGCAAAACGGTGGGCTTCGTCTCTGACCCGCTTAATTAAATGCAAGGCGGGCGAGGCGAGCGGCAGTTCCAAAGGAGTTTTTTCCCCGGCGAAAAAAAGCTTGTCCGGCGCTAAGGCTGATCTTAAACCTTCACCTTTTGAAATAGCGATTACCGGAATATCCAGTTTATATTTTTTCAGCGCGCGCAAAGCCACGTTCAATTGCGCCTTGCCGCCGTCAATAATTACGAGGTCCGGCAAAGGCCAATTATCTTTCTCTCGCCCCCTCCCCTCTGATTCGCCAGCTGGCGGAGATAGGGGGAGGTCAGGGAGGGGGTTTTTGCGAGAGAGAAAATGTTTAAATCTCCTCGCTAGCACCTCTTCAAGCATTTTTATATCCCCGCCGCGAGCCTTTAAGCCGGTAAAAATTATCTTATCCGCCTTAATCTTAAATTTCCGATACTGGCTTCTATCGGGCTCGCCGCCGGAAAATACCACCATTGATCCGACCGCCTCTCTGCCGAAAATATTAGATATATCATAGCCTTCAATCCGTTCAGGCACAACCGGCAATGACATTATTTTCGCGAGTTCCAGAACGTCGTTTTGGTATTTTTCCCCGATACTTATAACCCGGGACATTTCAATAACTTTTTCTATATTTAACAAACGATAATTAAGGAGGTCAATATTTTTTTCCAACAATTCTCTTTCTTCTCCGTTAGCCGGTAAATTTTTAATTCGTAATTCATAATTCTTAATTCTTTTCTTTATATCGTTAACCACGTCCTTTTTCCTTCCTTCTAAAAATCTTATGACCTGTTTTACGTACTCAAGATACTCTTTATGGCTGATTTTTTTTTCGCACATTCCGGCGCACTTACCAACGTAATAATACAGGCAGGCGCGTTTTGGTAAATTATAGCAAGTTCGGTAGGGCCAGATCCGACGGATGATTTTTAAAGTTTCACGCACCGCCAGTCCTGAAATAAACGGACCGAAATATTTTCCGGATTTATCAATCGTCCGGGTGGAGTAAATCCGCGGCCACTCCTCTTCAACGGAAACCTTTATATAAGAAAAGCGTTTGTCGTCGCGGAACAGGATATTGTATTTAGGCTGATATTTTTTTATCAGGTTAGCTTCCAGTAAAAACGCCTCTACTTCGCTTTCCACTGTTATCCATTTTACGCGCGCGATTTCCCCGACCATGCGCTCTTTGGCCGGCGTAAGACCAGAACCTTTTTGCCAATATGAAAGAACGCGGGATTTCAGGTTTACCGCTTTTCCCGCGTAAATAATTTCCCCGGCGCCGTCAAAAAATTCATAACAGCCGGGAGATTCGGGAATGTTCAATTTTTTTATTTGTTCCAGCTTCATGGGGTTAACGTAAAATGAATTATGCTTACTGCTGATTTTGAAGTTCCATTATTCATAATTCGTAATTCATAATTCAATTTTTTCATTTTACATTGTCATTTTTATTTTCCCGCCCGACTGAACGCCAGTCGTTCGGGCGGGTGATTTTTACATTTTAATTTAAACTATCATATCATCCTCCTAATAAAAAACAACCCCGGATTACCGGGATTGTCTGGGAGCTTTTATTCCTCAATCGTTATCGCCTGAACCGGGCAGGAAGCGGCCGCGTTCTTTGTGCATTCATTTACTTCATCGTCCCGCGTAGTGCGGGGTTCGGCTTTGCCGGTCTCGTCATTCATCTTAAAATGTTCCGGGCAAAGGGCCGCGCAGGCGCCGCAGCCGATGCAGGTGTCTTCGTCAATTTTCACGGGCATAATTCAGGTATGGTTATTTAGTAATTAAACTTTCATTTTATTATAACAGTTATTAAAAATAATAAAAGTTTTTTTGACAAACCGGCTTTTTTCCCATAATATCAGAGTATATGAAACAATCGCAACTTTTTACCAAAACCTTAAAACAGACTCCCTCCGACGAACAAAGCTATAACGCCCGGGCGCTTATCCAGGGAGGATTTATTAATAAAGAAATGGCCGGGGTTTATGATTTTCTGCCGCTTGGGCTTCGGGTACTGAATAAAATCATCGCCATTATAAGAGAAGAGATTAATGCCGTCGGCGGGCAGGAAACCTTTTTAGCGTCGCTCCAAAATCCGGAACTTTGGAAAAAAACCAACCGCTGGGACGACGCGATTTATGATGTCTGGTTTAAGACCAAACTGAAAAACGATACCGAACTCGGCCTCGCGACGACGCACGAAGAACCGCTGACCAACCTCTTAAGAAAACATATTTCCTCTTACAAAGACCTGCCGAAAAGCATTTATCATTTCCAGACTAAATTCCGGAACGAAACCCGGGCAAAGTCTGGCCTGATGCGGCTTCGGGAGTTTATCATGAAAGACGCTTATTCTTTCCACGCGAGCGAAGAAGACCTTGACGCCTATTACGAAAAAATGAAAGCGGCCTATACGAATATTTTTAAGCGGGCGGGCTTGGGCGATCTGACTTACCTCACTTTCGCTTCGGGCGGAACCTTTTCAAAATATTCCCATGAATTTCAAACCTTAACTTCGGCCGGCGAAGATATTATTTACATCTGCGAAAAATGCCGCGTTGCCCTAAACCGGGAGATTATTGAAGACGTGAACCATAAATGCACGGAATGCGGCAACGACAAGCTGAGAGAAGAAAAGGCGGTTGAAGTCGGGAATATTTTTAAGCTAAAAACAAAATACTCCAGTCCCTTAGGCCTTGCGTTCATGGATGAAGAAGGCGTTTCAAAAGACGTGGTTATGGGCTGTTACGGCATTGGGCCGCAAAGGCTCATGGGAACGGTGGTTGAAACCTTGCATGACGAAAAAGGGATAATCTGGCCGGAAGCCATCGCCCCTTTTAAGGTGCATATCCTGAGCTTAAACAAAGGAACCGAAGCGGAAAAAATCTACGCTGATTTAAGCTCAGCCGGTATTGAAGTTCTCTTTGACGACCGGGAATTAACCGCCGGAGAAAAATTCGCCGACGCGGATCTAATCGGCATCCCTTACCGCGTCGTCGTCAGCGAAAAGTCGCTCGCGGCCGGCGGGGTGGAAGTGAAAAAAAGAAGTGAGAAGGAAGGGGATATTGAAAAAGTTGAAAACTTGTTGAAGCTGTTTTTAAAAAATTAAGAGATGCGAGCATTGAAAAATTTCGGCGATAATCGCGAGCGTAGAAAGTGTGCAAAATTCCACTGCTTGAGGAGTCCCGCCATCAGGCGGGGCGACGAGTTTGGAATTTTGCTAGCTTTCCTAGCGAGTGATCCGAAATTTTTCCTGCTCGCGATTTTTGCGCCACTTTTTCTAAAAAAGTGGCAAAAAGAATGGGCACAAAATTGAAACAATCAATCGGAATTTTCGGCTTTGGCCACATGGGTCAGGCTATTTTTAAATTACTAAAAACCAATAAAAAATTCAGTAACTGCCGGTTTTTTGTCTGCTCGCTCGGGCTGGATAAGGTTAAAGGCGCCGAACGTACTGACAACTTAAAAGCGCTCGCTGAAAAGTCCGATATTATTTTTCTTTGCGTCAAACCGCAGGAATTTAAAAAAATAGCGCCGGAGAAAATCGGCTCTTTAAAGACCATCATTATTTCCATCATGGCTGGCGTAAAAATAGACGCTATCAGGAAGACTATCGGCGCGAAAAGAATAATTCGCGCCATGCCTAACCTCGCTCTGGCGGCCGGAAAAAGCATGACCGGCTGGTATGCCGATAAAGAGCGGCTCACGCGATCCGAATTGCGGACAGCAAAAATAATTTTTGACGCGTTCGGCAAACAAATTTTTCTAAAAAACGAAAAACAGCTTAACGCCGTAACCGCTGTTTCCGGTTCGGGTCCGGCTTATGTTTTTCTTTTTATGGACGCCCTGGTAAATGCGGCAATGAAACTCGGTTTTCAGAGAAGCGACGCCTTAACGCTGGTAAAAGAGACGATTGCCGGATCGCTTAAGTATTCCGAAAACGAGAATGATCTGGCCGAGCTGGTTAAAAAAGTAACCTCAAAAAAAGGCACGACTGAAGCGGCCTTAAAAAGCCTGGATGTTGTTCGGTTTTATAAACAATGGGAAAGGGCCGTAAAAAAAGCCTATGAAAGAGCTGAGGAACTATCAAGCTAGAAAGCAGACAACGGAAAGCCCGCTTCGCCGGAGCGAGAGCGAGGCGAGCAAACAGCAGAAAAAAATTTTATCGGTTAAACATGCTTCAGCCGGACTTCTTCGTCTTTCTTCAGAACAAAAAAATAAGGCGCTCAACTCTTTGGCAAGCGCTTTAATGAAAAATTCCGCTCATATTATCCTGGCTAATAAGGCCGATATCCGAGCCGCGGAAAAAAATGGAAAGAGCCGAAGTTTTATTGAACGCCTGGCTTTGGATAAAACTAAAATCAGCGCCATGGCCGATTCTCTAAAAGACGTGGCCAGCCTGACTGACTACATTGGACAAATTTTAGAGGAAAAAAAGCGGCCGAGCGGGATTCATCTGAAAAAAATCCGGGTGCCTCTCGGCCTCGTCGCGATAATTTACGAATCCCGTCCGAACGTGACCATAGACGCTTTTGCCCTGGCTTTTAAAAGCTCTAACGCGGTTATTTTAAAAGGCGGCAAAGAAATCAAAAACACCAACCGGATTTTAGTTAAAATTATCAAAGACACTTTAAAAAAATACAACATCAGCCAGGAGATACTCCTTGATCTGACCGGACTGGATAAACCGGGGACGCTTGAACTTATGGCCGACAGAAATATTGACTGCCTTATCCCCCGCGGCGGCAAAGGCCTTATAGATTTTGTCCGTGAAAACGCCAAAATCCCGGTTATTATCACCGGCGCTTCCGTCGTCCATGCTTATGTTGACGAAGACGCGGATCTGAAATTGGCAAGACGGGTAATTATAAACGCCAAAACCAGACGGGTTTCCATCTGCAACGCTCTGGACGTTTTACTTTTACATAAAAAAATTAGCGATCCCATGTTAAGACTGCTGGCTAAAGGCTTAGCGGCTAAAAACGTGGAAATAAGGGCGGACAAAGATAGCTATCGGATTTTAAAAAAGCTTAATTACTCAAAATTAAAACCGGCTGGTATTGCCGATTTTGACACCGAATTTCTTGATTATATCCTCGCCGTAAAAACGGTTAACGGTTTAGATGAAGCTTTGAGCCATATAGCGGCGCACACCTTAGGCCACAGCGAAGCGATTATTACCCGCTCAAAAGTTAAAGCCCAAAAATTTTTTCAGTCCATTGACGCCGCCTGCCTTTACCATAATACTTCCACCCAATTTTCCGACGGCGGCGAATTCGGCCTTGGGTCGGAAATCGGCATCTCAACCCAAAAACTCCACGCCCGCGGCCCGTTCGCCCACGAGGCACTGACGACGTACAAATACATTGTTGAGAGCAAAGGTACTACGAGAAAATAGTATCCCGCGAATCAGCAGGCATTTTTATAAATGTATAAATATTTGTGCATTTGTGAAATAATTTGTTGATTTGTAATCTATTCAAATACAAGATAATCATAATGCACGGCGATTTTTTTTCCGCCCTCAATCCTTTCACCTTCAATGTGCGATTCCTTGTGCTTCTTTATTTCCAATACCAGCTCATCGCGGGCAAAACGGGATTGGCCTTTGGCTAAAACCGTCCCGTCAATATCACAAACCGCGATAACATCGCCTTTTTTAAACTCGCCCTCCACGCCCTCTACGCCAGAAAGAAGCACCGAAGCCGGCTGCTTCTTTTTTAATATGTCAGCGAGATAACAGCTGGTAATTATCCTGCCTTTGGGATGGGCGGCGAGGGCGAGCCAGCCTTTCAACGGTTTTATTTTCTTTTTTATGGCCTTAAAATGAGTGCCAATTTTTTCGTTATGGAGAATTATTTTTGACAATATTTCCGGTTCAAAACCGCTTGCGATGTCCATCTCAATTCCGAGCGAAATAATTTGAGCGGCGGTAATTAATTTACTTTTCATTCCGCCCCGGCCGACTTCGCTCTTTCCCGCGCCCATGCTTTTTATCATCTTCTCAATATCTTCTAGCTCAGTTAAAAGTTTGGCGCCTTTTTCTTTCGGGTCTTTGTCGTAGACCCCAGCCACGTTGGTTAAAATTAATAATCTGTCCGCCACCAGCATGGCCGCGATCATCGCCGAAAGCTGGTCATTATCGGAAAAATCAAGCTCTTCCGGCGACAAAACGTCGTTCTCGTTAAAAATCGGGATAATGCCGAGACTTACTAAGTTTTCCGTTACTGTCCGCAAGCTTAAATATCTCTGCCGGTCGGAAAAATCCGCCCGGGTTACTAAAACTTGCGCGCAGTTAAGGCCGTGCCTTTTAAACTCAGACTTATAAACCGCCATCAATTCCGGCTGTCCGACCGCGGCAAGCATCTGCTCGCGAATTATTTTTTTCGGCTGGCCGTCTGCTTTGACCCGGAACTCACCGACGAGTTCTTTCGCCGCCCGACCGCTCGCGACCGCTCCGGATGAGACTATGATAATCTTTTTTCCAGCTTTAATGACCCGGGCGGCGTCGCTTATTAGGCTGGCAATTACCGGAAGGTTTAAATCGCCGCCGCTATTAGCAATAAGCTGGGAGCCAATTTTTACCACAACTTTTTCCATACAGTTTTTGTGGACGCTAGTGGACTCGCCCGGCATCCAGCATACGCCAGACAAGTCCGCCGGGCGTCCAGCGAATGCTGGACGAACCTTAACTTAAGTCATTTTTGTGGACGCTAGTGGACTCGAACCACTGACCTTTACGATGTCAACGTAACGCTCTAACCAACTGAGCTAAGCGTCCTGTTAATTTTCTCCCTGTGCGCCCAGATGGACTTGAACCATCGACCCCGGCTTTATAAGAGCCGTGCTCTAACCAGCTGAGCTATGGGCGCATCTTCCTTTGTCCTTTCCATCGCGGCGACATATATAGAAGATTAACACTAATATTATTCCTTTTCAAGAATGGCCTTTAATTTTTCCTCAAGCCTGCCGATTATAAGCTTTTTCCCGGAAGAAAGCGGTTCGTTTAAATCAAATTTAACAAGGGTTCTTCCCCCGGCCGGGTTAAAACTGGCGGCGAACTCCATGGAATTTAAGCTCTTAACGGTGTGAACCCAGACCCTGGTTTTACCTTCTTCGTTTTCAAATATCAGGGCAATAACTTTGGCCGCCGGAACGCTGGTTATCATCTCTTCTATAACCTCATCCAAATCTGACTCAGTGGATCCTGTCTTTAAAAAATCGCTCTGACTAAGCATTGACCAGATAAGCCGATCGTTTAACGAGCTTTCCAGTCGCGCCAGCACCCGGCCCCAGAGCTTTAAGACGTTAAAAGACCGCGAGCGGAAAAGATGGTTGATAATTTCATCCTTCCGGGCGCCGAAAGTAATGAGATCCGAAACCGTTTCCAGCGCTCGCGGGGTTATTGTCCTGATCCTGAAATTCCTCGTACCCGCGATCATGCCCGCGAGCAGGCAGGTAGCAATATCTTCGTCTATGAGCGCCTGATCCAGCGACTTAAAAAACGGAAATAAAATTTCCGCGAGCGAAACCGCGGTGAGTTCCGCGAGGTTGATCTGGCCAAAGCTCTCATTATCCGAATCGTTGTCAATATTTATGAGAGGAGTCTTATAAAAAAAGTCCGGATTGTCCTCAAAAATCCGGCCGAGCGACTGTAAATCAGGAGTTCCGACCGCGATGATGAGGTCATACTTATATCCGCAGGCGCAAGAGGTAACCTCCTGGCCGGTAAAAACCCCTTCTTTGGGTGTGATAATAAAATCCAGCCGCCCGTCTTCCACTACGTATTTTACCTGGTCAACTTTGGTCCGGGAAATGTCTAAAGAAACGATTAGATTCTGCAGACCGTCAGCCGCGTCTTTTATTTCGGCGAATCCGGGTAAAAAACTTAAATCTTTCTTAACGTTCAAACCCTCAATTATCAGATCCGCGCTCTTGCCCATCTTTTTTAAATACAAAAAAAGAGCCAGGGCATTAGCCGGAGCGTCTTTATTTTCATCGCGCGGGGCGACAATGAGAATATTTTCGGACTTTTTAATCAGTTCTTCTGCTTGTTTTCTCTCTGATAACATAAATGGCGAGCTACCGGGGACACTTCAATATATATAAAAAGCAATTGACTGTCAAATTGACGCGCCATACTAGGTTTCCAAAAGCTTCTTGGAAAGCTCTTTTTTAATCGTCATGGGAGTTATATTATGCGCCGTATTATACTCTTCCTGGCGTTTGCGGCGCCGGTTGGTTTCCGAGATGGCAAAACTCATGGCCGGAGTAATTTTTTCGGCGTACATGATTACTTTGCCGTCCACGTTTCGGGCCGCCCGGCCGATAGTCTGCAGAAGCGAGGTTTCATTCCTTAAAAATCCGGACATGTCCGCGTCCAATATGGCGACGAGCGAAACTTCGGGAAGATCTAATCCTTCGCGAAGGAGATTAATCCCGACGATTACGTCAACTTTCCCGCTTCTTAAATCATTTAAAATATCCACCCGATCCAAAGTGTCAATTTCGCTATGTAAATATTTAACTTTTATGAGGTTCTCGGTAAGGTATTCGGCGAGTTCTTCGGCCATCCGCTTAGTCAGGGTGGTAACGAGCGCCCGCTGTTTTTTTTCCACTCTCAATTTAATCTCTTTAATTAAATCTTCCAGCTGGTTTTTTCCCGGCCGGACAAAAATTTCCGGATCCATAAGCCCGGTCGGGCGGATGATCTGCTCGGCTACCTGTTTTGAATTGCTGATTTCAAAAACGGACGGCGTGGCGCTCACGTAAATTACCTTATTTATCTTTTTCCGGAATTCGTCAAAATTAAGCGGCCGGTTGTCTTTGGCCGACGGCAGGCGAAAACCGAAATTAACGAGGGTTTCCTTTCTTGACTGGTCGCCAGCGTACATCCCCCGAATCTGCGGCAGGGTAACGTGCGACTCGTCAATAAACAGAAGATAATCCCTAGGGAAAAAATCTATAAGCGTTGAAGGCGGTTCGCCCGGAGCGCGGCCTGAAAGATGCCGCGAATAATTTTCAATGCCGTTGCAGTAGCCTACCTGCTCAATCATCTCAAGATCATAGTTTGTTTTCCGTTCCAGCCGATACGCCTCCACGTCCATTTTTTCTTCTTTTAATTTTTTCAGCCGTTCTTTTAATTCCTGCCGGATGCTTACGAGGGCGCCTTTTATTTTTTCTTCCGGCGCCATGTAATGTTTGGCCGGCAGAATCATTATTTTTTCCAGTTCAATCCCGTCCTTTTCCCGAAGTCCTTCCATCCAGGGTTTTTTCGGGTCTTCAGGATGAACTGCGAACTGGGTGATCTTTTCAACCGTATCGCCGGCCATGACAATCCGGACAATAAACTCGCCGTTAACGAGAAAAATATCAATCGTATCGCCTGATACCCGTAATTTTCCCCGGTAAAATTCTTTGTCATTCCTCTCAAACTGGATTTTGACGAGCTCAGCTAAAATCGTGTTGCGCTTCATTTTCTGGCCGCGGAAAAAAAACCGCCCCAAAGCGAGGTAATCTTCTTTTTCGCCGATGCCGTAGATGCAGGAAACGCTGGCAATCACGATCACGTCGTCCCTGAATAATAATGACTGGGTGGCGGCATGCCGCAGGCGGTCAATTTCCTCGTTGATAGTCGCTTCTTTTTCAATGTAAGTGTCGGTATGGGGGATGTAAGCCTCGGGCTGGTAATAGTCGTAATAGGAAACAAAATAATGCACCGCGTTTTCCGGAAAAAAATGCCTGAACTCGCCGTAAAGCTGGGCGGCCAGAGTCTTATTATGGGAAATTACGAGGGTCGGCTTTTGCGTTTTTTCTATAATCCCGGCCATGGTAAAAGTCTTTCCCGAACCAGTAACTCCGAGAAGAGTCTGGTCTTTATAGCCCTTCTTTAAGCCCTCCGCGAGTTTTTCAATCGCTTTGGGTTGGTCGCCGGCCGGCTCGTATTCTGAATGGATTTTAAATTTCATAATTTTAGTATTTCCTCATAATCATCTCCTTCGGCTTTTTTTACCCTATGCCCGTACCCGCACTTCACGCAAGTATAGACTATTTTTGCCTCTCCATGTTTCAGTTCTAGCCCGGACGGTCTCATAAGACCCTGGCAGGCGGCCGCGCGATCGCCCGGGTTAACGTCAACACGCTTTGACCAAAGGCAAACCGGACAATGATCAGTATAACCGTCGCCCTTCACCTTTACCCCGCAATTTTCGCAGGTAAAATCTTCAATCTTCCGCTGAAATTTTCTTTTTCCGGTCATCTTAGATATCCCTTAAAACGCTTTATGTTCGGTGCCTTGAAATAATATACTCTATCATGTTAATCTTATCATGTAAATGGGATTAATCAGGAGGACAATTAGCTCAGTTGGTTAGAGCGCACGCTTCACACGCGTGAGGTCGGAGGTTCGAGCCCTCCATTGTCCACGAATAAGGTTCGTCCAGCATTCGCTCCCCGCCCGGCGGACTTGTCTGGCGTATGCTGGATGCCGGGCGAGTCCACTAGTGACCACAAAAAAACCAGAGATGCGAGCATTGAAAAATTTCGGAAAAATCATGAGCGTGGAAGCCGTGTAAAATTCCACTGTCTGAGGACCCGCCGAATCGGCGGGGACGAGTTTGGAATTTTACTAGGCTTCACAGCGAATGATCCAAAATTTTTCCTGCTCGCAATTTTTGCGCAACTTTTTCTAAAAAAGTTGCAAAAATCCATCGCGCAAACTGCCTCTATAAAAAAACGCTTTAAACAAAAAGCGTTTTTTTTAATTCACTTAAACCCGCGACTCTCTACTTCGTAATAATCTTATCAATAATCCCGTATTTCTTCGCTTCTTCGGCGCTCATAAAATTATCACGGTCAGTATCTTTTTCTATGGTCGCGAGTTTTTGCCCGGTGTGGCCGGCTAAAATATTATTCAGCCGGTCTTTTAATTTTAAAATCCGCTCAGCGCCGATTTTTATATCGGTCGCCTGCCCCTCAATCCCGCCCATGATCTGATGGATCATTATTTCCGAATTCGGGAGAGCGAATCTTTTGCCTTTAGCTCCGGCGGCGAGTAAAAACGCGCCCATGCTGGCCGCGAGGCCGACGCAGATTGTTGAGACGTCCGGCTTTATATACTGCATGGTGTCATAAATAGCGAGGCCGGACGAAACCGAGCCGCCCGGGGAGTTTATATAAAATTTAATTTCCTTGTCTTTATCCTGGGCGGCTAAAAATAAAAGTTGGGCGATAACGATATTGGCCGTATGGTCGCCGATCGGTTCGCCTAAAAATATGATCCGATCCTTTAAGAGCCGGGAATAAATATCGTAAGCCCGTTCGCCGTGGCTGGATTTTTCAATGACTGTTGGTATTAATGGCATATTTTTCTCATAACTCATAACCCATATCTCGCAACGCCTGTTTATAAATCGGGTTATGGGTTGCGCTTTATGGGTTGCGAGAATATTATCTTAACTTTAATTCAATATGCCTATATTGTCAAAGTTTCTTTAATTTTTCATGAACATTCCCCGCGGGAAATCATAGTCCATCAAATAATCATAAAAATCATAGTTCAAGACTTATCCGCATACCAGCCCATATTTCCATTTCCCCCGCAACATCTTGACAACCCTCTCTCTCGTATGCGAGAATTTTAAAAGATGAGCCGGGGTTCCAAGTTGAAGCACCCCGCCTTAAAGAGGCTTTCCCGCCTCTTTTCATGTGGTAGCTCAAAGGGGCTACACCCGGCTCAGGCTAGTGCTCTTTTCATTTACAACGTGAACTTAACCCAAAATAGGGAAAATGCGACGCCCGGAAAGGAGAAATTAGATCGCAACGGAACACCCTCCCGGAGAATCCGGAGAGGGAGTAAAGAGGCCGCAAGGAGCCGCCTCCCTCGCATTTCGGAGGGAGGCGGCGCAACGCAAGGGCCGGTTTTATTACGGCCAAAACAACGGATTTCCAACTTTTGGAGGTGTAAAAGATGGTACAGCAACTGATCGAGCAATACCGCCCCCCGATTCTGGCAGGAAACCGGATCCCGGCTCCCTTACTGAGTGAAGCCATGGTCGATCCTCGTCATCTGCAGCTCAACACCAAACCCTTCAACTACATCGAAGCCAAGAACCCGCTGAAACCCGACACTGTTCTGACCGTTGTTATGGAAACCGGAGCCTCTTCCCGCATCTGCGACGCCGTGGCCAGCTCCGCTCTACTGCAGGCTCATGAAGCGCGCGTGGTCTACGTCGATGGTATCTGCTGTCTGGTTCCCGAGGGTACGCCCAACAATCTCAACAAGGGCTTCGGTGAAGATCGCAGATTCGGGCATTTCTGGCAGGGTACCGGTGCGGCGCGGATGAAGTTGCGGCAGACCGGTTGGACAAAGCTGAGCGGACATCTGGATCTCCGGCGCGACGGCAATGTCGACGGCCGGTAGCCCCACTGCTGATGGAGTACCGCCGGCTCAAAAAGCCGGCGGGTAACAAGTAGCAAAGATGGGTTCACGTTACCAAGTTCTTTTTACAATCCTCCTGAATCTATTTTCAGAGGAAGTCTCGCAATACCAGCGAGAAACGTGAATTTTCGCCCCGCATCAAGCAAAGATCGCTTTTTTCGGGGTTTTTGTTTTGTCGCGCTTTTGTCTGAACCACTGATTATCACTGATTAAAATGATTTCACTGATTTAATAATCAATAATCAGTGTAATCTGAGAAATCACGTGCTAATCTGTGGTTCAGACAAATAGTATTGACAATTAAATAAAAAAGCAATACACTATAATTATAAATACCAACAAAATAAATAATATTATGAACGCCAACAGAGAGCAAATTCAAATCCGGATTGATTCAAAAACTAAGTCCGAGGCGAAAAAGATCCTGGATGAATTAGGCCTGGATATGAGTTCGGCAATAAAGCTTTTTTTTCGCCAGCTTATAATCGCGAGAAATTTTCCCTGCGAATTAAAGGATGCCAACGGCTTTACCCTGCGCAAAGCGGAAATGCTCCGCGAATCAATCGCTGACGCGAAAACCGCTAAAAAATCCTTTACCAAAGGCTCGGAGCTTATTAAAGACGCTTTAAGAGGCTGATTATGTATTCGCTAAAATATTCAAGCCGCTTTAAAAAAGACTTAAAACGCTTCCGGAATGACCGAAAACTGCTCTCTCTGCTGGAAGATTTTTTAGACCTCCTGGCTGAAGGAGGGAAATTATCCGAAAAATATTGCCGTCATGAGCTCCGCGGCGAGTTTAAAGGCTGTTTTGAATGCCATCTTCGGCCGGACGTTCTCCTTATCTATAAAATTGAAGAAAAAAAACTCTTAGTGTTATTGCTTAGAATCGGCTCTCATTCGGAATTGTTTTAAAAATAGCCGGAATATATAGAAAAATAATCCGACAAACCCGCTTTTTTTCGGGGTTTTTGTTTTTATCTGATTGTCTGAGCTACTGATTATCACTGAAACCACTGACTTGCCTGCTCGCCTCGCTTTCGCTCCGGCGAAGCGGGCCGGCAGGCAGGTTTGCTCGCACGCAAATCAAATTGACTTATCGCATCATTTATGATATGATTATCATATAAAAATGATACGATTTATATGAAAAAAATACCTTTAATTCTAAACAAACGGCAGGAAAATATTTTAGATCTTCTTTCCGGCGGGAAGCCGCTTAAAATCTCCGGGATAATTTCGGGGTTAAAGACCGCTTATTCCGGAACGTCAAAAATTACGATTAACCGGGACTTAAAAACTCTCATTGCGTCCGGTTATGTAATTAAAAAAGGCAAAGCCAGAGCCACGGTTTACGAGTTCTCTTCCTCTTATAATCTTCTCCGTTCCGTTGAAGTTAAAAAATATTTCAGCGTTCCGGCCGATAAAAGGGAGGCGAAAGAAAAATTTGATTTCAATATTTTTTCCCTGCTTAAAAATATTTTTACCGGAGAAGAAGAAAAATATCTTTATTCGCTTAACGGCGAATACCGGGACAACCTGAAAAGAATTTCTCCGGCTATCGCGAAGAATGAGCTTGAAAGGCTGATTATTGAGTTAAGCTGGAAATCTTCGCGGATTGAAGGCAATACTTATTCGCTCCTTGAAACCGAGGTTCTGATAAAAGAAAAAAAAGAGGCCAAGGGGCATAACAAAGAAGAGGCGATTATGATATTAAACCATAAGGAAACTCTGGATTATATTATTAACAATAAAAAAATCTTCAATAATGTCTCAACCGCCAAAATAGAGGATATTCATTATCTCCTGACGAAAAACCTCGGGATAGCGAAAAATTTAAGAAAATCGGCCGTCGGAATTGTCGGTACAAAATACCGGCCGCTGGATAACCAGCATGAAATCCGCGAAGCCATGGGAAAAGCCTGCGGAGTAATAAACCGGGAAAAAAATCATTTTGCCAAAGCGCTCGTCTTGTCGCTTTTAATCGCCTATATCCAGCCGTTTGAAGACGGCAATAAGAGGACGAGCCGCCTGTCCGCTAATGCCGTCCTGTTAGCCAATAATATTTGTCTGCTTTCCTACCGAAACGTGGACGAAGTGGAATACAAAAAAGCCGTTATTTTGTTTTATGAACAAAACAACCTGAGTTATTTTAAAAGGCTTTTTATTGAACAGTCTGAGTTCGCCGTAAAAAATTACTTTAAAGCCTGAGAGGCAAAAATTCGCTTCACCATATACGTCTTATTCAACCTATATCCGAGCTTCCGGTAATACCCTCTCGCTCCGATTCCGGAAATAATCATCATTTTTTTAAAACCATTTTCCCGGGCGATTTTTTCCGCCTCGGCTAAAAGCAGTTTACCAAGGCCTGAATGCTGAACCCGGCCCGCTTTCCCAACCGGCGCCAACTCGCCGTAAACATGCAGTTCTCTTATAATCGCGGGATTGTCAGATAATAATCCATACTTCTTGTTAAGTCGGGTTGTAAGTTGCGAGTTGTGAGATATGGAAATATTGTTATGAGTTGCGAGTTGTGAGATATGAGTTATGAGATATGAGTTATGAGACAGCCTTAACCTACAAAACCCGTATAACACCTTTTTATCTTTGGACTCAACACTAATAAAATACTCCTCTCCATCCGAAGCCTGATAACTCTTAATTCTTAATTCGTAATTTTTAATTCTTAATTCCTTCGGCTCTCGGCATCTTATGCATCGGCATTCCGCGCCCGAATCGGCCATCACCTGCCTTAAGTTAGTAATCTTATTGCCGGCCATAATTGACTCGCCCGGAATATCGCGGATCAATCTTATTATCCGGACGTATTCGGGCACGGCCTTTTTACAGTCTATTATCAGCTGGCGCAAAACCTTATCCCCATACGGCTTATATTTTCCGGCTTTCCACCACCGATAAAGCAAACTGCCGCGGGTAACGACAGTCGGATAGAATTTAATCTGGTCCGGCTGGAACCGCGAATCATTAAACAGCGTTTTAAACATGACTAAATCTTTTTTGGCGGTCGCTCCGGGCAGGCCGGGCATGAGATGATAAGTCACTTTAAAACCAAAATCTTTTAATAACTTTGTCGCCTTAATGATCGCCGCTACGCCATGCCCGCGCCTGTTTAACTTCAGGATTTTATCGTCAATCGCCTGAATGCCTAATTCCACCCTCGTGCATCCGAGCTCGCGCATTTCCCATAATTCTTTTTCATCAATATAGTCCGGCCGGGTTTCAAGGGTCAGGCCGATAATTTTATACTTCGCTTTTTCGTTTTTCTTTTGCTCATTCAGCATCGTCATCCTGAGCGTAGCGAAGGATCTCGAGTTAGCGCGCTCAATGCGGGATTCTTCCCCGCCGAATCGGCGAGTCAGAATGACGGCAGAAGTATATTCATTCGCCGCCCGAAAGCACTCTTTTACGAACCAATATTTATACTTCTCCGGCAGAACCGACCAGGTTCCGCCAATAACAATCAGTTCAATTTTCGTCGGCTCGTGCCCGTTCGCTTCTAACGCTCTAAGCCTCAGCTGAACCTGCAAGTAAGGATTATAGTTACAGCGAATCGCCCGCATTACTGCCGGTTCATTGGAGAGATAACTCTGCGGGACGTCTTTTTCCGTCGGGCAATAGGCGCATTTGCCCGGGCAGGCGTAAGGCATGGTAAGAACCGCCACCGGAGCGATACCCGAGAGAGTCCGGACTTCGCGCTTACGGAGCAGACGGCGCAGGCTGGCGGACAAACCGGATTTACCGGCGCCGTATTCCTTTAAAATGTCGGAATTTTTTAACATGGCCAGATTATTTTTCCTCGCGATAATTCTCTTAGCCGCCATTAACTCTTTAGCCGAATTTATCGGCATTTTTATCAGTTCTTTTACTGCTGACCGGACTTTTTTCTCCGCTAGGTTTTCCATTGATTATTATTTTAAGCTCTGCTAGAATAAAGGCAAATGACAGTCAAATAAGCTTTAAATATTCAATTAATTAAACCATAAATTTATGAAAAAAACAACCCTGATTTTTGCCTCGCTTCTCGCTCTTTTTCTCGTTATCCCGGCTTCTGTTTCGGCCTACGAAACCCGAAAAGGAAATTCGGTAATCGTCGCTAAAGACGAAGTGATTAACGGCAACCTGTATACTGCCGGAGCCAACATCAGTATTGAAGGCCATATCAAAGGCGATGTTTTCTGCGCCGGACAGACGATTAATATCAAAGGCGAGGTTGACGGCTCGGTTTTCTGCGCCGGCCAGAATATCAACCTGGACGGCAAGGTCGCCGGTTCGGCTCGGATGGCCGCGTCAACCATTAATATTAACGGCTCTATCGGCCAGAACGCCAACGCTTTCGCCGCCGCGGTGAGCGCCGGAGATAATTCAAAAATCGGCTGGGACATGCTTATTGGAGCCGCTGGCGCCAATCTTTCGGGCGAAATTGGCAACGACCTTCATGGCGGAGGAGCTAACATCTCCTTAAACGGTAAAGTCGGCCGAAACGTTAACCTGGCTTTGGGCGACAAAAAAGATTCCAGCCTTACTCTCGGGGATAAAGCGATAATCGGCGGCGGACTTACCTACCGGGCGGCGGAAACCGCGGAAATCTCCGGTCAGGCTAAGATCGCCGGAGAAACCATTCGCAAAGAATTCACTGCTAGAACAAAAAGTTCCGGACCGGCCGCGCGCGCGGGAATGATAATTTTTTCAATTTTTTCCTCGCTCATCATCGGTCTGGTTCTCGTCAGCGTTTTCCGGGAAAAAATCATCGCCATTACCGATCTTATGCTTAATAAAATCGCGGCCTCAATCGGCATCGGCTTCCTCGCCCTGATTCTCGCGCCGTTTGCTTTCATTATCCTCGCCATAACCGTCATCGGCATCCCGCTTTCGCTCATCCTTCTTGTTCTCTGGATCATCGCCCTCTGCCTCTCAAAAATAATCACCGGCATCTTTTTGGGCCGGGTACTCGTTGAAAAATATTGGGCCGTTAAAAAAGAATCTCTGATCTGGCCCATGATCATCGGCGTAACCGTAACGAGCCTTATCTGCTTTATTCCGTTTATCGGCTGGGTTCTCGGCCTTATCGCCGTCCTCTGGGCGCTTGGGGGAATGGTCTTAACCCTAAAAAATCCTGATAAAATATGAAAGTTAATCCTTATATTTTTCGCGGCTATGACTTACGAGGCTTAGTTGATATTGATTTGAATCCCAAAATCATTGAACACATCGGCCGGGCTCATGGCACCTATTTAAAAAGAAACAATATAAAAGACGCGCTCGTTGGCTATGATTGCCGGGCCACCAGCAAGGATTACGCCCGGGCTCTTATAAAAGGCATGAGCTGGGCCGGAATAAACACCGTCAATATCGGCATGACTATGGTCGGCACTTTTTATTGGGCGCAATATTTTTTGAACATCAAAGGCGGGGCTTTTATTACCGCCTCCCACAACCCGGCTGAATACAACGGAATTAAATTCGCCATTGATTATTCCGAGACCCTGGTTAGCGACGGAATGCAGGAACTCTTAAGAATGGTGGAAGAGGATGATTACGAGCAGGGCAAAACTCCGGGAAAAATAGAAGAAAGGGATATTTTAAAAGATTATATTGATGACCTTAAAAAGAGAATAAGCATTGAAAAAAAGTTCAGGGTAGTTATTGATCCAGGCTGTTCAACTGCCGGGGCGATAATGCCGAGAGTTTTGCGGGAATTCGGCTTAGAGGTGGTGGAAAAAAACTGCAATATTGATCCGACCTTCCCTCTCGGCACGCCTGATCCAACAGAACTATTAGTAGCTGAAAGATTAAGAAAAGAAGTGCTGGAGGAAAAAGCCGATATTGGCTTCACTTATGACGCCGATGGAGACCGGATCGGAATAGTGGATGAAAAGGGCGGAATTATCTGGAATGATGTCTTATTGGCGCTTCTGGTGGTTGACGTCTTGGAAAAACATCCGGGCGATAAGATAATGTATAATTTGCTCTGCTCCAAAGCGGTGGAGGAAACCATAAAAAAATTCGGCGGCCAGCCGTTCATTTGGCGGGTCGGACACTCCTTCCTTAAGAAAAAAAACCAAGAAATAAAAGCGGCTTTTATCGGCGAACTTTCCGGCCACTTTTTTTTCTCAGCCGACTTCTATAATCATGATGATGGCTGTTATACAACCGTGAGGCTTTTGGACTATCTATCAAGAAGCGGGCAATCATTATCTCAAGCGGCAGAGACGCTCCCAAAATATATTTCCAGCCCGGAAATTAAATTGTCCTGCCCTGACAATAAAAAAACGATTTTAATGGAAAAAATAGCTCCAATTTTAAAAATTGATTTTCCGGGCGCTCTGGTTATTGATGATGAGCGGGCCGGCGACGGAATAAGGCTGGATTTAAAGGACGGGATGTTTGTGATCCGCTACTCGCAAAACGGCCCATACATAACCGTCAAATATGAATCAAAAACCAAGGCCGGTTATGAAAAATTAAAAGAATACATTAAAAAACTTCTCTCTATGTTTCCTGAAATTGACTGGAACGACAAAATTAACGTCAACTTGGAATCCCTTAGCTAAAAACTTAAGGCCAGTTTTATGAACCTAATTCACGCCCTCATTTTCGGCATCGTTGAAGGCATTACCGAGTTCCTGCCGGTTTCTTCAACCGGGCATCTTTTACTCACGGCTAAAATTCTCGGGCTGGCGCAGACTGAATTTTTAAAAACTTTTGAAATTTCCATCCAGCTGGGCGCTATCCTTTCGGTCGTGGTTTTATACTGGAGAAAGCTCCTCGTCAATTTTGAAGTGATGAAACGGATCGCCGCGGCCTTTATCCCGACCGGCGTCATCGGATTGATCTTTTACAAAATCGTCAAAACTTATCTCCTGGAAAGCGCGTCCATAGTTATTTGGTCGCTTCTTGTCGGCGGAATAATCATGATCGCTTTTGAAAAATGGCGCGAAGAAAAACCGGAAATCCCGGAGCAAAGGCTTGAAGATCTGCCCTATAAAAAATGCGTGGCTGTCGGAATCTTCCAGTCTCTCGCCATAATCCCCGGCGTTTCCCGCTCAGCCGCCACGATCTTAGGCGGACTTTATCTCGGCCTTAACCGAAAAGCGATTGTTGAATTTTCCTTTTTGCTCGCCGTTCCGACTATGCTCGCCGCCACCGGCGTTGATTTAATAAAAAATTTTTCCGCGTTTGACGTCCGGGAAATTACTTTTCTCGCTATCGGTTTTATTACTTCATTCGCCACGGCCATCCTGGCCATAAAATTTATGATCAGCTACATTAAAAAACACGATTTTACCGCTTTCGGTATTTATCGCGTCGCCATCGCGATTATTTTTTTATTAGCCGCTCTCCTGAAATAATAATAACGGATATTACTAATTCACGGACTCTGGATTTTGCCGGACCCGTTTAGCCAACTATGGAAAAATTAAACTGCTGGGAACTTTTAAAATGCGGCCGCGAACCGGGCGGATTAAAAGTCCACGAACTCGGTTATTGCCCGGTTCCACAATCAGGCGTCGGGAGCGGGATAAACGGCGGAAAATACCGGGGACGAATTTGCTGGTCTGTTGCCGGAACTTTTTGCCTCGGAGAAGTCCAGGGTACTTTCGCTAAAAAACGAAAAACCTGCGCCCTTTGCCCTCATTATTTATTGGTACAGGATGAGGAAGGGGAAGCTTTTACAAAACTTTTACCTGGTCAGTCTCTGCCGGAACAGAACCCGGAAAAATAAATTAATTTGTGGCAATTATAAAAACAGTCTCATCCCGGAGACTGTTTTTTAAACACAAAATCCAAAATTCGGCAATCGTAAATTTCTATGTGGCTGGGGAGAGGCTCGAACTCTCGACCTTGGCGTTATGAGTGCCACGCTCTAACCAGCTGAGCTACCCAGCCATCTTAAATTGCCAATTTACAACTTACAATTTTCAAATTTTTTTCTTTCATTTGGCAATCGTAAATTGACAATCGTCAATCTCTATGTGCCCCTGCCAGGATTTGAACCCAGGACCCGACGTCCGAAGCGTCGTGTGATATCCATTTCACTACAGGGGCATAACAGCCAAGTACTCCCTGCCTGCCCTGCCTGCCGGCAGGCAGGCGGCCAAGGCAGGTATCCATTTGAGCTACGGGCGCAACTCCGGCATTTTTAAATAGTCCCGAGCGCTCGGGACTATTATGATATTAGAACAAAATATCCGATTTAGTCAAATTTTAGAATCCCAAATATCACCAATCTTGAGCGGATATTTAGCCATATCCGCTTTCTTCTAAAAAAATTCGCGAGCGCTTAAATTTTACCTTTTAACGCGTCTTTTAAAGTCTTGCCGGTTTTAAATTTAGCTACCGTCACTTCGGGAATCTGGATCCTTTCGCTCGGTTTCTGCGGATTGACGCCGCCGCGCGAATGGCGCTTTCTCGGGATAAAAGTCCCGAAACCGGCGATCCGGACTTCGTTGCCGGCTTTGAGTTCGCTGATAATTACTCTGACTAACGCCTCAAGCATGGCTTCGGCGTCTTTTCTCGTAGACGGCGCTTCGGCCGCGATCTTCTCTATTAGCTGGGCTTTATTCATAACGCGTAACCCATAACGCGTAACCCATAACGATAACGATTATCAAGAAAGTCATCCAAGATTCGTTATGCGTTACGCGTTTAACGTTATGCGGTATAATTTTAAATTATTATTTTATTTCTATAAACTCTCGTATTCTTTTAATTGTTTTCGCTTTGCCGGTCTTTTCGTCTATCGCGACGATCACTCCGCTTAAAATGGCGTCCCCTTTTTCCGGAATCACGTGGCTTCTTTTTATCTGGTCAAGATAAGTTTTAAGGATGTCTTCCTTTTCCACCCCGAGCGACCCCTCTCTAAAGCCGGTCATGCCCGCGTCGGTAAGGTAAGCGGTTCCTGCCGGAGTGATTTCTTCGTCCGCCGTCTGGATGTGGGTATGGGTGCCGATAAGGGCGCTCGCTTTTCCGTCAACGTAATATTTCATCGCCACTTTCTCCGAGGTAGTCTCGGCGTGCATATCAATAATAATAGCAGATAACTTTTTTACCCGCAAGCTAGGATTAGCAAAAATCCTGTCAATTTCCCGGAAAGGACAGTCAAAATCTTTTTTCATAAAAACCCGGCCAATCAGGTTAATAAGAAGAACCCGAAATTTTCCTTTCTCAATAATCGCGTAACCCCGACCCGGCGCCAAAGGCGGCCAATTAGCCGGCCGAAGGATCGGGAGATCACCGCCATACACGTCATCAAGACTTTTTACCCGGTCAAAGGCATGGTCGCCGTTGGTAAAATAATCAACGCCCGCGGAAATAAGTTCTTCCAAAGTTTTTCTTGAAACGCCTTTGCCATGGGCGACATTATCGGCGTTGGCGATTATGATATCAACTTTGTGCTGTTTTTTTATTTTCGGCAAAAGAATCCGAACCGCCTCGCGGCCGATTTTCCCGCTCACATCGCCGATGAAAAAAACTTTTAACATAATTTAAGTCACGAAGTCTTTGAGTCGGGGAAGTCAAGAAGTCTAAAGACTTTTCTGACTTGGGACTCTTAAACTCAAAGACTATTATCGCGCGTATTCAATCACCCGCATTTCCCGTATAACATTCACTTTTATTTCTCCCGGGTATTTAAGCTCTTCTTCAATTTTTCTGGCGACGTTCCGGGCGAGATTATAGGCTTCAACGTCGTTCACGGTTTCCGGGGTAACGAAGATCCGGACCTCGCGTCCGGCCTGGATGGCGTAAACTTTTTCCACCCCCGGGAAAGAGGCCGCGATCCGTTCCAGCTCCTCAAGCCGCTGTAGATACCGCTCGTAGGTATCGCTCCGGGCGCCCGGCCGGCTGGCTGAAATCGCGTCAGCCACTTTTACGATTACCGCGATAAGACCTTTCGGCCGGTCATCATGGTGGGTTTCAATCGGGTCAATTAATTCCTGGGGCAGGTTAAATTTTCTCGCGATATCGCGCCCGATTTCCGGGTGGGTGCCTTTAACTTCATGGTCAACGGCTTTGCCGATATCATGCAAAAGTCCGCTCTTCTTCGCCAAAGTTACGTCCGCCCCTAATTCTTCGGCGAGCAAAGCGGATAAATGCGCCACTTCAACCGAATGGTGCAGGGCGTTCTGTCCGTAGCTGGTCCGGTATTTTAACCGACCGAGAATCTGCGTTAGTTTAGGGTCCAGTCCGGCGACGCCGACGTCAAACGTGGCCGCTTCTCCGGCTTTCTTTATATCAATCGCGAGCTCCCTTTTTGACTCCTCAATCGCGTCTTCAATCTTGGTCGGATGAATCCGGCCGTCAAGGATGAGCTTGTCCAGAGTTTTCTTCGCGATGTGCCTTCTAATCGGCGAAAATCCGGAAATGGTAATGGCGTTCGGCGTATCGTCAACGATAATTTCGGTACCGGTAAGTTTTTCAATGGTTTTTATGTTCCTGCCTTCGCGGCCGATAATCCGGCCTTTCATTTCGTCGCTTGGGAGGTCAACGACCGTAGTGGTCACTTCCGGGGTGTAAGTGGAAACAAGCCTTTGCATGCTCTCGGCCATTAAATTCCTCGCCCGCTCTTCCCAGACCTCGGTGGACTCGCATTCCAGCTTATGGATACGAACCATTAAATCTTCTCTGGTCTGTTCTTCAACTTTTTTAAAGAGTTCTTCCCGGGCCGCGTCTTTGTCCATGCCGGCGATTTCCTCAAGCTTCTTCATCTGCTCAACTTTAATCTCGCCGACTTTAGCTTTTATTTCCTCTACCCGGCTCACTTTGTCGTAAAGGGACTGCTGTTTTTCCTGCAACTCCAAAAGTTTCTGCGAAAAAACGTTTTCCCGTTTTTCCAGCCGCGATTGCACGCCCTTAATTTCCTGGCGGCGATGCTCTTCGTCCCTTTTCGCGTCTTCAATAATCTTTAACGCTTTGTCCTGGGCTTTTAAAAGCACTTCGGTGTGCTTTGATTTTGCTTCGTTTAAAATCTTTTCAGCTTTATCTTCGGCTCCTTTAACCCTTTTGGCGGTCTGTCTTTTGTTCGTGTAAAAACCGGCGAAAAAACCGGCCACCGCCAGTATCGCCGCTATCAAATATTCCATAGAATCTTAATTCTGTTTTGAGAGGTTTTATTTTTTGAAACGCGGATCCACTCGTGCGATTCAATATTATAGAGAGAAAATTTTGAGAATTATCCAAACTTAAATCAGGCTGGTTTTCACTTCCTTTTTAAAAGAGTCGGGGCTAAAAATAGCCAATGCTTTTAATTTTGTCCCGGTTTTAACTGTCCGGCCGTTTTTTTTACCAGTCAGCCGGGCGTTAACATTGCCCGCTGAATAACCTGAAACCGCGTTGATATTCTCAAAAAAATTCATAGCATTTCCGAAAACTTCCTCTAATAACAGACATTTTTATTAATTACTGTATTTAAGCTACCATATCGCCTTACTTTTGACAAGTTAATTTGCGTGCGAGCAAACCTGCCTGCCGGCCCGCTTCGCCGGAGCGAAAGCGAGGCGAGCAGGCAGGTTATCCCGAACCCGCCGAATCGGCGGGCGGGGATCTCTCGTGCACGCAAATTAATTTGACTTACCCCGGAATTTCCCGTAAACTTAAAGAAATTATCAAAGAAAGATGAATTTAATTATGCTTATGATCACCCTAATATTATGAATATATCCGAACTGGCCAGAAGATTAAGAATCAATCCGGTAGAGTTAAGGGAAAAACTTCCTCAGCTCGGTTTTGATATTGGTCAAAAAGCCATAAAAATTGATGACCGCGCGGCAAACAAAATCATCCAGTCCTGGCCGTCGCTTTTAAGGCGGCTGAGGGAAAATTCATCCGTAACCGGCGAACGGCAGGAGCGGGCGCAAAACGAAGAAAAGAAAAAACTGCGATTGCCGGGTCATATTACGGTTCGCGATTTTGCCGAACTGGCCGGACTACCCGTCAGCCGGGTGCTGGCTCAACTCATGAAAAGCGGAATTTTCATCTCTCTGAATGAAGAAATTGATTATGATACCGCCGCCATCATCGGCTCGGATCTCGGGCTGGAAATTGAGAAAGGTGAAGAAGAGGAAAAAGAAACCTTAAACGAAAAAGTGTCGGTTGACGACGTGATGAAGTCGGAAACAGCCGAAAATTTAAAACCCCGGCCGCCGGTAATCGTAGTCATGGGTCATGTTGATCACGGAAAAACAAAGCTTCTGGACGCCATCCGCCGGACTAACGTCGTGGAAAAGGAAGCCGGAGGCATCACCCAGCACATCGGCGCCTATCAGGTAGAACGCCGAAACCGCTTTATCTCTTTTATTGACACCCCCGGCCATGAAGCCTTTACGGCCATGCGGAGCCGGGGCGCTAAAGTCGCTGATATCGCCATCCTGGTCGTCGCCGCTGATGACGGGGTCATGCCGCAGACAACCGAAGCTTTCCAGATTATTAAGGCCGCCGGAACGCCTTTTGTCGTGGCTATTAACAAAATTGACAAACCTGACGCCGATATTAATAAGACCAAGCAGGAACTCTCAACCAAATTAAATATCACGCCCGAAGACTGGGGAGGAAAAACCGTTACTGTTCCAGTCTCAGCCAAAGACGGAACCGGAATTGAAGAACTTCTGGATATTATTCTCCTTACCGCCGACCTGGACGCGGAAAAAATCAAAGCTAATCCCGGCGCTCCGGCTTTAGGCACGATTATTGAATCCCACATTGACAAAGGCGAAGGCCCGGTCGCGACGATTTTAATCCAAAACGGAACCTTAAAAATCGGCGACGCCTTAATACGGGACGGCATAATGTTCGGCAAAGTCCGGGCGTTAAAAAACTATCTCGGCGAAAACGTGAGCGCGGCCGCTCCTTCCACTCCGGTAAAAATTATCGGTTTAAAAATCGCCCCGGAAGTAGGGGACGTTTTAGCGGTCGGGGTCGGCAGGCGGGTGGATATGCGCAGTTTAAGAATGCCAAAACGAACCAGAATTGAAAAGGAAAAAGTAAGCGAAGGCGCCGAAACGCAAAAAACTATCAATATAATCATCAAAAGCGACGTTTTAGGGTCGGCTGAAGCCATTGACGAATCCTTGGAAAAAATTTCCAACCCCGAAGTTAAAATCGTTACGATCACCAAAGGCCTTGGGAATATTTCCGAATCCGATATAACCCGGGCCTCGGCGACCAACGCGCAGATTATCGGCTTTAACGTAAAAGTGTCGTCCGGGCTGGAAGAGCTGGCGCGGACAAAAAACGTCAAAATTACCCTCTACAGCATTATCTATAACCTGATTAACGACGTAAAATCGCAGATGGAAGACCTTTTTGAACCTGAAATCCGCCGGACTGACCTCGGAAAATTAAAAGTTTTGGCTTCATTTAAAATTGAAAAAACTTATCAGGTCATCGGCGGAAAAGTCCTTTCCGGAAAAATTGAAAAAGGCGCGTTAATTGAAGTTATTCGCGGTGATGAAATGAAAACCAAAGGAAAACTGGCCAGCTTGCAAATCCAAAAGCAGGAGGTGCCGGATTGCTCTGAAGGCCAGGAATGCGGAATTAAATTTGAAGGCGAGCCGGTAATTGAACCCGGCGACATTTTACAGTTTTACAAAGAAGAAAAAATAAAGAAGAAATTTTAATTGCAGCTTAAACATCGCGGGGATAAAAACACACCATCAAAACGGTGCGTTTTTTTATTCTTGCCGTCGGCGATTTTCAGTCCCGCGCTTTCCTTAACGCCAAAGTAAAAAAGAAAAGTGAAATGATTCCGATTATGGTCCCGAATAAAAAAGTCGCGCCCGGATTTACGCGGCTCCAGAGTCCTCCGGCAATCAATCCGGCCGGCAGGGCCGCCAGACCGGTAAAAGTGTGAAATGTCCCGAGAGCCGTGCCTTTTGTTTCGGCCGGCGACAGGTCAGCGACTAAAGCCCTCTGCGCCCCGTCAATCAAGGCAAAAAATATGCCAAAAAGAATGAATGAAATTATGGTATAAACAACGCCGCTAAAAAGGAAGAGTCCGAAAGATAAGACGCTGAACATGGCATAACCGGTAAGAATTACCGGCTTTCGGCCGAACTTATCCGAGAGCGACCCGGCTTTCATGGAAAGAAGCGTGTACGCGAGGTAAAATAAGGCGTAAAGCATAATCACCTGCTCGTTATTTAATCCATCCCCCTTGGCCCGGAGCATTAAAAACGCGTAGTTATAATTACCCAAAGTAAAAATCGTGGAAATCAAAATAAATATTTTCAATTCTTTGGTCAGCGCGCCGAATCCGACTCTCAAAGAAATTTTTTTCTTTGTCGCTTCATACCGCTCCGGCTCGCGGACAAAAATTATTACCGCGACGGAAATTATTCCCGGAATAATAGCCAGCTTAAATAAATTAACAAAACCAAAAAGCGGCAGAAGAAGAAACGCGAGCGCCGCCCCGCCGATTGACCCAAGCCCGTCCATGGCCCGATGAAAACCGTAAGCCTTGCCCATGGTAGCCTGGTTATTTGATTCGGCGATAATTGCGTCCCGCGGCGCGTCCCGCAAACCTTTTCCCACCCGGTCGGCGATTCTTATGCCGAGCACGGCGAACCAGGATCCGGCGTAAGCCAGAACCGGCTTCATCACCGCGGATAAAGCGTAGCCAAAAAAAACAAACGGCTTTCTTTTTCTGATTTTATCCGACCAATAACCGGAAACTACTTTTAGCAAAGAGGCGGTTGCTTCGGCCGCGCCTTCAACCGCTCCGACCGCGATTGCCCCGCCCCCGAGAACGCTCGTTATATATAAAGGCAGTAAAGGAAAAACCATCTGCCCGCTTAAGTCGGTTAAAAGGCTTACGACTCCGAGGATTATCACGTTCCGCGAAATCCCAGAGAATATTTTTTTAAATCCGTCCATATTTATTAATTTTCTTATCTCATCATTAAACTTTCATTAATTTACCTGAAATCAAAATCTCGCGCAAGCAACAAAAAATCGCCCTTCCGGGACGACTTTTTATGTGGACAATATAGGACTCGCCCGGCATCCGCCGGGCGGGGAGCGAATGCTCCCCGAACCTTAACAATAAGCCTCACATACTGGTGGACAATATAGGACTCGAACCTATAACCCCCTCGGTGTAAACGAGGTGCTCTAGCCAATTGAGCTAATTGTCCCGGCCTGGTGGGCGAGAGAGGACTCGAACCTCCACAGCCTTGCGGCCACAAGCCCCTCAAGCTTGCGTGTCTACCGGTTTCACCACTCGCCCGAAAGAATCCCGGCCTTAGCCGATTTTCTTTTCTCTAAGCTTTTTCTTATAACCGCGCTTTAAGAAGTAAAGTTTGGCCCGGTTAACTTTGGCTTGCCGCTTAATTTCAACCTTGGTAATAGTCGGCAGGTTGATGGGAAAAATTTTTTCCACTTCCACACCGTCGGAAATTTTCCGGATAGTAACGGTTCCTCCGGCTTCCTTACCGCGGCGGCAGGCAATCACCAGACCTTCAAAATACTGAACTCTTTCTTTTTCCTCCCCTTTAATGGAGAGCTCTTTAATTTTTTGGTGCACCCGGACGGTCATGCCCGGCGCTAAATCTTTCAGGCCGGCGATTTTCTTCGCGTCGGCTGAGGCGGTTTTTACGGTTGTCATAGTAAATTTATCAAAAATGCTATTAATAATTTATCCGGCTAATCAAAAATAATCCCGTCCCGCCCCCGCGCTTTGGCGCGAAGCCGCGAAACCGGATATTAAAAACTAGCTTGATTATACTGCTTTTCGGGAATTAGTCAACAGTCCGGGCTAATTTTTTCCAAAAATTTCGCGAAAGATGGGCTTATGTCCGGCTATTCCCGCTTTAACCATTAGCTATCCTCCAATACATCCTCCGGCAGACTTGATTTTACCCGGCTATCATGTTATCATTGGGATAATTAATTTAATTAATAATTAAATTCCTTCCTTTTCTTGGTTTTAGGGTAATTTTCGGGTAAATCCCGCCCAATTCTCGGAAAAACGGAAAATCCAGTATGTTGGACAAAGATTCCAAGCAGAAAATCATTAATAAATTTAAGGTTCATGCCACTGATACCGGATCTTCACAGGTCCAGATAGCCATCCTTACTGAAGAGATAAAACGGCTTACCGACCATTTAAAATCGCACAAACATGACCATTCCTCCCGCCGGGGACTTTTAAAAAAAGTCGGCGAAAGGCGGAAACTCTTAAAATATTTACAAAAAGAAAGCCAGGAAGCTTTTAACGAACTGGCTAAAAAACTAAAATTGAAAATCGCCAAAAAAATGATTGAGGACGAGGAAGAAGAAAGAAAGCGGCTGGAAGAAGAAATGGCGCCAAAAGCCGAAGCCGAGGAAGAAACCGTTACTGAAGAAGATACGACAGGTAAAAAAGAAGAAAAAGAATAAATCTCAATCCTGCTCCGCGGCTATTCGCGGATTTGGAAGTTATTACATGAAAAAACATAAAGAACAACGAGTGGGAGTTTTGATTGACGTGGCCAACATGTACCACTCAGCCAAAAATCTCTACAAAAAGCGGGTTAATTTTGAAGAGATATTAAAAGAAGGCGTGGCCGGCAGAAAATTAATCCGGGCCGTCGCTTACGTAATCCGGGCCGAAACCGAAGAGGAAACCCATTTTTTTGAAGCGCTCTCTCAGCAAGGTTTTGAGGTAAAAATGAAAGATTTACAAATTTTCGCCGGCGGCATAAAAAAAGCCGACTGGGACGTCGGCATAGCGATTGACGCGGTAAAGCTCGGAAATAAATTGGATGTAATAGTACTGGTTTCTGGCGACGGCGATTACGTGCCACTGGTCAATTACCTGCAAAACACCATGGGTTGCGTGGTTGAGGTTATGGCTTTCCGCCAGACGGCGTCATCAAAGCTCATAGAAGAAGCCGATGATTTTATCAACTTAAGCGAAGACAAAAAATTTTTGCTGTCCCAGGGCAACCGATTTTTCAATTAGCCCTATATTTATTTAACGCTTAGCTGTCAGATACATAGTCTATGAGATATCACTCATGGCCTCTAATCTGTCGGCCAGGCATAAAAATGCAAAATTAAAAAATCAAAATGCAAAATTTTAATTTTTGATTTTTACATTTTACATTATCATAATTTATGAACACGGAAAAAGTGTTTACAATGGAATGGCTTGGCCGCCCTCTTACAATAAAAACCGGCCGGTTAGCAAAACAGGCGCTAGCCGCGGTAACGGTCCAATACGGCGAAACCGTAGTTTTGGCTACGGTCGTTGAAGCTAAGAACCAGCGAGCCGGAATAGACTACTTTCCTTTAATGGTGGATTTTGAGGAACGGCTTTACGCCGCCGGAGTGATTAAAGGTTCGCGCTGGGTAAAAAGGGAAGGCCGCCCGACCGATGACGCGATTTTAGCCGGCCGGATGATTGACCGCTCAATCCGGCCGTTATTTGACGAGGCTTCAAAAAAAGATGTCCAGGTGATTCTAACCACCCTGTCGGCTGACCGGGAAAATGACCATGATATCGTGGCTTTGAATGCCGCTTCGGCTGTTTTGTCCATCTCAGGTCTCGGCTGGAACGGCCCGATCGGCGGAGTCAGGGTTGGCCGCGTTGAAGGACAATTCGTTTTTAATCCGACTTATGAACAAAGGGAAAAAAGCGATCTGGATTTGATTGTCGCCGGAACAAAGGAAAGAATAATTATGATTGAAGCCGGGGCTTCGGAAGTTAAGGAAGACGAAATGTATGAAGCAATTTTGGCCGGACAAAAGGAATTGCAAAACGCGATAAAACTTATTGAAGAATTAAAAGAAAAGGTCGGGAAAAAACTGACCTCGTCTGAGCTAAAGAAAAAAGTTTTGGACGAAGATGAAATGAAACAGGAAGTGGAAAAAGAAACCGCTTTTGATCTGGCGAGAAAATGGCTGGCAAAAAACACAGTGGCTATTTTATTTGATAAAGAACATTATACCAAAGGCGAAAGAAAGCTGGCTGTTGTTGCTATTAAAGAAAAACTGGAAGAGTATTTAGCCGAAGAAAAAATAGGCAAGGATTTAAGAGCCAAAGCCGTTAAAGAGCTGGCTGAGCCGGCAATAGAAGCCGAGGTAACGCGCGGCATCATTGAAAGAAAACAGCGGGTGGACGGAAGAAAATTGGATGAAATAAGGGAGCTGGAAGCCTCAACCAGCATTCTGCCGAGAAACCACGGTTCCGGACTCTTTAGCCGCGGCGAAACCCAGGTCTTGTCCGTTATTACTTTAGGCGCCCCGGGACTGGAGCAGTCCCTTGAAGGTATTGAAGGGGTAGGCACAAAAAGATACATGCATCACTATACCTTCCCTCCTTATTCGGTTGGCGAGGTTAAGCCGATATTTTCCGCCGGAAGAAGGGAAATCGGCCACGGCGCTCTCGCGGAAAAAGCTTTATCCACAATGATCCCGTCTAAAGAGGAATTCCCTTATACTATCCGCGTTGTTTCCGAAACTTTAAGCTCCAACGGCTCTTCGTCCATGGCTTCGGTTTGCGGCTCCACTCTAGCTTTGATGGACGCCGGCGTGCCGGTTAAAAAAGCCGTGGCCGGAATCGCCATGGGGCTCGCGTCTAACGACGATATGTCGGAGTGGGAAGTTTTAACCGACTTACAGGATCTTGAAGACGGCAAAGGCGGCATGGACTTTAAAATCGCCGGCACCCGCGATGGGATTACCGCTATCCAGCTAGACACAAAAACCATCGGCCTGGATGAAACCATAATTAAAAAAACTCTGGAGCAGGGACGGGCGGCGCGGATGGAAATCCTTGACGTCATGGAAAAAGAAATTTCCGCCCCGCGGCCGGATCTCTCGCAATACGCCCCGCGGATTACTACGTTAAAAATTGATCCGGAAAAAATCCGCGAAGTCATCGGCACCGGCGGAAAAATTATTAACGCCATTATCGCCGCCACCGGCGTTTCCATTGATATTGACGACGACGGGCTGGTCATGATCTGCGGCACTGACGCCGAAAAAGCGAAAGAAGCGTACGAATGGGTCAATAATATCGTCCGCGAAGTCCAGCCGGGAGAAGTCTTCACCGGCAAAGTAGTCCGCATGCTTGATTTCGGCGCTTTCGTTGAAATCCTTCCCAACCGGGACGGCATGGTTCATGTTTCCGAAATGGCGCCTTACCGGGTGGGAAAACCTTCTGACTTTTTAAAACTAGGCGATATGGTCAGCGTCAAAATAAAAGAAATTGACGATCAGGGCCGCGTTAACCTCACTATGAAAATTCCCGAAAACGAAGCGCTCTGGGTCGGAGAAAAAGGCAAACAGGAAGGCAACGGTTTTGGCGGCGGCGGTGAACACCGTCCGCGCCGGGCTTTTGGCGGAAGACCTAATAACCACAATTAAAACTTATCCTTCCGGTCTTTTCTCCCCACGCATAACCGGAAAAATTGTCGCTTGAATCAATTCTCACTCTTTCTGAGCCAGTCGGTAAAATCGATCCAGCCAGTTCTTTCTCCCTAGACGTAACCGTTAGCAGTGTCTGTTGTAGCGGCATGCGATAACTCAGCATAAAAAAATAAATAATACTCGCTAAAAATAGCGTTTAAAAATTATTGTTTTCAAAAACATAATTTATTTACAGCAGATAGCCCTTGCTTGAATTATAAAACTGGTTGATTTAGTTTCACAATACCAACGAGTTAATGAATCTGGACCGTTTCGATAAATATTATAGGCGACGTCAGTTGATCCGCCGTAAAAATAACAACCTCCATTTATCAGATGCCTTCCGCTTGTGCATGCTGCATAGCTGAAACTGCCTGTGGCGAATCCGTTAACTTGTTCGCAATCATTACCCGCGCCCCCACCGCTGATGGCGCTCACTTTAGTTTCAATATCTTTAAGCCTTTGTAGCACCGAACCATTGGCATTGGCCGTTGCATAACTTGAGTCATAACCATTTTCAGCGATCGTTCTTCTCACATCTTCAGCCCTTTCAAGAAGCGAGCCGTTGTGATTTCCCGCGACTATTGTTGAATCGTAAGCGTTATCCGCATTATTAGCTCCCAAAACATTTCCTCCCCAATCCTGGGTTGAGGCGTCAGGAGTTCCGGATGGCATGATGAAAGACGCATATGCGGCATAAGTAGAGATTACCGCTAAAGTCATAATTGAAGCATATAATGCTATTTTTGATAATTTTCTCAACATATAGTTCTAAATACGATTTAACTAATTTAAATTCTAGTCGCTAGCTATGTTCTTTGTTTTAACAATTGTTCTTCTGACTTTTTGTGTGGGTAAATTTGAACGCAATAAAAAAAGGGTTGTATAAGTCCATTCTTGTCAGAAACAGCTTTGAACGAGTAAAATTATGTAATAGGCTGATAAAAACATCTTTTATCGCAAAATGATTTTATGGCCAATCATCAACCTCATCCCGGCCCCCTCCTGTCCAGGAGGGGAAAATTACCCATAAGATTTATCAAAGATCCAAACGGATAATTAATCATAATAGTAACTGCATCCGCAAACCTGCGCCACACCGGCACATGAAGAGCAAGCTGCGGTTCCTGAAATATTATGGTACAAGGATAGCCGACCGGGCAATATATGTTTACGCGTAATTGGTACAGTTAGGCGCGCTTGACCGCCAAGCCTCGCATTCAGATAGAGTTGCGGAATAAATGCCAGGCTCCATTCCAGACCTGGCCATAGGTTCCGCCGCAAGTAGCATTGTTGGTCGCGTAATATCTGTCATATTGAATATAGGAATAAATAACACTTACCTTCTAAACATGCTACTGGGGCGTACTTGTATATATGACTAGAGATGTACATTAATTATATCATTTATCATAACATAATTCCATACTTAACTAAAATATGTTATAATGGGAAACAAATACAAACAGGATTTCGACCTCATTTTCCTCGTCCAAATACTAAGTCTTTATTAAATTTTTAACGCAACGCTATTGCGTTGGGACCAATAAGAATTGTAAAGAATTGTAGCCGACCATAATATTCGCTTTGAATATAAGTTCAAAGCAAAAAAATCCTGGCGTATTATTGACAAAAATTCCGATTTAATCGCAAAATTTCCGCAATTACATAAAACCGTTGTGTTTATGAATTCCGAATTCCGCAAACAATATTTTCTTAATAAATTCGTCATTATTACTCCGGGCCGGGCTCGGCGGCCGCATGAAATCATGGAGCAAAGCCAGGCGGTTTCAGATTTTAAGTGTGAATTTTGCCCCGAAACTTTAGATAAAAAACAGCTCATAAAAGCTTACGGCCAGGGAAGGATCTGGAAAATGGCGGCTTTAAGGAATAAATATCCGGCCGTGACTTTGGAAAATAAAAAAGCTTACGGCGTCCAGGAGGTAATTATTGACACTCCGGACCATGAAATAAAATTTTCCGCCTTAAACGTCCAGGATATCAGTTATTACTTTGACATAATGGCTGACCGCCTGAAAGAGATTACCCGGGACAAAAAAATTGAATACGTCCTGCAGTTTAAAAACCACGGTTCCAAAGCCGGCGCTACAATCCGGCACGAGCATTCCCAAATTTTCGCCACCGACATCCTGCCGCCGGATATTCTGGACGAACTAAATTCAGCCCAAAGCTATAAAGTTGAACGTGGCGCCTGCCCTTACTGCGATATATTAAAAAAAGAATTAAAAAGCCCGCGAAAAATTTACGAAGATAAATACATCGGCGCTTTTACCCCTTACGCTTCGGAATATCATTACGAGGCCTGGATTTTTCCTAAAAGACATCTGGACAACGTTTCCATGCTCACCCGGGAAGAAAAAAAATCCCTGGCTGAATGCCTGAAAAAAATCTTAATTAAAGCTGATTCTCTCGGTTTGGCCTATAATTTTTTCATGCACCAGGTTGTTAAAGACTCGGGCCAGCATTTCTATATTAAAATCCAGCCCCGCGACAAAAACGTCTGGGCTGGCATAGAGCTCGGATCTGGACTCGTCATTAACTCAGTCGCCCCGGAAAAAGCCGCTAAATTTTACCGTAGCTGAATAGTAATTTTAAGCCTCTCTTCTACTTATCAGTTCCTTCTTTAGCATAGCCGGAACTTTACTCAAAATTTGACTAAATTGAAAATTCCTTAAATAAATGATATAATATACAGGTGTAAACACTCTGCTTCCAGTGCGCATAATCCTTTCTATAATATTTACTTCATCTTTCTTCATAAGGCGTTATGAGTTATGAGATAATTTATGACATTCCGCAATTTAGCCAATAAAACCCGAACCAGCCAAAATTGGCGGGACGGGAAAAAATATTACGTAAACAGCTGTCCGGGGGATACCCGGCGGAAAAAAAACGTTTCCGTCTGGGCGCTTCTCCTTTCCCGGCGGATGCTCAGGGCTTATTCCTACCTGATTATCGGCGGCGGAATTTTAATGTTCATCACCTTGGCTTTATTGTCCCGCGATCTGCCTGACCCGAACCGGCTCATAAACAGAGAGATAGCCCAAAGCACGAAAATTTACGACCGGACCGGCGAAACCGTGCTTTACGAAGTTTTCGGGGATGAAAAAAGGACCTCAATAAAATTAAATGAAATTCCTGACTACGTAAAAAACGCCACTATCGCTATTGAGGATAAGGATTTTTACAAACACGGCGGCATAAGCCTTTGGGGCATTTTCCGCGGCGTAGTTTTAAGGGTGCTCTCCGGTAAATCGCCGCAGGGAGGTTCAACGCTTACCCAGCAATTCATTAAAAACGCCATCCTGTCGCCGGAACGCTCGCCCGTCCGCAAATTAAAAGAATGGATTTTGGCTTATCGGATTGAAAAAATATTTACCAAGGACGAAATCCTGCAGATGTACTTTAATGAAATCCCTTACGGATCAACGGCTTACGGCGTGGAATCGGCCAGCCAAAAATACTTTGGCAAAAGCGCTAAAGACGTAAGCCTGGCCGAAGCGGCCATTCTCGCCGCCCTGCCCCAGGCGCCGAGCAAATACTCGCCCTATGGTCCAAACTCTGAACTTTTATTCGGCCGCCAGCATTACATTTTAGATAAAATGGTAGAGCAAGGTTACGCCACCGAAGACGAAGCCGAGGCCGCCAAAAACGAAAAATTGGTTTTTCGCGAACAGGACAATAATATTCTTGCCCCGCATTTTGTCATGTACGTAAAATCAATCCTCTCGGAAAAATACGGGGAAAAAATGCTGGAACAGGGCGGACTAAAAATCTATACCACCCTGGATCTCTATAAGCAAAAAGCGGCCGAAGACGCCATAACCGAAAGAATGCCATCTAACCAGTCAAGATACGACGCCTGGAACGCTTCCCTGGTTTCCATTGACCCAAAAACCGGCCAGGTTCTCGCCATGGCCGGCTCAAAAGATTATTTCGGCAAATCCGAACCCGAAGGTTGCGTCTCCGGAAAAAACTGCCACTTTGAGCCAAAAGACAACGTCAGCCTGCGGCCCCGCCAGCCTGGATCATCCTTAAAGCCGCTGGTTTACGCCACTTCATTTTTAAAAGGCTACACCCCCGAAACGGTTCTTTACGACGTTAACACTAACTTTTCAAACGACCCCGCCAATCCTTACGAACCGCGAAACTATAACTTAAAAGAACATGGCCCGGTAACCATGCGCCAGGCGCTGGCCGGCTCCTTAAATATCCCGGCCGTAAAGGCAATTTATCTCGCCGGCATAGATAATGTCCTTGACGTGGCGAATGACATGGGCTATTCCACCCTAAAAGATAAAGATCGTTTCGGCCTGTCACTAGTTTTGGGCGGTGGCGAAGTAAAACTTCTAGAACACGCGAACGCTTACGGAGTTTTTGCCCGGGACGGCGTTTATCACCCGATTTCGGTAATCCTAAAAGTTGAAGACAAAGACGGCAAAACGCTTGAAGAGTTTAAAAACGAAGAAAAGACAATCTTGAGTTCGCAGACCGCCCGCCAGATCAACAGCATTCTTTCCGATAATAGCGCCCGCTCTTTTATTTTCGGCTCGGATAATTTTCTTACTCTCGGCAGCCGGCCGGTCGGCGCGAAAACCGGAACCACCAACGATTATCATGACGCCTGGACTTTGGGTTTTACGCCCTCGCTCGTCGCCGGAGTTTGGGTCGGCAATAACGATAACTCGGCCATGCGCCGCGGAGCGGACGGCTCGGTTGTCGCCGCGCCGATCTGGAACGCTTACATGAAAAAAGTTTTGGGCGACACGCCGGTGGAATATTTCAAAGAGCCGGATAAAACTCCGGCCGGGAAACCGGTTTTGGACGGAAATACCGGCGGAGAAACAACCGTAAAAGTTGATAAAATTTCCGGCCTGCTCGCGACCGAATTCACTCCGCCGGAACTCGTTGAAGAACGAACCTACAAATCCGCCCATTCCATCCTTTATTACGTTAACAAAGACGACCCCCGGGGAAAATACCCGGAACACCCTCAGGATGATCCGCAGTTTAACTTATGGGAGAGCGCGGTTTTAAACTGGGCGGACCGTTCTAATTTCGCGAGCTCAACGCCGCCGACCGAGAACGATAATGTCCATCGCCCGGAAAACCTTCCCCAAATTAACGTCACAGACTTTAACGACGGCCAAACTGTTACAAACCCGGATTTAACTATTTCCGTAAATCCCCAGGCGCCCCGCGGCATTGCCAAGGTGGAATATTATTTTGACGGCGTCCTCGCGAGCGCGGTAAACCAATATCCTTTTAGCCATAATGGCAATATTAGCTTTTTAACCAACGGCTACCATAAATTAACCATCCGCGCCTGTGATGACGCGGAAAATTGCTCCAGCGTGGATTTTAACCTGATCGCGAGCTTCAGCTCGCGCTAACTTCCAGCCGGCAAACCGCCGCTTCTCTTTAACTAAAGCTCTGCTTCATTAAAAATTAATCGCGGCTTAATACAATATCCATGCGTCTTACTTAGCAACGACCGAAGACAGGGTTAAGAATAAGGAGTCTTGAATAAAAACGCATGGAAAAAAATTACAAAAATTTTTCAAGGGCTTTTAACAATTACGCGCCCGTAATATTGAAACATATATTTTTCCGGGTCTCAAGCTGGGAAGTCGCCCAGGATCTGACCCAGGAAGCTTTTTTTAAGACCTGGCAATATCTTACCGCGAAAAAAACAATCCGCGACTATAAAAAGTTTATTTATATGGTGGCCAATAATCTCGTAATTGACCATTACCGAAAAAAGGATAAACTGCCGGTTTCCATTGAAAAAATCAGCCCGGGAAAAATGCTCCTGGATGCGGCGCAGGAAAAAGAAATTGACCAGTCAATTGAACTGGAAAATTTTAAGGAAGAGTTGGCAAAATTAAAGCCCGGTTACCGGGAAATCATAACTTACCGCTACTTTAAAGAAATGAGTATTGAGGAAATTAGCCGACTTACCGGACGCTCAAAAAATAATATAAGCGTCATGATCCACCGGGGAATGAAAACCATTAAAAATAATATAAACAACAAAAAATAGAGCTTCATCGCTTGGATGCAGATGCAGTTCCATAAAAAACAAAAAACGTCCCGCGCTTAGCGGGGCGATTTTTAATATCAGAATTTAATATTTCGGGCGGAGGACGCGAAAATTAGTCCCTAACAGCCGGGCGTTCCTTAAAAGCTTATCCAGCGCGTTCTCCCGCCGGCCGGATTGGATGTTTTCATGGAATAAAAAACGGGAAAAAACGTTTCTATTCACCCGGCGTTCATTAATTTTAATTTCTCGGTAGCTCATATTTTCACCTCCATTCTTTTCACTTGAAATATTATTTACGGCAGAGCGTCTAACTCTTATGTAACGGGTAAACCCCGTTAAATAGTCACCACCAATTAACAGAATTAAAGCATTATTATTTAACCGGGGTAAATATTATTTAATTTAATTACGGGGCGGATTATTAATAAACCTAAATCAATCATAAAGGATGGGGATTAAAATCAGATTAATTTATTTTAAACGCTCCGCAACATATAAACACTAAACATATGAAGACAAAAAAAAGCGCTAAAAGGACGGCCATGCGGGGTTTTGCTTCCATGGATCCGGCCAAGCAAAAAAAGATAGCCTCCAAAGGCGGTAAGGCCGCCCATGCCAAAGGCACAGCCCATGAATTTACCTCGGAAGAGGCTCGCAAGGCTGGGAGAAAAGGCGGCAAAGCCCGGGCTAAGTCCATGAAGAAAAAAGGTTGGTAAACCAGTTAACAGATAACCGCGGCTTCAGGAACAATGCCGCGAAAAAAATAAAAAAATATATGCTATACCTATAAATACCAAAAAATGATTGGCAACAAAAAAACCGCTCCCGGATAATTTTGGGAGCGGTTTTTTATCTGATAATTTTAACAGCTAAAGACTCACAAATTTTTTAATATCGCCTCACCTGCCGTTTCGGCGTCGGAGCCAAAAGTTACTATTCCCTCGCGATGGCCGGCCATGATAAAAATTTTCTTGTCTTTTACGTCAGTTTGTTTAAATAATCGCTCAATCTCCCGCGCCATCTCTGGCGTGCCGTATGCCGCTTTAGCCGAAGTGGTCGGCGCTTTATCTTTTAGCTTTTTCCATAGCTTGAGGTCGTGGATATGCATGACCGCGTTCACGCTCTTATCCAGCCGGTAAATTATCGCATGAGATAAAGATTCGGAAGAGGCCTTAACCGGCCCCCGGCAAGTCAGACTGTTTAATTTTATGTTCCAACTGGTGACGCGGGTGTAATGCTTGGCGGTTAATTTTTTCAGCTTGCCGGTGGCGCTGCCGGTAATAATAAAACTGCCGGTTTTTTCTAATCTCGCGCTTACATTGCCATAACCGATGCCATTATCATAACAGCCGATCAAACCCAATCCGAATAATTTCTTTCTCCATCGGTTAAGCGCCTTTATCTTCGCGTCCGGAACCGGCTTAGCTTTAATCCATTTCAGTTTAAATTTTATATAACCGTCTTTGGCGCTTTTCATGCTTTTTCCGGATATAAGCTTAAGATGCTTTGTTCGTTCGCTTCGCAGATTCCCCGCTCGGTTATCAGACCGGTAATAAGCCTTGCCGGCGTTACGTCAAAAGCGAAATTGGCGGCCGGACTTTTTTCCGGCGCGATCAGCACTTTTTTTATTTCACCATTTTCCAGACCTTGAACGTATTTCACTTCGTCCGCGTTTCTTTCCTCAATCGGAATTTCTTTAACTCCATCGTGTAAATCCCAGTCAAAAGTGGAAGAAGGCAGAGCGACGTAGAAAGGGACATTATTATCTTTGGCGGCCAGGGCTTTTAAATAGGTGCCAATCTTATTGGCGACATCCCCGGTCCGGGTTGTCCGGTCAGTGCCAACGATTACCATGTCCACCAGGTCATTCTGCATTAAATGTCCGCCAGCATTATCAGTAATTATTGTATGCGCTACGCCATGCTCTCCGAGCTCCCAGGCGGTTAAAGAGGCGCCCTGATTTCTCGGCCGGGTTTCGTCAACCCAGACATGAATCTTTATTCCCTTATCAAAAGCCGCGTAAATCGGCGAAGTCGCTGATCCAAAATCAGTAAAAGCTAGCCAGCCGGCATTGCAATGGGTTAAAATATTTACGGTCTGGCCGTTCTTTTTGCGGCTTAGTTCTTCAATTAATTTTACGCCATGTTGGCCGATCGTCTGACAGAAACGGGCGTCTTCATCAGCAATTTCATTGGCAATTTTAAGAGCCGCGGCGATTTTTTCTTTTATCTCCTTCGCATCACTCATGGCCTTAAGCTGACGTTTTATAGCCCAAGCAAGGTTTATTGCCGTCGGCCGGGTGGCGATTAATTTTTTTCCAGCTTCATTCACCTGCCTTTGAAAATCTTCGCCAGACAAAAGCCCGCCCGCGTCCAAGGCAGAGAGATACATCCCGTATCCCGCCGTCGCGCCAATCAGTCCCGCACCCCTGACTTTCATTTCCCTGATAGCCCGCGCCGCGTCTTCCACGGTTTTTAAATCCCTAATTACGAATTCGTGAGGAAGCCGGGTCTGGTCAATAATTTGTACCACCTTCGCGTCCCCCGGCTTGAGCCAGATTGTGCGGTAATGTTTGTTGGATATTTTCATAACTAAATCATACCTTAATTGGGTAAAAAATAAAGGGCAATTACATTTATTATAAAAACATCTCCCGCGAAGGAGATGTTTATTGTATGTAGAGCGCTACGTAACACATGACAAACTTTCTTAGAAGGCCTGGTTTGTGAAATTCAGTAGTGAATTTTAACTCAAACGAATTCAAACAAACGAAAACATTAGACTTTTTTATTGATTAGCTATAATATATAAATATTAAAATTAACAACTATTTATGCTTGATGAACGCCCTGGGGAAAATCTTCATCAGGAAAATACCGGACTAGATGGAGATTTAATTTATATAATTTATGGAATTACAAACAGAATTGAAGGGCGCTCAGGTTTAGAGCCCCTGCCGACGGTTGAAGAATATCTGGAGCAAAAAAAGAAGGAGGGGTGGTCGCCTGACCTAATTAATGACTTTAAACAAAGATGCAGAAAAGAAAAGATTGCCGAATATAACACATTGGTCAAAGAATTTAATAGTGAAATTGAAGAAATAAAAGACGACATACCAGTTCTCAAGGAATGGATTAACAAATTTACAATGTTGGTTACCGGAAGAAATATGAATGAATAAGGGCATAGTATAAACCTCAATTAAAAAACCGGGCCTTAACCCGGTTTTATGTCGCAAAATTTTAGCTTGCTTTCCTTAAATTTCATTAATTAACAAAACCTAAGGAAAGGGCGGGTCGGAGAATCTTTTCGGGATGAAAAGTCCGACCTGCCGGGCATTAGATGGTTGTTCAAAGCTTTTCACTCAAATCCATTCTTGAAAAATTATCATCGCTGGGTTTTAAGCACCACGTTACGCCGGGAATTGTCTTGGTTAAGGCGACTAGCATAGGCCCTAAAATCCTTTCGCCAGTCAATATTGAGAGACCTTTTTCGGCCGACCAACGTATATCAACAATTGATCCTTCGACTCCAGTGATATGAACTGCGACTAAGTCTTCGTACCATTTCGGAACGGGAACCTTAATCTCCAAGATGTTTTCTATCCACGGCCAAAGTTTGCCCAGGTCTTCTCTTTTTACTCTACCTCTTGATTCACCTCCTTTCTTTATTTCATGGACATAATTGGCTGAAGTGATAAAAGATTTAAGGGGTAGCGTCCTGCTTTCCTGTTGCGACAAAAATTCATCAAGAACAAATACCTGTTCTTTAAAATCTATTCTATAATTTCTTCCTGTTTCTTCGCCTGCCCTATCTAGCTCCATCAGCAGGACTTTTACCACCCTTGCTATACTATCCGCGGGGAGTGTCCCGCCTTGGCGAATATAAGTATTAAGCTGGGTTCTCTGAACCTTAGCCAATCTGGCTACGCCAACTTGCGTAATATTACCCACGCCATCAAAAATATCAGCAATCGCTTTTTTAAAATCCATCTTTATTCCTCCTTTATGCATCATGAAATGAACAAAAACTTAAGAGCCATGACTTTGACAACCTGGAAAAACCGTACTATACTCTATATGAGTGGCCAATACCACCATATGGTGATAATTAACATATATCTAATATGTACGAAAATACTTTAGAAGTTCTGGGGCTCTCCCCTAATGAAGCTAAAATATACGAAACGTTAATATTCTCCGGTAGATCTTCGGTTTCCCAGATTGCCAATAAAGGAAATATCCATCGCCGAAACGTTTATGATACCTTAAACCGGCTCCTGGAAAAGGGTCTGATTTTCCAGATATTCCAGAAAGGAGAAAATATTTACGAAGCGGTTGATCCGGAAAAACTCTTAGAGCTAATCGGCGAAAAAGAGCAGAAGCTGAAAAAAATTCTTCCGGAAATGCAGAGGATGTATAAAAAAAATCCTTCCGATGAGACCGCCTTTATTTACAAGGGTGTGGAAGGATTTAAGAATTATATGCGCGATCTCGTCCGGGTAGGAAAGACAACTTACTTTATCGGCGCCAAAGCTCTCTGGTTTACCCCGAATGTTCCGGAGCATTTCCTTACTAATTTTCAAAAAGAAATGGCGAAGAAAAAAGTCAGGTATTACACCATCTTTGATCATCAGGTAAAATTAAAAATGCCCGAAGCGATTAGCAGGGTTGGTGGAGAATACCGAATATTTCCGGAAAAATATTCAACACCGGGGGTATGCGATATTTTCGGCGATTATGTCGTAACTTTCAATAGCGTCGACGTTGGCAATTTCGGGGAGAATGGTACGATATTTGTCATGAAGAATAAAAAACTCGCTGAAAATTTTCGCGTTTGGTTTCAGTTTATGTGGGATAATTTGAAATAATAGAATACAATTATGGTTCGGGATCAAAAAATTGAAATTTGCAAAAAAACAAGGGCTTACGCGCAGGAATGCCTGGTTAAGGTAATGAAAAAAGTTTTAGCTAAGGACCTAACGCCATCCGAGATTGAGATTAGGGATATGTGGCTCTCTGAACTTAGAAAAAATAACGCTATTTTACCGGACGGCTGGTATTCTCCGCCGCCTAACGGAATCGGCGTGCTTATCGGAACCGATAATGATAGGGAGGCGAGCCGGTTAAATTACAAAAGCATGAGACCCGAGGAAATCTGGCCGAGGGACGACGTCCGCCTAAATACCAAAAACGGCATTATTTACGCCTACGCTTCCCCCGTGGATAGGGAGACCGGTATTATCGGGGATTTTGGGGTTACGCTCTACTTTGGTAAAAAGAAAGAGATTATTAATCATCTGGTCTTATGTTACGGCATCGTCAGACAAGTCTTTGAATACGTGGAATCCGGGATGACATTTTCCCAAATCGCCGAATACATGAAAGTCTTAATCGGTTCACTCGGACTAAATAACGAAATTGAGGCTCGGACCAGTCCGGCTCCGGCCGATGATGTCGGGCATACTATTCCTTTTATCATGGAAAACATAACCGAAGAAGAAACAGTCACGCTGGCGAGCGGAAATCAAAATAAAATCAATAAGATGATAAGCGAGAAAAGAATTTTTGTCCGGGCCGGCGAAGAACAAATCGTTAAAAAAGGCATGGCTTTTACCATTGAACCAAGGCCAAAAGTCATAGGTAACCCTAAAATTCCCATGGTGTCGCTCCATTCAATCTGCGCGTTTCGTGAAAACGGCAAAAAAGAACTGCTTACAAATTTTAATCAGCTGTTTGATTTGGCCGGAATGTCCTATATGAAATAATGGCCTGTTTTTAGATATATCGACCAATCAAAAAACCGGGCGATAAACCCGGCTTTTTTATACTCTTGCTTGATGGTAGTCCCTAGGGGAATCGAACCCCTGTTACCAGGATGAAAACCTGGTGTCCTAACCACTAGACGAAGGGACCGTAATAATAAATTCCAAAATCCAAATTACAAATTACAAATTACAAAAATTTGAAAAAAGAAAAGCTCTTTTTTTAGAGCTTTCTTTATTATAACAAAAAACCGCGGCTTGTCAATAATTTCGCTAAAATTGACGTAATATTTTACTTGTTAAATTTACTAAGGTATAATAAAATCAATAAATTCAAACATTTAAAAATTTGGCGCTGTATAAAGTTTATATGGCATTTTAACGTAAAAACAGCCTGATAAATTTAATTCTGCCACGCTCTAACCATGTCCGATAAAAAACCAAAACTATTAATAATTGACGGCAACGCGCTTATCCACCGGAGTTTTCACGCCTTGCCGGCGACCATGATGACTAAAAGCGGGGAAATAACCAACGCGGTTTACGGCTTTATCATGATCCTTTTAAAATCTTTAAAAGACATAAAGCCCGAATACGTGGCTTTGACGCTGGACAAAAAAGGCCGAACTTTCCGGCATGAAGCTTTTGACGATTACAAGGCGCACAGGGTCGCCGCGCCCATGGAATTATATAAGCAGATCCCGCGGATTAAGGAATTCGCGAGGGCTTTAAATATTCCCATTTATGAGATGTCAGGCTATGAGGCTGACGACCTTATCGGGACGATTTCGCGGAAAGTTGACGGCAAAGTTGAAAAAATTATCGTTACCGGCGACCTGGATACGCTCCAGCTCGTAAACGACCATACCAAAGTCTATACCATGTCGCACGGCCTTTCTGATAGCGTCATTTACGACGAAAAAAAAGTCCGCGAACGCTTTGACGGCCTGGGGCCGGAGAGTATGGTTGATTATAAAGCCTTGCGCGGTGACCCGTCGGATAATATTCCGGGCGTGCCGGGCATTGGCGAAAAAACCGCCATTGAGCTTTTAAAAAAATTTAAAACCCTGGACGGGATTTATAAGTATTTAGACGGCAGACATGGAGAGGTGGTGGATAAAACTGATGAAAAAATTAAACCCCGCATCGCCGATTTACTCGTAAACAACAAAAAGCAAGCTTACTTAAGCCAAAAACTCGCCCGGATTGAATGCGCGGCTAAAATTGATTTTGATTTAAATGAAACCAAATTCGGAGAATTTGATAAAGAAAAAATCATAAAACTTTTTGACGAACTGGAATTCCGGTCTCTTCTCGCGCGGATAAATGACATCGGGATTAAAATATCTGGGGACGAAAAAACCGGCGCTCAAAATTCCGGCGAACCCGCCGAGGATAAATTTGAAAGAAATAAAAAATCATTTAAATATTGGCTCGTGGACGATAAAAAATCATTTGAAAAATTCATTACTGTTCTGAAAAAACAAAAAATTTTCAGCCTGGATACGGAAACTTCGGGCTTTGACGCCCATTGCTCCCGACTGCTCGGCATCAGCTTCAGCTGGAAAGAAGGCGAAGCCTGGTTTATCAAAGTAAAAAACCAGGCCAATAAAAAAGCCTGCTTAAAAGGCGCGAGAAACCTCAATTTATTCGCTAACCCGGAAACCGAAGACGTTTTCCCGGCGGCCGCTTCCGGAAAAGACGGCCTTGAACTAAAAACGATCACTGCCGCGTTAAAAGCAATTCTCTCTGACCCGAAGATAAAAAAAGCCGGCCATAACATAAAGTTTGATTATAAAATCCTGAAAATAAGCGGGCTTTATACGGCCGGAATTTACTTTGACACCATGATCGCCTCTTATCTTTTAAACCCCGGCAGCCGCCAGCACGGGCTTGACGCTTTAGCCCTCTCAGAACTCGGCTTTGAAAAAATTTCCAAAGAAGATATTTTAGGTAAGGGAAAAAACAAAATCACCTTTAGCGAAATTGACGCCGAAAAATTAAGCCTTTATTCCTGCGAAGACGCTGATTTTACTTTCCGGCTTTTTAAAAAACTTAAAAAAGAGTTACCGGATCGCGGCCAGGAAAAACTTTTTCATGAAATTGAAATGCCTTTGGTTCCGGTACTCGCTGATATGGAACTCGCCGGAATAAAAATTGACGCGAAGTTTTTAGGAAACATGGAAGAAAAAATAAAAAAAGAAATCGCCGGGCTGGAAGAAAAGATCTGGAAATTATCCGAAAAAAAATTTAACATCAACTCAACCAAACAGCTCAAAGAAATTTTATTCGTAAACTTAGGAATTTCCACCCTTGGCGTGGGAAAAGGAAAAACCGGTTTTTCCACCTCGGCCGACGAACTTTTTAAATTAAAAGACAAACATCCAATAATCCGGCCTTTAATGGAATACCGGGAACTTTCAAAACTCCAAAGCACCTACGTAAAGGCTCTCCCTGAACTGATTAACGAAAAAACCGGCCGAGTCCACACCAGCTTTAACCAATCCGTAACTTCTACCGGCCGGCTTTCCTCAACCGAACCAAATCTGCAAAACATCCCGATCCGCACCGAACTCGGCCGGGAAATAAGAAAAGCCTTTATCGCCGAGCCCGGCTTCTCGCTTCTTTCCGCCGATTATTCGCAGATTGAACTCCGGCTCGCGGCCCACGCTTCGGGCGACAAAAAAATGCTAAAAGCTTTTAAGGAAGGGCTGGATATCCATTCGGCCACGGCCGCCGAAATAAACAATGTTCCGCTTGATAAAGTTACGCCCGAAATGCGCCGCGAAGCCAAAGCCGTTAACTTCGGCATAATCTACGGCCAGGGTCCGCGCGGCCTTTCCGAATCGGCAGACATCCCATACGACCGGGCCAGGGAATTTATCAGCGAATATTTTAACGTTTACGCGGACGTAAAAAAATATATTGACGAAAGCATAGAAACCGCGCGGGAAAAAGGCTATGCCGAAACTTTGTTCGGCCGGAAAAGATATTTGCCGGAAATAAATTCCCCGGCCATCCAGATTAAAAAATCCGCTGAACGCATGGCCATCAACACGCCGCTCCAGGGCGCGGCCGCCGACATGATTAAAATCGCCATGATTGAAATTTCGCGAAAAATAAACGAATATAAAGCGAATAACAACGAATCAATTTCCGGTAAAAAAAATACCGGTCAGGATAACAGCGAAATCAGGATGCTTTTGCAGGTCCATGACGAGTTGCTTTTTGAGGTGAGAGAGGATAAAATCCAGGAGTGGTCAAAAATCGTAAAAAACACCATGGAAGGCGTAGTAAAACTTAAAGTCCCGATTATTGTTGATATAAAAGCCGGAAAGAATTGGGGGGAGATGGAGGCGGTTAATATTTAAATAATGCTATGAATTTTTATAAAGAGAAGCTAAAAAAACTCAATAGTTTTACCTTTGACAGCTTTAAACTGGATAAAGAGAAAGGGGAGGTTTTTTTTAGTTATAATTTAGGTGAAAATTATAAGTTTACGGAAACACTGCGGTTTGAGGTAAGAAAAATTGATTGGAATAAAGTTAACGAGGCGGCTTTAAACAAGGTTTTATTTAATTTGCATCTCATCATCGGTATAAGCTACTGGAAAACCTTCTGTCCTAAAAAAATAATCGTCAATTCCGGCAGTTTGAGTAAAAAGCAGTCCGAGTTTTGGAACAAAGTATACGGAATCGGTTTGGGAGAATTTTATTATAAAAATAATATAGATTTTCGCGGATTGGCAATATTCCCTTATGGAAAGAATATATCCGGGTCCGCGAATCTTAGCCTTAAAGACCGGGCGCTGGTTCCGATCGGCGGAGGAAAAGATTCCATCGCGGCGGCTGAAATTTTAAAAGAAAATAATATTGATTTTTCTTTATTCAGCCTCCGGGACAGCAAAGTCCAAAAGAATGTATCTAAAATAATCGGCAAAGACAGAATTATTATCGGCAGGACAATGGATAGAAGCTTTTTTGATCTAAGTAAAAAAGCTTACCAGGGGCATATTCCCGTTTCGTTCATTTTTTCCTTCACCGCTCTTTTAGCGGCCATTTTATACGACTATAAATACATAGTTTTCGCTAACGAACATAGTTCCAACTTCGGCAATGTCGCCTATCTGGGATTCAATATCAACCATCAATATTCAAAATCGCTCGAAGCCGAAAAGAATTTTATAAGTTACGTCCACGATTACATATCGCCCGACATTCATCCTTTCAGCCTGCTAAGGCCTTTTTCGGAATTAAAAATTGTCCAAATTTTTTCCAGGCATAAAAAATATTTTTCATCGTTTTCCAGCTGTTCTAAAAGCCTGAAATTTTTAAGCCCGAGCACCCGGAGATGGTGCGGAAAATGTCCGAAATGCGCCTTTGTTTTTTCCCAACTCGCCGCCTTCCTGCCGAAAAAGGAGGTTAAAAAAATATTCGGTAAAAACCTTTACGCCGATAAAAAACTGCTAACCCTTTACCTTGAATTGCTGGGCGAAAAGGACTTAAAGCCTTTTGACTGCGTCGGAACCCCGGAAGAAGTTAAAGCGGCGATGATTCTTGCTTTGAAAAATAAAGATTTTTCTAATGATTACATAATCAGGTATTTTCGCGATAAAATCCTGCCGGAAATAAAAAACCCGAAGGCGTTGGTTAAAAAAGTTTTAAACGCGAGGGAGGGTGATCGCGCGCCAAAAAAATTTCGCTCCATAATAAAAAAGGTGAAGTAAGTTTATGCCTTATAAAAAAATCATTATTCTCGGCTACGGAGTGGAGGGAAAAAGCCTCTATGAATATCTGAGAAAAAAATATCCTGAAGCCGCGCTGGCTATTGCCGATAAGAAAAGAATCAACGCTCCCGGCCGGACTAAAACATACAGCGGAAAAAATTATCTGAAGAGCGTGGGGGAATACGACCTAATCGTGAAATCTCCAGGCGTCTCTCCGAACGCCAAAGAAATAAAGGAGGCTCTTTTAAAAGGGGCGAAAATAACCTCCGCGGCTGACATATTTTTTAATAATTGCAAAGGAAAAATTATCGGCGTAACCGCGACAAAAGGCAAAAGCACCACCGCGACTCTTATTTACAAAATATTAAAAACCGCGGGTAAAGACGTTCGCTTGGTCGGAAATATAGGAAACCCGCCTCTGAAATATTTACGCCGGAAATCAGGGCAAGGTAAAATTTTTGTTTACGAACTCTCAAGCTACCAGCTTGATGATTTAAAAAAGAGTCCGCATGTCGGCGTTTTTTTAACCATCTTTCCCGAACACCTTCCCTTTCACGGCAGTTACGCGAATTACCGGGAAGCTAAGGCTAATATCGCGCGATATCAAAATAAAAACGATTATTTTATCTATAATTCCGGATATGATTTTTTAAAAAAACTGGCAAAGCGGTCTAAAGCGAAACCTATAGATTACCTTAAAATTTGCCGGGCGGATAATCAATGGATCTATTATAAAAACAAAAAAATAATTCCTTTAAAAGAAGTTAGGCTATTAGGAAGGCATAATATAGAGAATATCTGCGCCTGTATCGCCGCGGCAAAAATCTTCCGCGTTTCCGATTCAGATATCCGCCGAACAGTTAAAAATTTTAAAGGTTTGGATCACCGGCTTGAATTCGTGGCTGAACATAAAGGTATAAGATTTTATGATGACGCCATTTCCACTACTCCGGAATCCACCATGGCGGCCATGGATATTTTTAAAAAAGACTTAGGAACCATGATGCTTGGCGGCGAAAACCGGGGATATGATTTTTCCCGGCTGGCAAAAAAAATCTACCGCTACCGGATAGAAAATATAGCGCTCTTCCCCGATTCAGGAGCTGAAATCTGGAAACAAATCGTTAAAATCTACAAAAAAAATAAAGCCTGCCTGCCGCGAAAGATTAATACGAAAAGTATGAGCGAGGCAGTTAAATTCGCTTCTAAGCATACCAGCCAAAACCGGGTCTGCCTGCTGTCAACGGCTTCGCCGAGCTACAGCGTATTTAAAAATTTCATTGAAAAGGGGAACCTGTTTAAAAAAGAGGTGGGTAAGTTAAAATAAAATGATCATTTTTCTATACGGCCCTGACGACTTCCGGGCTAAAAGAAAACTAAACGAATTAAAAGAAAAATTCCGCCGGGAAATTAATAAAACAGGAACCGATCTCGCGGAGATTGACGGCGAAAAAGCTACTCTTCGCGATATAAACGAGCTTATCGCTCCCGCGTCTTTATTTTCAAAAAAAAGGATGGTGGTGGTGGAAAATATTTTTTTAAATAAGTCAACGAGTATTTTCGGCGAACTCGCGAAACTTTTAATAAAAGAGGAAAAAGGGGAAAATATAATTATTTTCCGCGATTCAATCGCGAAAAAAGATAAATTAACCGGCCCCAAAGCCGAACTTTTTAAGCTCCTCTCCGGCCAAAAATATTCGCAGGAATTTTTAAACCTGTCGCGAAGCGACCTGATTAAATGGGTGAAAAGCGAAGCGCTCGCGTCGGAAGCTGAAGTAAGCCCCGAGGCCGCGACCCTCCTTTCCGCCCTTTCGGAAAACCTCTGGCAAGCTAAAAACGAACTGGAAAAAATAATCGCATTTAAAAAAGCTTCTTTGCTCTTAAATTCTTCCGAAGAAAAAAATGCGTCCACGCCGGTGATGATTGAGGAACAAGACGTTTATAATATGGTCCGGGGAAAACTGGATACCAATATTTTTTCTTTAACAGACGCGATCGGCGCGGGAAATAAAGGTCAGGCCTTAAAACTTTTGGAAGAGCAAATTGAATCCGGCGCGGCCGAAACCTATCTTCTAACAATGATCCTCCGGCAGTTTAAAATTATCCTTAGGATCAGGGACGCGCTTGATTCGGGCGGGAATGGAAGAAGCATCGCCTCATCCCTAAAACTCCACCCCTTTATCGTCCAGAAAGGAATAAGCCAGGCCCGCTTTTTCAGTCCTAAAATTTTAAAAAAAATATTGAGCCGGCTCGTCCGGATGGACTACGAACTAAAAACCGGCCAAGGGGATTTAAAAACCGGCCTGACAATGCTCATCGCCGGCCTGAAGTAATTAGCCCTAAAACAGCTACAAACGCAAAACCCCGCTTTCGGCGGGATTTTTTGATAAGCGTCAAACGTAGCTTATTTTGCTTTGGAAGAAAAAACTTTATTAAACCGGGCGTGCAGGCGGGATTTTTTCCGGTCGCGCGTATTAGGTTTAAGAATTCTTTTTTTCGCCGCCTTATCAATAGCTTTTAGCGACGCTCTGAGCAATTCTTTGGCTTTCTCGTCTTTAACCGCGATAGCCTTATCAGTTTTTTTCAAAAGTTTTTTTAACTCATTTTTAACCTTTGAATTCTTAGCATTCCTGACGACGTTCTTTCTTAATTCTTTCTTGGCCGATGGTAGATTGGGCATAATCCTTGTTGATTAGTAATTGCCGCCACTTAGACGGGCGTGATAAATAACAATATTTGGATGTGAGAGATGTTATATTTTTAGCATAATTTTAATTATTTTTCAAGAGGGGTTAACCCTTTTCCTGTCTTTGTTCTTCCGGCCGCGAGGACGAGTCCCGCGAGAACAATAACCGCGATGCTTATGATCTGTTCGTGCCGCAGGCCAAAAGAATAATAGGCTTGATCAATCCGGATGAACTCGGTAAGAAATCTAAGAATGGAATAAAGAACAAGATAACCGGCGACCAAAAATTTAAAATTAAAAGTCTTTTGTCGGCCTTTTTTTATTATCAGCCAATGCGTGCAAACTAAAATTCCAAAAATAACAAGATCACCAAGGCTTTCATATAGAAAGGCCGGATGAAAATAATTTTTAGTCATATATTGGAATGGACGGTTTATCATGTCAATCGGTATACCCCAAGCAAGGTTAGTTGGCTTACCGAAAAGTTCCTGATTAAAATAATTTCCCCATCTTCCGATTGCCTGGCCGATAGCTAGACCCGGAACGATAATTGCCGATAATTGCCAAAAATTTATTTTCTTCTTTTGGATAAACCAATAGATAACCACCAGCCCTGCGATGATGCCGCCGTGGATGGCGAGTCCTCCCTGCCAGACTTTAAATATCTCAAGCGGACTTTTTAAATAATATTGCCATTCAATAAAAACATGAAAAAGCCTAGCTCCGATTATTCCAAAAATAACTAGAAAGAAACTTAAATCCAAAATTTCATCTTTGAAAATGCCATAATACTTCCCGAGCTGAACCGCCACCGCGATCGCCGCCAAGATTCCCAGAACTATAAAAAAACCATACCAGTAAATCTGGATGGGACCGAAAGACACAAGAATCGGGTCAGGATGGAATGTATGAAGAAAATCAATCATAACATAAAAATAATCAAAAATTTAAAATCTCATTTCACCTAATTTATTTCAGTATATCACAATCACGATGTCCTACAAATTAAATTAGCTTCCCGAAAAGAAAAACGGCCGGAATCAAGCGTTGTTTGCGTCGTGTCATAATGCACACGTCGCGCGCTTGATCCCGGCCTCAAAGGCTGGATCGCTACTTGTCGTCATGCGACACAGCCTCCGTTTGTCCGAAGAGTCCGGGCAACCACCCGGTATCCTCCTCGGGCTCCTCGGGGTTTGGCGGCAGAGCCGCCGGCTCTTGCCACTCGGCCTGCCAACCGGCAAACCAAGAGAGAAAAGCCAGAACCAGCGTTCCCGCCACTAGGGTGACATAAACATACCACGGGGTCAGACCGAAATCCTCTCCCAGTGGTCTAGCCGCCCCATCGGCTAGAACAAGCATAGCAATACAACATGCCACGCCCGCCGCCAAAACCGCGAAGAATCCCGACAAAATTTTAAACAACATAACACCCTCCTTGAACCCCTAAACATCTTCCGATGCCAAAGGTTCCGAAAAAAGAAAGATACACCTTGCCCAACAAAGCCAAAAACCCTAGCCCCTGCGGCTTTGTCAGGCGCTTCCAATGAACCACGCTGAATTATCGGCCAATCATTTTAAACCGTCATTCTGAGGGCAAAGCCCGAAGAATCTCGTCATAAGCGCGCTAATACTCGGGATTCTTCGCTTCGCTCAGAATGACGGTAATTGAATCAGCCCATCATTCGGCGCGGCTATTGTTTTCTCTATTTTAAAGAGCATTGGCGCGCAAAAAAACGCACTTTTTATATTAGCACGAAACCATAGTTCTGTCAATGGCTCATGCTTATTTTTATTTTAATATTAGCAAAAAGGGCGAGAAGTAATCCCGCCCCTGAACATAAAATACATTACGTAAAACACAAACCGCAACATCAGTCTTTTTAAATCTTCTTCCTTCTAACTTCTTACTTCTTTTTCTCCCAGCCTCTTTATAGTCTTAATCACCGTATCCGGATTAAGGGAAATACTGTCTATCCCTTCGCTTAAAAGAAAATCGGCAAAATCCGGAAAATCGCTCGGACCCTGGCCGCAGATTCCGACCTTGCGGCCGGTCTTTTTTCCGACTTCAATAAGATGCTTTATTAATGATTTTACCGCCGCGTTCTTTTCGTTGGATTCGCCGTCAACATGAAAATCGCCGCCTGAGTCGCGGTCTATTCCTAAAGTAAGCTGGGTCAGGTCATTTGAGCCGATGGAAAAGCCGTCAAAAACTTTGGCAAACTCTTCGGCCAGGATAATATTGGCCGGGATCTCCGCCATAACATAAACTTCCAGTCCGTTAACGCCCTGCTTTAAACCGTTTTTTTCCATAATTTCAATCACCCGCTTCCCCTCTTCAACGGTCCGGCAGAAAGGCACCATGATTTTAACGTTAATGAGGCCCATGCCGTCGCGAACTTTTTTTAAAGCCGCGCATTCCATTTCAAAAGCCGGCCGGTATTTTTCGTCGTAATAGCGGCTCGCCCCGCGCCAGCCGATCATGGGATTGGATTCTTCGGGTTCGTAGCATTGCCCGCCGATTAAATTCCGGTATTCGTTGGTTTTAAAATCCGAGAGCCGGACGATAACGTCTTTCGGAAAAAAGGCCGCGCCTATTACCGCGATGCCTTCAGAAAGCTTGTCAATGAAAAACTGTTTTTTATCCTTATAGCCGAAAGTCAGATCATCAATTTTTTTCTTAACTGCCTTGTCCTTGATTTTATCATAATTCAAAAGAGCCAGGGGATGGATTTTTATTGAATCATTGATGATGAATTCCTCCCGCGCCAGCCCGACGCCGTCATTCGGGAAAAAAGAAAATCCGAAAGCCGACTTCGGCGTGCCGATATTCATCATTATTTTAACTTTGGGCTTTTTTAAATCCTTAACGTTAATCTTATTAATCTTAAAATCAACTTTTCCGTCGTATACGATACCCTCTTCGCCTTCGGTACAGCTTACCGTCACCGCCTGCCCGGTTTTTATAATTTTACTCGCGTCGTTCGTTCCGACCACGCAGGGAATTCCGAGTTCGCGCGAAACAATGGCCGCGTGACAGGTCCGGCCGCCTTTGTCGGTTACTATGGCTGAAGCGATTTTCATGATCGGCTGCCAGTCCGGATCAGTCATTTCAGTAACGAGCACTTCGCCGGGCCGGAATTTTCCGATCTCTTTGGCGCTCATAATCCGGTTCGCCTTTCCGGATCCGACTTTATAGCCGACGCTTTTTCCCCGGGCGATTATTTTTCCTTTTTTCTCCATTTTAAATTCCTCAATAATATTGTAATCGCGGGTTGAATGGATCGTCTCCGGCCGGGCCTGGATTATGTAAAGTTCATTGGTCTTCCCGTCTAAAGCCCATTCAATATCCATCGGCCGGCTGTAATGCTTTTCTATGGCCATGCCCCATTCGGCGAGCTTTAATACCTGGCTGTCGTTGATGGAAGGCTTTCTCGCGTCCCCGGCGCTGACTTTTATGTCTTTGACCGGAACTTTGGGATTGTTATTATAGATCATCTTCAGGGATTTCTTGCCGATGGTTCGGGCGATAATGCTCTTTGTAGTTTTAAAAACATAAAATTCGTCCGGATTGACTTTGCCCTGGACGATATTTTCCCCGAGCCCGTAAATTGAATTAATTAATACCACGTCGCGAAAGCCCGACTCGGTGTCAATCGTAAACATCACTCCCGAAGCGCCTAAATCGCTTCGCACCATTTTCTGCACGCCGACCGAAAGCGCGATGTCAAAATGGTCAAAACCTTTATCGTGGCGGTAGGAAATCGCCCGGTTGGTAAAAAGCGAGGCAATGCATTTTTTCACGGCGATTAATAGTTCCTTTTCTCCCCGGATATTTAGGAATGTTTCCTGCTGTCCGGCGAATGAAGCGTCGGGCAGATCTTCGGCGGTCGCGGAAGAGCGCACCGCGACATCCGTGCCGAACTTTCCGTTCTTATCACCGTATTCGGCTGACAATTTTATATAGCACTCAGCAATTTCTTTTTTTAAATCCTCGGGAATTTCCGCCTTAATAATCGCCGCGCGCGCCGCCGCGCCCTTCTTCGCGAGCGAGGCCATATTTTTTGTGTTCAAGCCTTTAAAAATATCCCTGATTTTTTTATCCAGGCCGGTTTCTTTGACAAAATAATTGTAAGCGTCGGAGGTTGTGGCAAAGCCGTTAGGCACTTTTATGCCGTCAGCGGAAAGGTTTTGGTACATCTCTCCGAGCGAGGCGTTTTTGCCGCCGACCATGGGCACGTCTTTGATACCGATTTCGTTAAAAAATTTTACAAACTTAGACATAATAAAAATCAATGATCAATGATCAATGATCAATGATCAATGATCAATTTTTTAATAAAATAAGGGTATATAGAAAAATAAAAATGTTCAGTTAGGCGTCGGAAATAAATTAACTTTTATAATTTCGCCCGAATTTGCGCCGGATTGGTCTATAAAAATCTAAAGAATAGCGGGCTATTTTGAAGATTTTTAGAGGCCAAGACGGCGTGAAAGCGGGATGAAATTAGAAAGTTTATTTGTTGACGGCGCCTAAGTTATAAATTTACTTTCTTGCTCCATTCGTGGATATACGGTATCTCCCACCATTCGCCGTTTAACGCCTTGACGATCCCCATGACCGATATTATCAAAAGAGCCAGCATGGCTAGCTGACCCAATAACGGAATCCAAATAAACATGAATACCAAAAGTTCCACGGCAAACAAAACCAATCCCTGCTTAGCGTGGAACTGGGCGAAGCGGGAATCCCTTTTGCCTAAAAGCGGCACTAAAAACAGGATAAAGATATAAGACATGGCCGCTAAAGTTTTATTGGCTTCAACATCTTTATTGTTTTCGCCTCCAGCCCCTGTTTCAGCGCCATCACTTGCGCCACCGCCCTGGAATTTATTTTCATCCGTCATATTGGTTTAGCTTATTTAATGAGTTAACTGACTGTATTAAGTATATCAGTTTTTTTATATTTATCAAGAGGAAAATTCCTGAAATATTCCTCCCGCGTTCCTTGACATTCAAGGCCAATTGGCCGAAAATAGAGGAATACTTGGAAAATCGTAAATTGGCAATTGTAAATTGTAAATTAAATGGGCGAGTGGTGAAACTGGCAGACACGCATGCCTTAGGAGCATGTGGGGCAACCCGTGGAGGTTCAAGTCCTCTCTCGCCCACCAATAGAAACAGACACATCCCGCCTCTGAAAGCGGGATGGGGGCAACCCGTGCCCCGCCCCGCATTTACGGGGCGGGATCTCGCCCACCAGAAAAGTTTGTAGATTATCCGACAACTCCTTTTTTGTCATCCTGAGCGGAACGAAGTGAAGCGAAGGATCTGCAACCTTGGCTAAATCCGCAGACGCAGATTCTTCGCCTTCGGCTCAGAATGACAATTGTTGCACAGTCTGCATCCCGCTCATAAAAACAACTCTACTTGACATTCTTTTTTTCTTGTGTTAGTGTAGTAATACATTAATACAGACATGCCAACAATAAAACAGTTTTATGAAACAGTATAAACCTGACGAAAAAACCGACGACTTGCTGGAAACCATCCTGAGCCTAAAAAACTTAAATGAGGCTCGGGCGTTTTTTCGCGACCTCTGCACGCTTAAGGAAATAAAAGATTTAACCGACCGCTGGGAAATAGCCAAGCTAATTGAGCAGGGCGCTCCCTACCGCGATATCGCAAAAAAACTCGGCACCAGCACAACGACCGTCAGCCGCGTCGCGCTTTGGTTTAATAACGGCATGGGCGGCTACCGCCTTATGCTGGACCGGCTGAATTTAGATAAAAATAATGAACATCACGCCAGCTCTTCTTTTGGGAAAGGGTTGCGTGTTTATAATTGATAAAAACTTACATAGTATTTAGCGCTCAACCCCTTCTCGAAAGTATAGAGAAGGGGTTTTTCGTTTCGCGTTTTCGCGGAACGCTCCGCGATTACGGGGTCGTATTGGAAAAACTCGGATGATCTTTATAAATAAGGAGAATGACGAGATGAAAAATTTTTTGAAAAGACAGGTGAAATTAATGAGATTTGTCGCCATACTTTTTCGCCTATCAATGATTGGCATGACTGCAGGCTATGGCCTGCAATTTGCCAAGGTTATTGTCCAAGACGATGTTCGCGGTGTTTCTCTAATTGGCTTTGCCGTACTTGTTATAAATCAAGTAGTAATCATGCTCCACGGCTGGGTTAATCTTGAAGAAAAAAGCTATCTGATTCTGGTTGCCAATATTATCTTTTGTGTTGGTATTATGATAAGGGCTTATAATCTGCAATAACAATAAGATGAAAGGAAAAATCATGAAAATACTGAAACTCGGCATCCCCAAAGGCAGTCTCCAGGAATCCACGATCCGGCTTTTCCGCCAGGCCGGCTGGAAAATCTCTCTTTCAGATCGGAGCTATTTTCCCGAAATCAACGACCCGGAAATCAAGTGCTTCCTCAACCGCGCCCAGGAGATATCGGGCTATGTTGAGAACGGTGCCCTTGATGTGGGGTTGACCGGACGCGACTGGATCATGGAAAACGACTCCGACGTGGAGGTCGTCGCGGACTTGATTTATTCCAAAGTGAGCCAGCGTCCGGCGCGATGGGTACTGGCCGTTCCCATGGATTCCCCGATCCAGGAACTGAACGATCTTCAGGGAAAAAAGATCTCAACAGAACTGGTTAATTTTACCAGGCGTTATTTCGCGGCAAAAGAGATCAATGTAGACGTGGAGTTCTCGTGGGGCGCCACGGAAGCCAAGGTGATCTCGGGGCTTTGCGACGCCATCGTGGAAGTGACTGAAACCGGCGCCACCATGCGCGCCAACGGACTCCGCATCGTGAAGGAGCTTATGCAGTCTAATACCCAGCTCATTGTCAATAAGCAGGCATGGGAAGACCCTTGGAAACGAAAAAAGATAAAACAAATTTCCCTGCTTTTAGGGGGCGCTCTCCGTGCCGAAAACCTCGTCTGCCTCAAAATGAACGTCTCGGAAGACAAGATCAACGCTGTAATCGAATTATTACCCAGCCTGAACGCGCCCACCATCGCCCATCTGTATCAGTCCACCTGGCTTTCGGTGGAAACGGTGGTGTCCAAGAATGAAGTTCGGGAGTTGATCCCCAAACTCATCAAACGAGGCGCCGAAGGCATAATCGAGTATTCGCTCAACAAGGTAATCTGACGACATATCCTGTGATATCATCGCAGGGCGGCCTACAGACTTTTTAAGCGCCTGAGCGGGCAAGAACCACCACATTCTTGCCCGCTTTTTCTTTTTCCAGATTATTGAAAGGCTGAAATCTTATTGATACTGCCAAACTATAAAACTGCGTTATGTCCACAAAACTGTGGACATTGCGAACTGTGGATAAGAATTGGATAAATGAGTTATGTCCAGAGAACTGTGGACATAACTCTAATAAATAATTAGAGTTTGTTACAGACCAAATATTTTAGCTTTATAATAAAAAATATATATTATTAGCTAAAATTTTCAATAATATATTATAACATAAAAAGAGTTATGTCCACAAAACTCTGGACATAACTCTTAAATGACTTACCGTGTTCCACAACTTGTGGATAACCTGTGAGTTAAATTTTTCTGGGTAAAGGTTTTTAGGGAAACGACTCTTTAGCCGACTAGTCTTTTTCTGACAAAGGCAAAGCCTGATCCTTGTTTAAGATATTTTTTAAAATCAGGTTATTTTTCTTTTTGAGAACTAATTTTGTGCTTGTGTAATGCGATTTTGACGTAGTGGTGGACTTAGTGGGACTCGAACCCACGACCTCTTGCATGCCATGCAAGCGCTCTAGCCAACTGAGCTATAAGCCCTATTTATTTCGTGAACTTAACCCTGAAGCGCTACCCACCCGAACGACCGGTGTCGTCCGGTCGGGCGGGTAGCCAACTAAGCTATAAGCCCGAATAATATATTCTGACAATGATTCCCTTAACTCACGATAGATTTATAAATGACCATTAATATAGACACAGCTTATCCACAGCTTAATCAAAACTTAATAAAAAATAAATACTTTGCTAATATTAGCCAAAATAGTTAAAAACTATTTTACTTCCTTCCACGGTTTTTCACACTTATCTCCAGCTTATCAACAGCTTAACCAGAGGTTAATTTTTATCTAATTTTTGACTTATGTCCAGAAAACTCTGGACATAAAAACCCGACTTATCCACATCTCAATTAACAATGCAAATTGACAATTGTCAATTCCCGTGTGTCCTCAACAGGAATCGAACCTGTATCTAGGGCTTAGGAGTCCCTTGTTCTATCCATTAAACTATGAGGACAAGAGTGCCAGCCGGGAGCCTGTTAAAAAAATTTCTTAGAAATTGTGTCTAAAAAAACATACAACATAGCTCTGGCTATGCTTATTTGAGATAACCGCAAACTACTCATTCAGTCATCCCAATATTAATATAGTTAATTACCGACTAAATGTCAATGTTGTTTTTCCTTTGGAATTGCTTTAAACTCTAACTAACGGCCATTCGCGCGCCATCAAGCCAAAACGCTAAACGCTAAAATTCTAACTTTTTTTGGAATAAAATTAATAAAATAAATAATTATAAAACTATGTTTGCCAAAACAAACGATAACTCCGGCATGAATTTAAAAGAAGTGGAAACTATTGTCGGCCCGTCAGTAAAAGTAAAAGGAGATTTCCATTGCGGGGGCAATATTATTGTTGAGGGCGAAGTGGAAGGAAATCTGATGTGCGGAAATGTATTGCAGATAAAAAGCGGCTCAAGGATAACCGCCGACGTTTCAGCCAAAGAAGCGGTAATCGGCGGCGAAGTAAAAGGCAACATAAAAGTCAGCGGCTTTCTTGAAATAACGGAAACCGCGAAAATCCTTGGCGACATAGAAGCGGGGATAGTGTCCATTGCCAGGGGCGCGGTTTTTAACGGCAACTGTTCAATGGCTAAAGAGCGCCAAAACGGCAAAGAAGGAAGAAAAGCTGAGGAGCGCCATGAATAAAAAAGGGCGTCCAACAGGCGCGATCCTCCCGGGAAAAACGCCTTAAATTTATGCACGTTTATATCTACGACACATTTCTGAGCGATAAAAAATTCGCGCGAACTTTAGCTAAAATTGAAGCTAGGATTACTGATCTTGGCTTAAGCGGAAAAGTCGGCCGGCTCGGAGTAACAAAGAAAACTTTTGATTTGGTTAAAGACGAAATCAAAAGAGGCGCTAAAACAATTATCGCGGTGGGAAACGACGAGACCGTGGAAAAAATCGTCCGCTGCATGCCCGGAGCAAAAACCCCGCTCGGGATCATTCCGATCGGCAAAGAAAACCGTATCGCCGAAAGCCTCGGCATCCCCTCCGAGCTTGAAGCCTGCGACATCCTGTCCGCCAGGAGAGTTGAAAAAATCGGCCTCGGGGTTATCGGCGATTTTTATTTTCTTTCAAAAATATCAACCACCTCCGACAATTTAAAACTCCAACTGGACAGCGGCTATTCCGTTGAGCTTAAGCGAAGCGGACCGGTTATCAGCATCGTTAACCTGCCCACCGCCGATATCGCCCTTCCCGAGGGTTTTTGTTTCAGCCCGCAGGACGGACTTTTAAGACTCTTAATTGAAGCGCGGGAAAAAAAGAACGTCATCTTTAGTCGTAAAAATTTTGAGAGCGTTTTTGCTTTCAGTAAAGCGACAGTGAAAAGCGCCAAGCCGATAATCTTTAATGACCTGATTAAGGTGAGCGGCGCGATTGAAATTGAGGCCAAAAAAAATGCCTTAAGCGTTATTGTGGGGAAGAACCGCAAGTTTTAAATAGGGCTTTTGCCGGATCATTTTAACTTCAGCCGGCGGAATTTTCGCTGGTTTTTTTCTGTTTAAAAATGTAAACCTGCTGTAAGGCTGTTAAGACGGTTGTAACCAACCAGTAAAGCGCCAACCCGGCCGGTAGTGTCGCTCCGATAAAAACCGTCATGGCCGGCATGAAATAAAGCATTTGTTTGTTCATGATAGCGGCAAAATCTTCGTCTTTAGCTCCCGGATCCTTTACTTCCGCCCGCTTAGTGCTCATCATCTTCGCCTGCCAAAACTGAGCCGCCCCGGCCAGTATCGCGAGAATATAATTGGGCTTATTTAAGTCTAAAATGCCTAAAAACATCGTATTAACCTGCTCGGGCTGGCTAACAAAAGAGTAGAGCAGGCTGGAGGTTTTTTCATTGATACCGGCTTTAAAAACCTGAAAAATCGCGATTAAAAAAGGAAATTGGACTAATAGCGGCAGGCAGGACGAAAACGGATTAACTTTATGTTCTTTATAAAGGCTTAGCATGGCCCGACCCATCTCGTCTTTTTTATCCTTATATTTAGCCTTAAGTTCATCAATCTTCGGCTGAAGATCCTGCAGGGATTTCTGGGATTTTATGGAACTTTTGGAAAGCGGCAGAAGCGCCAGCCTAATAAGGGCGGTGAGGATAATAATAGCAAAACCAAGGTCATAGCCCGGCAGATGGCCGGTAATAAAAACCAACAAATTTAAAATGGGGCGATAGAATATTTCATGATAAAGGAATGTCATATCTGATTAATGATTCAATTTTAAAATTGATTATTAATAATTGATAATTTATTTAACCGGATCGTGGCCGCCCTTATTCCAGGGATTACAGCGCAGTACCCGCCAAACCGCCATGGCGCCGCCTTTTGCGAGGCCATGCCTGGTTATCGCGTCTATGGCATACTGCGAACAGCTTGGCTGGAAGCGGCAATAACCGTAAGGAAACAGGTATTTAAAAAGGCCATGGTCAAAAGAAAGGGTTTTTTGATAAATCCGTATCAGGATTACGGCCAAATGGCGGGGATAATATTTTATCAGGTTTTTCATTTTTACATTCGCCTCCGGCTCTTAACCAACCGCTTTTTTATACAGCTTCAGCCTGGTAAACAAGTGCCTTAAATTGCTTTTGATTTCCCGGTAATTCTTTTCAATAATCGCCGGCCGGCAGACAACGGCGCAATCATAGCCGGATTTTAAAAGGTCCATTTCCGCTAAAAGAATCTGGCGGATCCGTCTTTTTATTTTATTTCTGACGGTCGCTTTTTTTGAAACTTTAACGCTCGTTAAAATGCCAAAACGGCTTATATCTAAGTCGTTTTTCGCGCATTTTAGACCAATAAAATCCGTATAAGCGGCTTTTCCTCCGGAAAATACCCGGTCAAATTCTTTGTTCTTAGTCAATTTTAACGGTTTAGGGAGCATAGGGTAAGCCGAAGAAATGGCTGAAGAATTTACTTGGTGATTTTCTTTCTGCCCTTATCCTTTCTTCTTTTTATAACTTTTCGTCCATTTTTAGTCAGCATCCGTTTTCTAAAACCATGTTTTTTCTTAGCCTGTTTCTTTTTAGGCTGGAAGGTTCTTTTTGGCATAAGCTCAAAGTTAAAAGTATAAAATTTTCCGCCCGAGGCGGATCCGCCTTTGGCGGAAAAGTTAAAAGCTTTAAGTTAATGCTCGTCAATCCGGCTTTTTAACTCCCAGCTTTTAACTTTCAACTGTTCTAAAGATAACATCCGAAGCCGCTTTAGTCAATAAAAAGTAAAACGCGCCCCTCTCCTGATAAATATCTATTGCATATTTTTTTCTCTGCCTATAGAATAGGAATACGGCAATTTAAAAAAACCGTTATCCACTCTTTCCACAGGTTATCAACAGGTTGTGAACTTTCTATTTTTTTCCCTTTGCATTATAATTCATTTTACCAGCTTCGGCGCGCAAGATAACCAGCAGAAACGCGCCGCGGCGAGTCTCTGCCACAATTTTTTTTAATCAACGAATTTCTCTTAAAAATTCATTATTTTAAACAGATCCCTATGGAAAAGGAGCAAATTTGGCAAGTGGTTCTGGGTGAGATTGAACTGACTTTGTCGCGGGCGAATTTCACCACCTGGTTTAAAAACACATCCATATCCGAGATTCAGGAAGACCGGATAATTATCAGCGTACCTAATAATTTCACGAAAACCTGGCTGGAAAAAAAATACCACAAAGAAATTTCCCTGGCCCTGGAACGGATTATTAATAAAAAAATCCGGGAGATTATTTATAAAATTGAAACTATTAAAAGGGATAATGGAAGCGGCAACCGGACGGGAGGAACGACCAACGGCGCCTATGAATCTTTTGATCCCCAGCCGCAAAACCGTTTTGGCCTTAACAACCGCTATACTTTTGAAAATTTTATTGTCGGCAAAGGCAATGAGCTGGCTCACGCGGCCTGCCAAGCGGTAGCGGCAAACCCCGGCCGAGCCTATAACCCGTTATTTATCTACGGCGGCGTCGGCCTCGGAAAAACCCACCTCATCCAGGCAGTCGGGCATGAGCTGGCGAAAAAAACCAGTAAAATACTTTTTGTTACCAGTGAAAAATTCACCAATGATTACGTCCAGGCGGTTCGGAACGGCCGAGCCAAAGAATTTAAAGACACTTACCGGAACGTTGATTTATTTTTAGTGGACGATATCCAGTTTATAAGCGGCAAAGAAAGCACCCAGGAAGAATTTTTCCACACCTTTAACGAACTGCACCAGTCAAACAAGCAGGTTGTTGTCGCTTCTGACCGGCCGCCAAAATCCATTCCTAACCTGGAAAAACGCCTGCTGTCCCGTTTTGAGTGGGGCATGATTGCCGATGTTTCCCAGCCTGATCTTGAGACCCGCGTCGCCATATTGGACGCTAAGTGCCACGAGCGAAACTTCCTTATTCCGGTTGATCTCTTAAATTACGTAGCTGAAAACGTAGTTTCTAATATCAGGGAGTTAGAAGGGGTTTTAAATCGCCTAATCGCCTACCATGAATTTAACAACACCAAGCCCACTCTGGACAGCTTAAAGCAGGTTTTAAGCGGCATTGTCGCGGCCTCAGTTCGCCCCACCTCTTCAAAAAGAATCATTGAGGCAGTATCTGGTTTTTACGAAGCGCCAATTAATGACATTACCGGAAAAAGCCGAAAAAAAGAATTAGTCAAACCGCGGCAGATAATCATGTATCTTTTGCGCACTGAACTAAATATTTCTTACCCAACTATTGGCAACGAACTCGGGGGAAGGGATCATACTACCGCCATGCACGCGTTTGTAAAGATGAGCAAAGAAGTAGAAGAAAACGCCCGCGTCAAGCAGGAAATTGAAGCTATTAAGCAATTAATCAGTAGTGGATAAGCTGTGCGCGGCCGGGTAAAAGATTTTTACTTATACACAGATTTTTCACCCAAAGCCGCATCTTAGTCTTACGCACTTTTAGTTAACAGCCCCCTTCCATAGGTTTTACACAGCTTATCAGAACAAAAATTTAACCAATCTTAAGATTAAATTAAGCTTTTTTCAGTTTTTCCACAGCCCTTATTATTATTACTATATTATATAAATAATATATCTCTAATTATTAACAAGCCGCATTTTAGGGGATAACTTCTTTACCGATAATTTGCCGGTTAGTGAATATGAAAATTTCCATATTGCAAAAAAATTTTAAACAAGGCTTGGGGTTGGTGGGAAGCGTTACTGGTAAGCATATTAATTTACCTATTCTTAATAATATCCTGATCCGGGCGGAAGCCGGCGTAATTAGCCTGGTTTCAACTAACCTGGAAATTGGCATCACCCACGTCATTAGGGGAAAAATTGAAAAAGAAGGCGGTTATACCGTGGATTCAAAAATTCTCGCCAACTACGTCGGACTTTTGCCGAACGAAAAAGTGGAGATAGAACAAAAAGACGCGCAAATTCTTGTTCGTTGCGGAAAATATAACACAAAAATAAACGGCCAGCCGGTGGATGATTTTCCTCTTATCCCTAATGTTGGTCGGGAAACTTTCTACACCATTAACAGTGCTGATGAATTTAAAAATGCCCTGTCCCAGGCAATTTTTTCGGTTTCAACCAGTGAATCTAGGCTGGAATTATCCGGAGTGCTTTTTTCTTTTTCCGGTGATAAGCTAATCCTTGCGGCGACTGACAGTTACCGGCTGGCGGAAAAAAAAATAAATATAAAAAGCAATGCTAAGGACGGGGTGGAGCAAAAAGTGATTGTTCCAGCCCGAACAGTTCAGGAAGTGATAAGAATTCTTTCCGGTCTTAACGAGAGTGACGTGATGGAAGAGGAAAAAGAGATTAAATGTTTTATTTCGGAAAACCAGGCGCTGTTTAAAATCGGCGGAACCGAGCTGGTTTCCCGGCTAATTGACGGACAATTTCCGGATTACGCGCAGATTATCCCGGAAAAACCAAGGACGACAATAATAGTTAATCGCCAGGAGTTTTTAAGGGCGGTAAAGGCTTCGTCAATTTTTACCAGAAGCGACGTGAATGATATAAATTTGGATATCCCTGAAGGTAAATCAAAGCTGGTAATTTCTTCATCATCGGACTATGTTGGCGAAAACGTGGTTGAGGTGGAGGCGGCGGCTAAGGGGGCGGATAATTGCCTGGTTTTAAACTACCGCTACCTCATAGACGGCCTGAATAACATTAAAGATGAAACCGTGATAATGGAAATCGTGGATAATAATTCGCCCTGCATAATCAGACCGGAAAGCGATCCGGATTATTTATACATTATCATGCCGATTAAAAGATAAAAAATAACATTTAAAATTATGGGAGTTGACAACAAAAACGTCTGGCATTCAACCGATAATGCCAAGGATTTAGGAAAATCAGTTAGTCAAATTGAGTTGGGTAGTCGGGCTGATGGGGTTTTGGCTGATTTTATTAAGCAGCATGAGACTGAAATAGATCAAGAATTAAACACTATGGGCGAAGTGCTTGATCTGGACGTCGTTGATGACCATGAAATGCTTTTTAGTGTTTTAACAAAAATGATTAATGAAAAAGACCTAAAAAAAAGAAGCAAGATTGCTCGGGAAGAGTTGAAGCAACTATTATAACAACCAACACAATTAAAAACACCGCCAAGGCGCTTGGCGGTGTTTTGCGTCTAGAAAGCTATTTTAAATTTTTGGTTAAGTATTTTTCCAATTCGCTTATCTTTATCCGCTCCTGAGTCATGCTGTCGCGGTCGCGGACGGTTACGGATTGGTCTTTTAAGCTGTCATAATCAATGGTTACGCAGTAAGGGGTGCCGATTTCGTCCTGCCGGCGGTAGCGCTTGCCAATAGAGCCGGTTTCATCATATTCAGAGACAAAAGTTTCTTTTAAGCCGTCAAATATTTCTTTGGCGGATTTTACAAGCTCTTCTTTTTTCATTAAAGGGAAAATGGCGACCTTGATTGGGGCGATTTTTTTCGGAAATTTCATTACTACCCGAGTTTCGCCTTCAACTTCTTCTTCCCTGTAAGCCGCGTCTAAGGCCGCGAGAACGCTCCGGTCAACTCCGAAAGTGGGTTCTAAAACGTGCGGGACATAACGGGTGTTGGCTTCGGCGTCAAAATATTCCAGCTTCTCGCCGGAAAATTTAGCGTGCTGGGTTAGGTCAAAATCGCTCCGGTGCGCGAGGCCGTATAATTCCTTAACGCCAAAAGGAAAATTATACATGGTATCAATGGTTTTCTTTGAGTAATGGGAAAGTTTTTCTTTTGGGTGTTCGTAGCGCGAAACATTATCTTTCTTTAGGCCGAGTTCCAGGGCGAATTCTTCCTGTAAAACGAGCCAATTTTCAAACAACGGTTCCCAGTCGGTTTCCGGGTGAATGAAATATTCAATTTCCATCTGTTCAAACTCTCTTAAGCGGAAAATAAAATTACCGGCGACAATTTCATTCCTAAAGGCTTTGCCAATCTGGGCGATGCCAAAGGGAATTTTTACCCGCATGGAATCAAGAATGTTTTTAAATTCAACGAAAATCGCTCCGGCGGTTTCCGGCCTAAGATAAACCGGAATATAATCGCCTTTGTCATCGGTAATGCCGTTCATTTCGGTTTTAAACATCATGTTGAATTTCCTTGTCTCGGTCCAGTCCGAAGCCCCGCAATTCGGGCATTTTATTTTTTCGTCTTTTAATATTTTATCCATGGCCGGCAAATCACCCTCAAGGTCTTTGCCAGTAGCGTCCTCAACGACATGGTCGGCCCGGTAGCGCTTCTTGCACTTCCGGCAGTCCACCATAGCGTCATTAAAGCCGCCGACGTGTCCTGAGGCCTCCCAGAGCCTTGGGTGTAAAAGTATCGGCCCGTCAATGCCGACAATATCCGGCCGATCCTGGATGAATTTTTTCCACCAGAGCTTTTTAATATTATTTTTCAGCTCGGTGCCGTAAGGCCCGTAAGAATAGGCGTTAGCAAATCCGCCGTAGATTTCGCAGGCCGGAAAGATAAATCCCCTTCTTTTGCAGAGGGAAACAATCTTTTGCATCTGGTCATTGTTGTTTTCTTTTGACATATTTTTAGCGCGAGCGGCAAATACAGATTTTATTAGCTGTTCTTCTGCCGCTTAATAATTAAAAAAACCTCGTTTTAACAATCTAAATAAATAGATTGCTAGAACGAGGTTTCAGCTCGCGGTTCCATCTAGCTTTCCCGAGTACTCGGGACGCCTTGATTATCCCGGCCATACCCCGCGCGAGGCGGAGAGCGAAAGGGAGCCAATCCCCTTTCTTTCAGGATTATGGTATAATATTATATATATTTAACTCGTTTGTCAACACTAACGTATTGGTCAAAAGAAGATACTCGTTTAAATTTTAGCTAAAGATTGACTGGTAAGCTATATTTACTTGTTGACAAATTCACCTTAATAGTATATAATTAAGTGAGTTGACTCACCAAAAAATATGATTTTATGCAAATAATTCAAAGAAAAATACAGGATTCAGTGGAAAAATCGCTTTTTAAGGGAAAAGTGGTGGTTATTTTAGGCGCCCGGCAAGTGGGAAAAACTACTTTAGTTAAAGAAATTCAGAAAAAATATCCGGATAATTCTATTTATTTAAATTGTGATGAACCGGATATCCGAAGCGCCTTTTCTAATAAAACTTCCACTGAAATGAAAGCGTATCTAGGAAATAAAAAGCTTGTCATTTTAGATGAAGCGCAAAGAGTTAAAAATATTGGCTTAACTTTAAAGCTAATGGCGGATAATTTTCCCGAAACGCAGGTGATTGCCACGGGATCATCCTCCTTTGATTTATCCAATGAAATTATTGAACCGCTAACCGGAAGAAAGTATGAGTTTTATCTTTACCCTTTTTCTCTTTCCGAGCTAAGAGCGGTTTATACGACAATAGAAATAAACCGTCTTTTAGAGCAAAGGATGGTTTTGGGGATGTATCCGGAAATTATCGGAGACGGGAAAGAAGCTGAGATTAAGCTGAAAAATTTAGTTAAGAGCTATCTATATAAAGACATTCTTCAATTCCAAAACATTAAGCACGCCGAGGCGATTGAAAAATTACTTCAGGCTCTGGCGCTACAGATCGGCAATGAGGTTTCTTATAATGAGCTGGCTCAGACGGCGGGCGTGGATAAAAATACCGTAGCCAGCTATATCCAGATTTTAGAAAAAGCTTTTGTGGTTTTTCGGCTCCAGCCTTTTAGCCGGAATTTGAGAAATGAGTTAAAGAAAATGAGAAAAATTTATTTTTTTGATACCGGCGCGCGCAACGCTCTCATAAATAATTTCAACCCTCTTAACCTTCGGCAAGACACGGGCGCTTTATGGGAAAATTTTATGATTAGTGAGAGATATAAGCGCAATCAAAATAATAGTCTGGATAAGAATATTTATTTTTGGCGGACCAGGGAGGGGAAAGAAATTGATTATCTGGAAGAGGCCAAAGGGAAATTATCAGGCTTTGAGATTAAATGGAACGAAAACAAATTTAAAAAGCCGCAAATATTTTTAGATACTTATCCGGGAAGCGAGCTTACTTTAATAAACAAGAATAATTATTGGGATTTTATCGGAGAGTAAAGGCTTTTAATCATTTAGTCAAATTAGTTCGGATATAAGGAGTTATGCTGAAATATAAGTTTTTCTTTTGCCCTGCAAAAAGGCAAGGCAACTTTTAAAAAGAATTCAATTTTGTTTTTTAATATGGAAAAAAGAAATCCGATCGTCATATTGAGTATATCTTTAAGATTTGCAAAAGAATATCTTGAAATGCTTTGTGATATAAATAAGACTTACACGATGGAAGAAATTCAAGATTCTGATGAGCTATTATGCAAACGACGGGCTCTATGGATTGCTTTAATTATTGAAATAGGTTGCTTATTTGATACCTATGAAGCGAAAAATAAAAAAGTTATTTCATTTAAAAAAATTAACATTCCAATTGTAAAAGAAAAAATTGATAAAATTCACGGAAACTCAATTATAGGAAGAATAATAGAAACGAGAAAAACTTTTACTGCGCATAAAGGACAAGAAAAAATCAATCCTATTTCAGTCGAAGAACTATGCGATTCAAAGCTTAAAATTTTACTAGGTGAATTAGACCAACCACTAATTGATTTTGAAAATTGGCTAAAGCAAGATCCAAAATTAGAGAATGAATATATTTACAGAAAAACTTTGGATACTCGTAACGTTAAACGAAATTGCCACGACTATCTTTAATTAATTTGGGCAGTTTTTAGCTCAATTACATGACACAAAAGGAGCTTCTAAGGCATTTGGCAGATATTATCACGGCCACAAAAAGACGTTATCCTTTGAGAGTTGGGATTGACGGCGTTGACGCATCCGGCAAAACAACTTTAGCGGATTCGCTCGCTGATTATCTAAGATCATTAAACCTTAATGTCATTAGAGCTTCTATAGACGGTTTTCATAATCCCAAAGTTATCCGTTATGAAAAAGGCCGAAATTCACCCGAGGGCTATTACAGGGATTCATTTAACAATAAAGCCATAATTGATAATCTGCTCGCTCCTTTGGGAGAAAATGGCGATTTAAAATATAAAAAAGCGGTTTTTGATTTTAAAGCGGATTCAGAAGTTGTTTTGCCTTTTGAGACGGCTAAACCCGACTCAATATTAATTATGGATGGCGTCTTTTTGTTCCGTCCCGAATTGGTTAACTACTGGGACATAAAAATATTTCTGGAAGCCGATTTCAAAATCACCGTTGATAGAGCTAAGAAACGGGATAGATACTTGCTTGGATCGGAAAATGAAATTTTTGAAAAATATGAACAACGGTATGTGCCCGGCCAGAAACTATATTTTGAAGAAGCTAAACCACAAGAAAAAGCTGATATAATAATAGACAACAGTAATTTTGAAAATCCGACAATATTACGAGAACTAAAAACTGCCCATTAAATTAAGATATTAGTGGCGGCGGCTGCTTTGGTCGCGCAATATTTGAGAATAAATAAAAATATTATTAAGCTTAGATGACTAACTTTTAGATAGACACCTTAGAAATTAAGATTTTTTATTTTTATGTTTAATCCAAAAAAAACTTCAATTGGCTGTTTTTTATTAACGTTTATTGCGTCATTTTTAGTACTTTATTTTGTTGTCTTTTATTTGGGAGACCCGGGGGGAGGACACAAAGGACAATATAGAGAAATAATGGCAGATCCCTTGACTTATTTAATTTTAATTCTTATTTCATTGTTGTTTTCCATAATTTTTAAATGGATAATGGGAAAAAAGTATTAACATAAAGAGCCGTTCTCTTCTATTTTTTTACGCAACAATAGTGAGGAGGGTTAAACAAACCCTCACTCAACCTTCTATGTAGATATGAAATTTAATTTTTTATTTAAGGCGACTAAAATCTAAGGAGCTATTATTATGCAAAACATCACAAAAAGGCGGATTGTATGGGCTATTGTCGTAGCGTTTATATTGATGTTGCCTCTGGCGATGCGGTTCACTAATGAAGTGCAGTGGGGCGAGGCCGTTGCTTATGGCGTCATGCTGTTGGTTGCTGGCGGATTTTTTGAACTGTGGCAATGGTTGAAGACGCGCGCCAGGGCGTACCGCATCGCTTTCGGCGTCGGACTGGCGGGGGCGTTTTTTCTCGGTTGGGTGAGTGGCGCTGTCGGCATCATCGGGAGCGAAAATAACCCCGCCAATTTGATGTATTGGGCAGTACCCGCCGTCCTGCTTATCGGCTCTCTTATTTCACGCTTTAAGCCGGGCGGAATGGCGCGCGCGTTATTCGCGGCGGCGGTTGTTCAGGCGTTGGTTCCGGCAGTCGCGCTTTTTATCTGGCCGGCTGAAGCTTCATGGGGCGAGGCGGGCGTTATCGGCGTTTTCGTTATTAATTCCATTTTTGCCGCGCTGTTTGCCGTGTCGGCATTGTTTTTTCGCCGCGCGAATGCCCGCTAAAAATCAAGAACGTATTGCTGGAAAGAAGAAAGGGTAATTTTTTACATCTCCTCCAAAGTCTCAATGCCTAATAGATAGAGTCCGTTTTTTATAACCTGATTGACGGCTTTAAGTAGGGTTAGGCGGGCTTCTCTTATTTTTGCGTCGGCTTTTAAAACCGGCGCGTCGTGGTAGTAGTCGTTAACCGCCTGCGCGAGTTCAAATAAATATTTGGCGACTTCGGCCGGGTCATAATTAGCGCCGGCTTTTTCTATAATCTCCGGGTATTTAGCCAGTTTTAAAATTATCTGGTGTTCCTTCGGGTGGGAGAGATTTTCTAAATTGGCTTTAATTTTTTTGCCCGGCAGATCTTTTGCTTTCCGGAAAATGCTTTCTATCCGGGCGTAAGCGTATTGGACGTAGGGGCCGCTCGCGCCGGAAAGGCTGATAGATTCGTCAATGTCAAAAACTATTTCCTTATTGATGCCGGATTTCAGGATGGAATATTTTACGGCCCCGAGACTGACTTTTCTTATTACTTCTTCCCTGTCGCCCGCGTTTTTATTCTCTTTGGCGATAACGGCTATTTTTTTCGCCACCTCGTCTAAAAGCCATTCGCCTAAAACTACATTCCCGAGGCGGGAACTCATTTTTCCGTCTTTTAGCCGGACCCAGCCGTAAGGCAGATGGATTTCCACGCCCTTTAGTTTAGGAAAAATTTCTTCAATCGCTTTAATTATGACTTTAAAATATTCGTTTTGCTCGGTCGCGACGATGTGAATTATTTTTTCCGGCTTATATTCCTTAAATTGCAGTTCGGCGAGGCCCGCGTCTTTGCCTTCGTAAGTCGGAAAGCCTTCGGAGTTTATGAAAACCCGGCTATGGAGGCCGTATTTTTCGCCGGGGAAAATTATCGCCCCGTTGCTTTTTTCAAAGATGCTTTTTTTAAGATTTTCCAGGACAATTTTTTTTCCGCTTAAGAAAACTTCGGATTCAAAATACAACCGGTCAAACTTAGTTCCGAGCCGCTTATAGATATTATTAAAATATTCAAGGCTCCAATCCCTGGTTTTTTCGTAGGTTGCTTTAATAGTTTCGTCTTTGGAATAAATCTGCTTATTGATTTTGATAATTTCGCTTTTTACTTCCGCGCTTGCTTCGTAATTTTCACTGCCCAAAGCGTAAGCCCGACCTAAAAACTTTACTTTTTCTTCTATGGGTTTTCCCGTAGCGGCCTCATATTCGGCCGTCAGCTTATTAATGCCCCAAAGGCATTTGGCGATATGGAGCCCGACGTCGCCCTGATAATTCGCCCGGATTACCTTAAAGCCGTTTACTCCCATAATCCGCGCGACCGCCTCGCCGGTAATAATATTTCTTAAGTGGCCGATATGAAAAGCTTTGTGGGTGTTTGGGTGGGCGTATTCCAGCATGATTTTTTTTCTTTTGCCGCCCTTATTCGCGCCGTATTTATTTTTTTCTTTGGCGATTTCTTTTAAGCCGGGTTTAGCCAGCTCGGAAACGTTTAAGGTAAAATTAAGATAGGGGCCGGCGGTTTTAACTTCGCTTATGATATTGTCTCCCTTGATTTTTTCCGCTAGTTCTTTCGCGGTCTCGGCCGGGTTCTTTTTGAATTCTTTGGCCAGCGAAAAGCAGGCCAGGCTTAAGTCGCCGAAACCGGAGTTTTGCGGATAAGTAAAATCAGCCGGATTAATAAAACTACCACCGGCTGACACGTTAACCTTATCGGCTAAATGTTTCTTTATTTTACTTAGAGAGTTCATAATATTAATCCTTAATCTTTCGAAAATTTTTCTTTCCAACCTTTAAAACTTTTTCATTATCACTTTCTTTTATTAAATATTTAAAATCTTTAATTACTAATCCATCAATACTAACTCCACCCTGTTCAATTTTTCTTCGAGCATCACTATTACTACTTGCTAAACCTTCGTTAACTAATAACTGTACCAAGGAGACTCCTGGTGGTGCGGGCGAAGGAGCTATCTCGTCTGGATATTCTTTTTTTTGAAAAGTTTTAATAAAATTACTTTCCGCCGCCGCGGCTTTTTTCTCGCCGTGGTAAATCCCGGCAATCTCATTAGCCAGTTTCATTTTTAAATCCCGCGGATTGGTTTTTCCGCTTTCTATTTCTCTCTTAATTTCTGCTATTTCATCCGCTGGAAGGCTGGTGCAGAGAGTAAAATATCTTACGATTAAATCGTCAGCCAGAGACATTATTTTTCCGTACATTTCTTCGGGTTTTTCCGTTAAAGCAATGTAGTTATTAAGGCTTTTTGACATTTTGTCCTTGCCGTAAAGCCCTTCCAGAAGAGGACAGGTAATAATATCCTGAGGAGGCTGATCATATCGTTTTTGCAGCTGGCGACCCATGAGAAGGTTAAATTTCTGATCCGTGCCGCCGATTTCAACATCAGCTTTTAAAGCTACTGAATCATATCCCTGCATGGCCGGATAAAGAAATTCCTGGATGCTCAAATCTTGATCTTTTTTAATTCTTTCTTTAAAATCCGCCCTCTGTGCCATCTGGGCGTAAGTGATCTTAGAAGTGAGTATTATCAGCTCTTTTAAGTCCAGCTTCGCGAGCCATTCCGAATTATGCCGGACTTCAACTTTTTTCATGTTAATAATTTTTCCCGCCTGTTCCTGATAACTCTTCATGTTGCTTTTAATTTCTTTGTCAGTCAAAGGCTTGCGGGCTTCGCTTCGGCCGGTCGGGTCGCCGATTCGGGCGGTAAAGTCGCCGATTAAAAAAATAATGACATGCCCGAGATCCTGAAAATCTTTTAATTTATTAAGGACAACAGCATGCCCGAGGTGCAGAACCGAGCCGGTTGGGTCAATACCCAGTTTAATTCTCAATTTTTCTCCGGCGAGCATCCTTTTTTCGAGGTTTTCTTTGACGATAACTTCCTCCACTCCCCTGCTTAAGACTTCCTTAATTTTTTCCTGGTTAGTTAAGGTTGGCATAGTTTAGTGAATTTTAGCTAAGAAATGAATAATTATGGGTTTATTTTAGCTGAAAATTCATTAACGCGCAACCCGGCGGATTTAGACCTCTAACTTGTGTTTTTTTATTTAAATGATTAAAATAGAAACATGGTCAAGCAAATTTTAATTATCATCGGCATAATAGCGGCCGGCGCTCTCGGTTATTTGTTTTTGTTTGATAAAAACGCCGACGCCGGAACCATCCTTTATTTCGGCGATACCTGCCCGCATTGCGAGAACGTGGAAAATTACATAAAAGACAATAATATTGACGGAAAAATTGAAATTGTGAGAAAAGAAGTATATAAAAATCAGAAAAATGCCAGGGAAATGGCGCAAAAAGCGGAAAAATGCGGCCTGCCGACCGGCCAAATCGGCGTTCCGTTATTGTGGGACAACGGCCAGTGCTTTATCGGCGATCAACCCATTATTGACTATCTAGGAAAGAAATAACCTTAGATTGTCCGAGAACTACTTTTTTGTCATCCTGAGCGGAACGCAGTGAAGCGAAGGATCTGCAAACTTGGTAAAATTCACAGACGTAGATTCTTCGCCTTCGGCTCAGAATAATAATTGTCGGATGGATATGAATAAGAAATTTATGCGAAAAGCTTTTTATATATTACCGGTTTTAGGGTTATTAAAAGCCGGCGCGGTCAAAGCCATTTGTCCGCTTTGCACGGTTACTGTCATTGCCGCCACCGGACTCTCAAGGTGGCTCGGGATTGATGACGTAATTTCGGGGCTTTGGATCGGCGGGGTTACGGTTTCTTTAATTGTCTGGACCCTTGATTACCTGGGAAAAAAAGACTGGCGTTTTAAATATGACATTCCCGCGGTATCGCTCGGTTATTATATTCTGATTTACGCTTCGCTCCTTTTAGGCGACCTGGTCTTTCATCCTAAAAACACGCTTTGGGGTATTGATAAGCTTATATTAGGAACGATTATTGGCAGTATTTTCTTTTTGGCCGCGGTTCTCGGCTATGAATATTTAAAGAAGAAGAATGACGGCAAAGCCCATTTTCCTTACGAAAAAGTCGCCCTGCCGGTCGGCGCGCTTTTAGCGTTAAGCGGCGTTTTTTATTTAATTACTAAGTAAAAAAATTTTGTAAAATTCCATAACCCATAACGCTATTCTTAAATAAAGAAATTTTATGGGCTATGAGTTATGAGATACGGGAAAATATGGACAGCCAAAAACTAAACGAATTCATCACCAAGGTTGATAACATGAAAAAGCAGGACAAAATGGATTTGTCTTCGGATCAGGATTTATCAATCGCCATAATGAACCTCGTTAGCATAGAGGAACATTTCTTTTTTACCGGCGCCAAGCTCGGAAAACCGGAATATTTTGATTTACTGCAGGAGGCCCGGGCTATGCGCGGCGATCTTTTGCGGAAAATCGTAAAGAATCCGCGGGGTGAAGAATGGTGCATCAGTAAACATCTCCTCGCCGCTTCCATGCGCTTAATGGAAGTCGGGACCAAACAGCATAAAATGGGCAGAAAGGAAGACGCCGAAGATTTATTTCAAAAAGCTTACGACCTTTATTCTCTTTTTTGGGGTATTAACCTGAAAGTAATTGACGCCGAAGGAGTTAAAAAAATTGACGAAGGCGCGGTTAATAAACATGATAAGGAAAAAAAGGGGTTCATGGGCAAACTCGGGGAACTCGTTAAAAAGGCGATTGATTGCTGTATAGAATAATTATTGGCCTTACAGATTAATTATCCGGCATGGAAGCATCCTTGTTATTCACGGGATGTTTTTCTGTCTAAGCAGTAAATTTATGAAAAAAATTACCATACCAATTAAAGGCATGCACTGCAAATCCTGCGAAATACTTATTGAAGATAAGCTTTTAGAAATTGACGGCGTTAAGGAATCTAAAATCAACCATAAAACCGGGCGGGCGGAAATTTATTATTCAGCTGATAAGCCCGAAAGCGTCGCGCTGGAAAACGCCATCCGCTCGGCCGGTTACTCTATCGGCGAAGAAAAAAAAGCTGGCTGGATAAATAAAAGCCCGGGCGACTACAAAGATTTGGGTATCGCCTTTATCTTTCTTCTCGGAATATATTTTGTCTTGAAAAGCTTCGGGCTGACGAATGTTGCCATGAGCGGCGCCGGAGCTGACCCGGAAAGTTTCGGAGTCGTCCTTTTAGTCGGCCTGACTGCCGGATTTTCCTCGTGCATGGCTTTGGTCGGCGGCCTGATTTTAGGGGCGTCAACAAAATTTGCCGAAAAGCATCCGGAGGCGAGCGCCTTTGAAAAGTTTAAACCGCACATCTATTTTAACCTGGGTAGAATTTTCGGTTTCGCGGCTTTAGGAGGCATCCTGGGAGTTCTCGGTTCAATATTCCAACTTTCCAGTTTTAGCCTCGGGATTCTTACCATCCTTGTCGGGGCGGTTATGCTCATAATGGGTTTGCAACTTACGGACATCTTTCCTCGTCTTAATGATATTAAAATAACTTTGCCAAAAGCGATAAGCCGGGCGCTCGGAATAAAGGGCGATGGCGGGTATAGCCATAAAAGCGCGCTATTATTGGGCGCGCTGACTTTCTTTCTGCCTTGCGGTTTTACTCAGGCCATGCAGTTATTCGCTGTTTCCACCGGTAATTTTGTTGCCGGAGCTTTGGTAATGGGAATTTTCGCCATTGGCACCGCGCCAGGGCTTTTAGGCATCGGCGGCCTTACATCGGTTATTAAAGGAGCCTTTGCAAAAAGATTTTTTAAGCTGGCCGGACTTTTAGTTATTATTTTTGCCTTTTTTAACTTTGCCAACGGCTGGAATCTAACCGGCCTTTCTATTGGTTCTGCCGGCAACGCGAGAAAAGCTAATGTTTCTGCCAGCGACCCTAACGTCAGCCTGGAAAATGGCGTCCAGGTGGTAAGAATGGCCGAAGTCTCGGACGGCTATGAACCGAACAAGTTTACGATAAAAAAAGGTGTTCCGGTTAAATGGGTGATTGACGCGCAAGCGCCCTATTTGTGCGCTTCAACTATCGTTTTGCCCAAGCATGAAATAGTTAAGCACCTCGCGGCCGGCGAAAACATTATTGAATTTACTCCGGATGAAATCGGCGCCTTAAAATTTTCCTGCTCCATGGGTATGTATACCGGAGTGTTTAACGTCGTGGAAAATTTATGAAAACCTTAAAACTGGACGTAAGCGGTATGCATTGCGCGTCTTGCGCCGCGATTATTGAGCGAAGCGTGAAAAAAACCGTCGGCGTAAAAAACGCCAGCGTGAACCTGGCTTCGGAAAAAGCCACGGTTATTTTTGATGAAAAAATATTGGACTCCGAAGCGATAATTAAAGCGATAGAAAAGGCCGGGTACGGAGCAAAGGCTGGCGGAACAAGCGAGGAAGACGCAAAAAGGAAAGCCGCGGAACTAAAAAATCAATTTAATAAATTTTTAGTAAGCCTTACCCTTTCCTTGCCGATGTTTTATTTTATGCTCGCGGATTTTTTTCCCGCTCTTCCCGGCCGCGCCTCTCTTCCTTATCACGGCCCTATATCTCTCTTACTTACTCTCCCAATCCAATTCATAATTGGCCTGAGTTTTTATAAAGGCATGTGGTCGGCCTTGCGGATGAAAACTTTTAACATGGATTCTCTAATCGCCATCGGCACTTCCACCGCCTTTTTTTACAGCCTTGTAAACCTCCTGCTCTACGCGGTGAAAAACGGCTCAATCATCGGTCAAAACGGGGAGATGGTACCGGATTTGTACTTTGAAACCGCCGCTTTCCTTATCACTTTTGTTATCCTGGGTAAGTGGCTGGAGGCGCGGACTAAGGGCAGGACTTCTGACGCGATTAAAAAACTCATGAGTCTCAAGGGAAAAACCGCCCGGGTGATCCGCGAGGGCAAGACGATTGATTTGGCGATCGGCGCGGTAAAAAAAGGCGACATTGTGATTGTCCGGCCGGGCGAAAAAATTCCGATTGATGGTAAAATTGTTAAGGGCTATTCTTCGGTTGATGAATCCATGCTCACCGGCGAATCCATCCCGGTTGAAAAAAATATCGGCGCCAATGTCATCGGCGGGACAATCAATAAAACCGGTAGTTTTGAATTTAAGGTTACCAGGGTCGGAGAAGAAACAACCCTCTCGCAAATTATCCGGGTGGTTGAAGAAGCCCAAGGGTCAAAGGCGCCGATCCAGGGTTTTGCCGACCGGATTTCGGCTTATTTTGTCCCGGCGGTAATTATCATAGCGATTATCACTTTTATTTCCTGGTACTTTTTTTTGAGCGCGACGCTCGTATTTTCTTTAATGGCTTTTACCGCCGTTATCGTTATCGCCTGTCCTTGCGCCCTAGGGCTCGCTACCCCGACCTCGCTCATGGTCGGGACTGGTAAGGGCGCCCAGTACGGTATCTTAATTAAAGGAGGAGAACCACTAGAAGTGGCGGGAAAAATTAATGCCATTGTCTTTGACAAAACCGGAACCATAACCAAAGGCAAACCCGAGGTAACTGATGTGGTTAAATTCCATCCCGCAGTAAGCGGAATCAAATTCCAAAATTTAGATATTATTCAAATCGCGGCATCTTTGGAAAAGAGCTCCGAACACCCATTGGCAGAAGCGATAATCAGAAAATCCAGAGAAATGGAAATCGAATTATTGCCGACAGAAAATTTTATGGCCATTCCTGGTCAAGGCGTAATCGGCGAGATAGCCGACAAAAAATATTATTTAGGCAATCGGAAGTTAATAACTGAAACGGCCAGGCTGGCCGTAGCTAAAATTGAAGCTGAAATATTAAAACTGGAGGAGCAAGGAAAAACAGTTATGATTTTAGCCGATGGAAAAGAGATTCTTGGCGCTATCGCCGTCGCTGATACGATCCGGGAAACTTCGCGTGAAGCAGTATCAAAATTAAAAGAGCTTGGCCTCGCCGTTTATATGATTACCGGCGATAACAGCCGGACAGCTAAAGCCATAGCCTTGCAAGCGGGAATTGATGTTAATAACGTGTTTTCCGAAATTCTGCCGGAGGATAAAGCAAATATAATCAAAGAGATACAAAATAAAAATCGTCAATCGTCAATCGTCAACCCGCCTGCCGGCGAGGCAGGTCGTCAATCCTATGTGGCAATGGTCGGTGACGGAATAAACGACGCGCCGGCTTTAGCCAGAGCCGATTTGGGCATTGCCATGGGCGGCGGCGCGGACGTCGCCATGGAAACCGGCGGCATCGTAATTATGCGGAATGATTTGCGGGACGTTGTCACGGCTTTTGAGCTCTCCCGCGAAACCATGGGCAAGATAAAACAGAATATGTTTTTCGCTTTGTTCTATAACGTCATCGGCATTCCGGTTGCCGCTCGGGTATTTATGGGCTTTGGACTGGTATTAAAGCCGGAACTCGCCGGCCTGGCTATGGCTCTAAGCTCAATCTCAGTCGTCAGTAATTCCCTTCTCCTCCGCCTCTTCCGCCCGGGTAAGCGCAATTATTTATCAATGGCGGCGCCGATTATCATGGTAATATTATTTTCTTTTCTCTTTTACGAATTCGCCAAATTTAGTTCAAAAATGTAGTATGAAAGATAAATAATTGATGTAAAAATACCCGGCCTGGACCGGGTGTTTTTATGGTCTTGACGGAAATTATGAATATATATATACTTAATCCATACTTAATTAGTAGGAGTTAGAATTTAACAAAATATGAAATTTTCAACCAGGGCGGAATACGGCTTAAAGGCCATCATTAATCTGGCTAACGCCTATCCGAAGCAAAGGAGTATTTCTGAAATTGCAAAAGAAGAGCGCATTTCCATCAAATATCTTGAAAGACTGATGGGCGAGTTCAGGAAGAAGAATCTGGTAAAAAGCTCAAAAGGCAAGGCCGGCGGATATGCTTTGATAAGAAAACCGTCGCGGGTGGCGGTCGGCGAAGTAATTGAGATTATTGAAGGCCCGATTTCGCCGATGAAATGCGTCGGAGAGGATTGCGCCCTAAGGCACACCTGCCCTTCCGGCCGGGTTTGGACAAAGCTCGGAGAGCAGATCAAAAAAACATTATACGGGATTAAACTTAGTGAATTAATAAACTCTAAAATATGACTGAAGAAAAGAAAATTTATTTAGACCACGGGGCGACGACTCCGGTGGACAAAAAAGTTTTAAAGGCTATGTTGCCCTATTTTAATGAAAATTATGGCAATGCCGCTTCGCATCACGCTTTTGGCAAAGACGCCTGTAAGGCGGTTGAAGCGGCGCGCAACGAGGCGGCCATATTTTTTCACGCCAACCCGGAGGAAATTATTTTTACGAGCGGAGCTACCGAATCCAACAACCTAACGGTCAAAGGAATTATAAAACGGGCGAAAATTGAAGGCGCGAAGTCCCATATTATAACCACCGCTTTTGAGCATCACTGCGTATTGGACGCTTGTGGAGCGATGCAAAAAGAGGGTTTGGCGGAGGTGACTTTTCTTAATCCGGAAACGGATGGCGTGGTTAGCGTGGAAAAAATCAGGGAAGCGATCCGGCCGAATACGGTTTTAATATCCGTCATGTACGTCAATAACGAAATCGGCACGGTTCAGCCGATTGCCGCTATCGGCAATATGATAAAGGAGCAAAATTCCAAAATTTTATTTCATACTGATGCGACGCAGGCAGTTAATTATTTTAACTGTAATGTAGATGAACTGAATGTAGACCTGTTATCAATGTCGGCCCATAAAATTTACGGGCCTAAAGGCGTCGGGCTTCTCTATATCCGCAAAGGCACGCCAGTCGCGAGGATTCAGGACGGCGGCGACCAGGAAGCAAGGCTCAGGGCTGGCACCCATAATGTCCCTGGGATAGTCGGCCTCGGGAAAGCGCTGGAGCTGGTTGGAAAAAACAATAAAAAGGACGCTAAAAAAATCGCCAAATTAAGGGACAGGCTAATTGACCGGGTGCTTAAGGAAATACCGGATACCTTTTTAAACGGGTCGCGCGAATTGCGCTCGCCCAATAATGCCAATATCAGCTTTAAAAACGTTGAAGGCGAAAGTATGCTTATGCTTTTAGACATGGCCGGCATTGCCGCTTCAACCGGCTCGGCCTGTTCTTCGGATTCTTTGGCGCCGTCGCACGTATTGCTCGCTATCGGGAGAAAGGCCGAAGAAGCCCACGGATCAATCCGGATAACCCTCGGAAAACAAACAACCGAAGAAGAAATTGATTACGCCGTGGAAAAATTAAAAGAATCAGCGAAAAAAATTAGGAAAATTTCCGGGCAGGTATTAAATGATTTTTACGCGAGTAAAAACAATATGGCTCTCGATGAGGATGGCCATGACCATAGTCATTAAAAGTGAAAAATTATCAATTATCAATGATCAATTTTCAATAAATTTTCAATTTATCAATAACGCGATTTTCAAATAGTCTGAAATAATGTTAAATTTGAAAATTGTTTAATTGAAAATTCATTGATCATTGTAAATTGATAATTGAAAATTGATTTTATGCAGTATTCAAAAAAACTAATTGACCATTTTACTAATCCGCGTAACCAGGGCAGATTGGAAAAACCTTCGGCTACCGGTATCGTTGGCAATCCGGTATGTGGGGATTTAATGAAAATTTATCTTGACGTGAAAAACGGCTTGATTAATGATATTAAATTTGAAACTTTAGGCTGCGCTTCGGCCATCGCCACCTCTTCCATGGTAACGGAGCTGGCTAAAGGAAAAACCTTGGACGAAGCTGAAAAGATTACCCGAAACGACGTCGCTAACGCCTTAGAAGGTCTGCCCCCGATAAAAATGCACTGCTCCAACCTCGCGGCTGACGCCCTAAAAAAAGCCATCGCGGAATACAAGGGGAAAAATAAATAATATTCTCTTCCGGCAGATTCTGCCGCAAAACAATTTTTAAATACAAAAAAACCGCTGGTTCATTTGATAGGCGGTTTTTTTGGTGGCTTATGGAAGATTTGGTGGACCCTGGGAGACTCGCCCGGCATCCGCCGGGCATGCGCCCGGCGAATGCCGGGCGGGGAGCGGACTTTGTCGGGCGCATGCCCGATGCTCCCCCGAACTTTAACAATAAGCCTCTTATAATTGTGGACCCTGGGAGACTCGAACTCCCCGCCTCCTGCGTGCAAAGCAGGCGCTCTACCGGATGAGCTAAGGGCCCTTTATTACTAATATGATTAGCGTTGTAGCAGAATTAAATTCATCAGGCTGTTTTTTTACAATAAACTATTACATAAGCTTCGCGGATTAAAACGCGAAATTGACGCTGAAAATAGTTGTTCTGCAGTCTAATAATAGCAGTAATTTACCTATTAGCCGGTAAACTGCCAGTTAATGCAACTGGCAGTTTATTGCGGATAGGGCGAGATCGGTATGTTATTTAATCCCTTCTTAATGGTTTAACTGCCTGTCAGTTCCGTGTTGCGCGCGGGAAAAAATTTAAACCGGATTGCTTGCCTTAATTAACGGCTCAAGCACCCAGCCTAAAAATCCGCCAATCAGGTTGGTAAAAATTAAGATGCCGATAAAGGCGACTAAAAGCCCGATAAGCTTATAGCCGAGACGCGATCCGCCTTCAACGCCAAGATAGCGTTCAAAAAATCCGATCCGGCCAAAAGCCCTGAGCATAGCTTCTGATTTAATCGTGATAAACGCGCCGGCCGCCAGTATAAAAATTCCAAGGATAAAATGCATGCTTAAAAAGTAAATAGTAAATAGACACTAGTAAATATAATTTAAGATATACTCGGAACTTACTTTTTATGAATAATTTTGTTCTATTTACTATTTTATATAGTTCAGTGGATTATATTTTGCTCCGTTGATGATTATTTCAAAATGCAGATGCGATCCGGTTGACCAGCCGGTGGAGCCCATGGCGCCGATAGATTCCCCTTTTGAAACTTGCTGGCCTTTTTTCGCGTAGAATTTTGAAAGATGGGCGTAGCGGGTTTTCTTTCCGCCGCCATGGTCAATAACGATCTGGTTGCCGTAGCCCGTTCCCCAGCCGATGAACTCAATGGTTCCGGCGTCAGCGGCGTAAATCGGCGTACCAATTTTATTGGCAATATCAACCGCGGTATGCCGCCAGGAATAATACTGGGTGATCCGGTAGCCGGCGGTCGGCCAGTTCATCTTATTGCCGGATATCGGTTTTGAATTATTGGGTTTGATAATTTTTCCGAGATCTTTTAAGACGGAAATTCCCGAATAAGACGGCTGGCGGTAAGCGATAGCCTCAATCCTTCTTCCGCCCGGGATAATTAATTTTTGGCCGGCCTGGATAGACCCTTGTGCCAGCTTGTTGGTCTTTATTATTTCGTCCTGAGAAATGCCATATTTATTGGCTATATTTATAAGTGTATCGCCGCGCGCGACTTTATAGGAAACTCCGGACATGGGGAGGATTTGAAGGCTGTCGCCGGGCCGGATAATGCTGTAAGCGGTAAGATTGTTTTCCCAGAGGATTGTGTTGACGCTGATGGCAAATTTTTGGGCGATGGTTGAAACCGTATCGCCTTCGGCCACCGTATAAGCAATGGCGCTCTCACGGGGCCGGATAGTTTTATCAGTGGAAACCATTTCCGGCTTTTGTAGGGCTGTCCCGTCCTGATTAAGGACGGCGAACTCGTCTTCGGCATTTAAATCTTCGTCCATAATGGCGGGCTGGGAGCGGAAACTTGAAAGATTCTCAAGATAGCTTTGCTGGATCGGTGAGATGACCGTTTCCTGGTCAAAAAATTCTTCAATCAGTCGCTCGTCTTCAACCGTCCCGAATTCGTTTTGAATTAGACTGGAAAGGATGGTCTCTCCTGAACCGGCGCCCTGGCTTATGGCGGACGTGGGTTCGGTTATGTTGAAAAAAACAATAGTCAAAGAAATAAAAACCATTAAAAAATGAATCATCTTCTGGTTTAAAAAACTCCAGGCCGGGGAATCCGACCAGCCGCTTTTCTTAGTGATATAGAGGTAGAAGCGGTAGATTTTTACGACAAAATTGTAAAAAATAAACCTTAATCCCGGCCGGCCGGCTTTCTCGTAAAAATAAACAATGCCTTTAGAGGAGAAGTCTATTATTAATTTTCCCAGATTAAAAACCTGGATAATCAGCTCAACAAAAAAAATAATGACGTTTTTCAGTAAGCGGCTCTTCCCTTTTATTTTTTGGGGTTTGTAGTATCTGATATTTTTACTGTTAATCCATCTGTGCGCCCACCAGGGGTCGAACCTGGAACCTTGGACTTAAGAGGTCCCTGCTCTGCCAGTTGAGCTATGGGCGCCCTACTTCATTAAAATTTCGTAGGGCGAGCTTATAAATGAATTAGTATTCCTAAAAATGCTCGTCCGCCGAAGCTTTAGCGAAGGCGGAAGCTATTGGCGCTTTGAAGCGATTCCGCGGCTGTTTCGGTTTTACGCTTTTTTCGCGCCAGCGGCATCTATCATTTATAGCATAGCAGGTGGCTTTTTTCAACCACTCTCCGCGAAAACCGTTATTTAAACTTTAAAACATTTTTTATCGCCCGAGAGTTCCCGCTAGGCTATTATCCAGCCATCCGATCCGGCGGAGGACAACCGACCTTTAAAAGAAAAGCCGGCGGCTTTTTTATGACCGCCGCCGCCAAGAATCCGGGCCAGCGCCGACACATCGCCGCTAGGTAAAGCCGTCCGGAGGCTCCCTCTTATGATTTCCGGTTCGGTTTGGCGTAGGAATAAAACCGCCCGGACGCCGGAGAGGTTACTAATAAAACCCGACAATCCTTCATATGCCTCTTCGGAAATATTCTTCTCTACGTATTCTTCATGGGTTAAAACGGCCACGGCAATGTTATATTGCCGGTTAATCAGCATCTTATCAAGAATATTGCCCCAGCCCTTTAAAGCCGTGAGGCTTTTGTTCCGTAAAAATTTATCAACTATCTTTGCGTGGCAGGCTCCGGATAAAAGCATTTCAGAACCGATTTTTATGGTTTTTAAAGTCGCGGACGGATAAAGGAAAGCTCCGGTGTCGGCTATGATCCCGGTCAGGATACAGGTTGCCGCCTTAGGGCTGATTTTTATACCGCCGGCCTTAAGGAAATTATAAACGATTTCGGTAGTGGAAGAAGCCTGGGGATCGCGCAATTCAATCTCGGCGTAATTTTCAACGCCCGGGTGGTGATCAAATTCAATTACCTTCTGGCTTAATGGGCGTTTGCCGATTAGCCGGGCGATAGCGGTTCTTCCCTTTTCAGCGCAGTCAAAAACAAGGATCAAATCAAAATTATTTATTGGTTTGTCGACGTCAAAGAAAATTTCTTCCGAATTTTTTATTTTATCGGCGTGGGGAATGGATTTAAAAATTTCCGGCACCGGAGTATGGCAAAAAGCCAGATACTTTTTATTTCCGCTTTCCAGATAATCAATCATGGCACAAACCGAAGCAATCGCGTCCCCGTCCGGATTCAAATGGGTGACCAATAAAATCCGTCCGGCCCGGCTTATTTCTTTATGGGCTTTATGAAAAAAATGGTTCATTTAGTTATGGGTTTTCTTCGGCTTCGCCGTACGGCAGATTTTTGTTAATAACCCAATTGAGCTTGCACATCCGGCTTAGCCGAATTCGTTTTTGGGTCAAGGCTAAAAGATACGGACCTGATTTGCGGAGTTTTTTCAGGGTGAAAAGGGTTTTTTCGTCCGGCAAAACCGAAAATCCGATTTCGGCCGACTGGAAATCAGGAGTGCATTTGACGTAGCTTAGGGAAATAAAACCTTCTTCCATCGGAATTTCCCGGGAAATTGTTTGCGCGAGTTCCCTGAGGAGAAGCTCATTTACTTGTTCAATGTTTCTTGGCATATATTTACCGGTTTAACGGCGTTTGTTCTTTATCTGGCCCGAGATTGGTAAAGAAAAGGCTTAAAACCCCTAAAGTTACCATTGCGTCGGCTAAGTTAAAAACCGCGAAAAAAGCTAAGTTAAAATAATCAATAACATATCCATAGCTTAAACGGTCGTATAAATTGCTCGCGCCGCCGACAATAATAAGGATGAGAAAAGGGATTTTTTGCCCCAGTTCGCTACCCTTTTTTATTATCAGAATGAGAATCGCCGCCAGCAGAATAAAGATAGCGGCCTCAAGCGCTCGGCCAGACAAGGGAATAGAAAATGCGATATTTTTGTTTTTGCTTAAGCCAAAAGATAGAAAATTTTTAAGAAGTAATATTTTTTCATCTGTAAGGCCGTAGAAAACGTACCATTTAAGGTAGCGGTCCGCAAAAATAAAAAAGACAACAACCGAATAAAAAGTTATCATCTTTTTTCCAAGCCATAATTTCATGTCATTGTTTTTATTTTAAGAGCCGTTTTGAAGCTTTTTTTTACAATCCACGCAAGCACTGGCAAAAGGACGCGCGAGCAGTCTTTTCGGGTTAATCTCATTTTTGCAGTATTTGCAGATTCCATAAGTTCCCCCTTTAATCCTTTTTAGGGCTGATTCAATATCCCGCAGAGTCCCTTCCAATATTCGCTCAGTTACGATATTGGCGGAATATTCGCTTATTTCTTGGGCGTTTTCATCGCTCTTATTGCCATATTCCGGGAACATGGTTTTATGTTCGTCCTTGTCGTGCTCGCTTTTGGAAGTAAAATTGCTTAATTCCTTGAGGACTTTTTTTTTCTGTCCTTGTAACTCCTTCTCAATTTGTGAGAGGGTTTTTTTGTCTATCATACAAGCTTTTTAATAAATAAAAGCCATTATCGGCTTAGCAACTTCTGCAGTTATTATAATTGAAAATATCCATAAATGCAAGCCGTTTGGCAGGAACGTAAAGGCTAAGTTAAAGTGTCGTAGCGGCTTGGCAGAAAATAAGAACCAATAAAAAAGGGGCCCAGACGGGCCCAAATAAAAATAAATTTTGTGGCCTATTGTCTTGAGCCCCAGCCCTAAGAGTTTATTCTTGGCCATCTTTATGATGGGTTAAGAAAATCCCTACCCTCAGGGTTTTGGGCGCAATTCTACCAACTTGGAATTTGCTCTCCTCTTACCGATCTTCAGCCAGATTTGGACTTTTTATGTTTGTCCATTCCAGCCGGTTTTTTTGTTTTTGTTTTTTTGCCGGTGTTGGCACCCGGCAGTTTAGATCAGTTAGAAGAGGTACACAACTGAATTCAATTGTGCATCCGGCTTACCGGATTAATAAATCCGAAAAAGCCAATAAATTGTCAATGCACTATCTATAAATAATTATATCAAAATTGGGTACTTGAGTCAAACATCCGCAATAGTCTCGTGTTGTAGTTGCTAAAACTGAAATATTTTGCTAATATTAAATATTATAATGGCTTAACTGTGTTATTAAGTTATTTGTTTCGTACTTATGTCCAGAGAATCGTGGACATAAAATCATGAGTTATCCACAGTTTCCACCGTCTGTGCACAGTTATGTCTAGAGTTTTGTAGACATAGTAAAAATTATGTTATAATACATTTTATCCAAAATATATTATAACCCTATCTCGTTAATCACCCAGGAGAAATTTATTTTTTGAGGCCAGGAGGGGAATCGAACCCCTGATAAAAGTTTTGCAGACTCTCGCCTTACCACTTGGCTACCTGGCCCTAAAAACAGGATATTGATTATTGGTTATTTGTTTATAAACATAACCGGCTTTTATTGTATTACTATTCAATATTACCAGAAATTAAACAAAAAACAAGTTAATAAAACCCCTTTGATGAGGGGTCTGGCATGTTTTTCAGCTTAGAGAAGTTGATAGCTTTACTTTAAAATTTCAATTTTAGCGGTTTTTAGACCAAATTTAACGGCATCTTTGTGATTTAACATCCAAACATCAACCCGGTCATGATAGCGGGAATTCATTCTATCTCTGACAATGAAAATCCGGTCGCCGAAAAGATCGGGAATGCGGACCCGGGTGCCAAAAGGTAAGGCATTGGCGGCGATAGTGTCTTCTATGCCGTGCTTGCAGACATTAAATCCATTGGCAGTCGTGCAGGGGTCGCCGTCACACTGCCCCACTTCTGAGTTATAAGCGGTAATTTGAACAACCTTAACCTTTATTGGTGAGGTGTCTTTATTTATTGGAAGATTAGCTGTTGGAGTTGTGCTTTTAAGCGCAACTGGGATGTTTTGGCCTTCTAGTTCGACTAAATCAGTAATTTCCCCGCTAGCCGAAACTTCCGGTTCGACCTGGGCTAATACCGGCAGAGGAAATAGAAAATAATCAAAAACCAAAACAATCACCAAAAAAGAAAAGATGACTGTCTTGTGTTTTTTTGCTTTTCTGCTTAGATAAGCCAAAAAATCGCTAATTTTGTTTTTGTTTTTGTTTAAGTCCATATTTGGTCTTGGTTGGCGGGACTCGTCTTGCGCTGTTTATTTTTATCCGGAAATATTTTTTGCTAATATTCCAATCTTTTTGTAATAAAAAAATCCCTATTCCTCACTTCTAATTGAGGCATAGGGATTTTCTTATCTTTCTTAATCATAGCAAGCTTATCAAAAAAAGTCAACCATGGCGGGGAAAAGTCCCAGCTTTACAATAAGCATTATTATTGATATAATATATACAAGATCAATCAAAAATAAAAAAAACGAGCGGATAGAAAGTCAGTTTTTCTGTCAAAAAAATAAAGAAAAGCAGAAGTTAAAACAAAAACAAAAACCACATGCAAAACCAAAACGCGGGCGCCGGACTTAGAAGTATCGGGAGTGTCAGCTGGCGCTATTACAACTTAATAAGAAAGAAGGCAATGGATAAGGAGCCGGGTTTTTCCGGGCTTCTTCTAAGCATGTCCATTGCTTTTTTTATTGTCATCGGCGGGGCTGAAGGTCTCAGTTTTACTTATAAAATATATAGCGGCGACCGCAACCCGGCCAAGGCTTTTAGGGAAGAGGCTGTCGGCGAAAAAAAGTTGATTAACAGGTTTGAAAATATTTTTCAATACGTTGCCAGGATCCGTGCGTTAAACGGAATAAATAATGCTTTGGCAATGGATCTGAAATCCGGAGCTTAGCGGAATAATAGTATTTAGTTAAGGAGGCTGTTCTTTAAAACAAAATTTCATTACCTACGAATCCCGCTTGATGGCGGGATTTTGTTGTTTCGGGTAAATATTGTATAATGGCATTAAAGAAAATTCGGACGGATTAATTTTTGAACTTTGAGCTTCGCTTGTCCTTCATGGCTTTCGCGCTTTCTGTCGTTTTAAAAATATACGCGCCAGAGGAGGGAACTTTTGAGCTAATTTATTATGCATCTTGAGCGATTGGAAATTCAGGGGTTTAAATCATTCGCCAGTAAAAACATTCTCATGTTTCCCGACCCCAAGGGCGGAAGCAAAGGCATTACCGCTATTGTCGGTCCTAACGGTTCGGGAAAATCCAACATAGCCGACGCGGTCAGATGGGCTTTAGGTGAGCAGAGCATGAAGACGCTTCGGGGAAAGAAATCCGAAGACGTTATTTTTTCTGGATCAGATAAAAAAGGAAAACTCGGCATGGCTGAGGTTTCTCTCTATTTTAACAATGAGAATTCCGCGCGATTCGGGAAACGCGCCAAAGTCGGAAAAAATACTTTGCCGGATGAGATAGAGGATGGCAACCTGGAGAATGCCGGGAGCGCCGAAATGGCCGGAAAAAAACCGGAAGCGGAAGAAAGCGAAATTGAATATTCGCAAGTCGTCCTGACCCGGCGGCTTTTTCGCGACGGGGAAAGTGATTATCTCTTAAACGGTTTAAAAGCCCGGCTCTCGGATATCCAGATGTTTCTCGCCAAAGCCAAGTTCGGCCAGCGCACCTACAGCGTTATCGGGCAGGGAACGGTAGAAGGTTTTTTAAACACCAGTCTGGCTGAGCGAAAAGAATTTTTTGATGAGGCAACCGGCGTAAAACAGTTCCAAATTAAAAGGGATGACTCTTTAAATAAGCTTCGGGCAAGTTTTGAAAATTTAAACCAGGCGAGCCTGCTTCTTGATGAAATTTCCCCGCGGCTCAGGACACTGACCCGGCAGGTGGAAAAACTGAAAAAAAGGGATGAAATTGAAGCGGAATTAAAAGAGCTTCAGCAAAAATATTACGGCCGGTTATGGCAGGAAATAAACGGAAAATTCAGCGAATACAACAGGCAATTTCTTGAACTGGAAAAGGTAAAAAAAGAAAAAGAGAAAAAAATGGAGCTCCTTAAAAAGGAGCATATCCGGCTGGAAGCTGAAGGGGAGCGGGTAGGAGAAGCAGACTTTTCGCAAAAAGAATTATCCGATTTGCAGAGTGAAAAAGAAAAAATAGTCAGCGAACTCGCCCGGCTGGAGACGCGGGCGCAGATGAAACTTGAGACTGAGGGTAAGTATGATCTTTCCTGGATGAAAGGGAAAATTGAGGAATTAAGCCGGGAATTGGTGAAAATTGAAGAAGAAAAAATAAAGACCGCGATAGAAGGGGAAGGATATTTTAATGAAAGAAACGGCTTGCAGGACGATTTAGACGGATTGAACGAAGAAATAAGGGAATTGGAAAAAAAATATCGGCAGGCTGGGGCCGAGTCGCTCGCCGGAGGCGAAAAAGCGATTTTAAAAAAAATTGAAATCCTCCTCGCGAAGATGGGGCGGATGGAATATGGTGAAGATTTAGCCGGATTAAAAAAAATCGTGGCCGAAATAAGGAACGAACTGGAGAAAATTATTTTCCGGAAGGAAGACGATGACGGCGGAATAAAAACGATTCAGGATGAACTGGAAATGAAAATAAAATTCAGGGAAGAGTTGGCGGAGAAGACCGGCCGGATTTCCCTTAAAGCGGCAATGGCAAAAGAGAGGGAAAAGATGATTGTTGAAAAAGAAAAAGAAGCGCGAAACGAATTAGCGGGTTTTGAAAAAAAGATCCGGGAAGGCGGGAATGAAAAAAATAAAAGCGCCGGAGCTGAAGACGCAAAAAAATTAAAGGAAAAATTAACGGCGATAAACGCGAGAATCCTGGAAATTAAAGGAAAAATTGAAGCTATGTCCCGGGCTGGCGAAGAAGAGCGGAAGCATCTTTTTAAAATTCAGCGCGCGATCCAGGAAGCACAAAATGAACTTAACGCTCTCGGCAACCGGCTTGGCGAGCTTCGGGTTTCGGCGGCTCGTTTTGAAACCCGGCTGGAGGATTTAGAAAAAGAAATCAGGGAAAATTTTGTTGACATGAAAGGCGTAAAAAGCTGCCCGGCTTCGGATGGGGATTTTAACGCGCCGGTTGCGGAAGAGAAAATCAGCGTTTTAAAAAGGCAGATGGATTTAATCGGCGGACTGGATCTGGAAATAGAAAAAGAGTATTTATCAACCAAAGAGCGACATGATTTTTTAAGCGAGCAGGCCGACGATCTGACCCGGGCGATTGCGTCGCTCGAAAAAATTATCCGCGAATTGGACGCCAATATTAAGGAGCGCTTTGATCGGGAATTTAAAATAATCAGCGCCAAGTTTGAAGAGTATTTTAAAATTTTATTTTCCGGTGGCAGCGCGAAAATCGTTAAAATTATGGAATCGGCCCTGGACGAAGCTCTGGAGGCCGGAAAAGGCGCGTCCGGGGAAGAAACGGCCGGAAAAAACAAGGGCTTTGACGCTGATCCGGACACCAAAGGGAAAAAAGCTGTTCCAGAAAAAGCAAAAAATCCGGTTAGCGAGCGATCGGCGGGACTGGATAAAATAAAGTTTTTACAGAAGCGCAACGCGACCGGCCTGGCCGGAATTGAAATCCAAGCCACTCCGCCAGGGAAAAAAATTCGCTCCATTTCCATGCTTTCGGGAGGGGAAAGGGCTTTAACCGCTATCGCGCTAATCTCGGCCATAATCAGCGCCAATCCGTCGCCGTTCGTCGTTTTGGACGAAGTGGACGCGGCTTTAGATGAATCCAACTCAGAGCGCCTCGCGAAAATTTTAGATGACCTTTCCCATAAAACTCAATTTAAAGTTATTACTCACAATCGGGCTTCCATGCGCCGGGCTAATATATTGTATGGCGTAACCATGCAGGACGATGGCGCCTCAAAACTTCTTTCGGTAAAGCTGGAAGAGGCGCCGCAGGTGATTAAAAAGTAAGAAAATAATTACCAATATCCATGTCTTCCAAAGTATTCTCATCCGCCGTTATCGGGTTGGACGCGGAAGTAATTGAGGTTGAAGCTGACTTGGGCGGAGGGGAGCTCGGTAAATTCACTGTGGTCGGATTGCCGGACGCGGCCATTAATGAGTCTCGCGAGAGGGTTAAGAGCGCCATAAAAAATTCCGGCCTCTATTTTCCAAAACTTAAAGTAACAGTAAACCTCGCTCCGGCGGATTTAAAAAAATACGGCCCGAATTATGATCTGCCTATTGCCGTTAGCATCCTGATTCTTACTAAGGAGGTAAGTCTGGCCGAAGATATCGGAAAGATGATGTTTGTCGGTGAGCTAGCTTTGTCCGGGCGGCTCCGGCCGATAAACGGCGCGTTATCTGTTGCCATAAAAGCTAAAAAAGATAATTTTAAGCAACTGTTTGTCCCTAAAGAAAACGCCAAAGAAGCTAAGCTGGTCAGCGATCTTGAAGTTATTCCCGTAGATAATCTCGGGGAATTAGTAGAGCATTTAAGAGGAAAAAAATTGATTGAACCGGCAGAAACGTATGAATTTGATTTTGCTGAAGCGCCATCAATTTTTGATATGTCGCACGTGAAAGGCCAGGAACATGTTAAGAGAGCCATGGAGATTGCCGCGGCCGGAGCCCACAACGTCTTAATGAGCGGCGCGCCAGGATCGGGAAAAACTTTAATTGCCCGGACACTGCCTTCAATATTGCCGGAACTTACCCTGGATGAAGCTTTGGAAGTAACAAAAATTTACAGCGTAGCCGGAAAACTGCCGAGAAATGCCGCCCTGGTTATTACCCGGCCATTTCGGTCTCCTCATCATACGGCTTCAGGCGCCGCGCTTGTTGGCGGCGGAGCCTGGCCCCGGCCCGGGGAGATTAGCTTAGCTCACCGGGGCCTTTTATTTCTTGATGAATTCGGGGAGTTTCCGAGAAAAGTTCTTGAAAATTTAAGACAGCCTTTGGAAGACGGCGTTATTCACGTAAGCCGGGTAGCGGGAAACTTAAGTTTTCCCGCTAAATTCATATTAATAGCGGCCATGAACCCGTGCCCTTGCGGATTTCTCGGGGATAAAGAAAAAGCATGTCAATGTTCTTCAAATCAGATTTTAAATTATAAAAAAGGTATATCCGGGCCGATCCTTGACCGGATTGATATGCATGTTGAAGTGCCGAGAATAAAATTTGAAAAACTGGCCGGAGAGAGTTATGGAGAGACGTCATTAGAGATAAAGGCCAGGGTGGAAACGGCAAGAACGGTCCAAAAGAAAAGGTTTGAGGGCTTGCCTTTTATAACTAATTCGGAAATGAGTTCCGAGGCGGTTCGGAAGTTCTGCCCGATTGACGCGGTTTCGGTTAATCTTCTCCGGGGGGCTGTGGACCAGCTTCATCTATCGGCTCGTTCCTATTTCCGGGTGTTAAAACTCGCGAGAACCATAGCCGATCTCGCCAGTGTAGAAAGGGTTCTGATGCCCCACCTCGCCGAGGCTCTCCAATATCGGCCAAAGTTGGATTATTGAGCAGTTAAATGCTATAATTGAAGAAAGGAAAATGTTTAATGATTAATAATCAATATCATGCCAAAAAGAATAGCCGCCTTTCTATTAATTGCCGTTTTCATTTTGACTTCCGGTTTTGGCTGCGCGTTCCTTGATCCAGAAACGCAAAACGCCATGAAGCCGATTACCCTGAAATACTGGCGGGTATTTGATGGGGAAGATGCTTTTAACGAGATAATAAAAAATTATAAAGCCATCCATCCGTATGTAAGTATTGAATACCGTAAATTGAGATACGCCGAATATGAAAAAGAGCTTTTGGAAGCGATGGCCGAAGACAAAGGGCCGGATATTTTTTCCATTGGCAATTCCTGGGTCGGAAAATATGAATCAAAAATAGAACCGTTGCCGGAAAAAACAACCATGGTTTACCCGGTAGAAAAAGGCACCCTGAAAAAAGAGATAATACCTGAACTCCGGAGCGCGAAGACTATAAGCTTGAAGGAATTTAAAGATCAGTTTGTTGATGTAGCGGTTGATGATGCCGTAGTTGGTATTAAAGACGGAGAAACCGGCAAGCTGAAAGAAACAATAATGGCAATGCCGCTTTCGGTTGACGCGCTGGCGGTTTATTATAACCGCGACCTCCTTAATAATGCCGGTATTGCCGTTCCGCCAGCGTACTGGAACAAGGATTTTCAGGAAGCAGTAAAAAAATTAACCAAGCAGGATATAAACGGCCAGGTGATACAGTCGGGGATTGCCCTCGGCGGCGGGAAGAATATAGAGCGTTCAGGGGATATTTTGTCCGCGCTGATGCTACAGAATGGCGCTGTAATGATGAGCGACGGCCGGGTGACTTTTGACCGGATACCGGCGGCTTTTGCCGGTGAAAAATATAATCCCGGAATTGAGGCGCTTCGGTTTTACACGGACTTTTCCAACCCAGCTAAAGAAGTTTATACCTGGAACAAGGATATGACCGGCTCACTAGACATGTTTTTGTCCGGCCGGCTCGCCATGATGGTCGGTTACGCCTATCATCTCCCGACTATAAAGTCCCAGGCTCCGAAGCTAAAGTTAGGAATCGCCAAACTGCCACAGATTGAAGGAAGCGGCCAAACCGTAAATTTCGCTAACTATTGGGTTGAGGTGGTATCAAAAAAAAGCGGACATAAAGACGAAGCCTGGGATTTTATCCAGTTCGCGGCTAAGGCCGAAAACGCGAAAACTTATCTCGCGAAAACCGGAAAGCCGCCGGCTCTGCGCTCGCTTATTGACGAGATGAAAGAGGACGAAGAGACTGGGGTATTCGCCGACGAAGTTCTAACCGCGAAAAGCTGGTATCACGGGAAAGACGCGTTGGCCGTTGATGAAATAATGGCCGCGTTGATTGACGACGCGGCGACCGGAACGGATAAGATTGAAAATCTGATCAGCCAGGCGGCGACTAAGGTCCAGCAAACAGTAGATTAATTGCGAATTATGAATTACGAATGAAAAAATTAAAATATTCAATTCTTTTGTCCGTCATCGGCTATTTACTGTCCGCGAATATTTCATCAGCGGCCATAATAGATGGTTTGGGATGCGCGACTGACACAACCGGGGCGACCAATTGTAGCCTTAACGACTTTGTCCGCATCGGCTTAAACGCGGTTCAGCTAATTTTCGGGCTGGCCGGTTCTTTGGCCTTGTTATTCTTTATCTACGGCGGTATAATGTGGGTGATTTCGGGAGGCAATCCGGATCGGGTGAAAAAGGGTCAGGACGCCCTGAAGAACGCGGTTATCGGCCTGGTAATTATTTTTACCAGCTACATGATTATTAATTTTGTTATGACTACATTGGGATATAAAGGGACTTGGAATACTACTCCGTAAACTATGGTAAATTTTAAAGCGACAAAAATTTTAGCCGACTCCGAAGTCCTGGCCGAAGAATTTAAAGCGGCGCGCCGTAACCGGGGTTTAGGCGTTCCCGAGGCGGCCCGGAAATCGCAGATTGGGATTAAATACATTAAAGCCATTGAAGCCGGCCGATTAGAACTTCTTCCGGCCGGAATTTACCGGAAGAATTTTTTAAGGGAATACGCGGATTTTTTAGGGTTTGACTCAAAGGAGCTTTTAAAAAGTTTTCCCGAAGCGCAGGCTGATAGGGAAGTTAACAGCCCCTTTTCCTGCCGCGTCGCCCGAACCCGGACCATCATCATCCCAAAAATAATGAAAGGAATCGGCGTTGCCGCCGTAGCCGTAACCTGCCTTTTTTATTTGCAGACCCGTTTTTCTATGGTGGTTTCGCCTCCGAGCCTTTCTATCGCTAATCCGTCCGAAGACATGAAGCTGGATGCCAGGGAAATTAATATAATCGGCATGACCGATCCGGAGACGGAAGTAACTATTAATAATAACCTGGTTTTAACCGGCGCTAACGGCGATTTTTCCAAAATGATCAATCTGCGTGAAGGAATAAATGTTATTACCATAATCGCTAAAAATAAATTCGGCCCGGAAAAAAAGATTGTTAAGCAGATTCTCGTAAGCGATTGATTTTAATTATATGGCGTGGTAGGCTGGGCAAAGATTGTTTATAGTTAATAATTATTATAGCTAATTGTAAAATTGATCATTGATTACCTGCCTCGCCGGCAGGCGGATTAATCATTGGTTATTGATTGACTATATGGCTGAAGAAAAAAAAGCGGTTAAAACTAGGGAGGAAACGGACACGTCCAGTAAAGCGGCCGGAGAGGGAAAATCCCCTGTTGTCAAAGTTGCAGTAGACAAGGAAAAGGATGAAAAAATGAAAGCGGCTTTGACCGCTATTGACCAAATAAAAGAGCGGTTCGGCGAAGGCTCAATCATGCGGTTCGGCGAGGTGAAAGCGGCGCAGGTTGAAGCCGTTTCAACCGGCTGCCTTTCTTTGGATATCGCTCTAGGGGTGGGCGGAGTGCCGCGCGGCCGGGTGGTTGAAATTTTCGGGCCCGAAGCCTCAGGAAAAACTACCCTGGCTCAGCATATCGTCGCTGAAGTGCAAAAACTCGGCGGCATCGCGGCGTTTGTTGACGCCGAACACGCCTTGGATCCGGATTACGCGGTAAAAATCGGTATTAATATCAAAGATCTTTTAATCTCCCAGCCCGATACGGGCGAGCAGGCGCTGGAAATCGTGGAAACCCTGGTTCGCTCCAACGCGGTTGACGTTATTGTAATTGACTCGGTTGCGGCTTTAGTCCCCCAAAAAGAAATTGAAGGCGATATCGGCGATTCGCACATGGGGCTCCAGGCTCGGCTCATGAGCCAGGCTTTGCGCAAACTCACCGGCGTTATTTCTAAAAGCAAAACCATTGTAATTTTTATCAACCAGATCCGTTTAAAAATCGGCGTCTTTTTTGGCAATCCGGAAACTACGACCGGCGGTATGGCTTTGAAATTTTATTCTTCGGTCAGGATAGAAGTTCGGCGCGCGGCTCAGATTAAGCAGGGCGATCGGATTATTGGCAGCCGGGTAAAGTGCAAGGTGGTGAAAAACAAAGTGGCGGCGCCTTTCCGGACGACTGAATTTGACATCATGTATAACGAAGGAATTTCCTTGTCCGGCGATTTAATTGATACCGGAGTGCTGCACAAAGTTATTAACAAATCAGGCAATTCGTATAGTTACGGCGACATCAAACTGGGCGTCGGCCGGGAAAACGCCAAGCGGACTCTTAAGGAAGATAAAAAGCTCATGAAAGAACTGCGCAATAAAATTTGGACCGCGGTTAAAGAGGAAGAGGCGAAGGAATCAAGTTAGAAGGAAGAAGTTAGAATAAAAAAATTCCCTTGTTTATAATAATGGGAATTTTTTTATTGCTCTCTCTTTTTTCTTCTTACTTCTAACTTCTTACTTTTTTACTACGCCCGTTCAACGTATTCTCCCGTATCGGTGTTGATAATTATTTCGTCGCCTTCTTTTACGAACATGGGGACGCCGATTTCGGTTCCGGTTTCCAGCGTGACTTTTTTTGTTACGCTGCCGGCCGAATTGCCTTTTACTCCCGGCGGGGCGGAAACGACTTTGAGTTTTATTTTTATTGGCAGGTCAATGGCTGCCGCCTTGCCTTCAAAATAAAGCGCGTCAACGTCAATTCCTTCCCGCAGAAAGCTGATTTTTTCGCCCAGACTTTCGTTGTCCAGGGAAAACTGGTCATAGCTTTCATTATCCATAAAATAAGCTTGGTGTTCGTCCTTATACAAATAATTAACTTTGCGTTTTTCGGTTTGGGCCTCATCCAGCTTTTCATTGCCCTGGATGGTTTTATCCAGGATATTGCCGGTCAAAAGGTTGCGGACTTTGATTTTTAAGACCGCCCCGCCCCGCCCCATTTTATGGTGGTCGGTTTTAATGACAGCGTAAGGTTCGCCAGAAATTCTGACCAAACGGCCCACTTTTATTTCGTTCATGCTCAGCATAATAATGAATTCAAAAATTTTTCATAATCTGAATTTATGTTTGTTATCTTGAAGTAAACGGGACCAGCGCCATAATTCGCGCCCGCTTAACCGCTAAAGATAGTTTTCTCTGGTGAGTGCCGCAAATGCCAGTCCTTCTCTTAGGAAGGATTTTTGAATAATAATTCATAAATTTGCGGAGGTTTTCCGTGTCTTTGTAATCAATACTATTAATGTTATTTTCGCAAAAATAGCATTTTTTTTCTTTTTTTATTGGTGTGGCCATAAATTAAATTCCAAATTCCAAATTCCAAATTCCATCCTGAGCGCTCGGGATTAGAATTCGGATATTTTGGAATTTGGTGCTTGTGATCTGGAATTTAAAAAGGTATATCTTCAACCTTTATCTCATCTTCAGCCGCTTCAACCGCCTGAGAACCGCGGGAAGCCGACGCCGACGGCTCTTCATAAGAAGGGGCGTATTCCTGGCTATTAGACTGGTTTGACTGGCGGTTACCCGGTCGGTCCAATAAAATCATGTTTTCAGTCACGATTTCCGTCCGGTATCTTTTTACTCCGTCCTGACCCACCCAGTCCCTCGTCTGGAGCCGGCCCTCAATATAGACTTTTCCGCCTTTTTTCAGGTATTGGCCGCAGATTTCCGCAAGCCTTCTCCAGGCGACAACGTTATGGAATTCGGCCCGGTCCTGCCGCTGGCCCGAAGCGTCGGTCCAGACTAGATTGGTGGCGACCGAAAAACTAGCGACGGTCGCGCCGGCTGGCGTGTTCCGGATTTCCGGATCCCTGGTAACGTGCCCGATAATCATAACTTTGTTGAGAGTCATAATTTTTAGACCTAAGCCCCGATTTTTATCGGAATTTTAGGCGGTAATAAATTAATCAACGCACCTTAATTTTAGCTTTTAGTCCGGAGAAAATCAAGGCAACGGGTTAAGAGAAAATTCAGTCTTGCGGGGTGTTTTAGATGAAAACTATTTTAAGAGGTCGCCGCCTTCAAGGATTTTGTCCAGTTTTTCATCCAAATCTTTAAGATCAACCTTGGAAGCGTCTTTTTTGGCAACCGTCTCTTCAACTTTTGGCGCGGGTTTGGGTTTTTCTTTCCTTACAGCCTCGTTTTCCGCGGCTTTGACCGGCCTTGGCTTAGGTTCTTTCTTGCCGTCGGTTTTGATTACGATGTGCCGAAGGATCTCCGGCGTGAGGCGAAGCAAGCGGTCAATGTCGTTTATTTTTCCGTTGCCGACACTTATTTGGCTTAACTGGTAGTAGCCGTAAATCTGGCCTTTTATTGCGTAAGCCAGTCTTTTTTTACCCCAGTCTTCAGTCCGGCTTACCGTCCCCTCATGGTCAGTAATGATTTTATTGACCTTCTCGGTAATTGCCGGCACCTCGTTTTCCGAGAATTTATTCGGGATGAGATATAGAAGCTCATACTCCGGGATTTTTGATGATTTTACCTTTGCCATAATTTTAAACGGTCCGGCGTCTTTTAAATAAAAACGGCGGGTCGAAATATAAATTTTTAGCGGATATCTCCCGCGTTCCGGCAATCTGCCTAATGATTAAAAACCCTAAAGGTATTGAAAAACGCTTCAGGGCGGTTAGCAAATACCTTTATCCCGTTCCGCCAAGGCGGAAAGGAATATCCCGCGGAGAAGCAGGACACGGAAAAGGTTAAGATTTATTATTATAATAAGCTTATCAGGATTTACGGATAAAATCAAGGGTAGGGGCAGAACTGTAGGGGCAGAACACTGTTCCGCCCCTACAGTTCTGGTCGGCGTTATATCTAATATTGACTTTTAACCGGGCTTTAGGTAATATAAAAACCAGTCTGTTAGACAATCATTAAAAAATAATTTAAGAATTTAAGAACTTAAAAAAAAGAGCGACCGTCAACAGTCGATCGTCAAAGAATAGTTTATGCTGGCAATAAAATTATCAAGAATCGGAAAGAAAAATCAACCCCATTACCGCCTGATTATTTGTGAAAAAGGCCGTGATCCTTATGGTGAGGCACTGGAGATTCTCGGCAATTACAACCCTCATTCCAAAGATTTGCAGGTTAAAAACGAGCGGATAAAGTACTGGATCAGTAAAGGGGCGCAGATGACGCCGACCGTAAATAACCTTTTGGTGGAAAATAAAATTATTGAGGGGAAAAAAGTAAAAGCCTCAAAAAACCCGAAAAATACCGAAATCGTGGAAAAATCAAAGGAAGAGGCGCCTAAGGCCGAGGCTCCGGCTTCGGCTGAAGCCGCTAAAGAAGCTGTAGCGGACAAGCCGGCGGAAGCAGAAGCGAAAGAATAACAATAAAATTGACATTTATTGTAAGTTTGCTATTATATATTATAGTTTCCTGATATTTTTTATAAGTCAGGACTGCCTGAAAATGAAGGGCAGGGTTAAAAAATAAGTTTCTTTCAGCCTGAACATTTTTTAAAGCTTAGAGCTTCCTGAAATGCCTGTCAGCTTGAAAGAAATAAGAAAACACTATGGGAGATCAAGACAAGGACTTCTTGGAATTCATCGTAAAGTCAATCGTCGGAAATCCGCAGGACGTAAAAGTGGAAAGGATTATTGATGAAAGAGGCGTTCTTCTGACTTTAACGATCAACCCGGCAGACATGGGTTATGTGATCGGAAAGCAGGGACAAACCGCTAAATCAATCCGCACTTTACTGAAAATAGTCGGTGCCAAAAACAACGCCAGAGTAAACCTTAAAATCAACGAACCGGAAGGACGCGAAAGACGCCCGAGAGTGGAAAGGGAAGATTTTGACACTTCTTCGGTTGATGATTTGAAAATTTAACCGCAAAAAAACCAGATAAACAAAAAAACCCCGATACAGCGGGGTTTTTGTTTATAAGGCGATTGATGTATAATCATAAAAACAGCATGTCGGTTGTTTTAAGGGTTGAGCCGTAAACGATAAGATATAATATCATGACATTCCATATAATCACGATTTTTCCCGAAATTTTTAACTCGTATTTTAATGAGTCCATTATCCGTCGGGCCAAAGAGAAAGGGAAAATTAAAATAAAAATTTATGATTTGCGAAACTGGGCGTCCGGCCGGCACCGCGCCGTTGACGATAAACCTTACGGCGGCGGGGCGGGTATGGTTTTGATGGCCGAACCGCTTTTTAAGGCCGTTCATGACATTAAGAAAAAGATTCCCAAAAAAGAAAAAACGCGGGTGATACTTTTTTCCGCCAAAGGAAAAAAATACAACCAGACGCGAGCGAAAAAATTCGTTGGTTTTAAAAACTTCATCATGATTTGCGGCCGCTACGAAGGTGTTGATGAAAGGGTGGCAAAATATCTCGCTGACGAGGAAATTTCCGCCGGCGATTTTGTTTTAACCGGCGGGGAAATCCCGGCCATGATATTGGTTGATTCAATAAGCCGGCTTTTGCCTGGCGTGCTTGGCAATAAGGAAAGCCTCGTTCGCGAATCCCATGACGAAGAAGGGTATCTTGAATATCCTCATTACACTCGGCCGGAGATTTTAACGGTTAAAAAGAAAAAAATGAAAGCCCCTAAAATATTATTGTCGGGCGATCACGGGAAAATTGAAGAGTGGAGAAAGAAGAACAGCAAAATTGTGGTTCAATAAAAACAATTAACGGATAAAAGAGCGTGGTTATCTGAAAATTGCGCTGTTCGCCCGTTTTTACCCATTGACCGCCGGTTGATATTTAATCATACCGAATAATTATGCCAAAAGAAAATACCCATTTGTTTTTTGCCCGCAAGTTCGCGGGCGGTGTAAAAGACAGGGAAGCGGAAAAGATAATCAACGCCAACTTGGACTATTTTTATTTCGGGGCGGTGGCGCCGGACATTTTCTTTTACGGAAGAAATGAAACGGAACTTAAAATATCCGCCGCCCTGCACGGCAAAGACGGCGAACCGACGAACGAAATTGTTTTTGAGATGCTTGATTTTGCCAAAGAGAAAAGGAGTGAAAAAGATTTAGCCTTTACTCTCGGATATCTAAGTCATTCCGTCCTGGACGGCATTTTTCATCCGGTCATTATTTACCTTACCGGAAATATTTTCAGCCGCGAAAAAGAAATTTATCGCCGCGCCAACTACGCGCACCGAAAATGGGAAACGAGCCTTGATAAGGCGATTAATGATTCATGTTATTATTCTGACTTGATAAAAATTGAAGCCGCCGGAAAAATCCGCTACGCTGATTTAGCGGCGAAAAAATTTAGCCTACCTCGCGAGAGGACGGTGAAATTAATAAAAAGGCAGGCGCTGATAAACCGGTTAATAAGAAACTGGGCGGTTTATTATTTTATCTCGGCTCTCTGCCGGCTGGGAATATACAGACGGACCGAAGACCTTTCCCTGTCTTATTATAATTTAAAAAAAGGTGAAGAGATTATTCCGGCAATAATCCGATACAGGGATTTTATAAGCGGCGAAGAAAAAGAAACCTCGCTTGAGAAACTGATTGGAGAATCTGCTGCGAAGGCGGAAAAAGTAATTTCTGCCGCCGTTGGTTATTATGAAGGAAAAATAGGGAAAAAGGAACTGGCGGCGATAATCCCCGGTGAAAGCATGGAAACCGGAAAAATAAACTGTCCGGCAAAGCTAATCAGATTTTTCGCGGACACGGCGGAGTAAAGCGCCCGTTGTTAAGAAAGTCTGATTGAGGTATAATTTAAGCAAGCAGGCAAGCTAAGCCAGGGTGATAAATTTAATAAATAAATTTTCATTTATGATGACGGGAGGGAACGCGCTCTTAGACGCGAAACTAATACTCGGCCGCGCCGGAATAAAAGAGGGGATGAAGGTGGCGGATCTCGGTTGCGGCGCTTCGGGGCATTTTGTTTTTCCTTCGGCCCGGATTGTCGGGAAAAAAGGCTTGGTTTACGCGGTGGATATTATTAAAACTATTTTACAGACCATTGAAAAACGAGCTAAGCTGGAGAACGCGCAGAACGTCCGGACGGTCTGGAGCGACTTAGAAATTTTTGGCGCGACAAAAATTGAAGCCGGAAGTCTTGACGCGGCGTATCTCATCAATACTCTTTACCAGTCAAAAAAGCGGATGGAAATAATCCGCGAGGCGGCGAGACTCCTGAAAAAATCGGGGAAACTCGTAATTGTGGAATGGAAAAATTCAGCCCTGCCTTTCGGCCCTTCGGTTGAGGACAGGGTGGACAAGGAGCTCGTTAAAACCGGGACAGCCAAACTCGGATTTAATATTGAAGAAGAGTTTGAGGCGGGCGATTACCACTACGGCATCATTCTCGTAAAAGCCTGAGTCCTTCATTTGACTAAAAGGAAAATCTGCCTTAATATTGCTGAATACTAAATTTAAACAATATGCAAAACCTTTTAACTTTTAAATATTGGTTCGCCTTGAATCCCGGAGCTCCGGCGCCGGTTATGGTTAAAGGCCTTGCCGGTTTAATGATTCTGTTTTTTTTCGCCGCTTTCATATTCGCTCTGGCGAAAAAAAGATACCGGAAAACCCTTAATTTTCGGACGCTGGAAAAAGTTTATCTCTTCAGCCTGGCGAATTTTTTCTTAAGCCTCTTTTTCCTTTTTTTCGTTTATGAATCAGTCCCCTTTTTTTCCAGCCGCTTCTGGTTTATTTTGTGGGCCGGAGAGATGGCGGTCTGGCTTTATTTTATTGCTAAATTTTTTATGAGTCTGCCGGAAAAAAGGGCTAGTCTGGAACGGGAAAGGGAGTTCAAAAAATACATTCCGTAAAATGCGCCGCAACAAAGCCGTCGGAGAATTCGGCGAAGAGATCGCCCGGAAATATTTAGTTTCCAAAGGCTTCCGGCTGGTCGCTTCTAACTTAAAATTAAGCTATCGGGAAATTGATATCATCGCCTTAGAGGGCGATGTTTTAGTTTTCGCGGAAGTAAAGACCCGCGTTTACCCTGGTTTAGGTAGCGCTTCGGACGCTTTGGGCGGGTTAAAAATAAAGCGGCTAAAAACCGCCATTGGGCATTATTTAAGCGAATACAGAGGGGTAAAATATTGCCGAGTGCGGCTGGATTTTATTGCCATAGACATTAACCGCGAACAAAAAACCGCTAAAATAAAGCATTTTCGGGATATAGTTTAGCGACGGGGAGAGGCTTGCCGACATTGCCGCGCCGCGTAAAATGACTTGAGAAATTATTTTCCCCGCCCCCCCGGATAAACGGATAATCGTTGGGGATTGACATTTTACCGGGCTGAGCTAAGCTTAGGAAGCAACTTGAAATAAAGTCCCGAATTTTCGGGACAAGCCCTCCCTTGCTTCCTTCTCCGCTAAAGCTATGGCGGACAAGAAAGCTACGGAAGGACAAGCTCTTTTAAAATTAAAAGTTCTTTTAAAGTCATTCTAATGTTCCTTTAAAGAAACACTCTTAAAGGTCGAACTAAATTATTAAGCTTAGCAAGGAGGGAACTTAGAATATATGACTTACTTTAAAAGATTATTAGCGGTATTTGCTATAAGCGTCATCGGCTTAGCGTTTTTCTCCGCCCCAGCCAAAGCAACGGTCAATTCTCCGATAATTGAAGAGGTGAGGAAGGGCGCCGAAAACACTTTATCTTTGCCCATGATAACCGGTACAACGGATTTAGGCACTGACGCGCTAATCTATATTGACGGGACTTACCGGGGAACCGGCGTAGCCAACATCCTTCTCGGGCAGAAATACAGATTTTTTTACCAGGAAAGGGTTAGTCTGAGCGAAGGAGTCCATAGCGTCATGGTCGTAGCGAAGAATAAAACAACATTAGAGCTTTCTTCGCCATCAACCACCGTTCAGTTTATTGTTCCGGCTATCCCCACCCCCACCCCGACTCCCACTCCGGTTCCGACACCGGCTCCTACTATCCTTTCCCCGAATCCGGCAACTAGAACAGGCAACACCCGGGAAATTATCAAAGGGTTAACCAAATCCGGCACACGAGTCCATATCTATATTGACGGAATACATGACGGACAAACTAAGACCGTTTATCACGCTTCCGGTACCGGCGCGTTTTACTACAAGCCATTTTTGGACTTAAGCCGGGGAGAACATAAGGTCTGGGCAGTGGCCGAGGACATTTACGGCAATAAAAGCAAAGTTTCCAGCTTTATTAATTTCCGGATTGAATACCCCCTGCCGGCTCCGACCATGATTCGCACGGTAGTAAATAAAAATACTACCCCGATCCGGCCGTTTATCACCGGCGTGGCCAAAAACAATTCTGAAGTGGTTGTGTATATTGATAACAGGCCGGATGGCGCTTTCATCGTAAAAAACCATCCGTCGGGAACCGCGAATTTTGCCTACAAACCTTCTTATGATTTATCCAAAGGGATAACCCATAAAATACAGGCCAGGGCGATTGATATTCACGGAAAGGAAAGTATCCTGTCAAATCCGCTCTATTACCTTTACCCGAGACCGGCAGTTAAGGCGGCGCCGGTTGCTCCGAAGAAAATCAGCGGAACCCCGAAAATAATCGCCCCAAAACCGAGCCAGCCGGAAGATAAAAAGACAACTCCGCCAACCGAAACCGCGAAGGCTCCGGCCGCGACATCCACAGAGGAAAAAAAGCCCGCCAGCGGAACAAACAACAGCTTAAACAACCTGCTTAACGGGAATGAAGTATCCGAAGAAGTAAGCACTTCTTCTGTGCTGTCAACCATCACAAGCAAATTAAGCCTGAATTTAATCATATTTCTCGTTTTTCTCGCCGGGGTAATCGGCTGGATTTTCTGGGTTAACCGGGAATTGGCGCGCGAGAGAAAGGAAAGAGAAATAAGCATTAGCGAAGAAACAAAAAAAGAAAGCAACCCCTATCTCAATCAGGATCAAAATAAAAACGTATAAACAAAAAACATTATCCGGATAATAGCTATTTACGCAAAGCCCCGCCGAAAGCGGGGTTTTGTTTTCACTGGCAATCGGTTTATGGTATAATTTTCTTAAATCACGAAACGTCATCCTGAGCGAAGCGAAGGATCTCGTGTTTAGCGGAAACACCACGAGATTCTTCGGCCATCGGCCTCAGAATGACGGGGTAGAAAAAGCGTTTCGTAATTTAAAGTGATTTATAAAGCCGTAGTTATTTGTTTTGCGGCCATAATCCGACTATGCCTAAGATATTAAAATTTCCTCCCGACTTCCTCTGGGGCGCGTCCACCTCGGCTCATCAGGTTGAAGGCGGCAACAGAAACGACTGGAGCGAATGGGAGAAGTCAGAAGGAAGAAGAAAGAAGTTAGAAGAAAGCGGCCTGAACCCCGAGGATTTTATAAGTGGCAAAGCCTGTGATTCATATAACCGTTATGAGGAGGATTTTGATTTGTGCGTGGCTATGAATAATAATGTTCATAGGCTTGGAGCGGATTGGGCGAGGATAATGCCCGAAAAGGGAAAAATTGACACGAAGGAAATTGAACATTACAGAAAAGTTTTTGAGGCTCTAAAGAAAAGAAAACTTAAAATAGTGTTTACCCTTTGGCATTGGCCTTTCCCCTTATGGATCAGTAGTCGGGGCGGCTGGACCAATAAAAAAACGATAAAATATTTTGCCCGATACGCCGACGTTATGTCTCGGGAATTCGGAGAATATGTTGACTATTGGGTTACTTTAAATGAACCAATGATTCATGCCGGGCATGGTTATATTGATGGCAAATTTCCTCCGCATAAAAAAAACGATTATATCGGAGCCATGAGAGTGATTAGCAATCTGATTTGCGCGCACAAAGAAAGTTATAAAATAATCAAAAAAAATTGTCCGGGCGCGCAGATTGGCATAACCATGGTTACCGGTTATTTTGAACCGAATATAAAATGGCATTTAATGGATGTCGTAGCGGCAAAAATTGGCAATTATTTTAGGAATAACTGGTTTCAAGGCCGCGTTAAGGGGTATTTTGATTTTATTGGAGTCAATTATTATCATCACGTCCGTCTGAGCTGTATTCCGCCGTTTGTCCGAAATGAAAATAAGCTGGTTTCGGATTTTGGCTGGGAGATTTATCCGGAAGGGATTTACCACGTCTTAAAAGGCTACGCTAAATACAAAAAGCCGATCCTTATCCTTGAAAACGGCGTGGCTGACGCGAAAGACCAGTACCGGAAAGATTTTATCGTTGACCATTTAAAATGGGTTCATAAAGCTATAAGCGAGGGGGTGGATGTCCGCGGTTATTTTCACTGGTCCTTACTGGATAATTTTGAATGGGCTGACGGTTACGGAATGAAATTCGGCCTGCACGCCGTTGATCGGAAAACTTTTAAACGCACTCCGAGGCCGAGCGCGAAGGTTTACGCGGAGATTTGCGAGAGGAACGGAGTGGAGATTAATTGACAGCCATAATCCTGACAGCTAAATATTGCGCAAAAATAAAACCGCCTTTATCGGCGGTTTCTTGTTTATATTAATGTCCGATCATGACAACCGATTTTTAAAATCCTCGTAGCCGAACTTTTTTACTAAGCGGATTTTATTTTTGAGGCCTCTTATTAAGATTGACGGCAGACCGATGCCGTTAAAGGTATTATTCTTGACCATGGTGTAGATCGCCATGTTCATAAAAATTATTTTGTCGCCGATTTTTAATGGTTTTTTAAATGAATAATCGCCGATTATGTCGCCCGCGAGACAGCTCGGTCCGGCCAGGCGATAAACGTGTTCATATTTTTTGCCTGCGTCAGCGCCTAAAAACGTTGGCTCGTAAGGCATTTCAAGAACATCAGGCATGTGCGTCGCCGCTGATACGTCAAGAATCGCGATATTCATCTTGTTATTAATAATATCAACGATTGACGAGACGAGAACGCCGGCGTTTAAAGCGATTGCCTCGCCCGGCTCAAGGTAAGTTTTTAGATGAGGATGGCGGATTTTAAAATCTTTGATGATTTTTACAAGAAGCCTTGTGTCATAGCCGCGCCGGGTTATATGGTGACCGCCGCCAAAATTCACCCATTTCATCCGGGAAAGATAGCGGCCGAATTTTTTTTCAAAAACTCGAAGCGTTCGATCGAGCGGCTCAGGGCCGAGTTCGCAGAGCGTGTGAAAGTGAAGACCTTCAATACCATCCAGTTCGTCCGGCTGAAAATTTTTCTTAGTTACGCCGAGCCGGGAGAAGGGCGCGGCCGGGTCATACATCGGGGTCTCGGTCTCCGAATGCTCCGGGTTAACCCGGAGTCCGCAGGAAATTTTTTTCTTAGCGCCTAAAACTGTTTTTCTGAATTTTTTCCACTGGGAAAAAGAATTAAAGATCAGGTGATCGGAATATTCTATGAAATCATGAATATTTTTTTCCGCGTAGGCCGGAGAAAAAGTGTGGACTTCACCCCGGAATTTTTCATGCCCGAGCCGCGCTTCATTGACCGAACTCGCCGCTATGCCGGGAAGATATTTTTTTACCAAAGGAAAAACGCTCCACATGGAAAAACCTTTTAAGGCCATGATAATTTCACAACCGGACTCTTTTTGGACTCTAGCTAAAATTTTCAGGTTGCAGAGAAGTATTTTTTCATCCACTACATAAGCGGGCGTTTCCAGGTTTTTAAAATCCCAGGCCCGCCAACCGGAAATATCAATCCAGGGTTCGGTAAATAGGGCGCGTTTTCGGTTATTAATGTTGGACATGTTTAACTTTTTAGCCGGGCTGTTTAATAATTTTTCTTTAACGGCGCCGGCACGTCTTTTAATTCTTTTATTACCCAAGGCAAACCGTTTTTAGCGAGCGCTTTTAAGAATGGCCGGGAATCAAGCGTCCTATCTTCTGGGGTAAAAACGCCCGCGCCTTTCCATTGTCCGGTCAATACCATTTCGGCCGCCGTAACCGTCGGGATGGCGGTCGTATAACCGATGGCGTTGCCGCCAGTTTCGCGAAAAGCCGCCTGATGGTCGCAGACATTATAGATGTAAATAATTTTTTTCTTCCCGTTTTTCACGCCCGAGATAATATTGCCGATGTTGGTTTTGCCAATGTATCCTTTGTTAAAATCCTCGCCTTTCGGCAGGATGGCTTTTAAAAATTTAACCGGAATGACATCACAGCCGTTATATTTTATTGGATCAATCCTCGTCAGGCCGATATTATAAAGAACTCTTAAATAGGTAAGGTAAGCCGGAGAAAAAGTCATCCAAAACCGGATACGTTTTAAACCGGGAATATGGTTAATGATGGTTTCCATTTCTTCGTGGTACATAAGGTAAGGCGTAAAAATACCTGCTTTTGGAAAGTCAAACTCAAAGAAGGCCGCTTCTTCATCAATTAACCGTCCGCGCTTTTTCCAGCGGCCGTTTTCCCAGAATTCAACCGGCAGGATTAGTTCGCGCAAGTTTATTTCCGGGTCAAAGTTAGGGGCGAATTTTATTTTTTTATCTTTGGAGCCGCCGTTGCAGTCTAATATGTCTATGGTCTTAATTTTATCAAAAATAAAATCGCGGGCGTAGGCGGAGAAAATGTTAGTAACGCCCGGATCAAAACCCATGCCGGTTATCGCTAAGAGGCCTTTTTTCTTAAAAGCCTGATTTTTTTTCAGCTGTAATTTATAGGAAAAGCCGTATTTTTCCGGATGTTCGTAGCAGGCCGTGTCAATGTAGTTGATTTTGGCTTTAAGGCAAGCGTCCATTATGACCAGGTTGTCATAAGGATGCCCCCAATGAACTACTAGGTCGGGGTTAACCTTTTTTAAGAGCTCATAAAAATTATTGCCCTGGCCGACATCGGATTGGTGAATTTTAAGGCTCACCTTGCCTTTGGTTTTTTTTATAATTGATTCATTTACCCGGTCGCATTTTTTTCTGGTTCGGCTGACAACATGAATTTCGGAAAAAATTTCCGGATTTCGCGCCATTTTATGGAGTCCGACCGATCCGACGTTGCCGCAGCCGATTACAAGAACTTTGGCCATAAATTTATTGGTAAGAAATTATTTATTCGCTAATCAAAGTGTATTATAGGCGGAGGACGGTGTCAAACGCCAAAGGCGTATTTACAGGCCTGATTATTTGGTTTAGTATTAAAAAAGAATAATAAGATTATATGAAGCATAAAAAAATATCCGTCGGAGCTATCCAAGCCGCTTTATCCAAAGACCAGGACAATAATCTTGAGAATGCCAAAAGAAAAGTAATAGCGGCGGCGAAAAAAGGGGCGAAAATAATTTGTCTTGAAGAGCTTTTCAGGTCGCGTTATTTTCCGCAGAATAAAAACGCCGAATTTGAGCAATACGCTGAAACCATTCCGGGCGAATCAACCCGGGAATTTTCAAAAATTGCCAAAGAATTCGGAGTAGTAATTATAGTCCCGATTTTTGAAAAAGCGGGAAACGGCCGTTATTATAATTCGGCGGCGGTGATAAATGAAAAGGGAAAGCTGATGGAAACTTACCGGAAGATTCATATTCCGCACGACCCTTTGTTTTACGAAAAAAATTATTTTAGCGATGGCGACGCGGGTTATAAGGTTTATAAAACCAAATTCGCGACTTTCGCGGTCCTCATCTGCTATGACCAGTGGTTTCCGGAGGCGGCCAGGATGGCGGCTTTGGTCGGAGCGGAAATTATTTTTTATCCGACCGCCATCGGGACGATAACCGGCGATAAGGATAATTACGGTAGCTGGCATGACGCTTGGGAAACGGTCCAGCGGGGGCATGCTATCGCGAACAGCGTTAATGTTGTTGCCGTGAACCGGGTCGGCCGGGAAGGCAAAATAAATTTCTGGGGGCAGTCATTCATCTGCGACGCTTTCGGGAAAATTATAAAAAAAGCCGGAGCGAAAAAAGATGAAATATTAATCGCTGAACTGGACTTAAGTAAAAACAGCCATATCCGGAAAGAATGGGGATTCTTTGCCAACCGTCGGCCGGATACTTATGGACGGCTTTTAAAGAAATAACTCTGGAAGTTATTGTCATCGTGAAAGTAATTGAATTATGAACAAAACTCCTAAACAATCTGGCTATCGGCTGCCGGCTGAATGGGAAAAGCATGAGGCGATCTGGCTTTCCTGGCCTTATGACAAAGTATCTTTCCCGGATCGGGTAGCTATTATTGAAGACCGGTTCGCGGAAATTATCCGGGCAATTCACAAAAGCGAAAGGGTTGAGCTTTTGGTAACGGATGAAAAAATGAAAATCAGGGCGGCGCGGAAACTGGAAAACATGAAGGTAGATTTAAAGTTGGTTAATTTGCGAGTGGCTGATTACGCCGATGTTTGGTTTCGGGATTTTGGCCCGTCATTCATCGTTAATGGAGAAAAAAAACAACTGGCCATGGTTGACTGGAATTATAACGCTTATGGTGGAAAATGGCTGGAGCTGTTAAGGGACGATAAAATACCGGTCTGGATGAATGATTCTTTGGGCCTGCAATATTTTAAGCCGGGAATAACTTTGGAAGGCGGAGCCATTGAAGTTAACGGCCAAGGAACATTAATGACGACCGAGGAATGCCTTTTAAATGAAAACCGGAATCCGAAATTATCAAAAAATGACCTAGAAAAATATTTAAGCGATTACCTTGGCGCGAGTAATTTTATCTGGCTGAAGAATGGACTCGCGAACGACCATACTGACGGGCATATTGATAATATCGCGAGATTCACCGGTCCGGACAGTATTATTTATGTTTACGAGAGCGACGTTAATGACATAAATTATTCGGCCCTAAAAGAGAATTTGGAAATTTTAAAAGTGGCAAAGGATCAGGACGGCAATAAATTTAATTTAATCGGTTTGCCGCTCCCTAAGATCGCTGACGAGAACGGTCGGCGGATTCCGGCAAGCTACGCGAATTTTTATATCGGTAATGAGGTTGTATTAGTCCCGGTTTTCGGCCATAATAATGATAAGATAGCCTTGGAAGTCATAAAGAAAGCTTTTTCTGATAGAATGGTTATCGGCATAGATTCGGGGGATTTGATTTACGGCGGAGGAACTATCCATTGCATAAGCCGCGAACAGCCGGCATTATGATATTAAACAAAATATGTTATAAGATTTGAGAAATTGCTTATATTTATTATTAATTGAAAATTGTCAATTTAAAATTGTAAATTCGTATGTGGCTACCCGTCGCGATTACCGCCTATTTCATCAATGCCGGAGTTTATCTCGCGGATAAATTTTTGCTTTCAAAAAAAATCCACTCTTCCATCGTCTATTCCTTTTACGTCGGCATCTGGAGCATATTTAATTTGTTCCTGCTTTTTTTCGCCCCCTGGGTGCCGAGCCTGAATGAGCTGTTGATTGATTTATCGGCCGGCCTCTTATTTTTAATTACTCTGATATTTTGGTATAAGGCGCTCCACCAAAGCGAAGCCACGCGAGTCGTACCGATTGTCGGCGGCCTGGTACCGGTTTTCAGCCTTGTGTTTTCCATGATTTTTCTCGGCGAATCGCTTGACGAAAAACAACTGCTGGCTTTTGTAATTCTTATTACCGGCGGGGTGCTTATTTCCGTTAAAAGAACCCGCTTTTACATGATAAAAAAGGTTTACGACCGGGTTCGGTCGGTTTTTGGCGACACTTTGGGGGAAATCCACGCTAAATACCGGCCCGGACGCAGGTTGCTTTTAAATTCAATCGTTTCCGCGTTCTTTTTCGCCGCCTTCTACGTCCTCATGAAATATATTTATCTCCATCAGCCGTTTATTGGCAGTTTTGTCTGGTCGCGATTAGGGACTTTTCTCGGCGCCCTCTTTCTTCTAGTCGTTCCTTCCTGGAGAAAAGATATTTTTTCGTACCAGGAAAGCGCCACCGCCCCGAAAAGTTTAAGTTTTTTTCTTACTGTCCGGCTATCCGCGGCTTTGGCCTTTATCATGCTCAACTGGGCCATTGACTTAGGCAACGTCGCCATGGTTAACGCTCTGCAGGGAGTCCAGTATCTTTTTTTTATAATTTTCGCGGTCATTATTTCCGTCCGCTTCCCCAAAGTATTCAGCGAAGAAATCGGAAAAGAAATTCTCGCCCAGAAATTAATCGGCGCCGGACTCGTAAGTATCGGGCTTTATATGCTCGTAGTTTAGTTCCCATAACGCGTACAGACTACCCGAGAATTGTCATTCTGACCCCGCATTTGCGGGGGAAGAATCTACATATGTAAATTTTGTCAAGGTTGCAGATCCTTCGCTTCACTTCGTTTCGCTCAGGATGACAAAATGGGAGTTCTCGGACAGTCTAAACACATTAACATGATGATGTTATTGACTGTGTTATTTTTCTTTTTTTTCACAGCCATTGCCTGGCGCCGTTTGGATTGGGCAATGATGATTATTGTTTTTGCCCTGCCTTCTTATCTTATTCGCTTTAATATCATGGGTTTGCCTTTTACCTTGCTTGAAGGCATGATTCTTATTGCTTTTACGGTTTGGTTTTTAAAGAGTTGGCCGACGGTTTTTTTGGGACTGAGGGCAAAAATTAGGGGAATGAAAGAACTCGGCCGGGAAAATTATCCTTTTGGTCTGGAAATAATTTTACTGCTCATAGTCGCGTTTATAGCGGCGGGCGTGGCCGGTTTTTCAAGGGAATCCCTCGGGATTTTTAAAGCCTATTTTTTTGAGCCAGCCTTATTTTTTATCCTGCTTTTTAATACTCTTGGCCGGGAAGCTCTGGAGGACATAAAAAGCCGTTGGCCGGAAAAAATATTATGGCCGCTCGCGATATCCGGGCTGGCGGTTTCGCTTCTCGCGGTTTACCAGAAGTTTACCGGCAACCTGATTGATAATCCGCTTTGGCAGGCCGAAGGGACGAGGCGGGTGGTTTCCTTTTTTGGCTATCCAAACGCGGTGGGATTGTATCTCGGGCCATTGATTTTGTTATTCACGGGATGGCTGGCAAAGGAATTTAGCGAAGTTAAACAAGGCAGTAATAGAATTTTCAATTTTCATTTTTCAATTTTCAATTCTAAAATTTTTAAAATATTTTTTATTGCGTTTGTCATTGCGATATCGTTATTGGCTATTTATTTTGCTAAATCCAGGGGGGCAATAATCGGCGTGGCCGCCGGAATCTTTGTTTTCGGTCTTCTGGCCGGAAAAAAAGTAAGATTAATAACGCTTGGTCTCGGCCTTATATTGGCCGCTGGAATCTATTTTTATCCGCCGGCCAAAGAAATCGCGGCTGAAAAGATCGCCCTTAGAGATTTATCCGGCGAAATAAGAAAACAGCAGTGGCGAGAAACTTGGGCGATGCTTAGCGATGGAAGATTAATATCCGGCGCCGGGCTTTCCGGCTATCAGGCAGCCGTAGCGCCCTATCATCAGGAAGGCATATTTTTTAATAAATTAAAAAATCCGGATTTTCACCGAAAAACCGTTTTTGACGCCGCATACCGGAAGCTGGTCTGGCAACCGGTGGAAATTTACATGTATCCACACAATATATTTTTAAATTTTTGGTCCGAGCTGGGGCTGGCGGGTATGCTTTTATTTATCTTTATTATCGGGAAATATTTTGTCGTCGTGATTTTGAATTTAAAACGTAAATCGGACGGGTTAAAATATAAATATTTGAATATCGGGCTGATCGGGGCCATGGCCGTTATCGTCGTCCATGGATTAGTTGACGTCCCGTATTTTAAAAATGACCTCTCGGTCATGTTCTGGATTTTTATTTTTATGGTGAGCTTAATTAATTTAAAACATAAGTCCGCTTTATCCGGGGCGGGCCAGGAAAATGTATGAACAATTTAAAATTGATTTCCATCGGGTTTTTAAATTCATTCGGCGTCCTCGTCTACATCGCTTTGGTGAGTTTTGCTTTAAGGAATGGGGAAAGGATTTTCGGGCAAATGGACAGCTTTCTCGCGCCAGTTGCCTTCCTCATGCTTTTTGTTTTTTCCGCCCTGACAACGGGACTATTGGTTCTCGGACGACCGATCTATTATTATCTTAACGGCAAAAAAGCCGAAGCATTTAAGCTCATGCTTTTTACCTTGCTCTGGCTTTTTGCCATGCTGGTCGCGGTTTTCGGGAGCCTTATTATTATAAGGCTGGCATGAAAGTAATTCTTCAAAAATATATCGCCCAATCAGGCCTCGCTTCAAGGCGGGCGGCTGAAATTTTGATCCGGCAGGGAAAAGTTTTCGTAAACGGCAAAAAAGCGCAAATCGGCATGGCGGTTGACATCGGTGACGCGCCTGAGGTTAAAGTTGGCGGGAAAAAATTAAGGTTGCCAGAAGAGAAAATATATACTAAATTGAATAAGCCATCGGGCTATACCTCAACCGCTAGGAAGTTTAAGGGGGAAAAAAACGTTTTTGACCTCATAAAACTAAAAGAGCGGCTGTTCATAGTCGGACGGCTGGATAAAGACAGCCGGGGGCTAATCCTTTTAACTAATGACGGCGAGCTCGCCAACAAACTTACCCATCCGCGCTACGAAAAGGAAAAAGAATACATAGCAGAAATTTCAAATTCCAAATTCCAAATTCCAAAAAGAGAAAAAGAAGTAGTTTTTCAATTTACAGAAGGAATTGATATCGGGGAGGGGGATGGAATAGTAAAAGCTAAGAAAGTAAAATATCTGGGTGATAATAAATTCAACTTAGTTTTAACCGAAGGGAAGAAGCGGCAGATTCGGCGGATGTTTAAGAAGCTCGGGCTGGAAGTAAGAGATCTTGTCCGGGTAAGAATCGGCAAGCTGGAACTCGGGAATTTAAAAGAGGGGGAATGGAAAAAACTGACTGAGGACGAAATAAAAAAACTGAAGTAATGAGAAAATTAAATAACACGGAGAGGTGGCCGAGTGGCTGAAGGCACGACTCTCGAAAAGTCGCAGGGCGGCAACGTCCTCCAGGGTTCAAATCCCTGCCTCTCCGCCAATTTTTACTTTTTGTGAAATCGTAAGAAACAGCCTCGGCGCAAAGCGCCTCGGCATGGTATTTTTCCGCAATTTTAAAGGCATTTTTGAAATCCAAAACCAAAGTGCGGTCGGCAATGTGGAAGTTCGAACCAATCTTTTTGAGAAAATCCCGAATCCTTTCGGGATTTTCTTGTTGAGCGTATTTTTCGGCTTGGTTGGCGTCTTTTAGAAAGGCAATGGCAAGTTCGAACCGATTATTGC
>Ga0172379_10000180_pt1 | contig 168075 bp, 229 predicted proteins | sample GrowelOW334metaG_FD_119756 | JGI IMG/M metagenome (GOLD analysis project Ga0172379, IMG submission 119756) | Groundwater microbial communities from an aquifer near a municipal landfill in Southern Ontario, Canada - Groundwater well OW334 metaG | ecosystem: Environmental > Aquatic > Deep...
ACAAACAAGGACTTAAAGCACCCAGAGTCATGGACTGGGAAGAATGGAATTGTGAGCCGAGATGCGTGGTTTGCAAACCCAAAAGAGCAGGATGCTGCCATGCGGGAAAATACCAGCAGAAACTTCAAGTATCTGCGCCATAAGGGCACCCTGCGCAACGATTCAGATAAAAATCATGTTGCTGGTGCACTGATGGCCGCTCACCTAAAAGGTGCTGGTGGTGCAAACCAATACATTAAATCTGGGATTGTTACTGCAGATGCCAATGGCACCACCATTGCATCCTATTACAAATATGGTTTTGCCAGTCTCGACGGTGAAGTACCTAAGCAATTGCCAACCGATGAGAGTGCGCTTCCGTTGGCAGAAGCAAGTGGTGCCGTTAGAGGATTTGCCGATCCGAATGTACATTACCCAAAGCGCAGCCTGTTGCAGGAATCTGATACCAATCGCATGGCAAGAGCGGAGAATATTGCAAATACTATTGTTGGTACAAAGGAACTCAACCGCAAAAAGAATGTGCGTATCGGCGGCACTCAACGGGTATGGGATCAACCACACATACCCTACGCAGCCATATACCCGTACAATCAGGTGAAGGCCAGTGAGGCCGGTATTGTCGAAGAGACTGACAATACGCCCCATGCGGTGCGCCACCATCTGTATCACCCATCCGGAACCTACAGTGAGATTGACAACAATGGCACACAGGTAAACAGAATCGTTGGCGACAGCTTCACCATCATGGAACGTGACGGGAATGTGGTCATTCAGGGAGATTGCAACCTGACTGTCGTCGGCTCGGCAAAGATATTGGTGCAGCACGACTGTAATGTTGAAGTTTATGGCGACATGAATGCCATTGTCAAAAATGACCTTAACACAACAGTGCACGGGAAGTCTTCGATGTATGTTCAGGAAGATTTTAGCATCAAATGCAAGAGTTTTAATGTCGAGACCTTCGATGGCGATATTAATTTCCTATCATCGAAAAACATCGATGCAAAATGTACCGAGAACTACACGGTAGATGCTACCAAAGACATTACCATTAAGGCGGGAGAGACAATGGCTGTAGATATTGCCAAAACCTTCGATGTAGCTGCAGACCAGAGCATTGCAATAGTCAGTGCAACTAACTTGCAGATGAAAGGCAGCGAAATATCACTAAAGGCCGATGCCACTATCAATATGGACGGTATGGCAATCTATGCGCAGTCAGGCACTGCTACGAACCCAACTGCGGTATCTGTTGATTCGACTGACCCAATGTCGCTGAAAGGCACCTATATGAACAACAATACGGAGACACTTATACCATTACCGGCCACTCCGCCAGAGGTTATTATCAGAGATGCTGCCGGAAACATTACTCGACAAGAATTGATAGACCGAGATATCGCCACACTGACTCCACCACCCTCTAGGTTTGCTGGCTTGGCAAGTAGGCACGAAGGTGATGCTGACGACTATGACCATGCAGCAGTGACTGAAATAAAAGAGAAGGCCGAGTATGATACTGAAGCTGTCGACCCAACTCCACTGGAAAGGCATGGTGAGTTTGATAGCATCAAATTAAACGAGCAGGTGGATTACCCATATGACAACTTTACTAATGAGGAGAATATCCCAAAAGGTGTGCAAGTATCGCCAAATTACTCGCTACAGCAGTTTTTGGCACCATCTGATAGAGTTAAGCGGGTTACCGCACAACACGGCTTGAGTGAGGGTCAGATTGTCCAGAATATCCAGTATCTGGCAGTTAACATAGTCGAGAAAGTGAAGGAACTGTATCCGGAAGTGCATATCACCTCTGGATTCAGAAACGCTTCTGGCGCATCGCTCCATGAGCGCGGCCAAGCGGTCGATCTGCAGTTTGCTGGTGTGGCACCTTCCGAATATTTTGGGATTGCAAAGCGCCTGACTGCTGCGCTGCCATATGACAAAATATTACTGGAGTACAAAAACTACGGCACCTCAATGCCGTGGATACATGTGCAGTATAGACACGGTGAGAATAGGGGTGAGGTGTATACTTTCTTCAATCATAAGAAATATGCAAATGACCTAGTCAAGTTGGCCTAATGACATTCTATATCGGATATAAGGAAGTCGCGCGACAGGGCGTATCGACAGCCGGTGGCGTAATAGAGGGACCATCGGCACCAGCCTTCTTCTATATGATGAGCAGGGTCTCGCTAGATGGGGATTCGGTTGCCTCTCATGGGCTATATCAGCATGCCTCGGCAACAGTTATCGCAAATCCAATGGGGACATTTTATATAACTAATATAAAAGTCGTAGTTGATGGTGACTCTGCGACATGCTCACACACAGTATCACCATAAATAGTTTGATGAAACTCAGTTAAACAATTTACTAACAACAAAGTGGAGTGCTGTAATGAGATCAAGTCCAAAATCACAACGTTCAAGAGAGGCAAAAATTGAACGTAGACGAGATAAGCGAGAATTAAAACGAAATCCTAGCGATTACGTTGCGCCAGATGAACTATTTGCAGCACATACGCAGAAGAAAGAAATCGCGCCGCTACGCGCACTCACGGAGGCACAAGGCCGCTATATCACATCGATCAGGGAGAACACAATAACATTCAGTATGGGTTGCGCTGGCACTGGAAAGACCTATATCGCTGGTGCTTTCGCCTCTGATCAGCTGAAGGCTGGGTTAGTTGAACGTATCATCATCACCAGACCAGCGGTAGAAGCTGGGGAGAGTTTTGGTTTCCTACCTGGTGAATTAGAGGACAAGTTTCGCCCATATCTTGAGCCGTTCATGGATGTGCTGAATGAGCGATTAGGCCGCGGCTTCGTCGAGTGTGCCATCAAGAGTGGCAAAATTATTGCATCGCCGCTGTCTTTTATGCGCGGGAGGACGTTCCGAGATGCCATCGTAATACTTGACGAAGCGCAAAATGTAACGCCAACACAGATGGCAATGTTCTTGACTAGAATTGGTGAAAATTCCAAAATGATCATCGACGGAGACTGGGCACAGAAAGACATCGGGGGTATCTCTGGGCTGCAGGATGCGGTCAGGCGACTGAGGTCAGTACCATCAATAGGAATAGTTGAGTTTGGAATAGACGACATTGTCAGACATGGGATCATCCGCGACATCCTGATCCAGTACGCCAAATAAACTTCTGTTCTTATTTTAAAATAACAAACAAAACGGGGCTATAAGCCCCGTTTTTTATATAAATAGTTTGATATAGGAACAGACACGGAACCAGCATGGCACAGATACCGCTAACCATCACCACACTCCAAAAAAAGTTTACAGATTTGGACTTCGGCTTCGCGTTGAATCCAGGAACCGGTGATGTCGGTAAAAAGGTAAACGATGAGGCAATCAAGCAGTCAATGCGCAATCTGATATTGACCAAGAAATATGAAAGACCATTCAAGCCAAACTTATCATCACCGATCTACGATCTGCTGTTCGAACTGTTTACACCAAACATTAAATCGACATTAGAGCGCATCGTATTTGATGTAATCAATACCTACGAGCCCAGAGTGCGAGTGCTGGGCGTCGAAGTGAACCCCACACCAGACCACAATAGCTTGGAAATCTCAATCTCATACGTTGTTGTCGGGGTCGAAATACCTACAGAATTCACAATCACCATAGAACGGACACGCTAACATGGCAGCAAATACCCTCCGCGTATCAGAGTTGGACTTCGATACCATCAAAGCCAACCTTATAGATTTTTATAAAAATCAGGCTGTTTTTAGCGATTACATTTTCGAAGGCTCTGCGCTATCTACTCTGATAGACGTGCTTGCCTACAATACGCATTACTCTGCCGTCATGGCGAACATGTTGGCAAATGAGATGTTCCTTGATAGCTCAGTTGTGCGTGGTTCTGCGGTATCGATTGCCAAGCAGCTGGACTATTACCCCACATCATACAGAACACCTACGGCAGTTGTCGATATTACGGTAAACAATCCTGTCGGGAACCCAGAATCACTGATTTTACCAAAAAATAGCAGGTTCACTGCGGTTATCGATAACACATCATATAATTTTGTCACGCTGGATGCCTATGAAATTTCTCCAGTAGCCGGTGTCTATAAGTTTTCCGGTGTGCGCCTGTATGAAGGCACCCTGAAAACATTCAGCTATGTGGTTGATATCGCCAACGCACAGAGCAAGTACATCATCCCAGACGTCACCGTAGCACTGGATCAGCTGAAGGTATATATCCAGACCAGCGTATCTGACCTCACTATTGATCAATATACCGAATCAAAAGACATAACACAGGTAACCGCAACCTCCAAGGTCTATTTTGTGCAAGCCAATGCCAATAACCTGTACGAGATATACTTCGGCGACAATGTGCTCGGCGCATCCCCAGCAAATGGTAATGTGGTTATTCTGGAATACGTAACCACATCCGGCAGTGCAGCCAATGGCGCAAAAGTATTCAAGTCGGCCAATCCTATCGGCGGGAGTTCGGCAATCGCCATCAGCACCATCTCTGCGGCAGCTGCCGGTAAAGAGCTGGAGTCGATAGAGAGCATTCGCAAGAATGCACCAAAATCATACACAACTCAGAATAGAATGGTTACTGCGCCAGATGTACAGGCACTGCTGCCAATTCTATACCCAGACATTAAATCATTGAGTGTGTGGGGTGGTGAAGAGAACAATCCACCGGACTATGGTGTTGTGTATGCGTCTATTGAGCCAACCAGTGGCGGTACGCTGACCGTTACCCAGAAAAACGACATCATCACCTCTGTCGTCGCGCAGAAGAAGATGATTTCCGTGCGCTACAAGATTGTTGATCCGCAGTATATTTACCTGATCGTAGACTCGACAGCCTACTATGATCCGGCAAAGGGATTATATGATGCGAATACGCTGAAAATACTTCTGAAGAATACTATCGTGACCTACAATAACACCGAACTAACTAAGTTCGATGGTGTGTTCAGGCACAGTAAATTGACGGCACTTATAGATGCTGCTGATAAATCTTTTGTGAGCAACATAACAAAATTTACCCTGCACCAATATATCACACCAGTATATGGTCAGCTGATTCAATATATCATGGAGTTTTACAACCCAATCTACAAGAATCCATTTGAGACCCCAGAAAATGCGGTATCTTCATCTGGGTTCCGTGTGACTGGCGATTCGCGAATTTTCTATCTCGAAGATGATGGCAAACAGTATCTGCGCATGTATCATTTGGACAACACCACCAAGATATACATCAACAATCAGGCCGGTACCGTAAATTATGCCACCGGTCATATATCTGTATTGCTGAATATCTCATCGATGTTACCGGTAAATATTACCGATACCGGAATCCGGCTAAGAGTGAAGACAGATTCGTTCGACGTTATTCCAGTGCGTAACGTCATTCTGCGCATAAAGGAGAGCGATATATTCACCAATGTGGTTGTCGACAACGTCGCCTCCGGATATTCGGCATCGGGTGCTGATCACGCATTTACATCTAGCCGCTAAAGGATTGCAATGACAACACAATATAATATTGCGGCACAGATACCCGACCATGTAGTCAGCGAATACCCAATATTCGTTGAGTTCATGCGAGCGTACTATGAATTCATGGCACAATCCGGCAATCCCGATGATGTTATCAAAAACATACTGGACTATCGTGATGTCGACACCACCATAGAGTCATTCAAGACCCATATTCTCAATGAGTTTATGGGCAACATTCCGGACAATATAGTTGCGGATAAGGTGCTCTTGGCAAAACATATCAAAGAGCTGTATGTGTCAAAGGGAACTGAGAGCTCTTATCGCATGCTGTTCCGTATCCTGTTCAATAAAGAAATCGATATAAACTACCCATCGGATCAGATATTGAAACTATCTGATGGTAAGTGGGAACAGAACATATCGTTTGTTGCCCACATATCAAATTTCTTTACTCCGGAGGAAATCTACGTCGCAATCGGGCACCGAATATTGGTGAATATTGACAGTAAGCAGTTGCCGGTATCCGTACTGAATATTGTGCAGCTGCAGACTACCGATCCATCAAATAACCTATATGAATTCTTTATCAAGAAGGATTTCTACGATGATTTCAATGGTGCCACAACATTTACCTGTAACACCATAGGACTCATCGCCATCGTCAATGGCGGTAGCGGCTATACTGACGCTGATACTGTTCTCATATCATCTATAGATGGTAGCGGTGCAGCTGCAACACTCACCACCACACAGGGGGCGGTTAGTGGGGTTTCTCTGAGTAGTGGCGGTATTGGATTTGTTGACGCGCCCATAGTGCAGGTCATCAGCACCACTGGTACTTCAGCATATCTGAGCCCAACACTTACCCAGCTGTTTGGTGGCACGATACTGACATCGATATATAAGCCGACCGTGCTACAGGCACCGTCTGGCTATATTGAGGGTAAGGTATATCCGATCATCGACAGCACCGGTGCAGATGCATACCTGCAAATAAAGCGAAATGTTAATGGTCGTGTTAAGAACGTTACCGTTGCTGCATTCGGGAAGTACTATCCAGATAATTTAATTACGGTAATTAACCGAGACAACAGTGTTGCCAGAGCAACTGCGCTGATATCCGGCGGCACACATCCACCATTCCAAGCGTGGCGAGCAACTACTGCAATGCCAAGCAATCTAATATATGGTACAGCAACAAAACTTGGCAGCGATCGCATATTGCTCGTTGGCGGTACCGATGGCACAGCCATTAGCGCAGCCTCGTATATTGGCTATGTCGGCGATACCACAATAACGTGGGATGAGATAAACCCAATGCTAGTGCCGGTAGTCAACCACGCGGCAGTAATGTTGGTGGATGGTAGAATTCTGCTTGCTGGCGGACACAACGCCACTACGGGTGAGATTTCCACAAACACCTACTTCGGAACGCTTGCGGCTGACGCCACATCGATCGCTTGGGTTGCTGGATCACCATTGCCTATCGCTATGCTGTATGGTACGGTAACTACATTGCCTGATGGTCGATTGTTGGCTGTTGGTGGTACTGATGATGCAACCATAACAGCGAATACCTATATTGGTACGGTAACCGGCAACGTTATCTCGTGGATACCGAGCAACGCCATGCTGGTACCAGTAATCAACCACACTGCCTCGGTGTTAGCTGATGGTAGAATTCTGGTTGCCGGTGGGCACAATGCTACTACGGGGGAGATTTCCACAAATACCTATATTGGTACGGTAACCGAAAACATCATTGCGTGGGTAGCGAGCACAGCACTACCAGACGAGTTACTATATTCGACTACCAGCATTCTGGATGACGGCAGAATAATGCTCGTTGGCGGCACCGATGGGACAACCATATCGCCGAACACCTATATTGGTACAGTGTCGCTGAATACCATTATATGGGCAGCATCTAATACCATGCTGGCACCTATAATGAATCATGTATCGGTAGTAGTATCTAGCAGCACTGTATTGAGCCTAGGCGGGAACACAAACCCAGATATTTCAACTGAGATATCCGGTCAGGTCTATATCACCAGCGTCATGGCATCCGACATGCTTTCTGACGGCCATATCATTGACGTGCGGGTAGTTTCTGCTGGGAGCGGCTATGCCCATCCTGCGCACCCAGCATGGAGAGCCACCACCGCAATACCTAGCACCATGATATATGGTTCGGTGTCTAATTTAGGCGAAGGGCGCATATTGCTGAGCGGCGGCACCGATGGCATAACCATTAGCGCATCCCAATATATGGGGTACGTCAGTGATAGTGCAATCGCTTGGCGCACAATGAGTCCGTTGCCGGTAGCGATGATCAACCACGCCTCGGTAGTCCTGCCGGATGGGAGAATTCTACTTGCCGGTGGTCACGATGCAACTACGGGTGAGATTTCCACAAATACCTATTTTGGTACAGTGGTCGGTGCCGATACGCTGATCGATTGGGGCGCAGGAACGGCACTGCCGAGCGCCATGCTGTACGGCACAGTAACCATATTACCAAATGGGCGATTACTGGCTATTGGCGGCACCGATGGCGTTGATATTCTCGCCACCAGCTACCTAGGAACGATATCCGCAAATACCATTACGTGGACTCCGAGCAACGCTATGCCGGTTCCGGTAATCAACCACACTACGTCAGTACTGTTGGATGGGCGAATTCTGGTTGCCGGTGGGCACGATGCCACTACAGGCGAGATTTCAACAAATACCTACATTGGCACCATAGTCGGTGATGTTATAAGTTGGGTGGCGAGTACAGCACTACCGGCACAACTTCTCTACTCAACAACTAGCGTACTCCATGATGGCAGAATAATGGTTGCTGGTGGCACTGATGGGACAACCATAATAGCAGATACTCACATTGGTTCTGTGGTTGGTAATACCATTGCGTGGTCTACTGGAGAGGCACTTCTTGCTCCTATGGTGAACCATAGCTCAGTGGTATTGTCTAGCGGCAGTGTCCTGTGTCTTGGTGGGTATACTGACCCAGATGTTTCGCCAGATATTTCCACACTGGCATATATCAGTGGTGTCTTTTCATTGCAATTGACGGTGCTTGGTGACGGTAGAGATGCCAAGTTGTTTGCCGTGATATCAAATGGGTCAATAGTCGGGGTAACCATAGGTAGCGGTGGGTTTGGCTATACCATTCCACCAGCAATCGTATTTTCACCAACATCATTGGTGGTGTCGCTAACGCACAGCAAGCTGAGAACATACAACGGCTCCTATTTGAGTACTGATGGGTTTAGCTCATGCGACATGATGATATATGACGGTAGATACTACCAGCGCTATTCATATGAAATCGTGATCAGTGAGTTGTTTTACGTATACCGAGGCGTACTGAAAAAATTGCTCCATCCGGCTGGCTATGCCGTGTGGGGAGTCTACGACATCCAAAAGTTTCTACAGGTTGAGATTACTTCGGAGAAAGTGGATGTAGAACGTAGCGCTGCATTCAGGGATATCGTTTATTGCGTTGAAACCATTGTTAAGTCTATGCAGAAGTCCGTGACTGATTCTGCCTCTGTAACCGACATATGGAAATTCACGATGGCGAAGTCGGTTCTCTCGGAATCTGTTACGGCTACTGACCTGTGGTCATATGTCGTAACAAAAGTATTCCCAACTGAATCTGTATCTACATCGGATGTAGTTGCTAAGAGTATCCAGCGCACCATTACGGATGCGGTAGTTGCTAGCCAAGGAGATATAAATACAAGATATGCCGCTACAGATTACTTCGCCGAAGATTACGTGGCATTGCGTGAGCTACGCGTCACTATGGCAAAAGTCATCACAGCAGACACAGTAACACCATCTGACTCATTCGCATGGGTATTGAATTAATTTTTATAGACAATAGGAACACACATGGATAGCAACGCAATCAACGAACTTGTTAAGGCAACTGGTAAAGTACGCTTTGATCACTATATTGCCGCCGAGGATAAAATAGAACAAGTCCTCGTTGATAATCTAGTCGTCACTGCTGGGAAGACATTCATTGCCTCTCGCATTGCTGGTGTAGCATCGGCAGTTATGGGATGGATGGAAGTTGGTACGAGCTCTACTGCTGCGGTTGTTGGGGATACGGCACTTATTGGTGCCATTGCAGCAAGCCGAACTGCACTGACTGTTTCTGGCGGTACTGCGGGAACACCAACTGCCAATGCTGTTCGCTATGTTTGTACTTTTGCGGCAGGTACTGGCACAGGTGCGTGGCAAGAGGCTGGTATCTTTAATGCGTCATCAGCAGGCACTATGCTATGTCGGACAGTATTCGCCACAATCAACAAAGCGGCTGCTGACAGTATTACCGTAACTTGGGATTTAACGATTTCTTAATCGATATCGATGCATAAATATATGAATACAAGTTAGCTACCACACACAAGGATTTTCATGAGCTCAGTCGTTTTGTCAAGTCTCTATTCTGCAATCAGCGCATCGATTTATGATGAGTTATTAACAAATCAGAGTACGCTATATAGTTTTATTGGGAAAAACACTGATTTTGCCTCTATATCTGAGAGTCAGGTCAGGGATAATCTCCAATATGACTATTTTATTAAAAATAACATAGCGTTTGCCAAGAAAATCAATATCGCCGACATTAGTTTTGTGGCTCCGCGAAACAACTGGACTAGCGGAACCATATATGACCAGTATGACGACAATTATTTTGGCTCATATATTGAATCGATATCTATCGGTGCTGGTGGCGCTGGCTATGAGCAGGCTACGACTTCAGCCTATGTAGCTGGCGGCAACGGCACGGGTACAGTCCTTGAGGTTAGTGTAAATGACGGCACCATCACCGGAATTGGTGTTACTGATGGTGGTCACGGCTACACCGCTGCACCGAGTGTGGTCATTGTGGGTGCCGGTACAGGTGCTACAGCAACAGCAAACATAAGCGTAAACAACCTGTCGCATAGTGGCAAGGCGGAGCTCGCCGAGTCTTCATTCTATGTGCTAACAAGTGCGTATAATGTATATAAGTGCCTCTACAATAACCTGAACGTACCATCAACCGTTCAACCATCACACCTAACTGTCGATCCGGTAACTACCGGCGATGGCTATGTGTGGAAATTCATGTATCACATACCATTGGGGTTGCGGAAAAAATTCCTCACCAGCTCATTTATGCCAGTATTCACTGTACTGTCATCATCATACTATTCCGGCGGCGGAATCTCCTTTGCTGAAGTTGCGAGCAGCGGCACCGGCTATTCAGCAACCACCCCGCTGACGTTATATGTCGTTGGCGATGGCATAGGTGCAACATTCACCGCCCAGATAAACTCAACCGCGAAAGAAATAGCTACCGTGTCTGTGCTAGACAGCGGCACTGGATATGAGCCTACCGCGACCATGTCGATCAAGAGTGTATCCAGAACATCAACAACTGTCACGCTGACAACTACCACGGCACACAATTTAGTTGCCGGTAAATCTATTACCGTTGCCGGTACTGGTCTAGTAGATGGCGCAATAACTGTTGCTAGCGTACCGACATCAAATACTATCACCTACACGATGGGTAGCGGTACTATTGCGCTCACCGAGTTTGGTACAGCTGGCTTGGTATCGAATACACCAATAGCGCTGGCCTCTATTGTCAGAAACAACAATGTAGTCACTGTAGTTACGGGAGCAGCACATCAGCTCAACGAGGGTAACCTTGTCGCCATTGCAGGTACGACGAATTTCAATGGCATATTTAAAATAGCCAAGTTTATCAGCCCAACTAGCTTTTCATTTTTTCAGTTCGGGTTGCCAGAGACAGTAACTGGTACTGGTACGGTCGCGCAATCGCCATGTGGTGTTGCCGATATTGTCCGAGCAAGTAACATAGTTACGGTAACGACCCATCGTGTACACAATTTCAAGGCACCTATCGGAGTATCGACACTCACCAGAACAGCTAACGTAACGACAGCAGTAACCACTGCGGCAACTACCCTGTTGGTTGGCGATACGATTATTGTTGCTGGCACAGTTGGTTTTGATGGCACTTATGTGATTGCCACTAAGCCAACAACAACAACATTCACCTTCGCAAATACAGGGGCAACCGCGACAGAGTCAGTAGGCACTATCAACTATGCGGTGAGCATTGCTGGGATTAGTGGGTTCACCGGTACGCATGCAGTTACCTCAGTAACCAACTCAACAACATTCACATTTGCACAAACTGGCGCAGACTACAGTGCATATACGCCCAGTACGGTAACATATGATACAAGTATGGGTATATCCAGCAATAGTGGCGTGACCGGCAAATATGGCACAAATACGACCGCAGTTGTGCTCCCCGCCATACTCCAGAAGAATGGCATTGGGTATACGGTTGCGCCATCAGTATACATCGCTGGAACGACAGGTACTGGTGCTACTGCTACTGCCGTCATGAGCGGCGGCAAAGTAACCCAGATAAATGTTACTGCTGGCGGATCGGCGTATACCTCGGAACCTACAGTGTACTTCCTTGGTGGCTCACCAAAGCAAGCGAGTGCCACGGCAACCATCAGTGGTGGTAGCATTAGTAGCTACAACACAACAAACGCTGGTAGCGGATACACGTCAGCACCAATTGTGCGCATTGTAGGTGATGGAACCGGAGCAACTGCTACTGCCGAAATCGGTGCTGGTGGTGTAACTACATTGACTATGGTCACCGCCGGTAGCGGATATACCACAGCATCCGTATATTTTGCTGGTGGTAGTGATTATTGCTGCTCTGCGCGAGCAATTCTATACAACGGTGCGGTATCGCAAATCGACATCGACAGTATCATAGATTATGTCAGCATTAGTGATCCAGGAGTCGGTTATACGGACGGCATATCAACTACCATATCTATTGTTGGTGATGGTGTTGGTGCTGCACTAACCCCATATATACGAAATGGTGCCGTTGCCGGTGTCGTCGTAGACAGCGCCGGTGAAGGATACAGCTATGCAGATTTAACTGTAGTTGGTGATGGTACAGGAGCCAAGCTGATAGCACCGCTAGGCACGACAAACTCGCTGGGTCAGATAGATACACCGCAATACAATGTCGAGGTACTGGCGGTAGCTGGTGCTATCAGCTCTGTTATTGTTACTGCTGGTGGTAGTGGATACACAGCACCGACAATCACCATCAATGGGAATGGCTCTGGAGCTACTGCGACTGCTGTCGTTGTTGGTGGAGTTATTACAAAAATTCTGGTAACGACTAGTGGCGCGGGATATACCTACGCAAACATTGTGATTACCGGTGCCGGAACTGGTGCCGCTGCGCGCGCAGTCCTACCGCCATCCAGCGGACATGGCTACAATGCCATCTATGAGTTATTTGCGACTAAGATCATAACCTATACAAAAATTTCTGATGCGGACCTATATAATGGATTTACATTCAGCAATCAGTTTTACCAGTATGGGATTATCGCTAATTTACGCAAATATCAGAGTTCTGCAATGTGTACTGATGCTGTAGTGTCTCCGTGCGCATCGGTATCTGGTGTATTTTCGCTGACAGATTTTCCATTGAATGCAAATATCTCGGTAACTGTGGGTGGGGTAGCAAAAACATTGTCCGTAGTGGACAGGACAGCTAATGCATTACTACTAAGAGCTGTTGACAATTATGTGCCTATAGTAGGTGACGTGCTAACTAATACCGGAAATAGTGTTTCGTATACGGCAACTGCTGTATCGGCACCAACAACTAATATAAATACAGGAAGCATCATCGATGTTAATAACACGACAGCATTCTATAAAACATCGAATCAGATAATAACGCTACGTACACTAATTTCTCTGTAAAGGATAATAATGAGCAAAACATTCAGTCAATCACCGTATTTTGACGATTTCGACGCGGGAAAGAACTTCTGCAAGATTTTGCTGAGACCAGGATACGCGCTCCAGACCCGCGAATTCAACCAAATTCAGTCCATTTTACAGAATCAAATAGAGAGCGTTGGGTCGCATTTGTTCCAAGATGGCGCAATGGTCATACCAGGGTTCATATCGTACGACACCAATGTGACCGCAATAAAATTGCAAACAACTAACCCATCACTAGATAAGGTTTCTCTGTTGTTGCCGAGTCTCGTCGATACCATAATCACGGGTCAGTTATCTGGTGCGCAGGCACTTGTTGTGCACTATGATGTTGAGTCTACCACAGACTCAAACACAATCTATGTCAGATACATCCGCTCCGGTACCACGAACGCAACATTTTTGGATAATGAAACCCTAATAAATGATGCACCATCGCCACTGTCGGTGATAACCATTGCATCTGGATCGTCGTCGCTCGGCTCCATAGCCATGTTGCAGCAAGGTATCTATTACATCCGCGGCTATTTTGTGGTCGTCGATAAGGCAACTATAACGCTTGACAAGTATGGCATCACCCCATCATACAGGGTTGGTTTGTCGGTCACCGAAGAAGTCATTACCGCCGATGACGATAGTACCTTATTTGATAATGCTATTGGCGAATACAACTTCAATGCACATGGTGCGCACCGATACAAAATCTCAACACAATTAGTGAAGTTGACTCTGACCGATCAGGCCGATGCCAACTTTGTTGAATTGTTGCGGGTAAATCTGGGAATCGTGGAGAACAAAGTAATCTCTACCGACTATGCTATCATTGAGCAGACACTTGCTCGCCGTACATTTGATGAGTCTGGTGATTACACAGTAAGCCCATTCAAGATACAGCTGCGCCAGCACAGAAACAACAATCGCGCCGTACGCCAAGATTCAACAGCATACTTGCAGGGCGATACCCTCGAATATGTGAGTGGCGGCACCACATATACCTATGAGTGCGTTGCTGGTGGTATTTCCGGTATTGGCGCACCACCCTATGTGTTTACGTTTGGCACATTCGTTGATGGTACATCGACTTGGCAGTATACCGAAACGCCAGCATATAATATGGGCGTCCACTTAACTACCGACACCGAGGCTGGCGATGAGGCCAAGCTGGTTGTTGCGCTTGAGGGTGGTAAGGCATACGTAAAAGGCTATGAGCTAGATAAATTCGGTACCTCATACGTTAATGTTGACAAGCCTCGCGAATTCGGGCGAACTGCTGCTGCGACACTGGCAATTACGAGTGGCAACTATGTCCGCGTGTCTACAGTCAACACCATTGCCATAGGCTCTGTTCCGGAGACGCTGGGCACAGATTTCCCGACTATCGATTTATACGACCAATACATCGCTACTAGCGGCACAGCAGCTGGCGCAAAAATAGGTACAGCAATTGTCACCGCAATAGAGAAGGACGACACCCTAGCGAACACTTGGCGGGTATTCTTGCTTAATATTGCCATGAATAGCGGGAAGTCATTCGATAAAGACGTCAAATCGCTTTATTACAATAACACAGCACTAGCCACAGACTTTACCGGCAGCTTGCTTCCTATTGCCGCAAAACTGACTGGCTCTGGTACAATGGCGGCATCTACCTGTACTGGAGTAGGTTCCCTGTTCGTATCAGAATTGCGCGTGGGAGACTATATTTCATTTGACCAAGCAACATGGTATAAGGTTGATGCGGTAACATCAGATGTATCGTTCACCGTTGTAGGTACACCAACAGCAACTGGCTTGGCAATATACAAATCAACAGCATCGATATATGAGCCCAACGAATTTGGTGGGTATGCATCGTTTGCAAATGAATGCATCCGCAATGTCAGATCAGCGAATGATACCACCGCCAACACACAATACACCATTACCAGAAACTTTGGTTCGATTGCTGCAGTTGCTGGTGTTATCACCATTTCTACGCTGGGTGCTGGAGAGACGTTTGCGTCCGTTGCCAACGTCACTAACTATGTAACTGTACTCAATTCAACCGGTGTACATCAGACCCCAACCTATTCGGTCAATGGCGCATCTACCGTCCTGACAATCAGTGGGCTGAGTGGTACCAGTGTATACACAGTCTTTGGTACCGTAGCAAAAATTGCTGCTCAGCGCACCAAAACATTGGTCATACCGGCACCTATTGATCTGACTACGGCCAGCGCAGCACAGGCGGCAGTTATTGGGTTAGGCAAAGCAGATTGCTACAAGTTGCTGAGCGTAAAAATGGCTCCAGCATTTGGTGCCATTACGGGCGGCAACCTAGCAACTATCGACATAACTGACAACTATATCTTTGATGATGGGCAACGCGAGACGTTTTACGATCGCGGTAAAATTACCCTGAAGTCCGGATATTTTCCACCAACCGGTTCAATCAGGATCGTATTTGAGTATTTCACACACGGTGCTGGTGATTATTTTAGTGTTGAGTCATATACCAACGTCATCCCATATGGCGACATTATGCCTGCACTCAGAGATTCTTTGGATTTCAGACCATCCATGAACGATGCCGGTACAGCATTCGATGGTAGCAATACTGGCGTACTGAAGCGTGGCTACAATATCGTAGCCGACTACTCATATTATATGGGTAGGATAGATACGCTGAACATTGATTCTATGGGTAACTTCTTTATCATTAAGGGCGTTGCATCATTGTCGCCAACCATACCGGCAACTAATACCCAGTCGATGCATATAGCAACACTCTATCTGCAGCCATATGGCATTGACCTCACGCCAAACAGTGTGGCGATGGATGTTATTGACAACAAACGCTATACCATGCGAGATATCGGGGCATTGGAAAAGCGTATCAACAACATCGAATATTACGCCGCATTATCTATGCTGGAGCAAGAGACTAAATCACTTTCTATCCCAGATGAGAATGGCTTGGAGCGCTACAAGAATGGGTTTTTAGTAGATGGCTTTGTCGACCACGGAATAGGTGCGCTGGACTCCCTAGATTACCGATGCTCGATCGATGGCGATGCGAAAGAATTGATTCCGCAGCACAATGTGCGTAGTATCGATTTGTATGAGAAGAACTCCAGCAATGCTCAAAGAGCATCCGATGGATATGCAATCACCGGCGATGCGATCACCCTGCCATACACAAATATGCCGTTTATCTCGCAGCCATATGCATCAATGGTAAAGAACATAAACCCATTTGCGGTATATGCATTTGTTGGGGTTACTAAGTTCACACCATCGAGTGACAATTGGTTCGATACCACCTATGCACCGGACATCATCATCGCTAAGGAAGGCAACTATGAGCTGACAGTAGCCGCATTGACTGCTGCTGGCACATTGGGGACTAAGTGGAATGCATGGCAGACTACATGGACTGGCGTAGAGCGCACGCGGGTATCTAAGACAGTTTTCATCAATCGTGATCGTGAGCATGATATAGGTCAGGTTAGGCGTACATTGGTAGATGAAGTGACGACAACACGCATACAGGCTAGAGACGGCATATCTACTTCGGTGGTGGAGAAAATAACCACAAAGGACGTCGCAGATAAACTGCTATCCAGTACAGTGATTCCGTATATGCGTCAGCGAAATATCTCATACTTGGTGCGTGGACTGCGGCCAAACACGGTATTCTATCCATTTTTTGATGGTGTCGATATCGGGGCGTATGTGACCCCAGCAACAAAAATTTCGATTGCTAGCGTACCAACATATTCGGTCACCTTCGACTACACGACCAATGTTGGCGCAGGCGTTGTTGATGCACCACGCACGACTAATGATGTAGCCGACACCGCATTTGGTACGGGCGATATTATTACAGGTACGACTTCTGGCGCAACTGGAATTGTTGTTCTACAGGAGTTCGCAAACAGTGGTGCCATTTTCTTGTACGTCGTTAATGTCAAAGGCGTATTTGTGCCCAGCGAAACTGTTATTGGGAATATATCCGGAGCACGCGCCACTGCATCATCTATAGTGGTTGGGTCAAGCGGCAACTCGGTCATGTCTAACTTAAATGGTGATGTTGCTGGGGTGTTTGCCGTACCAAATACTACTAAACTACGATTCAGGACTGGCGATCGAGTATTTACATTAACAACTCAGGCCGACAATGGTGCTGGCTATGGGTCTCTAGCTACCGCCATATTCACGTCTGCTGGTATATTGAATACCAGACAGAAGACCGTAGAGTCAATAAGAAATGCGACCGTGGTCACTCAGCAGCTTACCGACAACAGAACACTCGTCACCAAGAGCGAGGTGCGTACGCAAGCTTGGATCGACCCATTGGCACAAACGTTTTTGGTACAGCAGACCGGTGGTGCATTTCTGACGAAAGTTGACATCTATTTTGCATCAAAGGATGATAGTATCCCTGTGCGCCTTGAGATCAGAGAGGTTGTAAATGGGTATCCTGGTAAGCTGATTCTCCCGATGAGTACGGTTGTATTGAGACCGAATGAAGTTGCCCTATCAAACGCTAGCGTCGTAGCTCAGGATGGCCTGACCTATGCACTAGATGATACGCCAACATCCTTTGTGTTCGAATCTCCGGTATATGTTAAGGATAACACTGAGTACTGCATCGTCCTGCTGTCTGACTCAAACAATTATAATGTTTGGATTTCTCAGTTGGGCGACAAGCAAGTTGGCTCAGACAGATATATCAGTGAGCAACCCTATGCTGGTGTGATGTTTGAGTCCCAGAATGCCTCAACATGGACAGCTAACCAGTTACAGGATTTGAAATTTGTAATACACAGAGCAAAATTTGTGACCAACTCAGTCGGTGTTGTTAATCTACTTAACGTGCCACTGGGTTCCGATGTATTGTCACCAAACTCGCTCCAGACTGTTAGCGGTAGCAATGTTGTTCGGGTGTATCATTACAATCATGGCATGATACAAACTGATTCTGTTGTGCTTAGCGGCATTACCGCAGGGACGTACCACGGTATCCCATCGGCAGAGCTAACTGGCACAAAAACCGTGGCAAATGTAGATTTGGACTCATACACAATTACCACAACAACAAATGCCAACGCTACTGGATTTACTGGTGGTGCTGGGTTGGCCGTAAGTTTTAACGCAAAGTATGATTCGTGCGAGCCATCAATTCAGACGCAAGAATTTCCGGAAGCAAGAATTGCATATGGATTTAAGCCAACGACTACCGATAGCGTACAGACTACCAATTATGTGCCATTAACGGTTAATGATACCCAGAGCTTCTGGACATCAAAAATTATTGCATCTCAGATCAACGAGACTAACAAAATGGCTGGTGTAAAATCAATGCAGATTGCTGCCGAATTGTTCTCAACCAATGATTCGCTATCGCCAGTTATTGATATGCATAGAACATCGGTTCTTTGTATCACTAACCGAATTGGTGACACAACAAATGCGCTTAATGTTAGCCCAATCGATTTCAGGTCAATGACGCCAACTGCAACATCAACCTTAGTTGGCGTTGATGGTACCAATGAGTACTTTACCACAGCAGATGCTGCAACAAGACTCATATTCTTGACTGCAATTGTTGGTAAATATCTGACAGTAAGTGGCTTCGCCAACGGTGCCAACAATGCAACCCATCTGATCACTTCGGTTGCTCCTGACGGTTCATATATTGGCGTAGCATCAAACCTGACCGGAGAGGTAGCTGGTGCGACAGTAACCATAACGATCGGTGATTATTTTGTGCACGAGATTGCCGCTAGCAATGGTTCTGCCGCAGCTAAATATGTAACAAAGATAGTGACGCTGGCTAATTTATCATCATCAATCAAAGTGATGTATGCCTACAACAAACCGGTAGAAGCTAGTATTGATGTGTATTACAGAATAGGGAGTGCATCTGGGCTAGACGCCGTGGCTAGTGCTCCCTATATCTTATTAACCAACAACGGACTTGTCTCTACCGATAGCGACAGCTTTACGGATACCTCATATCTCGCCACCAATTTGCCAGCATTTACGGCAATTCAAGTGAAGGTGGTGATGCGGAGTACAAGTACAGCTAGAACACCAGCAATAAAAGACTTGCGCATATTGGCACTGGCATAAATGAGAGAGCTCGTAAAGATAACACACCATCCCGATCTATTGAAGGATACCGAAAGCGGTGCCGTCGTATCGTGCGACGAAGCCGCCTATGCGGAGTATATAAATAGAAGAGACAGAGCACGTCAGCACACCGAGCGAGTTACTAAGCTTGAAGGTGAGCTAGCTGATGTGAAGACGCTATTGCAAGAAATATTACAGAGGCTGAACTAAGATGGCTAGCATTACCACACGGGAAGTTGCGGGAACTGGAGCTACCGTAAAGGGAACTCCACTCACTAACGCAGAGATAGACAACAACTTTATAAATATCAACACAGAACTAGAGACCCTTGCCAATACACCGGCAGATGCCGCGGCTCTCGCGTTTGCAATCGCATTGGGCTAAGACATGGCGAATACGTTCAAGAATGTAAAATCAAGAGCAATAGGTGTGACGGCAACGGTCATTGGTGGCTACACAGTACCGGCACTCACATCGGCGACAGTCATTGGCCTGTCGTTAGCTAATATCCTAACGACAGCGATAACCGTAACGGTTGTCGTTAATGATGGCACCAACGATACCACTGTCGTAAAAGGTGCTACCATACCAGTAGGAAGTGCGCTAGTGCCGTTTGGTGGTGATCAGAAGCTAGTGCTAATTGCTGGCGACAAAATCAAAATAACAGCAAGTGCCGCATCCGCTATTGATGCCATAATGTCTGTGCTGGAAATATCATAGCATGAGCTACCTTGGGCACACCCAACCATCCGAGAAAATAGATTCTGCTGATATTCTAGATGGCAGTATTCTCCCTGTGGCAATAAACCCAGCACCAACGTTCCCGAATGCTGTAGTTGCCCATAACATGGCATCCCAATTTGCCTTTAAGAATAGAGTGCTCAATGGGAATTTTGATTTTTGGGAGAGAGGAACATCCCAAACTGCTACTGGGTATGGGTCTGCAGACAGATGGCGATTAGTGCGTAATGTAACGACGTCGACAATGAGCAGAGTAGCGTTCACCGCGGGACAGACTGATGTGCCACATGAGCCAGCATACCATATGCGAAATGTGGTAGTCTCAAGTGCCGGTGCGGCTAGCTATGCATTTAATCGCCATGTGCTAGGGAGCATCCGTACGCTGGCAGGTAAACCAGTAACCCTAACATTTTGGGCTAAGGCAAATGCCGTAAAGAATATCTCTGTGGAGTGGAGTTCATATACCGGCAATACTGCTGGGGTTGGTGCCGCTACCACTACGGGCATGTATGCTACCAAATATGCACTATCAACAGCATGGCAGCTCATCACCATGACAGTAACGCTGCCAATACCAGCATCAGTTGGTTCAGATGGCGACGACTCTATTTCATTTAATATTTGGTACGATGCTGGCTCGAACTATTCCAACAGAACAAACGCGCTTGGGCAGCAGAGCGGCACATTTGATATTGCTCAAGTACAGCTGGAAGAGGGTACGGTAGCAACTCCATTTGAGATGAAGCCATTTGCCATTGAATATATGCTCCTGCAGCAGTATTACCAAAAAATAGCATTTACCCGTAGTCCTGTGTTTATGACCTCTGGGGGGACTGCGGTTGGCGGTAGATTGTATTATCCGGTGGCTATGATTGGCACCCCTACGGTAACGATCAGTACAGCCACATGGACATCATCGCTAACCCTAAGCGGCTCAACCACCGGTGATCTAGCATCTCTGGCCGCGACTACAGCAACCATGACTGTATCTGCGGCTGATATTATGGCTACTAGCCTAGGCATCTCTGGCATCAATGGGCAATATGCAGCAACCACTATCTGGGGTGGGACTGCAACGGTATCTATAGCACTTGAATACGAGTTATCTGGGGTATAGGAATGAGCTACATAGGAACGCAACTAATACCCACCCCAATCGATCCAGTCGACATTGCCGATGGCACCATCGATGGTGCATCATTTTCTAGCGCCATTACCCTACCAGCAAATACATTCGAGAATGCCATTGGTACCCCGTTGTTATTTAGAAATAAGATCATAAACGGGAACTTTGATATATGGCAGCGCGGCACCTCATTTTCTGGAAGCGGATATACTGCGGATAGGTGGCGAATAGATGTACTTGGCTCATCTTTGGCGACAACGAGAGAATTATTTGGTGTTGGGCAGATAGATGTACCAAACAACCCAGCATATTACTTGAGGGCTGTGGTTACCTCGGTGGGGGGTGCTGACAACTATGCTCTTGTGCGACAACCCATAGAAAGCGTCAGAACACTCTCCGGCAAAACAGCGACACTGACGTTTTGGGGGAAGGCTGATGCGCCAAAAAATATCGCCATTAGTTTTCTGCAATATTATGATGTCGGTGCCGTAATAGAGAGCAATATCAATACGCTCGCACTTACCGCTGGTTGGGCTAAATATACGGTGCCACTAAGTATCCCAACAGCTACTGCTACCGGTAGTGTCGATAGTAGTCTCGCACTCATGTTTTGGTTTGATAGTGGCACCGCTACGGCAGGAAGTACCAATAGCCTTGGGCAGCAGAGCGGCACATTTGACATTGCTCAGGTGCAACTAGAGGAGGGCACCGTAGCTACACCATTCGAAGACTTGCCATTAGCATATAGCACACTATTGTGCGCACGATATTATCAGCAGCATGCCCTGGGTGTTGGTGTTGGGTCGTTCATAACCAGCCAAGCAACCGGCGACACTGCTGGTCGCATAATGTTCAGCGGCAGCATGCGCAAGATACCAACGGTGACTTTTAATACCACTACGTGGGCAATATATGGGATGGTGTCATATAGAAGTGTCCCAGCGCAGGTCGATCGCACAGTGACCGTTGCTGTTGCTGACGTTCAATCACATAGTACCGGCATAACGCTAGCCGCATCTGCGCCATTTGCAACTAACTATGGCGTCACTTTTGCTTGGTCATCACTGACCGACTTAACATTGCACGTTGATGCGGAATTATAGGGAGACGATGGCATGTCGTATATAGGCGTAGATTCACCGATAGCACTAACTAAGAATTCCGAGATTGAGGTTGGTGCTATCACTACATCAATGCTAAATGCTTCAGTCAGCTCAGTGCCATCTGGCACCATTGAGCGAAGCAGCATGGTGATGTATGGGTTCAAAAACAAGATAATAAATGGTAATTTCTCTGTGTGGCAGCGCGGCACCACATTTTCCAGCACAGGATATTCCGCCGATAGATGGTGGCTTGGCATTGCCGGTACCGGCACAACAGCCATCCTAACAGACCACCCATTAGACACAGAGGCAAGCGAGTCTGCTACCGGCATCAATATCATATATACTGGCGGCGCGAGTGCCGATGCCCAAGTTCGCATTTCCCAAAAGATCGAGGGTGTGCGAACATGTGCCGGTAAGCGCATTGCGCTATCATTTTTAGCGGATAGTTTGGTAGGCAATGCGCCCATTGGAATTGAATTTACTCAGGAGTTTGGTGGTGGTGGAAGTGCTACCATTACCGGAATAGGCGCACGAAAGCTCATAGTATCCCAATCGGCTACCCATACCCTCAGAAAATACACAGTGATTGTCGACATACCATCCATAGCCGGTAAGTCTATAGGTACCGATGGGGAGGATGGGCTATCCCTGAACCTATGGGTGAGTGCTGGTTCGGCATACGCTGCCAGAGCTAGCAATATAGGTCAGCAAGCATCTAGCATAGTAATTGCCGATCTGCAGGTGGAAGAGGGCGACGCGCCAACAATGTTCGAGTATAGGCCGAATGGAACGGAGGCATACTTATGCTACAGATACTATCAGAAAATCGCAGCAACAAACAACCAAGCTGCCGTAATAATTTATGCTAGCAAGGTGTTGCATGGGCGCTGGCAATTCATAACCAAAATGCGCAAGATACCTACCATAACGCTGGAATCAACGTCATGGGCGACGCGGGGAGTCACGGAGCCTAGGTTCTTTGAGCCAAGCTATAGCAACTATAGTATTTCGCCAACATTAACCGGCGTTGCGGCTGCTAACATCACCACGAGTAGCACAGCATTCACATATACTGGCAGCGGTACCACATACGGTGTCGTTGGCGTAATATGTCCATATCAGAGTATAGCGATGTACGTAAATGCGGAAATGTAATGAATCAAACTAACCTGTTTATTCACCAAGGAACCGATTATTATACTGCGCTGACGCTGCGTAATGCTGCTGGTGCTGTTTTTAACACAACTGGCTACGCTATTGTTGCTAAGTTGAAAAACAGCATCATATCGGCCTCTACTGTCCCATTTACGGTTACCGTGGTTTCCGCTTCCCTTGGGCAGATAACCCTATCTATGGACAATGCAACAACAGCTGCGCTATCCGTGCACAGATATATATTTGAGCTAGACGCGGTAGCTACTTCAGGCGGTGCCGTTACCAGATTAGTATCCGGTCTCGGTACCGTGCACCATACCGTCCTTTAATATTACGGAGCCTATATGCCAGCAGATTTACTAGAAGCACTGAAACCAAGATCAGTCAATTTTGAGTTCTACAGAGGCGAGACATTTAGCCAGAATTTAGTCGTGCGGGGAGATGATGATATTGCCATTGACCTAACCGGTGCTACGATTTCTGGCAAGATGGCGCGAAGCCATGTCGCAACAGCAAGAACGATTATAACCGCATCGGTGGTTAATCCGGTGACCGGTGTGGTGAACCTGACGCTAGCAAACACTTCGACACTAGCGGCAGGGCGATACATTTATTCAGTGCTGCTGACTACGCAATCCTTGAAGAAAGTTAAGTTCCTCGATGGCATCATCAGCATCAATTTGCTGTGATTATCTGCGCCATTTTCCGTTCTTATTTATAAATAAGAGCTGGCGTTTGCCGTTTGGCTGAATAATGCAGTTGGCCTGAGCCCAGCTGCTTGGCCCAGAATTGTATTCCAGTTTTGAATAACAGGTGTGTCCGACAACATAGCATCCACCAAAAATTGATGGGGTATGGCTATGGCCGACAACTGTCTTCATGCCTAGCTTAGAAAACTGCTCTGCGCTGCCTCTGCTACCATTGGTACCTTGGTGCCCATGAAATGCCAACTCGATATCATGCACCTTGAACGTCTCGTGCCCACCAACGAAAGTTACATTATCCGTAGCATAATTATTCTCAGCCCATAGCTTGAATGGGTTTGGATATTCTGCGCCAGCCTTGCCCATTGTGGTATTCTTCAGCATTAAATACATCAGCTCATGATACAATAAGGCATTCCACGGCTCATGCTTCGGATTGCATTCTTGCAGCCACCGGCACAGATGGTCATTGTGATTTGAGCTCACAATAATGCTCCGCGATCCTTCCGGAGTGGTGTTCAGGATATACTCTACGGTAGCTTCTAATTCATCGACCGACTTGTTCTTGCCGCTCAGATATTTTGCATACTGGGTAAAAACCTGTTTTTGGTGATGATGATTCGCAGAATAGAAATCCAGCGAATCGTGCCGCACAATCAATTTTGGCTTCAGGACATTAACCATGCTGTTCGGCTCAGTGAATGTTGCTCCGGTAGCCAATGGGTCCGCGTGAATCACATGTTCATCCCCAACTATGATTGCCGGTATGTTTGTATTGGGTATTGCCATACCGCCAGTGTAGTAGGTATCTACGTCATAAAATGAGCCACTCTCATCGGAGTTCAGGACACGAATGTGGAATGAATCAATTTCAGCATCTTCTTCGACAACCAGTGCAGAAAAACTATGGTTAAAGTTTGCCTTTTCACCCTGCTTAGTCTTGGTGTAGGTGCTGTTGGTCACGGAACCTGTAGTTGTGATCATGCAAGCCCAATCCACATGACTCATCGCGATCATTTTCATCATCAACTGGGGATGCGCCAAAATAAGTGAGCTACCTTTGGAGAAAGATTCGAAGCCAGATAGAGGGTTACCAATTGCTGGTGAAATATGCAATCCAGCAAGCAAGCGCAAGCCAGTGGTAAGTTCGGTATTTTCTTGTATGAAATATTTATGTAGGCTCTTGTCCCACTCATCATCAAGACCTTGGGAATATTTTACCGGAACGATCAGTAGCTGGGCATTATTAAAGCCGCAGTATGTCTTCAGGGTATTCAGGAATTTTGTATTGACTTCTACACCATTTACCGCAGAGGTTATTACCCAAGTGCGATTGCTGTTTGTTTGGTGAGTCTGTTGCTTGATTGATTGGGCAGCATCTTCTGAATAGAAATTGTTACCGCATGCTGTGCACCGGTAACGCTGTTCTAGGCGACCACCACGAAAGTCTTTGCCTTTTTTTATGCTGGAGGTACTGCTGCATTTCGGACACTGTTCGCTCATAGTAAAATAATATAGTAGTTTCGGATGCTACTATTTAGTTACCATGAGCGAGGGTGGTTATTTGTTCTGTTCCCGCATAAGCTCTGTGAGATACAGAATGTTGACGTTCATGTTGTCCTGTCTCTGGGTAATGTGATGAATACCGGCGACCAACACAACCAGAATTACTACCAACAAAAATACAATCACTTGATATCCCGCTTGAGCCACTTGGCTACCCGAATTATGTTTGTATTGACTGTGCTCTGGCGATACATGATGACAAACTGCAGCACTATGATTACACCTAATAAAAATTCTACCATTGTTTTGTCTCCTTGAGATGTTTCTCTAATTTCGCGATTTGACGATTGACTTGTATCAGCTTAACGGTAGCAATAACAAATGATCCAATCGCAAAGCCAAATAATAGTGCTAACACACTCTCCATACCGACATCCTCCTAAAAAATTAATAAGGCTTAATTATACCACATCTGGCTACATTGTCCAGCATTTATATAAATAGTAGAACAAACCCAAAAGGATAGGCAGATGGCAGCGATCGCTAGCAGACAGGATTTAAAAGATTATGCGTTACGCAGACTGGGCTACCCAGTTATTGAGATCAACATCGAAGACACGCAAATGGACGATGCCATCGACGATGCATTTCAATTTTATAGACTCTATGATTCTGATTCCTATCAGCGTACCTATGTGAAGCGCCAAGTAACCGCCAACGAAATTACTGTCAGTGGTGTTACTGGTATATTTCAGAAAGATGAATGGGTATCCAGTAGCGTTACCGGTTCAACATTTCAGGTCTATGATGTTGCGCTGCCGCTTATACGAACCGTTGACATAACCAATGGCAATCTTCAGGCTGGGGAAGTCCTAACAGGACAAATTAGCGGGGCAGTTGCCACAGTGGTTAGTGTTGCGCTGTCTGATGTGCAAAATGGCTACATCACATTGCCGGACAATATTGTGTCTGTTACGAAACTGCTTCCGTGGTCGCAAGTTAATAGCAGCATGAATAGCCTCTGGAATATTCAGTACCAGATCAGGCTCAACGATTTGTATGCCTTAACAAATTCAGATATGGTGTATTACACCCAGACTATGCAGCACTTGTCGCTGATGGAGCAGACACTAGTTGCCGAGCCACAAATCAGGTTTAATCAACATTCAGGGCGCGTATATATCGATAGTAATATAGCACAGAAAGTTTCGCCGGATGGGTGGATCATTCTCGAATGCTATGGACTCCTCGATCCAGATACGTTTACTAGGATGTACAACTCCTATTCACTTAAACGATTGACGGTAGCATATTTTAAGCGCATCTGGGGGAGCAACCTCAGCAAATTTTCCGATATTGTTTTGGTCGGCGGCGTAAAACTCCGTGGTGGTGCCATTTATGCCGAGGCGGTAGAAGAGGCTGCGATGGTAGAAGAAGAAATACGCTCAACTTTCGAGATCGGGCCTAATTTTTTAGTTGGCTAGAGAATCTAATCCAAGAACATCAATAACAAATAGTTCCCTATTGCCATTGTGCATTATCGGCTCACCTTGGTACTGATGTTCTTTGAATTGTGTGTGGTATGCCTTTTCTAGTGCTCTAGCCTCTCTACCATCACTAAAATAAAATTCCTTTACGATAGTAGCGGTGACGGCCTCCGACACCCGCATGCCAGTTATCCTAGCTGCGGTTGTTCTATTTGTTATGCCAATCTTATAAAGTGGTAAACCATGAGGACATTCAAACTTTACGTAATATAGTGTAGCCGCTTTTTTCTTATCAAATCCACCTAATGCAGTACCCATGTGGGCGCACACCACATCGAGAATATTTTTCTTTGCCGCGGCTTTATAGGCGGGACCATTTCCATAGAAGAACGCGCTGCGCGTTGGGTACTCCATTGCCGCTGTGGATATAGCCACCGCATCCCATTTAGTAACTATACCGGTAACCATGTGTGTGCACACGGAATTCAACAGACCTTTATCGAGAGCTGCTGTATATGCATTTCTGTTGCCATATTGAAATTCCGCACGGGTATTATATTGCAGAGCAATTTCATATAAATTATCAAAATTCCAACTCATGTGCTGCGGTTTCATATGGGAACAGAATATATCCAACCCTCTTGCTAGTGCCGCCTGATATGCCGCATAATTGCCAATCCTGAATTCCTGTTTGGAAGCATATTTCGCAGATTCTGTATGTAGCATTTCCATACTCCAGCTAGTGCGTCTGGATATCATGTGGGCGCAGATTTCATTCAAGCAGCCCATTTTTGTTGCCGCCTGATATGCAGCACCATTTCCTTTTTGGAATTTTCTTCTACCCGTATACAGTAAAGCCTGCTCCTGTAGCATTTCCAAAGTCCACTGAGTTCTAGTTCTTTTCTTCTGCATTTTGACAACCGTATAAATAGTATTAATGTGGGACAGCTAGGTTTAACCGTAGCCGAGTTGGGAAATACTCGATATATTTCCCTAACCACTTCTATTTATATTTTTTGAGGATACCGCCATCGCAACGAACCCTTACGTTAACAACGCCGGTCGCGGCATAGGTGCTCGGAGCGAGCAAAATCTTATTCGCAACCTTCTGGAAGAGGCCATCCAATTCACCGGTATGGATGTGAAATATATTCCCCGTCGAGCTACCATCGACCCACTGTTCGGTGAAGACAACACCAGCTATTTCGATCAGTTTGTCACCATCGAAATGTACTTCGAAAGTAAGGAATCGTTTGGTGGTGCGGATGACTTTATGTCCAAGTTGGGTTTGCGAACTACCGAAGAAGCAGTTTTTCGGGTTGCGAAACGTCGCTGGGAAGAGCTGATCGGCAGCACAGGTATTACCCAAAACAGCATTCGCCCGAACGAAGGCGATCTCTTATGGGTACCGTTCGACCAGAATTTATTTGAAATTAGGAAAGTATCACTCAAGGACCCTTTCTATCAGTTGAATGATTTCTACTCATATACCCTAACATGCTCACTCTTCCAATATGGTTCGGAATCAATTACTGCAGACATACCAGAAATGCAAGACCAGCTCCCAACATCACTGGATAATTTGCTCTATCCTTCTATTGTTGGCGTTGGCGAAAATCTTACAATTGATCCGACTACGCAGGAACTCGCAACTGCTGGTATCACTACAGTGGATTACAATACGGCCAATAAAGATATCCATACTGATGCCGCGGCAATACAGAGCTTCTCTGAAAGTAACCCGTTTGGGCTTAGTGGTCAGTAACATAAATAGTTAACATATTACGAGGAAATTTAATGAAATCATTTAAAGAACTACAAGAAGGATTTGGCAAAGCCGCCCTAGCAGCACGCCTAAAGACCAAAGGATTTGGTACCGACGAGCGCGAATCTGATTTGGTGAAGCAGAAAGAAGAAATGGATGCTCGACACGGTAAGGCCGATGCCGAAATGGCAGAGCGCGATAAAGCATGGAAAGCAAAGTACGGCACTAAGAAAACAAAAGAGGTTGCTGAAGCTGCCGTGGAAGATACGGTACCTGAAGATACTAAAGAGGATTAATTGTGTTCAACACAACATTCAGTCATGGCACCATACGAAATACGGTTGTTGCATTTGGTAATTTATTCAATGGGCTAAAAATCCGGAGATATAATCCAAATGGCAGCACTCTGGCTGAAATTGATGTGCCGCTGGCCTACTCGGCGAGAGAAAAGTGGGTGACCGCACTGACTGGCAACCCAGACTTGATGAAATCAACCTCAATCACATTGCCAAGGATGGCATTTGAGATTTTGGGATATACCTACGATACGACTCGCAAGCTGAACAGCATGAACAAAATATCGACTCCAATAACGGCTACCAGCACTAAAGCAATGGCTTATGCACCGGTGCCCTATAATGTTGATTTTGGGCTGTATGTTGCATCTAAAACCATAGAAGATGGTCTGCAAATGTTGGAGCAAATTCTCCCACATTTTGCTCCCCACTATAATATGACGGTCAACACTATGCCGCTGCTCGGTTTGGTTGAGGATATTCCTGTGGTACTAAACACTACAGATAATCAAGACAACTATATGTCCGAGTGGGTGGATGAAAGGTTGATCGTCTATACCTTGCGTTTTACCGCAAAGATTAATCTCTATGGGTCAGTAACTAATACCGGTGTTATCAAGAAACTGGATGTGAACGTGCATACCAACATTCAAGGTGCTGCGGTATCTACTGGCGAGAAATATCACGCTCAGGTTAACCCACTCACTGCCAATAAGACTGATGTACATACCATCGATGAGTTGTGGAGTAATATATAGTGCGGAAGGTTGGGATCGATTATAGCTTAAGCTGTCCCGCAATCTGCATCCGAGATGATGGCAAATTTGCTCTCCACTACCTTATTGATAAGAAGAAGTGGCTGGGCAAATTCCCAACCGGTGACGAGCGGTTTACCATCGAAGGCCATGCGCAGAAATACTACGTAAACAGCGAAGACAGATTCGATAATATTTCAAATTGGGTAATGAGCCTGCTCAAACCAACCGACGAAATTAACATCGAAGGGTATGCCTTTGCCGCAGCCGGTTTGGTGTTCCAGATTGCCGAGAACTGTGGGATGTTGAAACATAAGCTGTTCAAGAATGGGAACACCTACCACATCACCCCGCCAAGTGCTGCCAAAAAAGCAGCAACCGGCAAGGGGAATGCGAATAAGGATTTGATGTGTGCTGCATTTGTGGAACAGACTGGGTTCGACATATTTGCTGCTATGAATACAGTGCGAAATAACAGCCCAATCAATGATATGGTTGATGCTTATTTCTTAGCCAATCTGATTTAGTTCTCGGTACCAGATGTTGAAGTTTGGTGCTGGGGTGACCATCCCATTTGATGAATCGAAATCGCCAGCACTTTTCTGGACGCATCGATCGAGGAATCTGTCCTTGGTCATGCCGCCCATAATATAGGCGCATTCATATTCTCCGGATTCTTTGTCGTAGGCAAGATTAACGAACACATAGGTATCCACAGCTTTATTGGCTATCTCTTCTCTGGAACTGGCCTGTACCGATCCCTCGAATGAGGTGACCATCTGATTAACATTCCATGTATCGCGTCGCTTTGTTTTGACATCGATTCTGACAATGCTACCTAAGCCAATGACTAGCAGATCATTGTCATAGTCTTCTTTGGGTGAGAACTCGACTGTCCTCCCGCACTCTTCCAGATACTGCTTCACAACAACTTCACCAAGAGCCCCATCAAGCTGCCACTCACCGTCCATGTAGGATTTCGAGTTTGGCGCAAAGGTACCCAGTGCTTTGGCGGCCCTCAGCGTTGATGGTAAAATTGGCATAGCAATTACGTCTTCTGGTCGTATCATAGTTTTTTCCATATCCAAATTGGTTCGCAAAAAATACCTTTACCTTCGGCATTGCTGTTTGGTCGTTTAGGGAATCGTAATCCCATTCCGCCAACATATTCATAGCCTAGTGTCGATATCTTCCCGTTCATGTTGTCGCATATCTTATTGATCGTATGGTTACAGTACACATCAGATATGTTCAGAATTAAATGCCCACCGGACTTGAGTGTTGGTGTCGCATTTTCGATTGTCTTATATAAGAAATGCTCTAACCAGTTCTCCAGCTTCTTATATCGCTGCCATGACTGATCTGCCTCTGCCGTATATCGCTCAACAATGAAATACGGTGGTGAGGTGAAAATAGTATCGAACCGGTTCTCCATTCCACCAAAATCAAACTCTTCTGCTGGACACTGGATCACTTCAGATGACTTGCCAGTGTTGTACAGTTTGCGCTGTTCATCGTAGCCTTTCTGTAGTCGGGCATTCGGATCAATGCCCAAATAGGATTCTGTGCCTCTGGCTGCGTGGAAGCCTGCCAGCCTATCTCCCCAACCAGCAGAGAAATCCAGCACATGCTTTGCGCCAAAGTATTCGTAGATGGCCTTGGCGGCAGATGGGCGAAACTGCGAGGCAATATATTTTCTGAGACCGATACAACTCCTCAATGTATTTGAGTTAACTTCTTTATGCTTCAGGCTCCAGAGTGCACCGAGCAAACTTGTCCGGAACTTCTTGATATGCCAGCATCGATATGGGCTCGGTGAGTTGATAGAATCGCACAGCCACCGGCTATATTGATGAAAGTAATCAGATGCTTTTCCGCCAACAGCAGAGATATCGATATACTTATCAATATAGCCAAATTCATAGGGATAGCGGCTATAAAACTCGCCAGCCCTGACCAATGTACTACTATTTTGATTACGCAGCGCAAAGAAGTCATCTAGAGCCTCCCGCTCGGTAATCTCGCGCATTGGCATTGGTAGATTATGCTCATCGATCAGGTCGGACAATAGTTCAATAATGTCTTCCTTAGTCCTTGTTATTTTTAAATAAGACCAATCTTGCTCCGAAATCTTTAGTTCGCCATCTCTGACATACTTATGCATTCGATTCAGCTTTTTTAGCTGCTGTCGCACATTTGCAATGACGGGCACCGAATGTTGTGCACTTATTTTTGGTAGCGCACATTCCCATCAGTCTATTGAAATGCTCTTCTGGTACTGAGTACATGGCTCCACTCTTGTTTGCCGATTTTGTGCCGCCAACTTGCAATAATCGCAGTAGCTGCGCTTCTGGCACTGAGTATATTCGCTCTTCTGTATACGGTGTATCTTCCGCCATTATAATTTCTGGTGTGCTCATATCATTTTCTCGCTCAATCGTTTAATGGCTTTACGCTCAATTTGTTGCACTCGCTGAAACGAAATGCCATATTTCTCGCCTAAGTCGGCAAGCGATACGGGCTCTTCGCAATACCGTGCTGCTAGTATGTCTTGCCATCTTTGATCTAGCTTGGCTATTTCTGTGCGTAGTTTGATCGCTAGCTTCTCCTGTGCTTCTAGCTCAATCCATGCTTCAGTTAGATCAGAGTTAGCGGGAATTGTGGCTATGTAGGATTCGTCAAATCCATCGCCAGCATTACTATCTGGTTGATCGGTGACCATCTGGATAGTTTTCATTGCGGCAAGATCAGCCCTGACGACAGATGGGTCGACATTATATTGCTCCGCTATCTGCGATATCTTTGCCTCCGGATTGCTGTCGTGCATCAGGTAAAAGAGTTTTCTCTTCATTTTGCTAGTGCCTAGCTTAAATAAGTACTTGTTTTTCATCACATAATCCATGATGTAGTGCCTAACCTGATAGACAGCAAACGACACCAGCGATACGCCAGCGTATGGGTTATAATTTTTTACCGCATACATGACCCCAATGTTGCCTTCCTGAATCAGATCATTCAGGGAAACCCCATAATATGTGTATTTTTTCGCTGTCCATACTACAAATCGCAGACAGGACTCAACCAATTTCTTCGCTGAGTTAATGTTACCGGTGGTGTAGTAGTCGACTGCCAGCTCCTGAAGCTGCGGCTGCGTTAGCTTCGGTAGTTTCTTTATACTGCTCATGTACCATTCGATATCACCATCTACAGTCTGTGCTCTTAAACTCATATTGTCTCAACTTCTCCCATAGAACCCGCCATAATTATTGTCCTAGTATTTGTTGGTTGGTCATACAATATAGCACGACCAACCAAATTAGTAAAATGTTATTTGCTAGCTGCCTTCGCCGGTCTGCCACGCTTCTTTGTGCCATCTTGGTTTGGTGCCAGCTTTGCCAGCCTAGCAGCTTCTTTTGCGGCGATTATGCTGCGCACATCCAGATGGTCGACACCAAACTGCTTTGCCTGTTCGAGGTCATCGAATGTTATGTGGGAAGCTGTTTTCAGCTTCTTGATAGCCTCGACATCAACAGCCACTAATGGCATATGGTATTTGGTTTCATTGGTATTACCAAACACTGTTTTAGCAACAGTGAACGACAAGTAGAACTCAGGATCATAGACTGGCTCCGGTTCCTCAAAATCGTCCGCGAGATGTAGGATACCGAGCTTCTCTGCATGCTCCGGAAATTTGAATCGAATGCGTTTGTTAACCGACAGCTTGATCAGCTCATCTTTAGTATATTGCTTCCAGTCAATCATGCCCTGATCCAAATGTGATTGAATCACGATTGCAGCATCGATCAGATCATCTTCGGCTAACGGCGGCAGCATATCGGGGAATGCTTCGCGTACACTTGCTGCCGTGATAGCTGGGAACAAGGATGTCAAATTTCTGTCCTTAACGGCAATCAGCAATTCAGCTTCGCGAAAGTGTAGTGATTCCAAAACACTCTGGAACATCATTTCTTTGCGTTTCCGATCAATCTTCTCGAACGAATTCATGTAGATATAGAGCTTGCGAATGTTTGCAGAGATGTTGGTCTCGGCGTATCCATATGGCTGCTTGGTATCTGTTTTGTATGGCGGTGCACCTTCCGGTAAATCAAAGCCACCAAATGCTGGATCAAAGTTCAATCGCAATATTTCTTTCAGGGCATAGTTCCCAGATTCTTTCTGCAGACACTCTACTACGGTAGGCGTCAGTGGGGTCTTGTTGCCACAAATAGTTTCGAGGATTTCGTATAAATTTTTGCTCATTTCTTGCCTTTACTGAGAGTGAAGAGTGGAGCCTTGGCTCCACTCTTTGAATGATTAGCGAGCCAGTGGCTTACAAACCTTGTTTTTGAAATTGTTGTACATCAATTTTACTGACTGATCAGCAAGCGGTATAGCGCTGACATCTGCAGTAACGCCATGTGGGTTATTATTGCATGTCAGATATCGCTCTGATCTTGCCAGCGCCAGCTTGCGTTTCCGGACTTCATGTTGCTCCAGCAGCTGTACGGTACCGTAATAGCATTTCTCGATAAAGATAAACGGTGCCGCAATTACTTTCACGATACCAGCAACCAGTTTTACATGACCAACCAGTTTGTGTAGAGCAATAACACCCAATGTAATGGCGAGCGCCAGTCCCGCACATAGTGATGCTGCCAAGTATGTGAGCGTTGGTGCCAGAACCACCATAAAGACGAATTGAGTTTGTGTCAGTACTATGGCCGGTAATGCGGCGAATGCACCGTAGACCCACACACCAATAACGGAAACCAACAGCACCGGAATTCTGTGGATTAACCACAGCCCGTTTACCCAGAGCTTACCGAAGCCCATACTGCTGTATTCGGCATTGGTTGTATAGTACGTCATCTCTCGCCTACCAAAATCGCCAGCCCAGTAGGTTAGTGGGTGCACCATCATGCTCGCCGGAATATCCTTGAACCCAGCAAATGCCAACATCAAGTACCAGATCACCATACTAGTGAATCGCAAGACCGCTTCCACGAGAATGAATGGTGCCTTTAATGGGAATAGCATCATCTGGCGACGTAGCGCACACTGATCGACTAACTTACCATTACCATACCGGTTGATCAGATTCATGATCCATGCTGGCGGCTTCTTACCAAACACTTCCGCGGGAATTTGCAGTTTGTAGTCGAGTGCCTTTGCAATAAAGTCGATTTGCACATCTCTGTCTAGCGAGCGCGACCAGCCACTAACATAAAGTCGAGTGTCCAAATTATCCAGTCTGTAGTCGTAGCTATCGCGGCGATCCAGTAATGCGCGAGCATAACATTTTGTTTCGCCTTCGGTTATGCCAACCAAAAATGCACTTACGTTAACGGCACCGGCACGAGACAATGGAATGTAGGCAATAAACTGATCCAGCGAAAACAGATGTCGGTCTGTATGTGCCACATATGGCTCAGCTCCTTTTACGTAATTCGAGAGATACTCGACCTGAATCAGTACTTGTGGGTTGATGTAGTCACTTTCGTTAATTGCATCCAGCAATGGTTTGGTCAGACACCATCTTACCGGAATAGATGCATTATCAATGCTGCCATCTTTTTTGCCGATGACCAAATCCATCGCCATGTTTGCCGCAGCAGGTTTTTCTTTTTTAGCTCGTGCCATAATATATGTCTCTAGTGGTTAAAGTTGTTATTTCTTAAAAGTACGAGGCGAATTATAATATGCAAATCGCCTCATGTCAAGTTTTATGTGAGCATTTCGTATAATTCTACCAGTATCGATTTGTCTTCTGCTCGCATGTTACGATATGCAATTGCATCGGCCATTCCAGTTTTTGCGAATATTGCGTTGCACTCAAGTTCTGTATCGGCATCCCACTCGGCAAGCGCCATTGCCAACTTATTCAGTGACTCGTTGTCGGTTTCTTTTATTTTTGCCATATCAGAACTCATCAATTACGCTAATCAGCATCTTAAATTTATGCTGAATGAAATATTCCAGCATCAGTCTCCGGTTCCCTCGAATCTCGTACTCGGTATACTGCTTCAATATAGCTTCCTTAATATTTCTGGGGATAGCATTCAGATCAATCAACTTTCTGTTTCTATCCCAGTGCTTCTTCTCCAGATCAGTTAGCTCACCTTCAGCGAGTCGTTTTGGGAACTCGGCAAGATACGGCTTGAATATACTCTTCTGCTTGCGCTTATCGCGAAACACATCATCGTCAGACAATATATTGGGAATCGAATCGTCGGAGTCACCCTTCACCACATGCTCAATCAGCACTTCACGAGCTGATCTGCCATTCACCACCAGTGCTTCTTTTAGTGGAGAATACATGGAGACGTTTGGATAATCGAGCAGCTGATGAAAATCCTTGTCGTTTGAGACAATCAGAGTTTTCTCGTTGATGTATTTTGCCAGCACCCCAATAATATCATCAGCCTCGCAGCACGATAACTCAATGACCTTATATGGGAATAGTGTCCGGAGGTCTTCTTTTATCACATCACTGATGGCATAAAGCTTTTCCCAGTCTATCTTTGAGTCTTCTCTGGTTTTCTTTCTCTTGATCTTGTAGTTAGGGAATTCTTTTGCTCGCCAGTTGGCATCACCATCCAGCGCAATAACAACTTCACCGTACTCGCCACCGTAGGTTTTGTTGTAGTATCGTAGCCGATTGAAGAGGATGTGCTTCAATAAGTCGCAGTCATCTTCGTAAAAATTGGACATATCCGATTGGGTTGTGCCTAGTATGGCAGCAATAACGATTGCGCTATAATCAATTATAATCATTCACTATCCTAAAATTGAACAAATTTCTGTGTCGGTACATCGCCAGCATGCCAAATCCTGAGTATTACTATATTCTCATTCATTGCGCCTGTTGGTGTGCCCGATTTTGTCTTGAGGTTTCTGAAACTGCCGAGAATGTAGGCAATATCATCACCCATAAATTCAGCAGGAATTATTTTCGGTTGCCGTACAGTCTTTGACTGCGATGCTTCTGCATTAATGCCGTATATTGTGCTACCCCGAATGGTGAGTTCATCTACCGCAGTAATGAGCTGAACCTTTTTGTACTTGGTGTTATATAGCAGTACATACTTCGCCCCAATGATATCTACCGGTAGTTTCGAAACCAAGCCTAGCTCCGGAAACTCTGGTAGATATTTCATCTTCGATGCCACCTTAGCCTTGTCTATTGGCCTCGGTGTTCGTTTTCTTTCAGCTCGGTGGCTAGGAATATTACCAAAGACATCAACGATGCTTTGCACAATCCCCACATATTTGTCAAAGTCTTTCTTGGCCAGATCATAGCCTTCATTACTTTCCCTTAGTTCCTCTAGTAAATCTTTAAAGTAATCTGCGATGACTAGGCCAGCATCACTCTTAATTTTATTTAAGAGTATAAACTTGCTCCAATCTTTTGGAACAAAGTTACCGGTCGCTACGCAGTTCTCGGTATATGCCTCGACATCATCAATGTAGATAGCCAGATTGTCTGCTGCCGTCTTTGGTTTTGGTTTATCTGCAACAGGTGTCTGTGCCTTCCGTTTCTCCCTAACGCCAGCATATTCAATCAATTCAGCCAACTGAGTATTTATTTTGTCGCAAATGTACTCAGATGGAGGGTATCCACGAGTTATCATGCGACACAATGCGCCCAGAGTAGCCTTGAACAATGTTTTTGGTATGTCTGTTAGATTGCTGAGCAATTCTGGGCAATTTGTTTCGACGTATTCCAGCGTAAAGTTCTTGAAGTTATCGTGGTTGCTGTTGTAGTTGTAAAAGCTCAGGAACGATGCTAGCTCAGACTGAGAATAATCCTGTTCCGTGAATACTGGCTCAGTACCATAGGCGATGAGCTCAACAGTTTTTCGCTTACTTTTCGGCATAGTTTGGGCACACTGGTTGGCTGCAGCCTTTGGATTTAAAGAATATCCACCTTTTTCTCAGTGGAATGCCACAGATGTAGCAATCGTTTCCGGATGGGATGCGAAACCAGTATGCCACACGAGGTGCCAGTAGGTTCGCAATCAGAGATTTACTCATCGAGCATCCCCAGATCATGCATCGCAGTAGTAACCTGTGCGTGTGCTCTTAGCCACAGATCATGATCACCTTCGGTCAGTACTTGCAGTGCCATTTGCTTTTCTAGCAAATACACTTTAGCAAACTCATGGTCATACTCGACTATTGACTCTGTGTTGTGAATGAGGTCGGCAAGCTTGATTGTCTTGCCATTTGGTGTCGCATTTGCAGTGTGCTCGCGATCAATCGTTCTTCGCTGTGCCCGTGCGCCATCATCAGGGCGACTAACATCAGTAAGCATCTCAACGAGCTGAGCAACTTCACGCCCAAAGTGCTGTTTAATATCTTCAATGGTGGTATCAGTATCCTCAACTGTATCATGGAGCCATGCTGCTTGGAGCATTGCGCGTGTATGCGGAACAGTCTTTAGAATCTCAACCACTCCAGCCGGATGGGCAATATAATTCTCGCCCGTGTATTTCCTTACTTGCCCTATTACGCCGTGGGCGTAAGTTGCAAATTCTCTTGCGCGTTCTACTGGGTCAGTTTCTGCTTCAAATCTTTCTAGTGTGTATTTAATCATAATATAATTCTCAGTAGTTAATTATGCGGCATCCAGCCCAATAGCAAATGGGCGTATTACTGGATTTCCTTCACCCTCGAAGACCCACACATAGATTAGTCCGTTTAGATTACCCGCACTAACGTGGCTATCAATTTGCATCGATACTCCAGCGGGTGTTTTCAATAAATTCGGATTAGTATCTGGAATATTTAACGAAGCTAATGTCTCCCGCCGCAACTCATCAATTATCGCTATTTGCTCTGGTGTATAATTGAGAACAACTTCCAACTTTGTTCTTAGATCACTACTGTTTATTCTATGCATTTATTTCACCCAATGTTATTGTGTTACCTATCATCATAATTCCTCAGTATCCAATTACGTATTCTGCTTGTAGAACATATGCATCACCTTGGCAGTATGTGTGCTTGTCTGAGAATCTAGCAAGTGCGTCTATTGCCAAATCTTCTGTTGCATATCCATATATGGTATAGTCGATTAGATTCGGTGCGTCGCTACGACGACTGAAACTATTAAGCTCGTCTTCATCATAATATGGTCCAATTGGCGGTGGTTCTTTTAGCAACCCATCTGCGGTAGGAATTTTCCAAACATATCTTTTCTCAATTGTCGCCATAATATACTCCTAAAATAAAAAGGCTCTATAACAAGAACAGTCATTATAGAGCCTTTAGGTCAAAAAGTCAAGGATTTAAACTACCCGTGACAGCTTAAGCACTCGCCTTTACTGGTTTGAACCCCGGTTTCTGAGCGAATATAGTAAAGTGACTTAATCCACGGGTCTAAGAATGCTAATTTATGAACTTCCGCAATATAACCTTCATCTTCATCAGCACTAAAAAATAAATTAATTGATTGAGCTTGATCAATAAAACGCTGTCTTGCTGAAGCTAATCGTATAATTTGTTTTTGATCAATTTCAAATGCTGTTTTATAAACTGCTTTTTCATGATCACTTAACCAATCAACATGTTGAACAGAACCATTATGTGAAATAATATCTTTAACAACATCTTCTGAATAGACATCTTTATCCTTCATCAATTTCAATAATGAAGGATTGACACGATCCATTTTACCAGCTGCAGTATTTTGAACATAAGCATTTTTATAGATTGGTTCTATTCCCTGAGAAACAGCACCACAAACCAACGCCGATGTTAAATTAGGAGCAATTGCTATTCTGTGAGTATTTCTTACTCCATAACCAACACACCATTCAGGCTCACCAAATTCTTTAGCCATCCATTCAGAAGCTCGTCTAGATTCTAAATCTAGATGTTTAAATATTTCAGTATTTTTATAATATGCATCCATAGACTCAAATGCAATATTATTATCCTGTAGATAAGTGTGAAATCCTAATAATCCAAGACCTAATGCTCTACTTGCTGTAGCAAATTTAATAATTTTTTCCATTCCTTTGATTTTAGAACCAATTTCGATTAAATCTTGATTCACACAATCCAAGAATACCGTTGCATTAAATACAGCATCAGTATTTTTCCACTCATGATAAAGACTAGCATTCATAGAAGATAGAACACAAGAATATGTGTAGTCTTCATCTGAAAATAAAGTAATTTCGGTACAGAGCTGAGATGCAAGGACATTTAGTCCTCTATCTTTATACATCTGAGGATTAAGTCTGTTTGTTTTATCAACGAAAAAGAAATAACCCTTACCAGTAATCATTTTTAACTTTAACGCCTTATGGAAGCGTTGTATGGCGTCGTTATCTTGATGCTCTAAGCGTTCAACAAAGGAATCTTTAATAATCCAACCAATATTAGCATCATCTGGGTTTTTTCCAATATAATTTACTAATTCAAAAAAGTCAGGATGATCAATTTCAATATAACCAGCCCATGCTCCTCTTCTAGCTCCTTGTGTAATATCTTTTGAAACCTGAACAAAATCTTTAAATACGGGAAGGACACCAGAAGCAGTTCCTTTCATTCCAGTAATTTTTGAGCCTCGAGGTCTAATATTACCCAAATAGCTTGATGTACCGAATCCATTTTTAGATAATATAGCAACTTCTAATTGAGCCGAATAAAACCCATAAACAGAATCATCGATAGAGTTTCCGCTGCATGAAACAGGACACCCATGACCAGTTCCCATATTAGACAATACTGGAGTAGAAGCAGCTAACCAACCATTCCAGAACAATTCAAAAAACTTGTCTTCCCATTCAACAGGATTTGTTGTGTATTTTGAAGCGTGTTTAGATATTCTTCTGTAAATTGATGCTAAATCAGGATAGTCTTGAGAAAGATTTTTTTCTTTAATCATTTGCCAAGAATTAGTTGTTACCCATTTTGGTAATTTTCCTTCTTCCTGAAGTCTTTTACGTTCAATACCCAATTCATCATAAAGTGATACTTCATTTTTTTTCATATATTTCCTTAAATTTTATTTTTCTTCAATCATTTGCCAAGAATTAGTTGTCACCAATTTTGGTAATTTGCCTTCTTCTTGAAGTTTCTTTCTTTCGTTACTTAATTCATCATATATTGATAATTCTTTTACCATTATTATTCCTTTTATAAATAAGTGTAGATCGCGAGACTCTCACCTCTCCATCTACTCTAAACATATTTCATACACAATTACAAGAAACTGTTATGCTCAGCACAAATACTTATACTTCACAGGATAGAACCCCATATACATATTTCATTCGTTGGAACGAATTAGATTTAAATTATTACGGAAGACGAACTGCTAAAGGTTGTCGCCCAGAAGAATTTTTTATTACATATTTTACATCATCTAAATTAGTTGACGATATTATAGCTGAATATGGCATGCCTGATATTATAAAAATCCATAAAATATTTTCAGATATACATTCTTGTTGTTTACAGGAAGAAAAATTTTTAACTAGAGTTAATGCTGCTAGATCGTTATCATGGTTGAATCAAACTAATGGCGATAAAAATTGGAATAATATTGGAGGTTATTCATTGTCAGCATCCACAATATTAAAAATGAGAAAACCAAAATCTGAAAATCATAAACAAAATATGCGCCAATCAAGACCAGAATCCAGAAAAGAATCTGAACGTCAAAAAAGATTTGAGCGTACCGGATATTACGATAATTTTTCAAATCCAGAATTGCGAAATAAAGCAAGAAATACTTATTTTGAAAAAACTGGATATATACACAATTCATATAACCCTGATGTTATTACTAAACGCGAACGTACATATTTTGAAAAAACTGGATACACAAACCCATCAAAAAATCCAGATGTGATTGCACATCAATATGATTCTTATTTTGAACAAACTGGTTATAAGCATCCAAACCATAATCCAAAAGTTAAATTAAAACAAATACAATCATACAAAGAAACATGTAAAACTAGACCGCCAATAACATGTCCTCATTGCGGAGCGATTGGTAAGGGCGGCATAATGAAACGCTGGCATTTTGACAAGTGTAAAAATATTACCAAATAAATTTTTCTTCTTTCCATGCCCTATTATAATCATTCCCCGTACTTGAAAAAAAATCATGTAATGTTGAACTTTCCAAATCTTTATAAAACCAAGTTTTAATTGGATTCCAGGTTGGTTTGAAAATTGATTTATAGCTCAAATTAATCAAACATTCATCCAATCTTGATTCAACAAAATGAATTAATTGTTTAGAAGAAGTTCCTGGAATTGAACCCTTTTCGAATATTTTACCGATAATCACAGTTTCATGTTCAAGAATAACCTTTGCAGTATCTTCTAATTCTTGCCTCAATAAGATTAATTCAGCTTCAGTTATTGCTCCATCTGCAATAGCTTCGGCTAATAATGTTCTGAATAACCAAGCTCCAGCTTTTGAATGTAAAGTTTCATCGATAGCTGAGAAATTAATTCCGGCATTAACATTAATAAGTTTATTTTTACCAACATTATTGAAATGCTTCAAAAAAGCGAAGCTTGAATAAAGAATAGCTCCTTCAATCATCGAAAAAATGCCAACAGATTTTAAAATATCATAAACTGTATCGCGTTTTGTTACTCGTTTAGCAATCCAAGCCATACGATTTTTTAATACTTCATCATCCATATAACTGCTATAGAATTCATCAGTATCTAAACCCAATACCTCATTAATTTTATTATAGAATGGAGCATGAACTCCAATTTCCATGAAACTAAATGTGGTTGCCATCCGTTGAATATCTGGTCTTGGAAATACCTGCGCAACGTAATTTTGCCAATAATCATTCCCAACCGATAATTCATAAATTGTGAATAGTTTCAAAGTAGATATTACTCCATGATATTCAGCTTCGCTGAAATTAGTTTTCATATCATGGAGGTCCTTTTGCGCATCAATTTCATCCGGGAACCATATTATTTCAGCTTGCTGTTTTGCAAATTCAATTGCCGTCTTATAATCGGTAGTATATGTACTTTTAGGTGTTAATATGCGTATAGCCATTAGGTTCCTTATCGTGCTGGGTTAATAAAATGGTTGGTATTACGAGAGCAGCCCGATAAGAACGAGGACAAATGCAATGATTCCAACAATAGTTATTACATTACTGATATTCTGTACTTCAGTTGGCACAGTATCTTCGGTACAATCTCGCACCATGCTTTCTGCTTGTAATTTATGTAGTGCTGCTTGTGCTTTTCTGTTCTTGTTTGATAATTTCATTATATAGTCCTGTAATTAAATTTTGGTTACTTCGTTATGTTCAATATAAAATCGATATGACTTCCATGCACGAACGTTAAAAAAGAATGCATCAGTTCTTGCCGGTACTAATTGGTGTTCACTAGGACTGGCATGCTTAGGATCACTACCGACAAGAATGTCGTGCAGCTTCATATCATTCTCAAGTGATGGTGCCTTTTTATCGTGGGTCAGATAAGAAACTCTGGCACATCTGGCGGTAGAAAACTTGATGCAGTCCAATAAGCTAAACTCTTTGCGCTCATCTTCGGTCACATAGGGTAGATGCCACTCGCCATTAGCAAGGTATTTAGGCACACTTTCATCGATCGCATCGCCCATGATTTCTGCCAGTTTTTTAAATTCTGGCTGAGCCATTTCATGATTGCGCAAGGCAAAGAAATTATCCCACTCGGTGCTGGTGATCACAGTGTGTGCCCAGCACCAAGGTTCGAGCAGCCGATTCCCAATCTGCTTATGCAGCCCAAGGCCGTATAATGCCAGAGCAAAGCCACAGGCAAATTTTGATGCCAGTACCCAAGTCTGTGTTGCTAACCACTTGCCCATGCCGGTTAGTTCCTCGGCTGCTTGCATGCCGGATTTATTTTTACCCCAGTATACCGGAATGACCGGTCGATTCCATACTTGCTCGATCATCTTCATGATCGGAATTGCCCGTGAGCTCGATGTGGACCTGCTGAACATCCGGTGCGTATTTGTTTCGGCCAGAATGAATCTAGGATAGCAAATAGCAATGGTTATTGCCCTGATCCCAAACTTGTTTACACTATCTTCAATTACTTTCGCGCTATACATAATTTCCTTTGGTTGATTTAAAAAGTTGTTGGCATTTTACTGGTATGTTGCCTCGCGCTGATCAGCCTATCGGCAAACATCGAATTCGAAGACATTGGTCGGGCTGTCTTCAAAGCATCCTTACCGGAATGCTCAATGACCAGATTGACCAGATACCCAAACCCAATTTTCTTGCGCCGACTGCAGCGCCACTGCATTCGGCAGTTGTTTTTTCTGTGGCTCCGAATAACACTGCTAAGTTCAGTGAATTCTGCTTCGCTGTATCCAGAATCCTGCATTGCTGAGCCGATTTTCCACCATTCTGAGTATTCTATCTCCCGAAGACTATGCAGCTCAGATAATACTTTGGCCTTGAACTCCACTGAGGGTGGCTCTCGTGCTGTGTCCGGTGTGTAAATTTCTTCGATCTCAGCCTCAAACGCCATCAGGTCGATAGATTGGCCTTTGTTATGGTAAAACTCCGCCCTAGTGAGCCCAGCTTGGCTACAAGAGGGAACATAGAAGCCTCTGCTCTGCGATAATGTTGTCTGATCATGGCACCCAATGAATTCTCTAATGGCTGCTCTGCGTTCGAGAAAATCTTCATTGGATACCGCCTCGACCAACTTAAAGAAAATCCTGAAGCAATCGTATGGCTTTTCTTCTGATTGATGATTAAATGTCGTATACAGAACGTATTCATAATCAGCGAAGCGCACTTTTGCATCGGCAATAGTCATCTGCCCGTCAATATCAACAGGAATAGCATGCCACGCTTTTACGTTGTCACTACACCGGCGAACCTTACCGGAATCAGTGAATTCTGCCGCCTCATCTTCGCTAACATATTCTACCGGAGATATCAGCAAGGCTGAATTCTTGTCTGGCACTATTTGTACTTTGGATAATCGTTTGCAGAAATTTTCCCAACTGTAGGTCTTCCTGTTTCTTGGAAGAATTTCATTATTGAATATGCTTTCTAGCAGTGTAACTTGCATCGAATGCAACCTCCTATTCACAGTCTACGGGTACGCATCTCCAGCACTCTACTACTGAATCATCATCTTCGAATTTGAAGCCAAACAGACCACTTTGTTCGTGTATTACGATGGACTTGACTCTGTTGACTTTGGTTGTTGATTTGAATGGTTTGTTACTTCGCTTGCGAACACGAGAACCAATCATTCTGTAGCACTCTTCGAATGCCTCTTTTGAAGTGTTGCTGTCCATGATATTTTGCACCCATCTATTAAGTTAATGTAAGGGTGCAGTATATATCATGTTGTGTGAATTGTCAAGTACTACATGAAGTCGCTATCTTGTCTTTCTCTACGCTGATTCTTGGCCACTTGTGAGTTTCTGACAAACCGCCTGACGAAGCCAATCCCTTTGCGTTTAATTGGCGCACCGGCCACGGATGTCTTATCGGCAGTGCCGACTGCATTTGCCGGAGCCTCTTCCTGCATAACTTCTTTGAATGTTTTCATATCGTCGATAGTCTCTCTTTAATGTTCTGGTCTATTTTTAAGTCGACCACTTTAATGTTGGTGTGGGGAATGGTGTCCGGCATTCTGTTGAGGTAGATCAGCACGGTTATCATCATACTCCAGTGATCGACGGGAAGTGCCCTGAAAATCATATGGGTGGCAAATGGGCCAAAGGTGTTATAGAGAATGATGATATGATTCAGAAATAGTCGCTCGTTCAGTACGCCGGATTTATAGTACTTTTTAGCATGTTTTTTGATAATTTGCAAGCGACCAAATTCTTGCTCGAACACGGAGAAGTCAACCGAGTCATAATGCTTGGCGCACTCCAGTCTGAAGTAATCCATTTTGTGCTACTTATCGGCAGTGTAATCTTTTCTGTGGGTTGAATGGACGTGCAAAATTCCGTTAGCCACATTCCGCCATTTTTCCCCATATTTTTTCTTGAACGCATCGCGCTGGTCGTTCATTCCGCGCATCATATGATCCCTTTTCGAGTAGGGAATCTCGGGCGAATTAATATCGACGCTAGGTAGCTCTGCTTTTTGTTTTGTTGGTTTCTTTTCTGCCATCAGTGTTCTCAGTAGGGTTGGTATCTTGTATTTATACCAACCCTACTGAGAAATCATTAGTCGAAATTGAATGTACTGACATCCGGAGCACTTAGAATGTAGTCCGGAAACTCTGGGAGCTCATCATCTTCTGGTGCCGACACCTGTGCGGTTTCTTCGAGATTGAATATTCGCATCTTGGCTCGATCTACGCCGACCATGAACTTTTTGTAGTAATTGACATCATTAAATCGATTCTTGAGCACTTTCATCATCAACTGATTCAGTGCCGCCAAATCATCATTGGTGTGCAGACCAATAAACAAATCTGCCGTCATCGCAATACCGAAAGAGTCTGCAGAATCCGTCATATCCAGATCAGAATTGGTTGATCCTGTCCGGTTAGTCTGAATTGCAGTAACCACCGGCACTTTGTAGTGCTGTGATATTGCTCTTAACTCTTCCGCAACTGACTGGAAGAATGTATTGGTGTTGACATTTGATCCATTCTTGTACCGAGCTGAGGCGCAAATACCCAGATAGTCAACCAGAATAATGTCTGGCCTAAAATCTTTCTTCAGTTTCAGCTCATCGATCAGTGCCTTAAAGTGCCCAGCATGTGCCGAGCGCATCGGATACTCTTTGATGATCAGCTCGCCCTGCGTCTTCGCTTCCAGCTTGTTGATCCTCCCCATGAACGCCTCTTTGCCCAACTTAACAACATCCGCAATCGGGACGTTAAGTAAATTGGCATCAATACGCTCACCAATGCGCTCTTGCTGCATTTCTAGGGTGATGTACAAAACATTGTATCCCTGCTTAAGATAATCTGCCGCAAAGTGGCACATTAAATTGGTTTTGCCGGTGCCGGTGCCGCCCAAGAACACACCTAAACACACTTCTGGCAGACCACCACGAGTGATCTTGTTCAGAATATCGATATCGAACGGTATTCTCGTCTCAATCTTCGTGTAGTAGTCATATCTGGCCTCTGCATCCTTGATGTAGTTATGCCCGATATTATGATCAAACGATACTGCCAATGCCTTAGACAGCATCTCTGGGATGCCATCCTTTGATATGGTCTTATCGCGACCTTCCATGATGTCAAGTGCTGCCACAATTCCATTGAAGAGTGCCTTATCTTGGCAAAACTTCTCCGTGATATCACTCGCCCACTGCGTATTAGGCTTTTCGTAGCCCTCATCGACAGTCTGTACAAATGAGAATGCTGCTGAGTAATCTGGAGAGTCATTGCGACCGGCAATATTCTTTTCACTTATGCTAATTCCCAACGCCTCTTTCGTTGGTATCGTGTTGTATTTTGCAACAAAGTCTGAAATCTCATCAAACAGAATCTTGTCCGACGGTTCATGAAAATATTCACCTGTTAAGTGCGGAATACACTGCCTCATGTATTCCACATTCATGATCAGGTTGGTGAGGATTGTGTCCTCGACTCTTCCTGCCATTGTTACCTACTAAGCTTCTACTACTGGGGACTCAACATCCATAAGTGAGGCAAATATAGCCCGAACGACAGCGTCTTGACGCTCTTTCGGCACCGGTGGTGTATCTTCTGCCTGAAGGAAGTCGCAATCGATTTGCACGCCACCCTCAATACCGGATTGCTCACGCTCTTTTATCGCATAGGAGCATGCGCCATATTGGTGGTCATCGACCAGAACAATAATTTGGTCTTCATCGCTCAGCCCAATAATTTTAAACTCTAGGTCCGTTACCTGTACTTCGTCTTCCAGTGAGATTGCTGTCGGTACATCATATATTGGATCAATCGTCATTTAATTCGTCCTCGTCTTCATTTTGTGTTTCGTCGGTCTTGCCATAGCAGAATTCTGTTTTGCAGACGACATTAATTTCATCTAAAACACCAGCGGTAAAATACATTTCCGGTTTTTTGTACACAGCCTTTTCAAATGCTGCCGTCTCGACATGCGCAAACTTGTATTTCTTGCCTACCTTAGTAACAATGCCATATTTAACGGCAATATCCAGTAGCCCATAATATCTATCTAGGCCAGTTGTAAATGACAACTTCGTTTCGACAGTAGTCTGCTCCTTTGTCAATCGGCTCTTTTCAAGTTTGAATTTCAGAATGTTGCCAACGACAGCTTTGTCGCTATCCCTGTCCTTAGATTTAGATACCATCAAGATTTGATCTGCCGCATACTGTAAACCTGAGCCGCCAGCAAGAGCTTTTGTTGGCATATACGCACCAATAACAGCATAGATATGGTTGGTAACGATCAGTGGGATATTCAACTTACCCATCTTGAGATCGAGTACCCTAAATGCCGCCTTAATAAGCTGCGCTTTCGTCATGTCGCGGGTTTCTTTACCGGCTGTACTGTCCTCGATTTCTTTGGTTGTGCTCAGCTGACCTAATGAGTCTAGCACCATTAACATTGGTGGTCTGTCTTTTGGCTTGACTACCTCATATCGATTAACGATATCCAGAGCCTGTGTCCTAAACTCTTGGATTGTCGATACTGGAATGATCATCATGCGACGAGAATCAATGCCGCGATCCTCAATAGCTGATTTAGACAATGCACTCTCTGATTCGAAGTACATCACACCACCGGTAGGATTTTGCTCTAGAAAGTACTTACAGATTGATAGTGCAATAAAAGTTTTACCGGCAGATGATTCACCGCCTAGTCCCAGTGCTTTATTTGATGGCATGCCGCCAAAAATGTCGCCACAGAGCTGCGCATTAAGAATATAGCAGCCTGTATCAATAAATCCAAAAACATCGCCAGACACGCCATTTGAGGCTATACTGGCATACTCGTTATTTAGTCCCTTTAGTGCTTCTGCAAAAAATTCACTCATGCAGTCTCCTTAAACATCGCTTGCTACACGGACTTCAGACCGGAGGATTTCGAAACCAGCAGGATAGCGAGCAGACAACTTCTCAACATTCATTTCGAGAATTTCATCGATGTCGGTATCCAGTGCTCTACAGGCAACTGTAAGATACCACATAACATCACCCAGCTCGCGTTTCATATGGTGGATGTTTTCTTCATTCAGTGGCTTGCCCTGAAACACCAGCTTCTTGACAATTTCATCAAACTCACCAGCTTCCGCAGTCAGACCAACCGCTGCAGTCAATAATTCTGGGACAGCTACATCAAGTTCGTTATCTTGTAGCTCACACAGGCGAGAAATCATTGATGGGAAGTCGCGGGATGCATCTGAAATAGTTGTGCCGACAAATGCCTGATAGTTCTTTAAATTCATAATTTATATTTCTCTCTTATTTTAAAATAACACTGAATGTGTCTTTGGATAGAGCCTGAGCATCTCTGCCTCCTCTCTAATTTTTTTCTTAAGGTTATCTGTGAGATATTTCGGAATTACGGTGAGCTCAATATCATTTTCTTTACAGTATTCACACAGAATATCTAAACATGTCGTATCCTCACGGACAGCCCTCATCTCCACATACATCGAAAACTGTACTGGATTGTCATCTAAGTCCATACTCCCCCTATTGCTCTTCGTTGTCTCCAATTTTTATCATCTGCCCATGCTCGTGCTTAGCTAGGACATGATCTGGCGTAACTCGATACCCAGCTATCTGACCATTGTGGGCATCATGATAGAAAAAATATTTGCCGTGCCTTGTCTCTGGCTTATCTTCCTGCTCAGGTATTACTATAATCATACCTGTATTCGGTTCCAGTAGGATACCAAGCATACAAGTAAAGCAGTTGATGCTCTCTTGTAGTTCTGCGAGTGCATCAACCATCCCAGTCTTTATTTCGTCTTTATTGTCATCAAACATATCCACTTGCTTATATCCCATAATATAGTCCATCTGCGTTAATCAAGGTGGGTAGTATACCACTATACTGCCCATATGTCAAGGGCTTCAGCCCATAATACTGTCTAGTGTCACCACCTCTTCTAGCTCCCACCCAATTGAGTCGAGCATACTATTTAGTGGGTCTAGGAATGCCTTCGCCCACTGTAATTTATAATCGACATAATGTCTGGCAACTACATCCTCCGGATAATCTGCCGCAAACCCAATAACATTTTCTCGCAATGGGTTCTGCTTCTTCAGGTAGATGAATTTGAGCTTATCACCACTGTTGATTCTTGGATATTTCGAGACTAGCTCCATATCCTTTACGTGGTGGTTGTGCAAAATTGCTGCTCTGACTGCAATAGGACACCCACTCTTATATAACTTCTTGCCATCCATATATTTCTCAATATCGGATACGCCACGAGGGAATGCGATGTTCTCTGGTGATGCTGCGTAGAACTCTCGCTTCAACCCATTTACATATTTTCGAAGATTTCCAATATCTTCATCGAGAATGATTCGTACACATTCCTCCAGTGATGTTCTGACAATTTCTGGTGTTGATGACCGAACAATTTCCAACCCCATGACCTTGAGCTGTGGAGTAGCATAGCGAACATTCTCTGAGTCATGGACTTTGAGTACGTATTTCTTCTTCTCTTTCCAGAAACCCTTCGAAGAAATGTTTTCTCGCTTGAAGAATATGGTTTTCTTAAATGCGTGGGTATGGTCGGCTAGATCATCGAAAACCTTATCGAGCATCTTGCTGAACTTGACCTTACATACCTCATCCAAGAAGTCGACAATCTCGCTATCCGTTTTACCGGCACAATATTTGTCAACAAGTGCCTGCACATTCACGTAGCAGCTGTCCGTATCCTCATAGAGAACAAAATCCTGTGCAGGGAATCCGAATTTGCCCAAGTAGTCATTAAACCCCCTGTCAGCGCACTTCAAAACAGCCTGACCAGTCAGCGTAATAGCCTCCGCCAATCGAACATCGAAGAATAGGAAGTGCTTATTAGCAAGGGCTCCATACGCAGCATTGAGCAAAATCTTTAACGCCTGCTCCGCGTTGCGGTTCTTGGCAACATCTTTTTGTAGCTGTACTATTCGGTCTGCATCCGCGCATACTTCGAGCTCTTTCTTTGCCGCAATCATAGCACCCTTGAATACATCACGGTCATTCAAGAATTCTTCAAACAATGCTGGCAGAAACCCCTGTGTAGCGCGACGATACTGGGTGCCATTGGCAGTTATGCAATTAGCCGGATCAAATGTAAGACTATTGTTAAACAGTGTGTCTGGCGTCAATTCTAGCCGCGCATCCACCAATGTCTCTGGACTGATGTTCCACTCAATTGCAATAGACGGGTACAGTGCCTTGGCATCGAATGAAGCATTCCAACCTACTAAGCCTTTCGCTGGTGGCTTTACGTAGGCACCTTCATATGGCACCGATTCATTGCCACTCTTGCCATATGGCGTAATTATCCCACCCTGCTTGAGGCTATGGATACTGATCGATTCCCAACACTTTACCGGCGAGAACACATCACCATAGTTGATATGGGCAGAATAGGCTACCGTGAGAGCAATTTCAATCAGTCTGAGCTTGTCCTCTAGCGCAACAACTAACTCGGCATCCCTTATGTTATAGTCTGAAAAAAGTTCCCAATCATTCTCATAGAACTCTTTAAAAGTATTATATGGGTTCTTGAGCTTGTTCGCCTTGAGCTCACAGTAGGCAATGGTATCCAGTTTGTAGTTTTCTCGCGGAATCAACCTGAACTTGCGATATAGCGCATAGTAATCCAGCGCCTGAACGCCATAGATATCGACAGTGAGTGCTGGCCTGTTGTTATTAACAGTTTCTCTGAGGTTGACGGTCTTCCAAGGTGACAACATCTTAACGTATTTCTCACCGAGTACTATCATGATTCGCCCATAGATGTATGGTAAATCGAAGTACTCTGTGTTCCATCCGCTTATCACATCTGGCAAGTGATACGACCAATACTCAAGAAACCGCTTCAGAAGTGATGCTTCGCTCTCACAGTACTGATAGGTATCTTTATATTTTCCCGAATAAGGGCGTGTGCCAAATGTGATCAGGCCATGCTTTTTGCTGATCAGGGTGATTAGCGTTATTTCTTCTGGAGTATTGAATACATCAACGTTGCCATGATCGGTTGTGGTCTCGATATCCAAGAAAGAGAAATCGATATGCTCGATATCATAATCAACTTTGGCAGCAGTATACGTATCTGAGATGTAAGCATTGTCCATTTTGGCATTGCCATACACCTTAAAGTTCGACACGTTGTCGTACTGCTTGATATGCTGCTTGGCTTCATAGGGACTTTCAAAGTCTAGCTTCGCCAGATTCTGCCCATAGAGTGTTTTGTATTCGGTGTCCGCTTTTGATGGGACATAGATGGATGGGGAGTAGGGTATTTCGTCACGGAATTTGATTCCGTCTGCATAGCCGGTTGCGAGTATTTTCGCACCACGTATACGAATATCAGTATAGAATTCAGCCATATTGACTCACTAGTTATCGACACCCATAATACTATATGCGACTGCCGAAAATGAAAAAGGCGGACAAGTCCTTATGTCCGCCTGTTATTCTTAATTTTCTGTTCTTATTTAAAAATAAGAACTATTGCTTGCCAAACTTTGCCAATTTGGATTGGGCAAGTCTATCGAATGCCGTTGGGTTGTATCGATCGTGCTTCCCCTTCTTTTTGGTAGCTTTTGGCGTAATAGCAATATAGTCGGTTGCCATAGGCCACGAATCGAAATCAATCACATCAAATTCGCAGTAGTCCTGAAAGGCACCGAACCTAGTGTGCATGCGTATCTTTTGTTGGGTGTTCGCTACATTTGCCGGAATGGTTCTATCCCACCGATGCATATATTCATTATATATTGGCATACCATTCATTTTCATAGCCCACTCTGCCAGAGTGCCTTGGTGCCTTGGTGTCCCAGTGCATACATCCCAGAAATCTCACACGCACCGGTGATGGTAACCACATCAACATCGGGATGCTCATTCAATGTATCCAGTAGTTCTTGGGATGATGTTCCGGTGATCTTGATCGCAGTAGCCATAATATTCTCGTGGTTTATTTTAAAGTCACATTATCTCATAAAAATGGGCGAAAGTCAATCTCCGCCCATGCAAATTACTTCGACACAATCGAATTCCCAAGTGTATATTTGGGAACAATCTTCCAATTTGCCTTTTCCCTGAATGGAATAATCTTTATCTGGCTAACTGGGCATTGATGCTCGACCTTGCTCGCATCGACAATTGTTAGCATACCCCACTCTTGAAGCAGTGTGGCAATTGTGTTTCTCCGTTCGATATCGTTCCACGTCAAGTTGGTTGATTTGCCATCTAAGCAAAAGAGTTCCTTGAATGATACGATAAAGTACCGACCTTTCTTGTGTAGGATGTTGCAACTGGGATAGAGTATTTGCTCTTTTCTGGATGCCACACCGATTCGTGTCAACGTCTCCTTTATTTTCAGAAACGTATCATACTCATCGAATGTGACCTCCAACATGTCTCCTATCGACCAGTTAAAAATTTCATCATTCACTTCTATCTCCTAATTTACATAATATCAAACACATATTTATGTAAATTAGGATTGGTTGGTTGTTACTTCTTTTTGCCGCCTACGCTCATCCTTGCGGACAATTCCTTGATTTGTTCGGCACTTAGTAGCTTTGAGTAGTCAATAGCCACTTGCGGAGAGCAGTTGTAGTATTTCTGGATGCTGCCAATATCTGGCAGGGCATCCTTCTTTATCCACTTGTTGAATCTTTTTCTCTGCGATATCCCATAGTAATAGAAGTCATACTGCATGATGTTGCTAAGGGTAGGATACATGTTCATGATGTTCGCGAACAGGATGGTATCCTTCCCATGAGACAGTGCCCGATTAATAACAAACGGAGTGTAGTCCGCAATGGGGAGTTTATCCCCTTTGCTATTAATGTTCTTTACAAAATCAAAGGGCGTGAACTTCACCACCATCAACCTCCTCTCCGTCCTCGGTGTCGGCATATGGTACAACGAAGAAGTTGACTGGATTATCTGCTCGTTTGCCGATGTCTATGTGGACTACACCCATCTCGGTTGATGCTGTCCATGCACCAAGTACAGGATATCGATTGTAGCCGACCTGAACATACACTTGACTATCATGCGACACAGCAGCAGCATCGAGTGCTTCGTGCAATTCTAATACGTTCAACTTTCGTCTCCCACAGATATATCACCCAGCGGAATGCTATAGGCATCTATTCCATGATCGATTCGAACCTTGTGTGTGCCGTCCTTCATCTTATTGAATCCGCTGACGTGACCGTATAACCTCTCCCCATCAAACATAAAATTGACAGCTCTCCCCTTATGCATTCGCATCAGTTTACTGTGGTTTTCATAATGCTTATCTGCCATAATATTGTCCTCACTTAAATTTCATAGATACCATCAGCTCAACAAGACAGGCTGTGGTGTTAATTTCATGATCAGCAATCATTGTACTCTGATATCCGTACTTTGCAAGGATTATTACCATCTCAGCAATGCTGTTTTCGGTAACGAGTCCGCACATTTTGGTATAGAGCAGTTTGAAGAATGTTGTTGGCTCACCGTCAACATTATTCGTGACCCACTTGCGGCAATCCTCGAACTTCTTGTTTTGGATATAACCAACCAACTCTGTGATTGCTGCGTCCGTCATTGCTGATAAGATGCCGACATCTATTTTGCCGGTCATCGAGTAGCCCTGCAGGACGTTTATGATCTTCCTATTATCTGGAAAATGCTGCTGGATCAGGGCAACTACCGCACCCTTGGAATACTCTACACCGTTGTCAGTAAGAATAAATTCCAGTTTGCGCAATAACTCAAGAGCCAATTTCTGAACTTCTTCCTTCGGAATCTTGAATTCTGTCGGTGGGCATCTTGACAGCAACTCAGGTGTGATTTTATTCACATGGTTGCTAGTAAGAATGAACCTACAATTCTGGGAGAAGGTCTCGATCAACGCCTTCAGAGCATCCTGAAACTGGCCGCTGCCTCTGTCTACCTCATCCAAGATAACAACCTTCAGGTTATTCTCTAATGAGCCGCTAGAGGCAAATTTGAGCACCTTATCGCGAATGATGTCGACGCCGGTTTCTGATGATGCATTAATGAACAGCACATCGGCACCGATCTCATGGCATAGCGCATAGGCACAGGTAGTTTTACCGGTACCGCGAATGCCATTGAGAGTCATATTGGCAACCTGACCTTTTGCCACGTATGCCTTGAATGTTTCTTTCATCTTGGATGGCAGTATGCACTCATCGATAGTTTTTGGGCGATATCGCTCGCTCCATAAAAATTCTTCTGCCATTATTGCTCACCCTCTAGGTACTCTTTGATCTGTTCTGCGGTGACTGCGTGTTCTGTGCTAGACCCATTGACGTATTGGTGTGCGCGACTCATATCGATATGAGTATTGATCCATGCCGAAAGTATCCCTCGTAGGGTGTCGACCGCATGGGCATCGATGTTCTCGAATAGCTCCAGATCATCGCGATTGCATAGGTCATATGCTGTGTCGTCCCATTGCTCGATAATATAGTTCGTATTCACTAAATCTTCTGCGGTAAGTTCCTTGAATTCAGCCGAGTAATATACTGAGCCCTCTATGAGCTCACCATCAGCAGCTAATGCCATTAATGCATCACCTTCTTCGTGGTAGTTGAACTCTTCATTGTCTAACGAATATATTCTAGTCATGACCGCTTACTCGAAAGTTGAAAAAGTGTCCATTGCAATATAATACACTACACCGCTACCCTGTTTTACCCACCGGCTGATGTTGTTGCGGTTGATCGACACATCATATGAGCCACCTAGTAATTTCAGGTCTTCAATTTTCAACAACATGTTGAATGTATACGGTGTGGCGACATCAGTATCAATCTGGTAGGCATTGCTGTTTGGGTCTTCTTTGTCGTAGGTCTTGATGGCAATGGTGCCTTCATTTGAGTAGATGCTCAGGAACTGTGACTTCAGAATTGATGATGCTTTTTGGATTGCTGCGAGCATATCGGATGTCAGTTCAAATTCAACTTCGCACTCTGGCATCGTGATAACTTTTTCGCTGGCTTCAATTGCCATACGCATAATGACTGGATCGGCAAAATTGTATGTCAGTTTGCTCTTCCCCCACTTGATTACCAAATGGTTGTCTTTGATGGTAATGTCGCCGTCGGCACCGATAGCAATGACTGAAAGAAATTCATTCAGGTCATATAGGCAGACGGGTGATTCGAAGGTCTCTTCGATGGTTGCTTGCGCAAAGCTGTTTTTCTGGACGCTTCTTACTTTGACTACGTTACCGGCAGCGATATAGATATTGCTGTTGATAGACGCAAAGTTTTTCAGAATTGCGATTGTTGCTGGAGATAATTTCATGCGTTATTTCACCTGTTAATAATATATTTTTGTTAAGGAATAAACAGCATTATACACGAATATACAATGCTGTCAACCAATTAAATCACTTCAACCATAACCTTTTCTATGCCAGAAATGCCCAGTACTCTCGCAGCACCAAGACTCAGATCAATGATCCTATTGTACTTCTTGAAGCCGCCTGTGTCGTTGATCCTAAGAATAATGGTTTTTTTGTTCGCTAAGTTAGTTACGCGAACTTTAGTTCCCATCGGAAGTACATTATGTGCCGCTGATGCCCAGAGAGGATGAAATACTTCACCACTCTTGGTGCGCCGACCTGCATGCTGATACCCATACCAAGATGCTATTCCGATTTGACGAAAGTGCTTAAAGGATTTCGCCTTAGCAATCTTTTTCTTATTCGGGACAGCAACCTTTTTCTTAATCGGTGCCGAATGCTTCACCGAGTGAGTAGTATGGTGCCGATGTGTATTGTCTGACGATAATGCATTGCCAGAGATTAGTAATAAAAATGTTAATAATAACATTCTCATAGTTTTCTCCTATTTTTGGTGCACTAGGTAAAAACGCATATGCGCCCAGTGCTTGAATGAATCACTATACTTTCATAATGTATCTAATATTTAGATTGATGGAAAGAAGCATCGTAACCGATGCTTCTTATTTTAAAACAAGAAAGGGATTACCCTAACTTTGTTTTCTCTTATGATAGTGCTAACATGTCGTCGACAACTTCTTGCTTGATCTTGTCGCTTTCATAGAAGGCACTCCAGAACTTGTTAGATGGGTCTTGCTTGCGGCCATTGCCGTGGGTGTATAGATCAGTTACTGCATTGACCACTCCCCAACGGGTTCCTCGCGATAGGTCGGAACCGGCACCATTTTTTAGTAAGTCCATGAGATCGTTAACTTTTTTGATGGTGCCCCATGTTTGTTCGTTGGCATCCAGCTTTTTGTCGTAGAACTTCTTCTGGTAGTACGATTTGGCATCCTGATCGGAAATCTGCACCATTGCCAGCTTCCGCATATCAGTAATGAATTTCTCCCATGCCGAATCAATCAGGCCGAGGTCAATTTTCACCTTTGTGGCATCCCATTCGGTGCTATGCACTACTCTGACAACATTCTTGGTGCTCTCATTCATAGCGATGGTCAAGGTGTTGTTACAAACCACCCGTTCCGAGACAAATTTGGCTGTAGTTGCCAAAGAGCCATCGACTGCAGTTGTTAAGAGCAACTTCCCAAGAATGCGGTCGCCATCGACAATATAATCTGACTTGTCCAGCTCTGCCATTGCCCAGAAGCGTCTGCCACCAAACAATACACCAGCAGTTGACATCTTCATGTTGTTGTTTGCCAATAAGTCTCGGAAGAATTCCAAAACCTCTGTTGGTTGGACAACTTTGAATCCAGTGCCGACGATGGATAATGGTGCGTGATCATCTGAGCGATACAATGCTTTCTTCGCTGGAAAGATCAGGTTGCGAGGAGGGAGTTCGCCCAAGGCCGGAGCAGCATACGCAACCGGTGATTCGAGTACATCGAAATCCATGCCCGCTTCTGTTTTCCAAACTTCTAGGGGTGCATCTTCGGTTAGCTGGCTACCCAACCCATGCCACGGGGTCTGTCCAGTGAATGCGATTGCTGCTCTGCCTTTACTCATATCTAGTTCTGAAGCCATGATAATTCTCTCTTTTAGTGGTGGTTGGTAGAAAGTATGGTTAAAGTATACAGAGAAATTTTGGATTGTCAATTATTATTTTCGATAAATAGAGATACAAATAACTGGAGAACCAAATGAAACTATTTTTGCCAATCATATTGTTACTGGCTATGTTGTCTGGGTGTGCTGAGTACTATGAGCGCCCATACCATTTTTATGAGCCAACGCATTCGGATGGGAGATATCATGGGCACCATGACCACGGCAGACACAAAGGTCACCACGGACATCACGGGAGGGATTAATATATGGATTTAGAGCATGCCTGATAATTAGTGCAGCTTACGTTATACTGCGACGGCTTTTAGTACCGACCGAGAACTACTACCCTTGCCGTTTTTATAGTTGGTGGGTCTCAACTTGGATTTCAGTATATCATAGCCATGATAAAAAGCAAGCCTTTATTCTACCTCAACGAAAATAAATTCTACCCCAACACCCTCCACCATAATCTTTTTAGTATGGTTGTTTGCGTAGTGCTCCCCAGAAGGGAAAGTGGTCGTATGAACAAAGTGCGATTGCTTATCGTTGGTCGCATATTTGTCTGGTCGAAAATGAAATGCTATAGACCGATCATATTTCTTTGACCGAACCAAGAAATGCTCATCCTTACCGTATTTTGCACCATGCGCTTTTACATGCTCGACTGCCTTCCTGAAAACATGCTTAACCATGTCCTCGTTAGCCTCTCTCTCCTCAGTTCTTTCTTTGGCATGTACTGTGGAAATCAGCTTCTTGCCCATATGGGTATCCAGCGTATCCCTGTTATTGTTCACCTGTTCTATCAGCGCTTTAAACCCTAGCATGCAAAAATCCTTAAAATAGTTTCTGTACTATTTATCTCAGTGGATAATTTTCCTGAACACAAATATAGGCTCATACTTAAACCCACCCTTGGTCATGCTACTGAGGCGAAGGCGTAGGGTATCCTCTAAGACGAATCCCTCCGATAGTGCTATGGTTACCGTATCGGCCTCTAAAGTCTTGTGAGATTTGACGTTTGCTATGTTGATGAGCATGTAGCCACCATCTTTTAGGCATGCCATGCAGTTCTGCATAGTTTTCCGCAAAAATCCTTCATTCCACTCTTCCGGTGTCGCATATCTTACATAGGATTGGCTATCCTCATTCGAATATCTCTCCGTATTGAAGTAGGGCGGCGATGTGAAGCATAAATCCACTGGGCAGTCAGGAGTAAACTCTTCTGAGCCGCATTGGTGGAGCTCTACTTCTACCGGCATGTGGGCAAAGTCTTTGGCAATTTCCTGCAGTCCGGCAAATGTCAGCGATGCTGGCTCGGTGCCAACATATTTCTTCACTGCCTTCGATGCTAAAGCGCCAAGCAGTCTACCGCCAAATCCACAACTCATATCCCAAACTACGCCAGCACCAGCATACTTATGATAGATGGTTGCCGCTGCCACCGGCCTGAAATTACTCACCGACTGCGATCCAGATGCAGTACGTATAGCTTTGCGGAGCTGAGAGTCACTTAGCCACCCATCCATCTTAATATTGTTGTCTCCGCCCCACCGCAGTCGGCCTAACAGTGCCTTTGAGAGCAGGGTATCATCATTGAATATATCGAGCGGTGTTTTCATTTTCATGACTGGGACACCCCAATGGTGCGGGAAATATGACCACGCCAAACCAATACCATGCATCAGCTGGAGAACTTCGCCGCCAACAATACCACTACGGTATTTTGACTGATATATTTTAGAAAACTCGACGTCGCGCTCTTCTGGTGAGTACTCGTAATATGGGATTCCACGATTTCTGGCATACTCTAGGGCGAGCGCGACCTTCTGCTGCCTCAACTCATCCATACAAGAGACTTGAAGTATTGGTTAGTCAGGGCGATCCGCACATCTAATCCATGTGGTATGCCAGCCGAGTATTGGTTACCCAAGTTTATCGCTTTGCTGAGCCTAGATGTGCATTCGTTGCTCTGTGCGCCACATATGCGCCACAAATCATTCTCATCAAAGAAAAACTTGGCCGACTTGAAGTAATGTTCTGGTTCAGATATGATGTCAGGATCACTGTCTTCTGGTAACCCTACGCTGTCGAAATAGGCCGCATAGTTATCCTTACCGGTCAGCTGCAATCCACCGCCACCGCGATATTTCCAGCCATCACCACTCCCATCGTCACCATTGCCCATGCGGCATGCATAGATTCTGTTGGCGATCTTTTCTGGATTTCTGGCATATTTTGCAACACCTAGTCCCTTGAAATATTTGCCGAACATTTTCTTCAATGCAGCGGCACTATAATTCATGTTTTCTCGACCTGCAGTGAAATTTGCCGACTCGTGTTGCACTTGTGCAATAAAATAGGCAAAATGAGATGTTGAGTCAATATCCAAGTCCTGTATCATCACTGCAGCAGTTTTGTTTCCGATCTTCCCATCTGGGTCTAGTCCGTGTGCTGCCTGATATTTCTGTAAATAATTCATTTTGGTTACTTGGCCTTAAAATCGGCTTGGATTTTCTCCAGTGCCATGATGAGGTTTGGGATATAACTTATCCCCACCAACGACACGCTACCTGTGCCGTGTATTAGCGTAACAAACGTTCTGTCGCTATGTGTTTCCAATACATCAACGCTGTCATCAAATATGTAATGGGTACTGCCATCGCTCGGCTCCGCATCCACGAGGTGTCTGCAATCTACTATTTTTGGCATTCGAATTACCTCGCTTTTGGTGTCGCAAATTCATCTTGGATGTACTGTAATGCCTTGATAAATGTTGGTAGGTGGTCATAGTCGACCAAATTAACCGTATCCTCACCGCCAGCAATAATAAGCTTAACAGTCTGGCTGTATGTGCCGACCTCTAAGACATCAGTGCTACCATCAAATATGAAGTGATGCGTATCTTCACTATCTTGGGTTGATCCATCTCTAAAATCCATTATCTTTGCCATTCACTTGCCTCATGTTATGTCTTATTTTTAAATAAGAGTTGATATTTTGCAGTTTCTTATTTCTGCGATGATTTCTTTAAACGGTTTTGCTATATCTTCTTTGATCTTGGTTATGACTTGGTTCGTAAACCGCTCGGCATTGAATATTTTGTTGCGCCGGTACACGCCACGTTGCTTTTTCGGCTGGTATATGCCCTTCCTGAGCTTTTCGTTTTTGTACTGAATCGCTTTTCGGTGGAACTGATAGGTATCCACATTCGGATTGCTAGCATTTACTTTACCGGCGTCATATTCGTGCTTATAGTTTACAAACCTTTTCATTACTTGTCGTCCTTGGTTAACTTAATAAAAACAGGTGGCGTTCCGTATTTGCTTAGCAATCTAATTAGCTCTTTCATGTCGTCGTGATATATATTAACTATGTCTTTTACGTGCGGGAGTCCACCAGCATAAGTTTCTTTTCTGGCGGGAACATAGATTTCGCCAGAAAATTTTATCATGGGCAATAATCTATGACCAGTTACCACGGTATAAAGAATCTCATTCTTAGGCTGCTTTGCCTCTGTGCCTCCCATACATTACCTCGATAAAAATGGTGATACTTCAGCTAGTTTTAATAGCATGCTGAGTATTTTGTCGTTCTGCTCTATTTCGGCAATAGCGGCAGCAGATAATAGCTCCTCATATTGCTCTGCTGTTGCGGTGGGCGGTAATTCCCATACGTCTTCGTATTTTGGGAATTCATTCTCCCACCAACTGGCAATCTCTTCTATGGTTGCCCATGCATCTTGGTAGGTAACATCCCAATTCCAGTCAACATTGCCGCAAATCAGTTCATTGTGATAAAAATCACACAAAATCTGCATAGATGTATGTAGATATACATCATATGTATCGTGATAACCTATTCGCAATGTCTTTGGCCTGACAATCCAATATTTCCATCGTCTTGGGGCTAACAGGCACTCTAGAAATTCGGTTGCCCTATTGAATGCGCGACAGCAGCACCAATAGGCATCTCCCATAACTACAGCACCCGACTTCATAATTTGTACCCAACCATGTCGTTAAGATTACTCCCAGGGGTGCTTTCGTGTACCTTCGACATGACCTCCTTGAAGCCCATGTCTAGTTTTCTGTCTCGACCCATGAGCTTATGGTTGTCGACATACAGCGGCATGCCAATCACCATCCCAACAGTATTCTCTGCCAGACAATCTGGGCAGGGCTCGGCAGCTGGGTTGTGCCTATCGGCAATTCTAGACACCTTTTCAAATACATGTTCACATTTTTTGCACTGGTAATCATACGATGGCATTATCTACTCCATTGGTGGGTTGTGTTATTGTTATTTAGCTCAAATCACTATAGATGATAGCGAATAATACGCCCAGTAGCATAAAGCGCATATGATCAATAGTCCTCTTATGGGATACTTTGCAAGCATTACCACGAAAATAAAAGTAAAGATGATTGCTATCACCTTAGTAGCAAAAGCGAGCAATCTAAGTATCATAAAAGGCAATGCTACAATAAATATAAGTATAAAGGCTGCAAATGCTGTCGCATTTTCATTAGAGAGAGATTCGCCAGCGGCATGGCCCAAGTCGTAAGCATTCATTTCAAAAATTCCTTGTTGTGGTTTTTGTTTTGTTGCTAGGAAGTATACAGCAGTTTACTTCTTTGTCAATCTTTTTCTGAATGTGGGCGTACTCCAAATAAATTTACAGCTGCATGTGTAGTATCGCCTATGCCATCTCATTCGGCAAGGCATGCACGTATGCCCAAGCTCTTTCTTCGCCATCATCTCTCCAAAAACTATATATTATACAGGAACTTGAAAATCTTGTCAAGTTAATTTTTATAAATACTAGAACAATACTAATAACCGGTAATTTATAGAATGGATACTGAAGAAAATAGAGATTTTATCGAGTACGTAGATGACGGAACCGTATCGACACTCCCAACCCCATATACCGAACCGACAGAAGACTTCGCTGCCGTCCGGACTTCGATGCTATCCCTTATTGAGCTGGGCAACCAAGGATTAGAAACGGCACTGAACATTCTCGTTGCCACTGAGCAGCCGCGCTGCATAGATTCATTTTCTGGTCTGCTAAAAACTGTTGGTGACCTTAACATGAAGGTACTCGAACTCCACAAAACAAAAACAGATATTGAGACTGCCGGTAGCGGTAACAACATCAAAGCCAAGACCGTTACCCAGACATCGAATAATTTCTTTGCCGGTAGCACAGATGATTTACAGAGAATGATAGCCGAAATGGCATTGAAAGGGCAGGAATAATGGCCGACCCACAAAAATATTACAAAGGCAGAAAAGGACTAAAAGCTGCTGGCGTAAAGCTTACGTTTTCGGCAGATCAGGTGTCCGAGTACATTAAGTGCCAGAATGACCCGATCTATTTCATCAAAAACTATTGCAAAATTGTGCATTTGGATAAGGGGGTTATTCCTTTTGATCTCTATGATTATCAGGAAGACTTCATCAATGCCATGTGGAAGAATAGCAAGACTGTTCTTTGTACCGCACGTCAGGTCGGCAAGACTATCGTAACGGCATCTTTTTTCCTGTGGTTTGTTATCTTCAATCCTAGCAAAGATGTCGCGATTCTCGCCAACAAAGGTGCAACAGCAAAAGAAATTATGGATAAGGTGCAGAAGATTTATGCGCTTATACCATACTGGTTGCAACCAGGATTAGTAGAGTGGAACAAGAGCTCAATGGTTCTTGAAAACAAGTCAAGAATCATCTGCGAAACTACATCTGCTAACTCAATTCGCGGATTCTCTATCAGCTATATCCTGCTGGATGAGTTTGCGTTCGTTGATTCAAACAAGGCCACTGAGTTTTTTACATCAGTCTATCCGACACTATCTTCCGGTAAATCGACCAAGATAGTGATCGCGTCATGCGTAGTAAAAGATACCTATATCTATTCTACCGATGGTATTAAGCAAATATCGGACTTCATCGATGACGATATAGAGCACACCTATGAAATACCTACCTACTCTATTCAGGGCAAGGATGGTATAAAAACTGGTGTGCTCATGCACAATAACGGTAAGGTGCCAACTAAAAAGGTAATATCTAGATACTCTACGCTAGAAGGATCACATAATCACAAATTATATGCATATAAAGATGGTGTATATGATTGGTATAGATTAGATGAGTTATCTGTTGGAGACTATATTGGCATTAAATATGGTATGAATCTATGGGGAAGTAATAATGCCATAGATTTTACCTACCACACGAACAAATATGAAGCAAACAGATTCGACATAAATTCGTTCACTCCGGAGTTTTCATATTTTCTTGGCCTATATATTGCCGAGGGGAATGGGGCACACGGCAATATCGATATAACATGCGGTGATGATGTGAGCCATGTGTTTGGTAATTTAGGGTTACGATATAGCAATACAAGAGATGGTGGATTCCACTATAGGTGCGCATCTAGATCGTTGGTTGAGACTATGCGCCATATTGGATTTGATCTAACTAAAACGGCAAAGTATAAAGAAATTCCCACTAGACTATTTAGTATCTCAAAAGAAAATATAATTGCGTTACTGCAAGGTATGTTCGATGGCGATGGGTGTGCTGATAAAAATAGAGCTAGGGTGTCATATGCATCGACATCACTAAAATTAATAGAGCAGCTAAGAATAATTCTCATTAACTTTGGGATACTCTCAACCATTGCCAAAAAAATAACACCACCAACAGAAAAGGTTAAGGTGTATTCGACAGTTTATGTCCTAACGATGGCGAATACTCACGCAGCAACATTTTTTGACGAAGTTGGATTTAAATTTGAAAGAAAACAATCTAGAAGCTCTACATGCAAAGCAACATATAGAGGTAACTGGCTAGACGTAGTGCCAAACTCAAAAAATATATTTAAATCTATTAAACAGGATCATAGCAGCAATTTAAATATTTTTTCTGGCATCGCTAAAGATAATATAGGACTATCTAGAACAACTTGCCTAGATATAAAAGCCAAACTTAATGCGGCCGGTATTTTTGATACCAGAATGGATGATGTTATACAGCCAGACATTTGCTGGGTACCTATTCTTGAGGTACAAGAAAGCGAAAATTATACATATGATTTTTCTCTACCGGATAATGAGGGTGATAAGTGGTGCCACTCTGTTATATATAATGGAATCTTAGGGCACCAAACACCGAACGGACTCAACCATTTCTACAAACTGTACACCGATGCAGTCGAGGGGAGGAATGGATTTACTCCGGTCATGGTTACATGGCAGAAAGTACCTGGGCGCGATCAGGCGTGGGCTGACGACATGCGGAAGGTACTCGGTGATGCCAAGTTTATGCAAGAAATGGAGGCGGATTTCCAAGGAAGTTCGAACACACTCATTTCCTCATACTACATTAAGAAGATGGTCTATCTTAATGCCCTGCACTCATCAGATGGATTTGACATGCTCATCAAACCAATACCTGAGCATATCTACTTCATTACGGTGGATGTCTCGGAAGGTGGTGGGCAGGATTATTCGGCATTCACTGTCTTTGATGCCACTAGCATGCCCTATCAGGTCTGTGCAAAGTACAGAAGTGATCACATTCAGCCGATTCTGTACCCAAGTATTATATATAAGGTAGGCCATGAGTATAACGAGGCAATGGTCTTAATTGAAAACAACAGCATCGGTTCTCAGGTTGTTGCGATTCTTCACGATGATCTTGAGTATGAGAATGTCATATATACCGACAAGGATGTGATAACTCAGTGGGGGAATTCTGGAACACTTGGCGTTAAGACCACAGTGAAAACAAAACGGATTGGTTGTGCTGCACTAAAGACTTTAGTAGAAGGCGACCAGTTGCTCATAAATGATTTCGACACTGTGGTTGAGATATCTACCTTTGTACATTGGCGCAACAGCTATGCTGCGGACTCAGACTGTAATGATGACCTTGTCATGACTCTGGTGATGTTTGCGTGGCTGACGACACAACAGTGGTTTCGCGATTATACCGATGTCGATATCCGGAAGTTGATGTTTGCTGCCGAAGAGCGTCGGCTAAATGATGAACTATGCCCATTTGGGTTCGTTAACACTGGAATTGAGCAGGATCACTCCGAAGATATGATCCTAGATGTCTCGGACATCTGGGTAGATTCTAAATATAACTACTCCACCTACATTCGAGACACATACGGCGCGATATAAATATCCAATTGCCTCTAAAAAAATATAAATGGCTATGGGAACTTAGCTAGAAAGTGATGTGGCTAAATATGCTTAAGACAAAAATTTCATAAACAAACACAAAGAGGTATTACTATGAGTGGAGGTTCTTTCCAGCTTTCTCCAGGGATTCGGATAACCGAAAAAGATTTAACAAACATTGTACCGGCAGTGGCAACAAGCCCTGCAGCAACTGCTGGTTATGCGGAATGGGGCCCGATGATGTACCCCTCTCAGTTTTCATCTGAGAATCAATTTGTTGCACAATTTGGCGAACCAAATGACAATACATTCACGCCATTCTTTACCGTGGCGAACTTTTTGTCGTATGCATCAAATATGTTGTTTACTCGTGCAGACTCACGAGCAGCATTCAACGCATCTGCAAATGCTACGGCTGATGTTGCTGGCACCGGAACAATAACAACTGTTGCTGGCTCAAAGGCAGTTGTTGGTGTAACATCAAACTTTGGCACAAATGCTATCGTTGGCGATTGGATCATCAGTGCCACTGGCGCTATAATCGGTCAGATTGCGTCTATTGCTAGCACAACTGCTGCTACACTGGTTGATGTTGCTGCTGTTTCTGTAGCTGCCGCAACGTATACAGTCGGTAAGCGCTTTGTTGTAAAAAACCAAACAGAATATGCGACAGGCAATATCAGCCTGACTGCTGCTGGTGAGTTTGTTGCAAAATACCCAGGTGCCAAGGGTAACAGCTTGGCTGTGTCTATGGCTGACTCAGCAACATTCTCAAAAAGTGCAACCGGTACTATTGCGGCAACATTAGATGTTTGGGTTGTGTCGTTGACAAGATTGACCTCTCTCGGCACAGCCATAACTGCATCACCTCACAATCTGATTGTTGGGCAGTCGTTCATTCTGAGTGGTGCTACCAATGGCTTTGCCGGTACATTTGTCGTTACTGCTGTTACTAACACAACAACAATTACATTTGCTTCCGTCGGAGCAGACCAAACAATTACACCAGTAACTGGTGTTCGCATGAACTCTATGCAGCTGGGTGGTACAGGTACAGCATTTACAACAGAGGCTCCAGTTGGATCATATGTTGTTAGTGGAAGCGGTATCGTCATTGGTCAAGTAGCATCAATAGAATCTGCAGTGCTATTGACACTAACAGGTCTGCCAGCAATTTCTCAGGCAGCATCGGCTGGTACTATTAGATGGAAATTTTACAAAGAATTCAACTCTGCTCCATCTACATCACCATTTGCGGCAAACGTTAGTGGCTCTAATGATGAGTTACATGTTGTCGTTTGGGACGAAGATGGTGGCTTCACTGGTGTTGCCGGAACTATTCTTGAAAAATATGCTTATCTGTCTAAAGCAGTAAATGCTTCTAAGCCAGATGGCGGTACAAACTACTATGCCAATGCCATCAACACCGCATCTAAGTATGTGTGGTTTGCTAATGCGCCAACTGGAATGTCAAATTGGGGTACTGCTGCAGCCGGTGTTACTTATACATCATTGACTGCTGCCATTAATGTCTCATTGGCAAATGGTACAAACGGCGACATCTCTACTGAAGGCGATTTGATGTCTGCATTCATTTTGTATGCGAATACAGAATTGTATGACGTGTCTCTGATTGCTGTTGGTAAAGCAACATACACTCTGGCTAACTATGTTATTCAGAACATTGCCGAAGTCAGAAAAGACTGCGTGGCGTTTATTTCACCACAGAACATCAATACCAATGCTTATATTGTTGGCGCTACATCACAACAAACACTTGACTTGAAAGCATATGCCGATCTGATCACATCATCTTCATATGGCTTCATCGACAGTGGCGTTAAGTACCAGTATGACCGGTACAACGATGTAAACAGATGGGTTCCGCTGAATGGCGATATGGCTGGCTTAACTGCTCGTACCGATTATACCAATGATCCTTGGTGGTCACCAGCTGGTTACAACCGCGGCCAGATCAAGAATGTTATTAAATTGGGCTTCAACCCATCAGACAGAACTGATCGTGACGTATTGTATCAGGCACGTATCAACCCAGTTGTTTCTGAACGAGGACAAGGTGTGTTGTTGATGGGCGATAAGACTACATTGGCAAAACCATCTGCCTTTGACAGAATTAACGTTCGCCGTCTGTTCATCGTGTTAGAGAAAAGTATTGCGATTGCCGCCAAGTATTTGTTGTTTGAATTCAACGATCCAAATACACGCAACCTGTTCATTGGTATGGTCACGCCCTTTTTGCGCGACGTGCAGGGAAGACAAGGTATCCAAAGCTTTGCGGTAGTTTGCGATGAGAGTAACAACACAAATGAAGTTGTATCTAGCAATAATTTTGTTGGTGATATCTATATCCAACCAAACTATTCAATCAATTTCATCACATTGAACTTTGTTGCGACTAGAACCGGTGCCGTTAACTTTAAAGAGAGCGGTATTTAATTAGATAGTAGGGTTGGGAGTTTGCCGCTCCCAACCCAGATACTAAATAATCATATAACATATTAAAGGAAATATAACATGGCATCAGTCGCATCAATCAGTTCATTCAAATCAGTTTTACAGGGTGGCGCACGGCCAAATCAGTTCTCCCTGGAGGTGTCTTTCCCATCTGGAGTAGCTAACGCATGGACAGCAGTGGCACCTTTACAGGCATCGTTTCTATGCCACGCTGCTAGCATACCAGCATCCATCATTGCTCCAGCCAACGCACCCTATCGCGGTCGTGATGTGTATCTTGCTGGGGAGCGCACATTCCCACCCTGGACAATCAGTTGCTACAACACAGAGTCATTTGCATTGAGAGATGCATTTGAATCGTGGATGGAGATGATGAACGCTAACTCCAGCAATACCGGCCAAACATCACCATCTAAATATCAGGCCGACTTGGCTGTTATTCAATATGACCGCAATAACCAAGCCCTAAAGAGTTATAAGTTTGTTGATGCGTTCCCAATTGATATATCGCCTATTGAATTAGAGTATTCAAAGAATAACGTAATTGAGCAATTTTCGGTAACTTTCAGTTATCAGTTTTGGGTAGCTAATACTACTGGGTCATCTGGTCTAGGTATTGGATTAACTACCCCAATTGGCGTAGTAACCATATAATATAATAGGGCTCTATAATATTATAGAGCCCTATTCATCACAAAAGCGGCCTGTCCGCAGTCATACAGCTTTCTATACCCATTATCAAACATATTCTGTGTAGACGATTTCGATTCATCGAAGTGCTTGATTTTATCCTGCAACTTATGGCGCTGAAATTGCATTCTATTATATTCAACGCCATTCTTAACCCAGCGGTATCCGATATCACTGTTGTGTGAAAATTCAAACCCAAGTACCTCATATATTTTCCCTGTAGAATATCTTCGGTCGGCATAGGTAATTATCGATATTGGATTGTTATCTCTAATAAACTTAGAAAATAGTCTAGATGCACCACCAACCACATTAGTATTCATTTTTGTGGCAATCCTAATAATTTCGTAACTGTATGCTTGATTATATCTGGGGCGACCAAAGCTAATCATACACACATATTCACCGCCATATAATAGACCATAGCATATAGTACTGTTTGCATACCCTTGTATATGGTTGTCACCAAAAAATATTTTTTGTTCTTCTTTTGTGACCACAGCAATAGTGCATTTTCTAGCAAATATTTTTTCTGCTGTGATTCCGAGCTTGTTTAATATCATAGATTTCACTATAGGCTGCTTACTATTCCATTCTAGACAGGTAAAATGTAATAGCGTAATATCGCGCTTTGCGCATTCTTCTGTTTTATATAGGTGCTTCTTCCTGTTTTCTACAGTATCCCTAGATTCCTCGACCGAATGCCAATATACTCCATTCAACTCAATAGCAATTTTCTTATCCGGTATATATACATCTAGTTCCAATGGAGTAAGTATGCTCCTACATGAATTAATATAGGATATTCCTACCCCGCTAAGGAACTCCCCGATCTCATATTCTGGTGTAGACATTTTATAGTCATGAACTATTGGTATATTGTGATCATGCAAATACCGTAATACGGTTTTGTGGGTACATAATAATTCATTAGCAATAGATGTACTCGATCTATTTTTATCACTGTACTGCTCACGCATCCATACGCCATCTTCCAGATATTGTATGGCGTCTATATTATTAATCTGGGCTACTGCATTAGTTTTTAATTTAATGTTATTTTTGGTTAGCTCAGCTCTTACGGGTCCCCCATCGCAGAATCCAAGTTCGTTTGCAATGGATATTGCCGATCTATTTTTTGTTACATATTGATCACTCAACCATGCTATATCATATAGCAAATCCCTATTAACATTTTGCGCCTTAGCTTCCGATGGGTTTCTTGCATCTATCTTGTGTGTGCGGAGCCAGTTAGATATAGTAACTGGCGTGCAGCCTATTTCCTTGCCTATGGTTGTGGTACTTTTGCCTAGGGTGATATACTGCTCATATAGCCAATCTCGATCTTCCACATATGCTGCCCCAATATTATTGGCCTCGCTAAGTGATCTGATTTCAATCTCATGTTGCGTCAGATATGACGCAACCATAGTGGACGAGCAGTCTAATTCCTTGCCTATAGTCGGGGTACTTTTTCGTAGGGTAATATATTGCTCATGTAGCCACTCTTTGTTCTCCAGATACTCCAGAGCATTAGTGTGCATTGACTTAGCTTCCTTTGCACTGCGAACCGCTATCCCATATCTCTTTAGTACATTGCCAACATAGGAGTGACTGCATCCTACCTCTTTTGCTATGTCTGGTGTAGTTCTTTTGTTTGTAATGTACTGCTCTTCTAACCAATCTTTATCAATTGCTATTCCTACTCGTGCCATTTATTTGCCCATATCCATCTGTTAATTATTATTGTTGCCATTATACCATATCCATAAGAAAACACAAGGATAAATACTCATATACTAACAAAGATGCGAGTTTACTATCTAATGACACGAAAATCATCAAAACAGCGCAAAGGGAATTATGGCGTTGACATTGGTAGCAATATCAAGATCGAGGCTCCGTCTCCGGTCACCCCGATGTCAGACGATGGCGCTGCACACATAACTGGCGTCAACTCCTATTTTGGCTCAACCTACCTGAGCATGGATGGCTCAAGCAGCGGCGATCAAGAACTGATCAAGCGCTACCGAACATTATCCCAATATACTGAAGTCGATTTAGCCATCGATAACATCGTAAACGAATCTATTGTCTACGATACCGGCACTTTTCCAGTCTCCTTAAATTTAGACAAACTCCCATTAGCAAAGGCAGTCAAGCTGGCAATCATGGATGAGTTTGCAGAAATTCTAAAACTGCTCAAATTTGACGAAAAATCATATGCTATCTTCAGACGCTGGTACGTTGATGGTCGTATATATTTCAATGCTATTGTCGATGAAAAGAACCCACAGTCTGGCATTCTTGAGCTACGCCCAGTCGATGCCCTGAAAATTAAGAAGGTCAAAGAATTTACCAAGGCAAAGGATGCTAATGGTATCGAATATGTGCAATCGGTACAGGAATATTTTCTCTATTCCGAAAGTGCTTTCGTGGCATCGACTGCCCAGAGCAATAGTGCGACCAATAATACGGTAAATGGCATCAAGTTTAATGTCGACGCTATTATCGAAGCAAGTTCTGGCGTCATCGATGAGACAACAAAAAGTGTCCTATCCCACCTGCATAAAGCGATTCGCCCAGCAAACCAATTAAGGATGCTGGAAGATGCTGTCGTCATCTATAAGATTGCACGGGCACCAGAGAGGCGCATATTCTATATCGATGTTGGGAACCTGCCAAAAATGAAGGCCGAGGAGCATCTCCGCGATGTAATGAACCGGTACCGGAACAAGATTGTCTATGATGGTGTCAATGGCGAAATCAAGGACGACAAAAAGTTCATGAGCATGCTAGAAGATTTCTGGATGCCAAGACGAGAAGGCGGCAAAGGTACTGAAATCACTACATTACCAGGTGCTAACCCATCATTCACCGACATGGTTGATGTTGACTACTTCAAAACCAAGCTCTACTACGCACTGAACGTCCCATTGTCTAGATTGATGTCTCAGTCTGGCTTTAACATGGGTAGAAGCAGCGAAATCACCCGAGATGAAGTGAACTTCATGAAGTTTGTGTTCAGGTTGCAGAAGCGATTCTCCTTCCTATTCCTAGATGCCCTGAAGCTGCAATTGACGCTGAAGGGCATCATCAATGGTGATGAGTGGGAGTTCATCAAAGAGCGAATCGTCGTGCAATTTGAGAAGGATAACTACTTCGAAGAGTTGAAATACAACGAAATTCTCACGAACCGTATTCAAACTGCCGAAGCACTTGAGCCTTATGTCGGCAAATACTTCTCGCATGATTTTGTTAGAAAACAAATATTCAAACAGACCGATGAAATAGTTGATGAGATGGATGCAACAATCATAGCCGAGTTCGATAACCCAATTTACTACCCACCAATGGCCGGTGCCGATGATATGCAAGATGGCGGTACTGATGCTGGCGATGGCGAGGATACCGGTGGTGGCAGTGCATCACCAACCGGCGAAACCGGCAAAATGACTCTGGCCGATGTCGAGCACAAGATGTCAAAGGTCATGAACACAGTTATTGCCGGTAAGATTATCCAGATCACTAAGAAGGGTAAGGTCATTGCTAAGATCACCCCAGCCAATGAGAGCCTGAACGAATCTTATGATGAGGTCAGGATCAGCAGCATCGATGGGCTAGATAACTTGATTGAGTGCATGGCTGTCGGCGAAACGCTGACTTTGTCAGAAAACGGCAACACTTTCGTCAACATCCAGAAAGTCTAACAACATAACATTTTAGGAAAACACATGGAAACAGAAATCATAGATGCGCCAGAACAGTTACTCGAATCACTGCGCTCACAGAAATCATATGCCCAGATGCAGGCGCATATCTCTACAGCACCGGATAATCATTTCGAGCACAATGCCAGATCAATTTTGAAGCATGGGCTGGGCAACGATGACCACGCACAGAATGATTATGCCAGACACGCGGTGCTGTTTGATCATCGACTCACCGACAAGCATCTTGACGACATTAGCCAACATGTTGCTTCCGCTGGGAAGACTACAAACACGGTGGATAAAAATTTCCACAAGAATGTTAATTCAGTTGGTGTGCTCCGCGCAGCACTGAAAAATGATTCACCTGACGTTATTGCCGATGCAAAGAAAAGCATCACGGCAGATCACAAGAATGCCATCTTTGCGCATGGGTCACACGAAGAGAAAGCATTCGTCATCCATCACGGAATGGCAAACAAAACACAGTTGAGAACAGCACTGACCAGCGGCAACGATGCATTGGCAGCGGTGGCTAAATCCCATCTCCAGTCGCTGAGAGATTCTGGTAGCACTAAACACGGCGACCTACAAGATGAGCATTTACCAAAACTAAAGGCTGCATCTTCTACCGGTTCGTTTTTCTCTAGGCTTAAGGACAAGTTTAAAGAAAATCTCGGCAAGCGTATGGCAGCGGCTGCAGCTGCTCCGAAAGAACGCAAAGACCCAACTTTCGAAGAAGTTCTCGATGGTATTTTGGGTACCATTGCCACCAGAAATTTGCATGAAGCAACCCAACTGTTGCGCGTTGCCTTGTCGGAAAAAGCCGCAGAAAAGACTACATTGATGAAGCAAGAACTCATTGACGCTAAATATAACAACGTAAACAAATAACTGGGCTATTAACATGGAAAAAATATTTTTCGACATCGAGAGCGGCAACCTTGCGGATGCCAAAGAAGGTGTTGCTGCTGCCTTGGCAGAAAAGATCGCAGACAGGATGAAATCGATGAAGCAAGAGATTGCTGGCTCAATTTATAGAGAATCTGTTGATGAGCCCATTGCGGAGATAGGCACTACGTCTATTACCGAAGGTTGTATTCCGGAAGAAGACAAACTTAAAGCAGTACAGCGCAAAGCAAAATCCGTACCGGTAAAAGCACCACAACTCAAAGATGGTGACGATAAGCTCATTGATGCTGCAGTTGCGGCACCTAAAGTTAAAGAAGGTCTGGATGAAGCCGATGGCATCTACCACGAAACTTATCGCGGTGCCTTAGAGCATGCCTATACCCACGCCAAGAGCAGAGGTTACGACATCCATGACGAAGACCATCACAAAGATACTTCATTTGTCGATCCAAAGCCAGCGAATGGCAGCACAAAAAGACTGAGCTTCCCATTATCGAAAGATGGGGTATTGCAGAAAAAACAGATGCATGTTCAGGTCTACAACCGCGGTGCCGATGTAAAAAATAGGTACGAAGTTAATAAATACATTTCATAAGCCGAGGAAAATCTAATGGCAGTAATGTTAGCAGAAATAAACGAATCGGTAGAGACACTTACCGAAAAGATTGAAGGTGGTGCCAAGAAATATACTATTGCCGGTATTTTTATGCAATCCGAGGCTGTGAACCATAATGGCAGAATATACCCGAAGCATTTGATGGAGCGGGAAGTTGCGCTCTACACTGCCGAAAAGGTACTCAAAAATCAAGCTCTCGGAGAATTAAACCACCCAGCCAATCGAGTAAGTGTCGACCCAAGAGAGGCATCTCACCTGATCACGGAACTGAGTTGGGATGGGAATGATGTACGTGGTGTAGCCAAAATTCTGGATACCCCATGCGGCAAGATTGTTAAAGCCTTAATGGATGAACAAGTAAGTTTTGGTGTATCTAGCCGAGCACTAGGGAGCCTCAGAAAGAGACAAGATGGTATCAACGAAGTGCAGAATGATTTTTCTCTGAAGTGTGTTGACATCGTATCATCGCCGAGCGCTCATGGTGCATGGATGCAATCTATCATGGAAGGTAAGGAGTGGACTTGCGTAGATGGTATCTGGTCGGAACAAAACATCGACGAAGCAAAGTCTGCCATTCGCAGAGCGCCTAAAGCCCAAATTGAAATCAGGCTAGAAGAAGAATTCACCAAGTTTATGAATTCGTTCAAATAACTTTTATATAAATACTAGTATTAACCGATTAGTCACATAAGGAACACATGATGGAAAACGAAGAAATTATCGCCGAAGCTACCAAGGTAGATTGGGGCACTCTATTCGAAGGTCAGGAATTATCCACCGACATTAAAGACAAAGTAACTTTGATCTTTGAATCTGCATTGGCTGCTAAATTAGCTGATGAAGTAACTCTTATTCAAGAAGAATACGAAGCAAAGTTCGATGCTCAACTGGACGAAGTCAAGAAAGAATTAGTCGAACAAATCGACACATTCTTGAATTATGCGGCTGCTGAGTGGATTGCCGAAAACAAAGTTGCTATCGAATCCGGTCTTCGTACAGAAATCACTGAAGACTTCATCACAGGTTTAAAAGCCCTGTTTGTCGAAAGCTACATCGAAGTCCCAGAAGAAAAATTTGAATTGGTTTCTGAAATGGAAGCTGAAGTAGTTACTTTGAAAACTGGTCTCGATGAGCAGATTGCCAAGAACATCGCTCTGGCAGCTACTGTCTCGACTCTGATCAAAGAATCTGTTGTTAGTGAAGTTAGCAAAGGTCTGACTGTAACTGATGTAGAAAAATTCAAAGGCTTGATTGAGGCAGTAGAGTTTGAATCCGAGCAGTCTTACAAAGAAAAGATTGTCACGATCAAAGAAAACTATTTCCCAAAGGCACAAGCACCAAAAGAACAAAGTTTAGATGAAGGTGTTATTGGTGATGCCAATACAGTTATCGTCGATGCTAATGTTGCGGCATATGCTGCGGCAATGTCGCGCCAGCGATAACTCGTCTTTTATATAAATAACTAGATAAAAGTCATTTTATATAAATAACTGTAACAATTAAAAATTAATTAATTATTTAAAGGAAGAAAAGTATGATGCTTACCGAAGAGAGCGGCTTAGAAAAAAAATGGGGCGCAATCCTTGATCACCCAAATATGCCCAAGATCAAAGATGCCTACCGCAGAAGTGTAACTGCTATCGTTCTTGAAAACCAAGAACAAGCAAACATCACAGAACGTGCAGAATTGTTTGAAACAGCTCCAGCCAACAGCGCGGGTAGTATGCCCAATACTGGTGGTGTTGCTAAATGGGACCCCGTACTGATCTCATTGGTTCGTCGCTCATTACCACAACTGTTGGCCTATGACATCTGTGGCGTTCAGCCTATGACGATGCCTACTGGCCTGATCTTTGCCATGAAGTCGAAATATACGACTCAGGGTGGAACTGAAGCGATGTTTGATGAAGTGAATTCAGCATTCACTGGTACTGGCGCACAGTTCGGCACAAACCCATCTGCACCATCAGCTATCACAGGTACTATTACTGTCGGTACTGGCGCAACTACTGTTGTCGGTGTGGGCACTGCGTTCTTAACTCAATTAAGCAAAGGTGCTGCGCTTTATTCAGCAGTTGGCGCATTCTTGGGTACAATCGCATCTGTTACCGATAACACAAACGCTGTACTGACTGCAAATGGTCTGTCTGCTGTTTCTGGTGCCGGTGCTCTTGCATACTCATACGGTGGTGCTGTTACTACAGCGGTTGGTGAAGATTTTGGTGGGGCGACAACTTTCCCACAAATGGCGTTCTCAATCGAAAAGACTACTGTCACTGCACAGACTCGTGCATTGAAAGCTGAGTACTCGCTCGAATTAGCACAAGATTTGAAAGCGGTTCATGGTTTGGATGCTGAATCTGAATTGACCAACATTCTGTCACAAGAAATTTTGGCTGAAATTAACCGTGAAGTTTTACGCTCAATCTACACAACTGCAGTACCTGGTGCTCGCGCTGGTGTGGTAACAACTGCCGGTCAATTCGACTTGGACTTGGACTCAAATGGTCGCTGGTCTGTTGAAAAGTTCAAAGGCTTGTTGTTCCAGATTGAACGTGACTGTAACGACATTGCTCAGACAACTCGTCGCGGTAAAGGTAACTTCATTATCTGTTCTTCTGACGTAGCATCTGCTCTGTCATTGGCCGGTAAATTGGATTATGCTCCTGCCCTGAATACTGATCTGAATGTTGATGATACTGCATCTACATTTGCCGGTATGCTGAACGGTAAGATCAAAGTTTACATCGATCCTTACTCAGCAAACTATGGTTCTGCAGTGCAGTTCTATGTTGCTGGTTACCGTGGCTCTTCACCATATGATGCTGGTATTTTCTACAGCCCATATGTGCCATTGCAAATGGTTCGTGCGGTTGACCCTTCCACATTCCAGCCTAAATTGGGATTTAAGACTCGTTACGGCATTACCGCAAATCCATATGCAGCCGGTAATGGTGCAGTTATTCAGAGTGGTTTGGGCGATGCTAACTCAAATGTTTATTTTAGGAAAGTTCAAATTTTAAACCTTTCATAATCAAGCACTTAGCGCAACTCAAAGGAGCCTTCGGGCTCCTTTTTTGTTTTATTCCTTCTTAATTAAAAATAAGAAGTAGTTACTCCGATACCCACCTCAACCTATATTTTCCAGAATCATATATTCTATAGATATTGTTCACCAGCGCCAATTCGTGCTCAGTCTTATTCTCATCAAACTTAAGCTGTGGGTCGGTGGCAAATCTACTTTTTCTGTAATTGAATTTATGGTACCGCTTATCGTTAACAACATATTTGTAGTCTGGTCTTAGGTATGCATCTATAACAAACCCAACCTTAATATATGCATCGCCGGTGAACATATCCAGATCAACAAAGGATATAACCTCAGATAATCTAGATGCTTTCAGTAATTTCCCAAACCCGCCAATAACTTTTTTTGTTGTTGCGTATCTAGTGAGTACATTCCCATGAAACAACATCACCGCCACAGTTTCTCCGCTATACTCCAATGTCATGCGACTGGTGCTACCGGCATTACCCTGTATGTGGTGCGCATCTAATATATCCTTACACACCTCTTTGTCTGGCCTTCGATTGATAGTACACTTCCTAGCAAATATGCGATCATCGCCAGTTAGTCCCATTGCATTTAATAGGAATCTTTTTATTACATCGAACTTATATATGATGTCGTCCTCATATAGGTGTATCAATCGAATACCAACATCAGCGCACTTGAGTCTCTTCATCTCATGATATGCGTTGTCTTTATATACTTCGCTGTGCCAATAAACCCCATTTACCTCTATTGCCATGTTGAGTGATGGTATGTAGATATCCAACTCATATGGAGTAATTATCGATGTTACCGAACACTCAAATTCTATGCTATGTTCCTCTAAAAATTCTCTGAGTTTACGTTCATGCGAGGATACAGAATATCTAGTAGAAATATCTATGTTATGACTTTTCAGATATCTACCAACTGTTCCGTCGGAGCACCCTAACTCTGCAGCCAGTTCATATGTTGATTTGCCCAGTGTAGTGTATTGCTCTTCTAGCCATGCGCTGTCTCGCAATAGATTTAGTGCGGCGACATTTTCTCCAAACCTAGCTTCAGTTAGGTTCCTAATCACAATATCGTGCTGTCGAAGATAGCTACGCACAGTTCTAGGTGAGCAGTTTAGGTCTGCGCCTATGTCTTCCAGTGATCTCATTTTTATTAGATACTGATCTTCTAACCATTCCTTATTAGTGAGCGCGTCGGCAGTCGTTGTACTAAGCTGATTATCCGATCCACTCCTAGCAGTAATATTATGTTGCTTTAGGTACCGAGATACTACCCCTTTATTAGAACCTATTTCTGTGGCAATGTTATCTAATGTCCTTCCATCTTTTATGTATGCGGCATACAGCCAATCATAGTCTTCCAAATACACTAATACATCAATATTGGACTTGTTGTATTGTCTGTCGGGTATATCATGGATAGCTAACCACCTATTAACAGGACCTATGCTACACCCAAGCTCTTCGGCAATGGTTTCCTTCGATTTCTTCTGGGCAATTCTCTGCGCATACAGCCAATCTTTATCGGAAAGTTTAGCCAATATACCACTATCGACTGTTTTGTTCGACCTTGAGCACGTAGGGGAGCAGAATTGGGTAAATCCAAGCTTATTATCTTTCTTGTTCGCCATTACCGGCTCACCACAGACGCAGGACGGCAGTTCACCAATATTATTGGTTACGCAATAAAAACGGGTGGTCAGGGATGGTGCTATGGGATCGAGGAATTTGGTCGCGGATGTAAGACTAGCTACAAAATCTGCATGCTTGTTTCCCTTACAAACTTTCTGTGGTGTTAATTCGGTGCAGCTATTTTTTAATGCTTGGTCGTACATGTCAACTCCTGTTTATGTTGGTTACATTATACAGGAGTTGCTGTATTTGTCAATACTTAATCGTTGGTTTTATTGTCCGGAAACCGGTAGAATGTCTGTACGGTTATACTCTTGATCTCTTCGCTGCAGCCAATGTATCGCGCATCACTTAGCCAATCAATTGACTCCGGTTCGCCATGTTTGCCACCACCATGCCAATAGTCCCATTCGACCCATTTGCCATCAGCAAGTCTTGTTGCTACAGACTCACACTCATAGTGTCGAGAGTCCGGAGCAGACAATCCAGTCTCTATTCCAGAGCACCGGAAGGCATCCGCATAACCATAGTTATCATCGAAGTCATTCCACGCATCGTCGATATCGTCTTCGGTTCGTAGCTTAACCCAGTCGTAGTCATCATTCAGTATGGCTTGTAGCAGTATCTCTCGCTTGATTGCTAACTCTGCCGATATAATCACTTCTTCTTCCATTCTCATCTCCTGTTGGTTAAAATCTTTCTAATTCAATATCAGCCAATTCGCGCTCTAAATCTCGTAGCTCCATCTCTAAATCTAGTATTTTGCTGTATGGGATATCTATGGCTGCAAGTGCATATTCAATATCGCCGATGCGCATATGTATCGATAGTTCTCTGTTGCTTGCCATTATCTACTTCTCCTTTCTTTTGGGTATACATAGACGCCACATTTATTAGTGGTTGCTAGATTCCATGCGGCTACTCGGTACGTGTGATCAGCATCCACGGCAAAATTACGCAACTCAACGTGCGTAAGCCAGATTAGCTTACATTGTTCTGGTGTTTCGAAGGTCATCGTGGCTTCACCATAATTGCATTGCGCATGTTGTGTTTCTCTGTCGACCCAATGCCATATATGCCTCGTATTGTTCGGTATGATCCGCAGAATATCAATGATGTTCGTGAGTTTCTCTCGGCAAGGATATTCCTAAACTCATAGAATCCCATCGATAGTGGGCGCTTATATGGCAATTTCATAGCTATTGGGTATTTGTCAGATTTCCAGCCACCATCATAGGTCGGAATACTAAAAACATCTACGATGATTGCGTAGCGCGGCCTCAATAAATCCTTCCAAACTATGCTCTTTAATTTCTTGATCATTTGAGTAGGACTCCAGATTTTATTAGTGCCAACTTGATGATTTCTTCCAGTTCTTCTAAATAATCAGGAATCATGTCAAAGTTATCCTCGTGGCTCCTGACGTATTCGAAAGCCTTGTCAAATATACCGATACTACTAAGTAACTGGCACTCTAGGCGCAAATCTTCTTTCCATCGCACATGATATGCCTGTCGCCATGCGCTGACTTCTCGCGCCTGTTCCCTTATATCATCAGCATTTAATATAACACGTTCAACATTCTTGGAGATTGCTTTTGCTGCGGCATGGCTACTACACTCATGCGCCACCCCACCAATATATGCATAGAATACTTCCTTCCTGTCATCTACTTGCGGCTTTGGGTATCTCTGATCATTCTCGTACGATGAATACATTAACATAAATTTCTCGGTTTAATTTAAAGGTTTATATTTCTGGCAAATGCCAGTACGTCAGCGAAGAATACTTCCTTTGTATGATACATCGGTGCGCCGTAGTGTTCGCAAACAATCTCAACATTACCTTTGCGCCAAAAGCCATCTGGGCAGCATACGGTTAGCTTGCCACTACCAGCATATATACCCAGCTCAAGCAGAGACACTGGTGACAATGTGTTTGGCTGTAGATACATTAAGATCATTGTTGCATCGTGCATCGACTGAAGCTCCCATTCCACCTGTTCTCTGAAGTTATCGGCGTCCGCCGATTGCTCCCAGCTACTATCCCAATCATCTCGGCGTGGGTTCAGGAATGTTATGTTGGTATGGGCTAGCATATTTGCAAGTTCATCCTGCCAAGGTTCGGCCTTGCCCATCTCAATGGAACCGGCAAGAAATATACTCACCGTGCCGTCTTTAGTAAATGGTTCTGGTGCTTTTATCATCTTCATCCGATTATCTCCGTCTGGTAAAGTTTGCAGTTGCGCACTAGGCGCTCATATTCCACGTAATCTCTATGGTACACCCCAACATCACTAAACACCCGCGCAATGTGCTTACCTAGCCAGTCACGGTCGCCTATGATATAGGGTGTAGAAAATATAAATAGCTGGCCATTAGATAGTGCGATATGTCCGCGAGTGTGGCGCACTACAAAGATGTCACTATGCATCTCTATCAGCCTGATGAATGCATCTTCAAGGTCTCTGTGTTGCTTTGGGAATGGGCTGACGTATGCATACACATTACCAGCATCACCACCCCAAACTTCACCAAGCATCAGGTATAGGTGTGCTGTTGTTATGCCACGCCCACGATAAAATACTCTGGGATCACATACCTGCAAGACATTTTCATCCAGTCTGTCTTTGTCTAAATCATCTATCAATTAATTCTCCTCGCTCCGTGTTGTAATTTTCAAGAATTATACCACGTAACCCGTAATTGTCAAGGCATAAATAGTAGATAGCAACTTTTTAACAGGGAACAAACAACATGTCAATGATTGGAAATCCTCTCATATACTCACGGGCACCATCATATATCGATTCTGGGAATGGTACATCGACCGCATTCACATTAAGCTGGATACCTGGGTCTGCCTCTGCAATCATAGTTGCTGTGTCTGGGCTTATCAAGAAGCCATCTGTAGATTACACAGTTAACTCAAACGTAGTGACATTCACATCACCACCGGCGATGTCGGCTCCGATAACCATGTTTGGTATTGGCGTACTGGGCACGGTGAATGTTCCTGCCGATGCATCCGTCACCTCAGAGAAGTTAGCTACCAATTTAGTAATGGGCGGAACGCTGGCGATGGGATCACAGTTTTCTAACAGAAACAGGTTCATAAATGGTGATTTATCCGTATGGCAGCGCGGCACTTCATTTACGGCATCCGGATACACTGCCGATCGTTGGAATGCCAGCATAGCAACATCCTCGGCTACAATAACAAGAGAGGCATTTGCATTAGGTCAGGTAGACGTGCCAAATGAGCCAGAATTCTATTTGCAGTCTGCGGTAACTACAACGTCAGCTGCCGGTGCCAATGTTGCGATCAGGCAGCGAATCGAATCTGTTAGATCATTTGCCGGACAAGAAGTTACGCTGAGTTTCTATATGGCATCACTGAGCACAACACCAGTCGCAATTTCATATTCGCAGAATTTTGGTACAGGTGGCACACCAACGGCGACTGTACAAGCCTATGCCGGTACAGTTACGCCAGTGGATGCCAACTGGCATCGATACTCGGTTACGTTCACATTGCCATCGATCATCGGGGCAACACTTGGTACTGCTGGTGATGACTATCTCATGATAGAGATTTGGATGGATGCCGGTAGCACATTCAATACGGTCACGAATTCATTAGGGCAGAGAAGCGGTACTTACAAATTCTCAAGCCTACAGATAGAAAGTGGCGCAATACCGACACCCTTTGAGGTTGTTCATAGGCACATTACCCTAGAGATGTGCCAGCGGTATTACCAAAAGTCATTCCCATATGCCACTGTACCGGCACAAAATGCTGGCGTAACCGGTGTAAGTAAATGGGTAAGTTCGGTTGGTGCGAGCACATCTACCGGCACACATGATTTTGCGTTTCCTGTGCTGATGCGGGACACCCCAACCGTAACCCTATACTCTCCACTGGCAGCATCTGCACAGGCATATAACCACACAACATCGCTATCTGGATCGTCAACATCGGCGGCAGTGAACAGTCCAAGGACGTTTTCGCTAATCTATACGACAGATACGACATCAACCAATGGTAGTCGCTGGGTTATTCACTGGACAGCTAATGCCGAACTTTAATGTTCTTATTTTAAAATAAGATTATGGGTGGTATTGCTTGAACAGCATCTCTGCTTTCAGGCTGGCATAGCTCACACAATCTTCGACAGAATCTTTATGGTATTTGTCCTGCGACCATTGGCGAACATCTTTTAAATCCTGAAGCAGCAGAGCCACCTCTGCTGCTGTTATGTCTTTGCCAGTTTTAGCGTTAAAGATTATCGCCAGCTTTTCAAAACTGCGTTCGCCGGTGTCCTGCTCATATTCTGCGCCACGTTCTTTTTGTATGTCGATGGCTCGCTCCAAAAAGTTTACACTCTTCATTACTTTTTTCAATCTATCTCCTCAATATCAAAATTGTCTTTGTTAATCACTAGCTTTACTATTTTTCTATGTAGTGGTGCCTTTAGGTAATCTCGCCCACCATCAATAAACACACTGCCATCTACCGATGTTACGTAGTCATGGCGGAATCTGCTGTAAATGACCTCACCGTCATCAGCAACAACACCCATAATGCCATCTGTGAATGCAGATTCGCCATTACTGAGAACCCACTGCGGCAATGCTTCTTGAGTGCGATGTATGCCTAGGTAGTTGCTATGGCCTAGTTCTCTGTTTGGGTTTGCCTGATAGAATACCGCAACTGGGAAGTCCGACCATGCACCGTTAGCTAACTTCACACAAAAGTCACCAATAAACTTAACGCCATAGGAATCTTCAATTCTGCTGATCTTAAATGGATATTGTGTTTTGGTCTGTGGCCTTACATATAGTTTCATTGGGCTTTCCATATGATTCCAGTTTTGTATGCTCTCTCCTGTATCGAGCAAGGTGGTCGAGCAATATCCCAGCACAGGGTGTCGACGAATGCACATCCATTACACGAATTGTACGAGTCACCATCACTTGGGGATGGTTCTGGTACTGCAAGATATTGCACGCCATTGAGATAAAATGAGTCTTCAGACTCAATATATGAATCTTCGCGATTGTATTGCGCTTCCATCTCGGCGAGAATGGTGCGCATATCGGCAATAGAAACGCCTATGTATGCCGTATCATCAGTAATACGGTTCTGCTCCTCAAATTCGACTTCAGTGCCGTCACTACTTATACTGTATTTCATAATTATAATCCTTGGTTTCGTTGATATTGAGTCAATGCGACTGCTTTATATGCTGTGTCTTTCTCTTTACGCTGAACTAAGAATGACTCAATCATCGCATAAACAAAGTCCGGTGATAGAAATTCTTCGGCACCGATGCTGGTCAGCTTAGGCTCTTTGCACAGTATTAATTTGTCTTCATTATACCACATAAGGAAGTTAACGCAATCGAATTGCGCAAAACAATATGACGGGCATGCTCCGCTATTTGCCATGTCAAAACTGCGCTTTAGTAGGTCATTTTTAAATACCCGCGACAGGTTATCATATGTATGATAGTACCGAGTCATATTCAGCACACTGTTCTCATACTTGGCAATAAGGTAGAGTTTACCAGCAATACCGAGCACCATAGGTGTTACCTTGATGTATTCATTACTGGACTGATAGTTGACAAATGGCTCGATGTGTATATCGGCTGTCATTGCAGTACCAGTACCAATTTTTGCATCGAGTAAGCCTCGGCGATATCGCTTGAAGCAGTCTATATCGGTACGCATATGGCGCTTGTATACTGGTCTCTTTGCTGAGCCTTCAGCTAGATGGTCATAAAAGTCTGTATATTCGCTATCTATTTTCATAATGTTCTCTTTGTAGGTAAATGCATCCATCCAATGACCGATGAAGTGACACACCAGCCCTCGGCACAATCGGTAATCCAGTTTACTTCGCCATTTTCACTCGAATCAGCCTCATCAATATATTGGCGAGTGTATGCGACAGCAACCCCACCATCATTATATAGGACAAGAACAGGCGGTGAGCACTGATCAGGATATCCATCATTTGGTATGGTTTGAGGTAATGCGGTATCTACCGGTGTCCATTCAGGATATGTGCCACCAAGAGCCTTGCTACCCACATCACATGGTACGACAGCATACTCGACTATTCTCGCGACCATATTGGGACTCCAGCCGAAATCATCTGGGAATCCGGTGAATGCGTAGCTACCATGACTAAATTTCATTATCACTACTTCATCTGCTCTACATTCTGGCACAACACCGGTATTAGGTGTCCACTCGGTTATGTTGCCAGCAATCTGGTCTAGGTTATCTGTGGTTATCATGATTATGTTTCATATTATTATGGTTTGGTATTATACGGGACGAGGGCATATTCGACAACATTACCTTCAAATATGCACTGGGTGTACTCATGCTGGAATTTACTGTATCCGAGCGATTGGTCACGAAACTTGAGCAATACCCAGTTAGCACCAACGTCTACTGTATGCGCAAAATCAACCGGCATGGTGATCCAATGGGCAGTTTTTGCATATTCTCTATAATTCTTAAAATTCAACATGGTTATGTTCCTGTTTTAATGATCACCAGTATACAGGAATAACCGGAAAAGTAAAGCATTTATGCTGTTCATGTATCTAGTCCCAAGATGTCTATTGAATATAGCTCAGTATTACCATCTAGGAGTACTGCTGGGCCGACATACGATGATGCTTTATATTTTTTATGCAAAGCAAGTTCTATGCCATACGCTGACTGAGCATCTTTCTGTTTTTCTGACTTGAGGATGGTAATAATACAATTTTTAGTGCGCTTAGATTCTTTTATGCCTAACAGTCCGACTACCCTATTGTTGATGTTAGTTGTGACGCCAAGTTTATATAGTGGTGTTGGATGCTTTGGTGATTCTATTTTCAGATAATATATCCATACCTCATTACCTGCTGATCGTGCAGCATTGATCTTGCTGAGGTTATTCGCGCCGTGTGCATATGACGCACCTACTATATATTTTAGTTTTATTCCGATATTATACAGTTTCTATTTTGTAACTTTAATACGGCTAATGATGGGTATGCATTTATTGCTTTCACGATATCGGTATAGTATGACATTGGTATCCTTTAATTATATATTATACTGTGTATTCTTACAGCGCTTCGCGCAGTTCATGTATTATTTTAAATAACAACATATTATGACTGGTGCGTAGCACCGCCGGAGGCTTTCTATAACCACTGTTATAACAGTTACTATAAAAGCTTTTATAAAAATATTTATTGACCCTTTCGCCTTCGGCTTCATGGGTGTACGGGCGACAAGCTGAAGCTTGCTGCCCTTATGGTTCATGAATTGTTTTTAAATAAGAAAAGCCATTAATGTACTGGTGCGTAGCACCGCCGAAGGCCATAAAGATATTTTTTAAAAAAGCTTTTTATAAAAGATTTTAAAAAAGACAAGAGAAAGATTTTGCCTTGCAGACAAAATCTTATTACAGAAAAGACTGTCGCAAGATTATCCTAGAAAACCATTACTGGTAGGTCGGGTTATGCTGTGACCTTTACATCTGTTTGCTGAATTCATAACGGCACCATATACAAAAAGGATACATTCACTGTATATGGTTGTACTAACAAGAGTACATCCTGAAGAGTTTGTTCATGGGAATTAACAAATGCTGCTCTACTCAGCATTGAATCAAAAGATTCCGCGGGGTGCATGCTCAACACTACAGGAGGTATACCTCCATCGTTGGTGACTCTAACCGCCATACTAGGCTTCGTTAAAGGTGCGTTCTTGCCACCGAATTATAGACTTGACAGTCTCATACTCAAATTAATATAATGAGCTTCAGCAGACGTTTTTGCGTACATCCTGTACACTGATACGATTTGACTAACCGATTATGCTAACACATAATATTGATCTTGTCTACGGGTATTTATAGTTATAAGTTTCATAGAAAATATTCTCCTCAACTCTAAACGCTTCATCACAAGTTGCTAGGCCGCTAACAGCGACTCAGTCTTACATTTGCTCTGCGTTCGTATAGCACTATTAACTCGTAGTGCTTCTTCTAAAATATTAATGCTAGCATTCAGGTCGCGATCCATCTCATGTCCGCAGTCCTCGCATATAAACACTCGGTATTCTTTGGGTGGCTCTATATTTTTATGCTCACAACAAGGACATATCTTGCTTGATGCAAACCACCTATCAACCTTGACGACTTCTTTTCCATACCATGCCGCCTTATAGCGCAATACCCTATAAAATTCACCGAATGCAGCATCGCCGATTGATTTTGCCAGCTTGTGGTTCTTCACCATACCGGCAACATTTAAATCCTCAATTCCTATAAAATCATACCCATCGACTATATTAGTCGTTACGTTATGGATAAAATCTTTTCGTCTGTTTGCAATGCCTAAGTGTATTCGTGCTACTTTTAACTTTGCTTTCTTACGCCTAACACTGCCTTTCTTCTTACGTGACAAATTTCTTTGTGCTTTTTTTAATTTCGCTTGGCTCTCACGAAAATATTTTGGATTTTCTACAGTAGTTCCATCACTGCCAGTTAAAAATACATTAACACCAACATCAATGCCTAGGGTTAATCCGGTTTTGGGTTTTTGCGCAACTTCACATTCGACTAAAACCGACGCAAAGAACTGGTTGCAGCAATTTTTGGAGACTGTTACTGACATGAACTTACACCCAGTTGGTGGCTCTCGATCCATAACTAGCTTTACGTTGCCGATCTTTTCGAGTCTAATTGAGCCACTATTCAATCTAAATTTTTGGTTTGGTAATCTATAACTTTGCCGCCCATCCCGTTTTTTGAATGCTGGTCTACCAATCTTCTTTTTGCGGCTCTTAGAAAAGTAGTTCTTTTTGAATGCCTTAAAATCTATTTCTTTCTGCTGAACTGCGGCAGCACTAACTTCACCCATCCAAGGTAATTGTTTTCTTAACTCAGTAGATGTGAGTGCTTTAATCTGTTCGGTTGAATCCTTATCAAACTTATTGAAGACTTCTACGTTGTGATTCCAAAGTACGCGCACACACCCGAACGTCTTATTCAGCAAGGTTTCCTGCTGATCCGTTGGGCATAGTCTGTATTTGAACGCTCTAAGTATTGTCATCGTATTTTAGTTGTTTGATTAATTGTTCGGTTCTTCTTTTACTTCTACGCCTACCGTAAAGTCTTGTTCTCTGATGATGAAACTCTCGTGTAAACAGCTATTTCTTCATTAGTCAACTACTGCGCATCAATTATGGCGGTACCATCCGGTAACTTTCTGGCATTAGGAATAAGGCCATCATTGTAGTGGTTCCATGCTGTGCTATAAGTAACACCAATCTTATTTGCATATTTAGATAATTTCATGAGTAATAGTTGTTATCGAAGAATATTATACTAACTGACATGGGGTCTGTTTTGCAGAGTTCAATACCACTTGACAAAATAAATAATTTCTGTATACTGAACATCCCAACCACAGGAGAAGATCATGGAAGCAACAACAGAAAGAATAGTCCGGTATGTCGAGTCGGCAGCACATGTCGGTGTGTCTACTATTGCCAGAATATACGGCAACGATACCGATGCATTTCACCATGCCGATATTGAGCAGTGGCGTCGAGGCCAACCACATCATATATTGGTGATGCTATTCAATGAGGATGGCATCATAGTCGATGAGCCGCTTATGGCAAAACATTTCAAAGACACCTATGTACTGGTGCCGGTCGATAACGAAAATACTGAAACACCAATACATCTGGACAATTTAACCAGAAAATTCGTAATAGGCGATTGATCAACAGCTTAACAACAGGAGATAATTATGAAACAAAGTGAATACCTAAGAGAACAAGCACGAATACTCGATATGATAGAGGGCACCTCGGCCTCAACATCGGCTTGCGTCAAGTATAGGGGGAGCATATTCCCACACTTAGCACTGCACACTACACCGGATAATGTAGAATTTGCTGTATGTTTGGTGGAGGGGAAGCCAGCATTTGCCGGTGATACTGTGTGGGATATAGTAGGCGAGAAGTATGTTACCATAAAAGGGCTCTTGGGTGACTCACTCTATGTGAGTGTACACGGTGGCCTCGATGTATTGATAGCTGCGCTACGGTGGAAGGAGCCAGAAGCCGTCGATCCATATGCTGAGGTACGTGCCGCACAGTCTGCTGGGAAGGTAGTGCTATTTGATTCGTTTTATGATGATACAAGATGGATAGATGCGAATGCCAACGGAGCACCATTTGAGTTTGCGCAGAAGCCTGACAGATATAAGATAATGGAAGAAGATGTTATCGAGGAGTTTACTCTTTCAAGTAAGATAAACTACTCATTCAAGATTGAGGTAACTACATCTCATCTCACCGGTGAGAAATCTGTGAAACTCATTGACAAAAACTAGCAAATAGGCTACAATTCTTATTACGCAAAGCATATGCAAAACAACTAACCGCTATATTAGGAGGCTATATGTAACCGATATCGATGTACTCATAAACTTGACAAGAAATGACAATTAATAGTGAGAATTTTAGATGAACCCGTATGAAATCATAGTTTTGCTCGTTGGATTTACCGCTATCCTCGCAATTTGGTTGCGTGAGCATATCAAAGACAATGTCAATCCGACCAAACACCAGCCATACACACCATATAAGGAAGATGTTGCGCCAACATCACATGTCTCTGGTGTGAGCTGGGATAAACAAAAGATGCTGTGGCGTGTGCGCTTTCGTGTTGATGGTGTTCGTAAACATTTCGGGTATTTTGAAGATCGTGAGGCTGCAGAGAAATATTGTCTGCTCGTTAGATAAATACGAAGTTGTTATTAATAATTAAGAAGGAGTTTTGATGGCACATTTACCAGGAGCCAACGGTGGGAAGGGCTCAAATCCTCGGCGACAGGCCGATCAAAAAGCATATGCAGATAATTGGGATCGTATCTTCGGCAAAAAGAAAGAAGATGTGAGTGGCACTAAGAAATCTGGAGAAATATTTGAGGCGGACGATTCGGAGTTATAGATTAGGCGTGTTTGTCGTTCAGGAATATGAAGAACTACACACTGTTTATTACAACGGACGCCGCATGGGAAAGTTCACGGGGAGTGAGCTAGCAGCCGGTATCAAGAAAATATCCAGCGGGATATTGGTTTAAATCCAAACCGGAATGGTGTGTGCTATTCCGGTTTTTTATTATTAGAGGGTGAGTATGACAGTAGCAGCAGCAATTAAGGGTGGCGCACCGGCGACCACAAAAGATGGGGATAGAATTGAGATTATCGATTTTTCCGCCACATCAGGCACAGACCGATATATGCTCGGTAAAACATATTATGGTACCAGCAATACTATTATACGTATTGGGTTTTTCTGCAGGCAGAGCGGGGTTGCACTGAATCTATATGGTGGACAAGAGGAACCGAAGCACCATATTGTTATCGCGCCTGTCGAGAAAGAGGGCTGGTTTGTTCGAATGAATTGCATCGGCGAAGATATGCCGAGGCTATATGGGTTCTATGCGGACAAGAGCATGGCAGAATCCAACCTTAAATTGATTAAGATGCAGTTGGGAGACGGTAGCACAGGCACGGTCGCCAAAATGGAATGGACTGAAGACTTTGGGTGGTCACGATGAGTAATCTTGTAGCCATACTGGGAGATTGCCATATCGGTGCCAGAAACAACAGCCAGATATTTGATGACCAGTCCAAGGAATTTTTTACTGAAGTATTTTTCCCAGAATTAAAGAGCAGGGGAGTAAGGACCATCATTCAGGTCGGTGATCTGTTCGACAACAGAAAAGCCATGAATCTGGGAATTCTTGACAGTGCCCAGCAATACCTGTTCAACCAACTTCGGGCGTATGACTTTACCACACTGGTTGGAAACCATGATTCTTATTTCAAGAACACATTGGTAGTTAATTCGCAGGAGCTGTTTCTCGATCCTTCGTCGAATTGGGATTTTGTTGCGCGACCGAAGGCAACCGACAAGTATACGCTGGTGCCGTGGATTTGCGAGGCGAACTATGAAGACACTATGCGACTGCTGGCGCAGAGCACCGGAGAATATTGTTTCGGGCATCTGGAGCTATCTGGTTTCAAAAATAATTCGCATGTGATGAAAGATGGCTTATCTGCCGATGTATTCAAACAGTTCAAAAGAGTCTTTACCGGGCATTACCATTCAAAGCAATGCATTGGTAACATAATGTACGTAGGTACGCCCTACGAGCTCTCATGGAGCGATTTTGGGGAAGATAAAGGCTTTCACATACTGGATTTGGATACCGGTGAGCTTGAGTTCATAAAAAACCCAAATGTCATGCATCACAAGATTCATTATTCTGCTGGTCAGGCAATTAATTTGCCAAATATTACCGGAAAGATTGTTCGGGTGCTCGTTGGCGAAAAGGGTGATCAGAAATTGTTCGATGAGTTCATCAAGTACCTAAGTGAGCAGAACCCACATGAGCTGAAGATCAGCGACAATATAGTGGAATATGATGATACGCAGGATGATATTGATCTTGATATTGACAGCACACCTGTCATCATTGAGAAATACATTGCGAACTGTGAAGTGTCACTTGATAAACCACGTCTGAACGGTATGTTTGCCGAATTATATTCCGAGGCATTGCTGGTATGATTGAATTTTTATTGGTTGGGATGCAGAACTTTCTATCGTATGGAAATGCACCAACTGTGTTTCAACTGAACGATACCAAGGCCACATTAATTTTTGGCAGCAACGGCACCGGAAAGTCAAGTGTCATCGACGGTATTTGTTTCGCCCTATTCGGCAGTGCGTTCCGAAAAGTAAATAAGGGCTCGGTGGTAAACACAATCAACGCTAAGAGATGTCTTGTATTCTGTGAGTTTCGGAAAGGTACAAACCATTTCCGAGTTGAGCGTGGTATCAAACCAAACGTGTTCAACATCTATAAAGATGGTGAACTGATTGAGCAGACTGCTGCAAGCAAGGACTACCAAAAAATCTTGGAGGAAGACATTCTTGCATTGAATTACAAGACATTTACTCAGATTTCGATCCTGTCGAGCGCATCTTTTGTACCATTTTTGCAGTTACCGGCTGGCGATCGTCGCAATGTGGTAGAGGATTTGCTTGATATAAAAATTTTTAGCGGTATGGCTCAGTTGGCAAAAAGCAAACTTAATAGTGTGGTGCAGGATATCAATGCCATTACTTTTGAGATTGACAATATTAAGGGCAGAATAGATACTCTTAACCGATTCATTGTTAATTTAAAACAACAGGAAAAGACCAAAGATGCCGAGATCGATGTAAAGATTGCGGAGGCTCAGGTCGAGATCGATGAATATACAATTAAGGCTAGGGAATTTCAGGAACAGAAGACGGTGCTATATGCAACCATTACCGACGCACCGGAGGTGAGCACCAAAAAAGAACAGATAGTAAATGCCGTACGAAAGCTAGAGAATGCTAAAAATGGTTTCTGTACCGAGCATAAATTCCTGACCAATAATGATTCCTGTCCAACATGTAATCAGGATATTGATGCGGTGTTTAAGAGCGAGAAAATAGCATTGCTTAGCAGTAATATCGATAAGCGAGATGCTGCACTGGCATCGGCCAAGGCTACCATACAGGGATATATCGATCGACAAGCTGAAATAACTGCTGTTTTGGATCAGCTCAAGGTGCTTGATGGCAAAATCACGACATGCAACTACGAATCTGACATGCGGAGGCGAGATATCAAAGGATTTATGGATACCAAAGAAAAGGTTTTGGTGTCATATGATCAAGAAGAGCGTGATGTCATAGCATTAGGCGAGAAATTAGCCGAAAAAGATGCGCAAAAGGATGTTTTGGTCGAGAATCGTGGCTACTGGGATGTGATAAATTTATTGCTAAAGGACACGGGTGTCAAGTCAAGTATTATCCGACAATATACACCTATCCTTAACCATTTCATAAACCACTATTTGGAGATCATGGAGTTTTTCGTTAAGTTTACTTTCGATGAAAACTTTAACGATACCATCCAAGTGCGGCACCGAGACACACTGACCTACTATAGTCTGTCGGAAGGGCAGAAAAAGCGGGTTGATTTGGCGATTTTGTTCGCTTTTAGGGCAATCTCGGAAGCAAAAAACGTATGCAACACAAACATTTTATTCCTGGATGAGATTTTAGACTCAGCTCTGGATGCCGAGGGCATTGAAGCAGCCATCTCTATTCTTGATTCGTTCAGTGGGAAGAATATATTTGTGATTTCACCGAGACCACCGGCAATTGATTTCTTCAGTCGAGAAATCAAGGTGAGCAGTGTGAATAACTACTCAAGTATTGATATTATTGACAATTAGGTGGTGTGACGGGGTTTAGATGAAAATAAAATTTGACAATCCAAAATTTTTCTATATACTCTAAACCCTACCAACCACAAACAATAGAGAGAATTTATTATGGCAACACAATACCGAGTGAAAAAATTCAAACTTAGCGATGGCAGAATCGTGTTTACCCCACAAGTACGCATCCTGTTCTTTTGGCGCAACGTAATGCGATATGCCGATCAAGCAAATCCAGACCTTAGACGCCTTGAGCCAGTGGATTTTCCAAGAGAGGCGCTTGCGCAACATTGGATAACACTAAAACTGGCAAAATCAACTAAAGACCAACCACAAAAAATTACGCGCAAATCTATTGCGTAATAAGGACACTATATTATGAAAAAATTATTATTAGCGGCACTGTTACTAACATCGGCCAACGCGTTCGCTGCCGGTGAATCGAGACTACAAACTTTTTGCGCACCAGACGAAGGCGGCAGTCAGTGTTATGGTGTTATCAAGAACAGCATTGTTGAAGTGCAGCCCCATATTGTCGAAGTAGATTGGTTAGTGTACTTCGATGATGGTGAACACGTCGCAGACTCATATACACCAAATGAGGTGCGCGTGAATTGCGCAACCAACCAAGCCATGCTGTTATCGGTAGATAGCGTGCCAATGACAGATGGCACAAAATATGAGTCAACGAATTCAGTGACTGAGGCTGATATGTTGCGCTGGATTTGCGAACATGCGGCAGGGGAATGATCATGAAACAACAATTTATAGATTCATCTATCGAAGCAGTCCGCTGGATTGTAGTAGGTGTCACCGCAATGGCATCATTTCAGTTGTTTGCCACTGGTTTACCATTTAGCGCTATCGTTGGCCTACTTGCAGTCGCATCAGTATTTGTAGCAATACCGGCACCAGTAGCACAGACCAAAATAGCCAGAATAGCAATCTTTCTAACACTGTTCTTAATAATGGCGGTGACATCGGTAGACCCAGCAGAATTAGCAGCAGAGCAGATGGCCGCACCAGATTCACACATGATCGCTGTGAAGAATATAACGAGCCTATAACAATGAAACTACAGAAAAAACCTAATAGATTCCCAAAGCAATGGCTTCACTGGGCAAAGTCAGCCGGACTCGAGCCAGAGAACTCAGCCAAGTGGTACAAGCATTGCAGGAACCCATACTTTGTCGGGCATAATAGAGTCTGGCGAGTGAATATGTTTGGTGTATTTGAATGCAGCTGTCCACTGGAATATTTTGACCGGTGGGCAAACAGCCGCGGCGCAGATAATAACTCGTTGCCGAGATCGGAAGCAGAGTTTCTAGCCACGGTGGCTAGCCTGATATATAGATCGAGGGACGTAAAATAATGTCACGCAGAACAGGGAACAAATGGTTCGTTGGTGTGTGTGGCCTCTGCGGCAAAAAGCACACAAGCCACTCCGGTAAGCTTGATGCCGCAGACGTAGAATATGTAGTGTGCCGAAACACTAATAAGAGAATGAATGTATCTGGCACTGGTCGGGAAGGTCTCGCCATTGCGTATCCAACCATATGGACACTAGAGGAGTAATATCATGGAATTACCAAGTAACTTTACATTAGAAGAATTATTGGCCTATGGCGATCTATCACCAGCAGTAGAGCGAATAATTAACAACGCAATCGATGAGCGCAGAGACTTCGAGGCAACACAACGAGACCTCAGCAAGACGCTAGCAGAAATTGAGGAAGTGGTCGATGAGCTGCGTGCTGAGGTAGAATCACTTAAGAGTGATATCGATCGGCTAAAGGCCGAGATTGCCGCCAATAAAGACAGATTTGATCCAGATTGGATATATCCAGACGAATAAAAATTTGACAATACATTAAAATAGTAGTAACCTTTAACTGAACTTAAATTTCACCAACCATAGCGAGAGTATATCATGAGCAACGAACAGCAACCAACTACAGTGGTCATTCCTTCTTCACCGGCAGATAGAGCAGAAATCCTGCAATTTCTGAACAGTGCATCGGATTCAATGGTCCGCATTGAGGCAGAGCGTGAGCACATCAAAGGCATCTGCGCAGACCTGAAAGAGAAATTTGCAATACCGCTAACATTTAGCCGCAAAATGATCAAGCTGCACCACGAAAGCAACATGGCAGAAGTTGAGCACCAACACAATGACCTGATTGATTTGTATTCGGCAGTATCTGGCAACTCAGTAGACGAACCAGCAGCCGAATAAACATATACAAAAAGGGGATCGATGATCCCCTTTTTCGAGGCAAATGACATGAGATATTGGAAACGGCACGAACAATTTACCAAGGGATCACCATACACCATTTGGAATTCCGCTACCGGCAACAAGGTAGAGGATTGTGATACAGCAATTGGTGCAGTCATTGTACTGAATACGATGAACGATTGGGCAGTTAATCGCTGCAACAAACCGCCAAGATATTATGTCATTGACAATGCAACTGGCGAAAAGGTAATTTTGGAAGGAGACAAATATAAGATATGAAAAATGACACAAAGATGACATCTGTAATGACATTAGACCAGCTGACATCTACAGAAACTATCGGCGCAAGAATAATGGCATGCATTGTTTGCGTGTTTATTCTGTTACTGGTGGTGCTTTGATGAAAGAGCAATTGAAATTATCTGTGGTGCGGGCACAGCTGAAGTTTCGCATCACTCATGGTCTGTCTGCATTCAGAATTAAATCGATACTCACCGGAGAGGCTGAGCTTGATTTTGATGTGTTTCTACCATCACTTGGTAAAAACCTTCAACGAGAATTTTGTTGGACGCTGCTACAAAAGCAGGAACTGATTCTATCGGTGCTCAAAGGCATTCGCCTACAACCAATGGCCGTCATATATCGCGACCACAAGGTATTTGAGATCATCGATGGTAAACAGCGTTTAGGCGCATGGTTAGAATTTGCCAAAGGCGAATTTCCAATTCGATTTAATGACAATGAATATTATTTTGATGATTTGGATGCTGAAGCACAGCGTGAATTGCTGCACCATTACATTGTCGCCGATACTGCGTACACATACACCGAACAGCCAGCTGAAATCATCCCAGATTCGGCCAAAATTGCGTGGTTTTGCACAATAAACTTCGCTGGCACTGTCGTCGATAGAGACCACATGAGAATGCTACAGGGTGGTGTATAGTGGATATAATGACTATTGTATTTTATGTTGTTCTACTGGAAATCGTTGTCTATACCGTGGTAGTGCCGTGCTGTATTGCTCTGCACTTTACGCCAGACGAGGCACAATTAGCACTCAACAGCGATCGAGACCTAGATACATACGCTAAAAAGTATTTGGCTCACGCTATTAATGAGGCACACATACTATGCGTTGGTATGTTTTGTCTGTTCTGGTTAATTTGCTCTTAATTAAAAATAAGAAATACGGCAGCATAGGTTTTATTTTTAAATAAGAAATCTGGCTTATATAAGAGTAGAATTTTTTGAGTGGTTTTTGAGAATGAAAAGGCTTGACTCGAAGATAATATCGAGTAGAATTGATTCCACGGTTTCGATAACCGAACCCAAAAAACCACACCGGAGATTACCATGTCAATTTATGATTCTATAGAAACTGAAGGCACAGACCGCGTTTTAATGTTAACGGCAGCATCCGTAAAGCGTGATCCATATGCATTTAAAGATAATACCCACAGAGCAGATGTAAAATTCAAAATTGCTGGCATCTCGAACGACGACCAGAAACCTAGATGGGTAAATTTAACATCACAGAAACGCCAGCTGTATATTCAGAACCTGACTATCAATTTTTGGGAGTCTTCAGAATTCGGCACTGCCGGAAAATTGCTGGGTGGTGATGCATCATTCTATGATGTATATAAAGTAGAATTGTGCGAGGCCGAGGCAATGACCAAAACGCTCAAAACGATTCAGAGCAAATTAAGAACCGCAGAATTATTACGTGGACACCCACAGACCACAGCAGACTTGATTGCTCGTTTGTGTTCGGTGTTCGGCATAAAGAGCGTATATATTCCGACAGGCAACACAGGCAATTTAGCATACGATAGCTATAGGATCATGCCCATCGCCGAATTCACAAAATGGTGGACAGTGTCTGAACAGTTATTGCTTGCGTCAATGCATGACAAAACAGCATTGACTTTAGATGAATTAGTCGAGCCTTTATTTGAAACAAAATAAAACTTGACAATGCATTGAGTGCCTGTATGATAAGGCACTCAAACCACAAACCACAACCGGACACGCAACCATGCCAGCATTCAAATTTTCAAAAGACGGCCACGAAATCCAAGCCTACCCAGAAGAGTTCGATTTTGTGATAGCTCAGGGATTTACATCAACCGAATTGCCACACGATAAGTTAATTGAATTATTCGATGCCCATTACGATTCAGATGTTGCAGCAGAATTGCTTCAGCGCGGCATCACATTAGACAAAATACCTTCATTTATCACACCAGCAACATCACTCAGTGAACTTGATAGTTTGCTGTCTGTCGATTTCGGCGATGTCGAAAAGATGCTAGATGGTGGATTTTCACTGGCTGATGCAATAGATTTAGTTAGCAACAATATTATTACATATTCGGAGATTCCGAATTGGCTAAAGAGTCAACCGGCGTGGAAAATTATTGCGTGGGATAAAGTTATCAATGATGATTGCATAGATGAGCAAATTGCTGAAGCAGCATATGCACTCGATATCGATCCAGAAAAAGTAAAGCAGCAATACATTGGATATTGGCCTGTTCTAGCTCAATTTGCCATATATCGAGCCAAGACGCTATATAGTGAAGGCACAGTTAATGCAATGGGAGACTTTGTTAATTGGGAAGCCTATGGCGAAGAGTTAATGCAAGGCACTGGCATAGAAGAACGGGATGGCTACTACTTCAACACCCGCGCATAGTAATTGCGCGGTATTTTCAACCACGATAGTAAAATAACAACAAAAAGGTACTAAAATATGAACACATGGAATACAAGCGAAACCGATTTTGATGATAATTTCAATTTTGACAGTTTTTCTGAGGATATTAACCGCGGCAGGATACCAGAAGACAACACTAATGAAGACTTTGATAACGATGTCTACTAGCACCGGTCAGTAGTTTTTATTTTGCAGGGTTCTTAAATAAAAATAAGAACTCTGTGAGAAATAAAAGCTTGTAATTCACAAAATGCTACTGTAGAATAGTTTCATCGAATAAGGTTACTAGATTTTCTAGAGACCAGATAAAATAAAACTTGCAATACACACAAAGATGCTATAACCTAGTATCTAGTTATTTGAATACTGAGGCAGAAAAATGAACACTCTAATTGAAACAGGACGCGGCAAACCCGTAAACGGATTTCGAATGACCAAAGGTCGTAGGGAGTTGTTAGCTCAGGGATTCAGCATCGAACAGATTTTAGAAAATCAGATGAATGCGAAAGCGATCCCGACCAGCATTGTTGCACCGGCACCAATTGCAGAAGATGAAAACTTGACAGATGAAGAAATTCTTGCAAACCAGAATTCATTCTTCAGCATGCTAGAATCAACAGCACTAGGTGTGGCCGCTGGCGAAGCGAAAGCGATGGTAGTCAGTGGCGGTGCTGGTATCGGTAAGAGCGTGGGCATTGAGCGTGCGGTCGGCGATAACGAAAACACTTGCCACATTAGCGGCCATGTTACACCGGTCGGTTTGTATCAGGCACTATATGAGTATCGCTGGGCTGGGTGCACAATCGTATTTGACGACACTGACCATGTATTGCACGATGAAAAAAGCTTAGGCTTACTGAAGCATGCATTGGACATGAAACCAAAGCGTAGAATTGACTGGCGGTCGCATAATGACGTTAAGGACGAAAACGGCGATAACATTCCGAAGAGCTTTATCTTTGAAGCATCAGTTATCTTTATCACCAATAAGAACCTGACGGCAGAAATTGCACGGAAAACGAAGCTGAGTCCTCACCTAGAGGCATTAGTATCGAGGTCGCTATACATGGATGGTTATGCACTTTTCAAGACGCCACGCGATTATTTGATTCGCGTAGACTACTTGAAAGAGGCCATCTTTAAGGCCGAAGGCATGAATGAAGAAGGTAGACGATTAATCAGCACATTCATTACCGAAAACTTTGCAGAAATGCGAGAATTATCGCTGAGAATGGTAGCAAAATTATGTTCAGTCTACCGGATTCATGGCGCAGACGAATTCGAAGATGCTGCGAAATTCACGGTAACAAAAAATAAATGATTGACGAGCTGAACAGAGTCTGTATAATTGCAGGCTCTAAACCAAAAACCACAGATCGGAGATAGTAATGGGATTATATGTTAGCTTGACACTAGTAAAAGAAACTGAGATTTATAGCGATAATATTACGCATAATCTCACTGAAATGGCGGAAGAGGCTGGTATTTATATGCACCTATGGAGGCCGGAAGAAATCGGTATTGAAAAGGCTTGGGAGTTGATCGAGCCGCTTAAAGCTGGTATTGCGCGCCTTAAGTCAGACCCAGAGAGATTTAGAGCGTTTGACTCACCTAATGGCTGGGGACTATATATTCATTTTTTGCCATTTGTAGAGAGATACCTTGAGCAATGCGAGTATAATCCAGATGCTACGATTAGTGTAAGCAGATAGCAATACAATAAAACCACATCCATAATAAGAAGAAAATGATAATAATAAACCATATAATTGATGATATGATTAATAGTACGGTCGCAACCAATAGGGCGGATGCCTTATTTTTAATTAAGAAGGAGATCGAAGAAACCAGCTTATACCAGTTTTCTTGCACTCATGGCTTAATTATCAAGAATTCTGATGAAGATTTTGGCAAAGAGTACAAAAAGACTTGTGAAAGCGAATTAATAGCTTGACCACACAATCATTGTCTGTATAATAAGAACCCTACCAACCACAACCACATAGGACAAGAACATGGAAATTTATCACGGTATTCGAGTTTCCGCTACAGCATCTCAGGATGAATTTGCAGCTGGAGAATGCATAATCTGTATTCAATCTTTGCGAAATCATTCCGATAAAGTACTTAGCATATATAATGCTAAGAGTTGCGAGTCTATAACAAAAACAGCATTAGAATATTTGCATTCTAATGGCTTCAACATCGTTGCGCAATGCGAAGACGGCGACGACCTGATATTTATGTCTACCACATTCAAAATAATTGATAGAAGTAGCTTGACAAACTGTGAGCAAGGCTGATATACTTAAACCGTATCAAAAACTACAATCAACCACACGTTAAAAGGAACCGCAATCATGAGTAAATGTTGCCCACAAGCCGATCCAAAATTCTTGGCATACATGGAAGCCATGCATAATAATCCGCCAGCACTATTTAACAAGCATTATGATGAGGCAGCAGACAATAAAAGAAAGGCAATTGCCGCAAAGATTAAAGATGCCTTGGATGCATACCACAAAGAATTAAAGCACGTACCAAACGATGAATATTATGATTTAATGGATATTCGCGAGGCAGAATTAAAGAAACAATTCAGTGATACACAATAACCACACGTTAAAGGAACCGCAATCATGAGCTTACCAAAAACAATCGAAAAGCTAAACAAGAAAAGAATTTTTGATCTTGTTAATCACGGCACTAGCTGGTTGGTTAATCGTGGGAGATACATAGAAGACGGTACTTGCATCTGGCAGACTGGTAAGGCAACTATTCGATTTACTGTGTATTATGCTGAATCTGGTGACAAGGTTTTTGATTATACCCAACCCGCTAACAGCTTTGATAGAAAGCTTGAAAATTCAGACATTATATACAAGTTGCTGGAAGACTGCTCAGTATTGCACTACGCGGACAGCACAGCATATTACAAAGATTTTCCAATAGAAGTGACCACAGAAATGGTGCAGTATTATACGCGATTGGTAGATCAGTCTAAACTATTCTTGGCAATGTTCACGCCAGAAGAAATAGAAAATTTCAAATCATTAGTACATTTTTCTTAATTTTAAATAAAACAGGGAATAATAAGATGAAAGACTTCAGAGCATGCACAAAAAAAGAATTGAGCAAATTTATTGCCGATTGCAAAAAAACAAGATCGTTTGGTATGTTGTACGATGAAGCAGTCCTTGAAATGAAAACCAGATTCAAATAAAATAAAGCTTGACTGGTTGGTAGGTATCCGTATAATAACACGCCTACCAACCACAAACAGACCCAGCGTTATTTTCGTAAAATAAGGAATTAAAAATGAAAGCAGTAACTTTAACAAATAACAATAATGGGCAGCGCAGAGAATTGGATTTTTACCCAACACCTCCAGAAGTAACTCATTCGCTTATGGGATTTTTAGGGTTATCAAAGGACATTATCATATACGAACCTGCATGCGGTGACGGCGCAATGGTAGATGTTCTTGAGTATTAAGGGCATAGAGTTATAGCGACAGACGTTAGACAAACAAGCCGCTGCATGAACAGTGTTGATTTCCTTGCTTCCAATATTACCGCTGGGGCAATCATCACAAACCCACCTTTCAACATTTCCGAGGAATTCATCCGTCATGCGCTGACGAAAGCGCCGATTGTTGCAATGCTTCTTAAGTCTCAATACTGGCATGCAAAAAAGAGGGTTAAGTTATTTGAAGAATGCCCGCCTGCTTATGTTTTGCCACTGTCATGGCGACCAGATTTTTTATTCGACCAACGTAAAGAAGGTGACAAGAAAGCCGCGCCGACAATGGAGGTTGCTTGGACCGTCTGGATTAAAGGCGACACTGACACAAAGTACAGGATATTGAGTAAATAAAAGCTTGACTGTCCGATTTAGTTCTATATAATAAGAACCCTACCAGCCACAAACACCGAGGATACTAAAATGTTTGCAAACCTTAAAAACGGCATAATCACAGTTAGCAGTTATCGTTTGGTCGAGGCATCCGCAACAACACTAGATGACCTTATTATGTCATATAGATTAGAATCGGGCGAGTGCCTGACAGCATCAATCGAAAATACACTCGAAATTTTCAATACAGCAGATGGGTGGATTGCCACATACACTGGAATAACTGGATCGAATGAATTGGTAATCGGCGAGGAGGCACATAATATTCAATTCGGCGAATCTAAAGACGATTTGATTAACGCTGCTAATGTTTGGGGTGCCGATCTAGATGACACCAAAGTAATCATAACAGAATAAAACAAAAATGGGGATGTGACACCACATCCCCATTTTCACATAGGCAAAATTATGTCACGTAAAAAAATTTATAGTATTTGGAATGCTAGCAGCAACCCGCAAATCAACACACAATACAAAACCCGTGCAGAAAATATTGCGGCATGCAAGAAGATGTCATTAGTGAATAATGACACGTACGAAGTAAGGTGTCATGACACTGCAAGTGACACCACTAAAGTTATTATGACATGTCACGCTGGGAGCATCATCCAGAATCGTGCCACATTGACCTATATGGTGGATGGTGTACTAGCCCAGCAATTTGTTGCTATATCAGAAGAAGACTTGAATACACTGAAGGCCGCACGCAAGCTTATTAATATGGTTAGCGTATCAATTAATTCGATTGATGTTGCAGTCAAGGTCAATAAGAGTGTGGTATCTATTGTTTCCGTAAATCATAGGGGAATCTACTTTATTAAGTCTGGCGAATCCGAGTCACTATGGAAAGAGCTGATAATCTAAACCAAGTCAGTCTAGCAATCATATTGACTGCTTCAGTCAATATGCTAATGCTTCAGGTGCTTGGTAGAACCCAGCACGGTAAATCTCTAAATCTCTAAATCTCAAAATCTCAAAATCTCAAATTTCCCGCGAATATCCCTAAGTATTTGATTTTAGGAACAATCTAGCAAAAGTCCAGCAAAATCAAATACTTAGCCACAATCTGGCAAAATCCTTTTAAAATCAATAGCTTAGGCTCAGCGCAACAAAGGCCTATATAAATCAGCTACTTATACGCAAGGCGCAACTATCCCTATAAAATCAATAACTTAGAAGCAAGGCACAAAAATGCCTTGAGAATCAATAGGTTATAGCTATCCCTAGGAAATTGATACAAATCAATGAGTTATGTAAAGAGCATCATAAGCCTATAAGAATCAATAACTTACAGGCACGGCAATAAATGCGCATAAAATCAGATACTTACAAGGCGCAAAATTACTGGCTACCAGCATAACACAAAAACCAGAAAAGCAAGCATTTTTATTTCAAAATAAAAAATTGACAATTAATAAAAAAGCCTGATATGCTTTACCCAGACCAAAAAACAAATTAATAGGAACCGCAGAAATGAAAAACTCAAAAGTCAAGCTTATTAACAAGCAAGAAAAAATTGTTTCTTATATAGATATCAAGAATCTACCTAGACAAAAGATGATAGAGTTTTTAAGCTTGGGATATAGATTCGAATAATTCTTATTTTAAAATAAGAATTGACTTCAACGGGTTCACTTTGATATATTGAACCCGTACCAAAAACCACTAATTAAACCACGTTAAAAGGGACCGTCATGCAAAACGAATATACACAATCCGAATTACTGGCCTTATGGGATGCTTTAGGGGATATAGCTATTGATGATGATGAATGTATTGAAAGTGATTTTATTCATTTTGAGGCTGGTACTGATAGGTATATTATATGGCATTGGTTCGATGAAAAATATTCGTTAGGTGTTGCTCACTTACAAGGCTTATTTTAAAATAAGAATTGACGCGGCCTAAAAATTCATTATTATAGCCGCTCACCACAAAACAAAATTTAAAAGGAAAATTAACCATGTCAAACATTACTTTTTATTCATTATCCGACTATAACAACGGCGCACTAATTCCATTTACTATTGAGCTTGACAACATATCAGAGGATGAGTTCAACATTGAAATACAAGAAAATCTAAAGAGAATAACCGAGGAAAAGCACGACGGTGAAGTAAGAGAAGAATTAATTGTATGTGATTATGAGGATATCCCAGAACAGTATGTGAACGAATGGTCACTATCTAGTGAATTTTTTGAATATCAAAGATTAATACAAGATGAACAGTTAGAGCCAGAAATGGTGCAAGCTGGCCTATATCTTGGAATACCAATCGAATCAATACAAGATTCATATCAAGGGCAGTTTGATAATGACAAAGATTTTGCCTATGACGTGGCTGATTCTATGGGCGCGATAAATGAGAATGCTTCTTGGCCTAATGATTGTATAGACTGGAAAAGCGCTGCACGCGAATTAATGTGTGACTTCAATGAACACAACGGTTATTATTTTTCTAATAATTATTAATAATTGACACGGCTATAAAAATTCATTATAATAGGCCGCTTACAAACAATAATAATTTAAAAGGAAAATTGACCATGCTACGCTATCATTTAACGCCGTTTTCTGCGAATGCCAAAACGGGCCATATGCCCGTATCAACCTCAAGCGCGTTAACGTGCCCACAAGCATGCCCACTAAAAGACAAGGGATGCTATGCAAAGTCTGGGCCGCTTGCTTTACACTGGCAAAAAGTTACCAATGGGGATCGCGGCTTAACTTTCGATGATTTTTGTACACTGATAAAAAAATTGGCGCGTGGTTCAATCTGGCGTCACAATCAAGCGGGGGACCTATCGGGTTCAAATGATATAATTGATACTAAAAAACTGGAACAATTAACCCAAGCCAATAAAGGCAAAAAAGGCTTTACATATACACATTATCCAATGAATTGTGAAAACAATATTAATGCGGTTAAGAATGCCAATAAAAACGGCTTTACAATCAATTTATCAGCCAATAACATTAAAGAAGCTGATACACTGAAAGCCTTGAATATTGCGCCGATTGTCACTATCATGCCAATGGATGCAAAAAAAGTGAGCTATACGCCGCAAGGCAATAAAATTGTAATATGCCCAGCTCAAACAAGCGATAAAACCACGTGCAGTAAATGCCAATTATGTCAAGTATCAGACCGCGCCTATATAATAGGCTTTTTGGCGCACGGATCAGCAAAAAAACACGTTAACAGTATAGCGGCCTAAAATAAAAGCTTGACTTCAACGGTTCTAGTTTGATAGACTAGAACCGTACCAAAAAACCACTTTAACCACGCTTTAAAAGGAACCGCGAAAATGAAAACTCAAAAAGCCAAAAAAATCACTTTAGCCACTGTTAAAAGCTTTATCCGTAAAAATCAAGGTAAATTGTTTATAAAGACACAATCAAGCTTTTCAGGATATACGGATTGTGTTGAACAAATAGCGGGCGCAAAATTTGAACCCGCCGTTTTAACATCCGATAATATACAGCATACTATTGGTATTTCCGGCGCGTGGTTCGTGGGTTCGAGTCGTGATTATTTCAGACCGTTTGAAGACTCATTATATACTGGTATAGAAGTCGTTAATTCTTGCGGCTGTTTTACAATTGCCATTGAAAAGAACCAAAAAGAGAAGCCTTTTATTAGTTTCTATAGCAATGGAAATGTTATCTATTTTGGCACTAACGATAATAGAACAGGTTCGGAACCATTGACGGAACCATTCAACACGCATATAGAGAAAATAATAAAATCACTTGGGTTAGAAAATCCAGAGGTTGAAGTATTAAACAGACCTTTAATAGATAAAGGCTCAATTGCTGATATCTATAACGTGAAACAATCAATTTTAGAGTTTCTCGCAGTCAATCGCATAAAAGACAAAGATAAAAAGAATATAATTGCCGATATTGAGCGCATAGTATATGCGGCGGTACAGAATGCAAAACAAAAATAAAATAAAAGCTTGACTTTTACGGTTCTAGTTTGATATATTAGAACCGTACCAAAAACCACAATCAACCACGTTAAAAGGAACCGCAAAAATGAAAAACTTAAAATTGATTGAAAACTTTGTTAATGGCAATATCAGCGACGCGAAAAAAGCCGCAAAACGTGTAACCTTTGAAGCCTTAAAAGAATCATTTACAGAATATGGATTTTCAGATAATAAGGCTCAAGCATCAATGATGTTTTTGAAAAATAAAGGCTCTTTTCAGGATGCTTGCGACGCTGAATAAAAAGACTTGACTTCAACGGGTTCACTTTGATATATTGAACCCGTACCAAAAAACCACAATCAACCACGTTAAAAGGAACCGTCATGCCTAGAACAATTACTGAAACTTTTCAAGTTTTCACCATAGCCGAATTATCCGAATCAGCCAAGCAAAAAGCCTATGAAGAATTTTTAGAAAATTGCCTTTTTGAAGACTGGGCAGAATTCATTATTGCCGACGCCAAAACAATCGGCGCGTTAATCGGCATTAACATAGATAAAGTTTATTTTTCTGGGTTCTCTTCTCAAGGGGATGGTGCCTGTTTTGAAGGCTCTTATGAGTATAAAAAAGGCTGGAAAAAAGCGCTTAAAGAATACGCGCCAAATTGTAAAGAAGTTCTAGAAATTGCCCAAGGCTTGCAAGCTTTACAGTCAACAAATTTCTATAAATTGTCGGCTCAAGTAGTTCAGAGCGGCCACTATAACCATTCAGGATGTACAAGTATTGAAGTAACAGAGAAAGAAACCGGCTATTCTATAGGGGATGATATAGAAGAAGAAATGAAAAGCCTTTTACGTGATTTTATGGATTGGATATATAAGAGCCTTGAAACTGAATATGAGTATCAGACAAGTGAAAAAGCCTTTTTAGATGATGCCGAAGCAAACGAAAGAGAATACTACGAAAACGGCACCATGTATTTTTAAAAAAGCTTGACTTCAACGGGTTCAGTTTGATGTATTAGAACCCGTACCAAAAACCACGTTAAAAGGAACCGCGAAAATGAATCATTTAAACTATACTGATAAAGACAATAATAACTTTGTTCTAGTCTTTCATCCTTATGTAAAAGGAAATAGCGCGTGTGCTGGTTGTGCGTTTAAATTCGCTAATAGTTCAGCATGTCAAGCAGCAAAAACCTGCACGCCGAAAGACAATGACGGGAACCGATTAGTATCGGCAGGTTATGTGTGGAAGCTGGTAGATTAACCCATAAAAATGCATTCTAAGGCACGAAAACAAAAAACTGATACAATCATAAGCCTAACACCATAAACCACGCATAAAGGAACGAAAATGACCGTTATCTATCAAACTGAAGTGATTAAACAGGGAAATGATTTAATCCAAGTGAAAGTCAATTATCAAAAAATTTATTCAGAGTACCAATGCAAAGTCTATGTGAATGGATTAGTGAGAACCCAAGCAACATATTATACGCCGGATGAAACCGACGCATTGAGCACGGCAAAAAGAATGCTCTTTGATTATAATCCAGAAAAATAAAAGCTTGACTTTCGTTAAGGCTCTTTGATACACTAGACCCGTACCAAAAAACCACAACCAAAAGGAACCGCGAAAATGTCAAACATAACCATAAGTCTAGCCAGTTTAGTTAAGAACAATAAAGGATTATTCAAAAGTGAAAAGCAAGCTACGTTCCTATTAAGCATGTGTGATTCTAACCATGAATACTACGCACAGAATTTAGCCGGTAGTACACTTGTCTACTTGCTAGATGATAAAGGCATCCTCAAGGTTACTAAAATTACACCTAAAAACAATACAGTGACTTTTGACCGTAACATAAACCCTAATATTGAGATAGGTAAGAAGTTAAAACGATTAATTAATGCCATTAAGAAAAGTATTGATGAAAGAGAAGCGCAAAAAGATAGCTATAATACGCCAGAACTGTTAGAATTATATAATAATTGTGCGGCAATTGAAGCCAAGAACCTTGCAAGCTACGAACAACAATTAAATGAGTTAGAGTTATGATTAGTTATGCATACTGCATTGTTATCCGCCCTGTTAGACGTTATGAATCTAATCCCAGGGGTACAATATATCACCGATATGCAACATTAGAGCAAGCTAAACAGGACGCCAAAGAGTTAAGCGCTAATGATCGCCTAAATGATTACTGGGCAATGTCTGTTAGTGAATTTTAAAAAGGAACCACAAAAAATGAAAATCATACATAATAAATTGTGCTCTTTCGTACAAGGCAAACCAAGCGAGTCACGCAAAATTAATGAGTGGTGCGCCAATATGAAAAAATTGAATAACGATTTTATGATAATGGTAGATGATAGCGATGATCAGGAAATAAGCTTGACAATCATAATCAGCCACACTACACAAAAAGAAAGAAGCGAATATGCAGCTAGAGCTAAAGCAATGTTAAAGGAACTCACAAATAAACAAGAAAAAGAAACCATCAAGCAGATAGAAGAAAGAATTAAAAGTATAAAGTCTATCGCAATACGTACACTAGCATTAACGTTATTAGAAGAAAATAATCTTGTCGGATTAACATACTATGTGTTAGGCGTATTCAATACCATGTCTAGCCGCAATATTGATGAGTTAACCCTTAATGCAATCATTAAGCTAATGAAAACACTAGAGCCATCTAGTACCATATTAAAAAAGCTGAAAACTTGAGAATCTAACAGGCAAAAAATGCCTTACATGCCACGTATATTCTCAAGGTATATGATGGCATGGCTTTTCTGAATACGTGGCATAGTGAGCCTTATATGATGTTACCAAATAGCATAAAAATGGATGTTATAATATAACATTGCAAAAATTCTGCTATGGTGTAAAAGTAGGGTTTCTGGCCTTTTATGAACATATGCCCGTATATGCCCGTATATGCCCGTATATGCCCGTAAGGGCATGCTTGCGCCCACGCACATTCCCAAGGTTTTGTCAACATTTTCCCAAAAACCCGCCAACATTTTCCCAAAATCTACCAATTTTCCACCAAAATCCACTCCAAAGAACCCTCAAAACACATTTCTAACCATTTGTCAAGGAGTTTTCCCAAAAACCCACTTTTCATAAGTCTTTGATTCTGTTCAACAAAAGTAACTTTTTACCTAATAGGTTTTTTGAAATATTAGCTTGACAAAAGCGCGGGAATATGCCTCAAAAACTACCTGTTTGCCATATGTGACACATTATTTTTGCTAAAAGCTTGACAATTGTCTCAAAATCTGCCTAAGAACCAATTTTTGCATCGCGTGTGTAGTTCTTGAGCATGTTTTTGGTTGTTTGTCAAGCATATTAGCAAGAAATATGGCCTAGGTTACCAAAAAAGCCACTTTTCATAAGTGATTGATTATAAACGATAAAAGTTACTTTTTACCTAATAGGTTTTTTGATATTTTGCTTGTCTTATTTGTAGTTTTGTGTTATACTATTCTGTTAACAAATTTCTAAAATATGGGAGTATCAATGGCTAAACAAGATTATACAAAATCAAGATGTTACATAGACGGGAGAAGCAACCACAAAAATTATGCCATATACATATCAATGATAGCAAGGTGCTACAACAAAGACTGCAAACAATACAAGAACTATGGATGGCGTGGGATAAGGATATGTGACAGCTGGTTAAATGATTTTTGGGAGTTTGTCAAGGATATGGGAGAAAAGCCATACAAAATGACCTTAGATAGAATAGATAACGATGGCAATTACTGCCCAAGCAATTGCAAATGGAGTACACAAAAGGAGCAAGCAAACAACACGAGAACGACTAGCAAAACGAGTGCAAGAAACAGATATAGGCGGCTATTCCCGCAAGTTAAGTTCAAATGAAATATTAGCTTGACAACCTACTGGCAATATGCTTGCCAGTGATTATTAAGAAAATGCTTGACAAATAGCTTGGGAAATGCTTGAGAATCTGTTTAGACTAGGCGGGATGCTTGGCAGGTGTTTAGCAAAAAGCTTGCCAAAATGATTTGTCAAGTAATATTTTGAAGCAGGTTGATGCATAGTTTTTATTGTTTGTCAAGTAGTTTTCGCTTGGGTTATTTGCGGGGAGTGGTTCGAAAAAGCTTGACAAAGTGAGAAAAAACAGTATAGGGAGCTTGGATGGAGCGCGTCAGCGCGAGCCCTAGCTCACGCCAGTCTATCTGTTTGAAAAATTTTTCCGACCAAATATTCTGGCACCAAAAACCATTCCTGTAAAGTCACTTCCAAAATTTTTTTCTCCAGGATATTCCATACCAAATTTTCAACCCTTCAGTATCCCACAGCCTCTTCAAAAGTGCAACCAAAATTATTCCATGACTGTATCTCCAATCGCATGGTATCCAGCCGCTCAAAATTTGCCATAATATATTCCATATCAGACTCAAAAAATGGTGTAATCTCACCAGTGGTTTCACAGACAGTATATGGCATGTGATTTCGCTTCTCCCAATTCTTTCCTTTCAATGTCGGGCGAAAATTTGTATAATGATTAAGTGCAAGCACTTGCTCTATAGTCGTCGCGCAAGATACCGGAAAATAATGATCATAATGCCAGTCTCCTTGATTGTGCCAACCAATACCATCAGTGAATTGACTCTCAATAAACTCATAAAATACTTCCATAGAGCAGCCCAATATGGCTTCCGTCTTTTCTGTTTTTGGGTGTCCCGTTCGTCTGATACCGGAACTTATTAGTGATCGAACTCGTGTGGTGAACATAGCAACCGGATCAGATCGTCGTCGCTGGCGCTCTCTAGCATACTTGCGTTTCCTTGCTTCTGGTGATAGGTTTTTATTATTTTCTCTGGCAGTTTCCTTAGCCTCCTGTCGCTTCTTATCGGCATGCTCGGCGAGTTCATCTGGAGTCATTCCGAGTAGTGGGTTTCTGCAAATTGGACATTTGCCTCCGGCAATATGTGATGCTGGCATCTGCTCGAACTCTCCATGTACTTTACATACGATAATGACTTTAGCTGTCGCTTTGATTACCACAGACTTCGAGTAGTCATATAACTCTCCATGTTGTGCTGTGGCTCGCTTGATGAACTCGCCTTGGCTCATCGTCCGTGATGCTAGGGCACACTTTGGGCAGTTTGATCCGGATGAGTGTGCGGAAGCGGTTTGGTTAAACTCACCGTGTATTTTGCATATGATGGTAATCTGCTGCCCAATAGCTACGTAATCTACTTTTGAGTAATCGTACCGATCGCCATGCGTCAGTTGCGATCGCCTAATAAACTCTTCACATGCTATTGTCTGTAGCGACATTGAGCAAGCCGCACAACCCTTACCTCGGATATGCGCATTTGCTCGTTGACTGAACTCACCATGATCCGGACAAATTATTATTACGTTGGCCTGAGTGTGTTTGTAGTCTACTTTAGAATAATCATATCGGTCGCCGTGCACCTCCTTTGAGCGTGCAATGAAATCTTCGTGTGAGAGTTTATTTGGCGGCTCGATCCCAGCGCCGATCCGGCTACCTTCCTTGGCGCACTCGCTACACCCAGCACCTTTGGTGTGGTTTGATGGTCTCTGCGAAAATACACCATGCGTTTTGCATATGATCTTCACCGGTGTATTGGCATCTACATACACAACATTAGAATAATCGTATCGATCGCCATGCTTTTTGGTCACTCTCTTAATGAATTCTTCGGTTGATATTGGCTGCACTCTCTTGCAATTTTCTCTTGCGCACTTGCTACACCCAGAACTCTTTATGTGCCCATACATAAGCTGCGAAAAGGCCCCATGCACTTTGCATATAATGGTTACTGGCGTTTTAGCGTCAACGTAATCAACTTGCGAGTAATCGAAGCGATCACCATGTACGGCAATGGCCTTCTGTACCATAGTTTCCGTCTTCTGCTTCGGTTGTTTCGGCGTGGGTGTCTTCTGTGGCACCTTCGGTACATATCTATAATACCCAGCAACCTTTTCGCTATTATTTGCGATCCATTCGGTACTATAGGCTTTGGCGCATGTTTTGCACTTATTAGAAATGCCACTTTTCATAGATGGCTGTTTATAATACTCACCCAATGACTTCTCAATACCGCATGCTTTACATTTCTTCATAATTTCTATTGTTATTTTAAAACAAGACTTCCGCCACATTTACTACATTTCTTCATAACTTATTCCAAACAACCAAAATGTGAGAAACAGATGTGAGAAACAGATGTGAGAAACACGGGCAAAAATCCGGCAAAGGTTCTCACATCTGTTTCCATAACTTACTCCTCCGGTTTGACCCCCAACAAGTGCCTCGATATCCAGTTCGATAGTGGCAATGAGGGTGATGGAAAATCCTTCGGCTTGCGCAATCAGTCCATGCGATTCCATATCATGCAGCAAGTCGCCGTCGAAGGATTCGTAGAACCATTTTTTCATCGCAGCAATCGCCTGATCTTTTGTAATTAATTCAGACCCAACGTCCATAGATTATTCCAAACCCTCTTCCACAGCACTCTTCTTATGCCACATCAAACCAACATGAGAAACAGGTTCGAAACCAGCTTCGCGCAACTCGTTCTCGTCAGATGCATTTGCAAGCAAGTCAGCGAACAGGTTCCCACCCATCGGCTGAATAGAAGCCAACTCAGCCATCATCTTGGGAATATCCACTCGCCGCAAGTTTGCAACCAGTTCTGCCTCCTTGGAAAATGATGGCGAAGCATAGATTTCATTGAAGTTTTTCATATTCATCTCCTGTTTCAGGTCGTTCCGGATGCCTTCCCATAGTTTATCCAAGGCGGCTTCGTCGTCATCGTTCAGGTCTTTATTCATAGCTTCATTCCTATTATTTTTTGTTGCGTATTCCATTTACATATTGCTTTGTGTCTTGTTAAGCATTTTCCCGTGGCCACATGATTTTTATCGCAAATAACTCTATAGAGCATATTAAAATCCCAGTCTATGCAGCTTGCCCGAGAGCCACATTTGGCGCATTTCTCTATCTCAGGTGTTTTTATTTTTTGATCCATACTGCGCTAGAACTCTACATGGGTTCTTGCTGATGCCCACTCAATTTGATCCCCATCACTCATTATTAACTTACCGCTTTCTACTTCTCCCTCAACGTGGTCTACAACTCTAGACAACATTCCTCTGAGAGTATCAATACTAAGAGACTCCATTTTTATTGTTACGATAACCTTATCTGCTTTCATTTTTAAATTCCTCTTTAGTTTATCTTATTAAATCGCAAATGTCGTTGAGCTAAACCCAGCCGCATTCTTGTGGCCTCCACCTCCAAACTCCAGCGCTATCTTGGATACATCGAAATCTTCTATAGAGCGCAGAGAGTACAGCCATAAATTACTTGCTCCATCGAAGCAATAGGTAGCGCCAAATGTCCCAGATTCTTTGGCAAGGACATTGCCAAGTTCAGATGAATATTTTGGCGGAACATTGCAGGCCAGTCCTTCTATACCGGAAAGAGTTATTTTATGACTGTTCTTGGCAAATCCTTCAATGTCCTGATTGAAAACTTGAAGTAGATCACGCCCTCTATCAGCCAGTTCATTTGCACCTAATTCACCTAAATTAAAACTCCACGACTCAAACTCCATTGGAATAAATGCTCTCAATGCAGCAGTAAATGCTTTCGTATTATCATGCTTAAAGAGCCACAAATCACGATCTTGAATAAGCTCAAGACCAACAGGGCAAGGATAGGAGTGAAAATACTCCCAAGCCATTATTGCGCCCGATCTACTCATATCGAAGATGGCATAATCTAGTCCATCCAAATCTTCCTGAGCAGACTTGTGATGATCCAGAACCAGCAATGACTTAGCACTGGCTTTCATTTCTTCAAGAACGGCTCTCTTGTAGCTGAAATCGAGTATATATACATCCCTGCCAGTAACAATAGGAGGTGAAATACCATATTGTACGGGAATGTATTCGGCAGAATCACCAAACTTTACCCATGCTGCATAGGCGGCTCCAAATCCGTCTAGGCAGTTAGCATGGTATAACACTAAAATATTTTTATTTGCTTTCATTTTATTTCTCAATGATCTTGCGGCCGTGGGTTAAGTTAAAAAATTTTTTGGTTGCTGGTATCCATTCTCGCCAAGTGTCTGCCCAAGGACTTCTTATGGTGAACAGCCACGTCACGCCGGTAGAATCCACTTTATGAAAATCGGTGCGGCGGGTGATGAACGGGCGAAATGGTTTATATTGCCTTACCTTACCATTAATCATGTGCTCTGTCAAGCTGCCTTTGATGATGAACGACCAACAATTGAAGGCGTGGGTGTGATAGGCTTGGCGGCTGTTCCCGTCAAACTTGAGCAGGGCAATGGAGAATAAGGATTTACTCTCGATGAGCCAATAACCGGTGACGGTGGATTCGGCACCGCCGTCTTTGCCTTTGAATAATAATTTCATGCTAGCCCTCGCAGTCTGGGAAGGCACAAAACGGAAAGCCCATTGTGCATCTACCATCGACCCTGTTGCTGCATGCTTTCTGTTCTGGTGGATCGATCAGCTCAAGTACGTCTAAATTATTGTATCTGGCAAACTCTGGGAAGATGAAATCCTCCTCGGTATGATTGGAGACAAACCCCATTGTATCGAAGTACGGGTGTTTCACGATCGCATAGAGACCATCGTAAAGGTAGATGCCAATCGGTGAATCATAGGGTTTAAACTCACGATTAAATCTTCTGGCACCGTCCTCTGTCTCCCGCCCAGCATAGAAATAGATATTGCCATACCGGATGTTTGTCCCCCCGCGTCGGGTAACCCGTGCTACATTGTTTCTGGCCCGCTGGATATCCACGATATTACCCACATACACCTTTGGGAGTGTCTTCAGGATATTGACAACTACCTGATCGAGCTCAGCCTCAGTGTACTTGAAATCAGAGTATTGGATTGGGTATTTTTTGAGCTCAAGCGACATAGAGCCATCCCCACCTTGCATCTCAAAAAACCACGCATGCTGGTTTGTATCCGGCAATACGAATGGCTTAAACACATCAGATATTCTCATTCCTCTTTCGGCTCCCAGGTGAACTCTTCTTTGGTCATGTATCAGTTCTTTTTCTGCACTCATGCTGTTGGCTCCACATATTTTATGCAATGCTTCCACCCAATTCTTCTCGTCTCATTGTAGCTTGTTCTGCCATCAGCCCATACCTCCGCCTTTCCTGTCCTGCCCGTTCCGGCAAAGTATGATTTATATTGTCTAGTATCATCCTCCCACACCAGAACTTTGTCATCGATTTGAAAATCGGCATATGGCGAGACTTCGATTAGGTCATTAGTCGATGCAACTCCGCGCATAGCTTGACCGCCTTCTCCCCATGAAGCCAGTTGCCAACCAGAAGTTGTTTTGTATGCGCCATGTACAACATTTGTTAATAGCTCGCTTTCATAAACCTCATAAATCTTAACTTCTGTTCCATCAACTAACGTGTACTTCTTGTTCTTGTCGATCATGTTTATTCCTGATTGGTTTGTGTTAGTTGATCCTGACGAATATATCCAGATCCACCATTAATTCCGTAACAATATGCATGAGTGTCGTGATCTAATCCAACAACCTGTACGCTAGATCCTTCGGTAATTCTTCTACATATCCCAACTTTAGTAGTATATACGCCCATGTGAACAATCTCTTTACCATCTGCATCTATTAGCATATTTGCTCCTGTTTGGTTTAGGTTATGTTGTGGGCTTTTTCGATGGCTCAGTACTTCGTTTATTTCTATTTCTAGTTTTCTCATTTTGAGTCCTCTATGTATTTTATGCAATGATCCCAACTATTCTTAACACCATCTTTTGTACTAAATGAGGTTCTCCCATATTCCCAAGTTTGTGGTCTGCCGTGCTCAGTGACTCCGGCAAAATGCTGCCGGTGCATGCGCTGTGGGAGGTATTCGTCCCACACAATCACTTTGTCGTCGATGACGAAATCGGCATATGGGCTCACTTCGATCATGTCGAAGTTTGATGTGTCCTTGTTGTTATAAAATGCTCCATCTTCTGCGCAGCATGTTATTGCGCATCTGGCATTCCTGTGCCTGTATGAGCCAATAACAAACCCATCTAAGATTGCGTGGAGATCAACAGGTATTCCGTTTCTTAGGGTATATTTTTTGTTTAGATCAATCATGCTTCTGGCTCCACATATTTTTCGCAATGGTTCCAGAGCACTTTATGATTCGCACCATCTCCATCGATACTGAATGATGTGCCTTCGCCCATGTCAATTAGTCTCGCAAACTCTCTGAATAAATCACTTCTTTTAATTGTCATCGGGTCTCCTCCCGTTGTTTTGTTTTAAAATAAGATTAGGAGCGTAGCCGGTTGGCCTTTGCTACAGCGGCCTCGATAGCACGGGCGAACTCATATGAGCTGAGCCCCTGCACTGCTAAAATTTCCGACGCGATTTCGCACACTTCGTCTTCGCTGAGTGGAATCAGTTTTTGTGGTGATGTATAGAGCGGAATTTTATAGCCATCTTTGTGCTCAGGTCTAACAGGGTCAACCCAAACATCTGCTGTTTCATCATCAAACCACGCGAATGGGTCAGGTTCTGGTTTCGCCAACTCTGCTCTAATCTCTTCTGCAATATCAATCATTTCGACATGTAGCTCCAGACCATACCCAAAATATTTTTCTTGGGTATCTAGTACATTCTTTAGTATTTCTCTTTCTTTACTCATCTCTTTATCTCCGGTAACGGTAGCCATGCAATAGCTTGAGAAATTCCAACAACAGCACCACCTATAGGTGATACGACAGACCACCTTCCAAGTTGATATTCGGCTCTTAAAACATTTCCTGTTGCGCGTTTAATTAATATTATCTTTTCTATCGGCGCTGACTCCATAGGTTGCCACGGTGCAATATCCCACCATTCCTGCCCACTCCACTTGATCCGCTATGGCAATGGTGGGAAATAGATGCTTATTCAATTCCATGTGCCTTTTCGATAGCTCTTGCAAATAATATTTGTATATTGTCTTTGCTATTAAATTTTGGGATTCCTGCATAGATTTTACGTATTTCGGAATCTGTTAGCGGAATCTGGTTTTGTGGTTCAGCATACAGTCGCACCGTGGTTTCGTCGGCATGCTCCTCATTTATCTGGATGTAGCTGAAGCCTCCTCGCTTACTTGGATACACATCAAAGTACCCAGACGGTGTTGGTTCTGGTTTTGCTAGCTCTGCTCTGATTTCAGCTAAGTACATCTCAGGAAAATACCAATCACCCTCCACCAAATATGTCTCGATGCTGTCCGCTAATCGTTCTAATAATTCTCTTTCTTTGCTCATCTCTTTATCTCCGGTAACGGTAGCCACCCAATTGGGCTTATGATAATTGTGTTGTCGGGCAGTGCCCAGTGCCCATCCCCAACATTGCGTGCGCCGTGGTAAATATACCCACCCATACTCTTGACCATTATAGGTTCCCAATCATCCGGCGCACTATCCATAGGTTGCCACGGTGCAATATCCCACCATTCCTGCCCACTCCACTCTCTCGGCGATGGCGTAAACTCACTAATCAACTCATCCAGAATTTGTTCTTTCGATATCAGGTCAGTATGGTCTGTGTTGATTTCTTCCCTGAGTTGCTTGATAGCATCGCTGGCCTCGGTGAGGAGCCGGTAAAGGCAGTTCTCGCCATGGTAGCGGATATCGGGTGTCTTGGTTAGGCAGGAGCATGCGCCCACCGATGCCAACAATAGTCTAAGTTTTAAGTTACTCACTTCGGCATGCTCGCTATTGTGTAGTTCTAGCTCAGGGATTGCCAGCAATTGTGCTATACGATCACTTACTCTGTTCGCCTCGCCCCAGTCCATACGCCCAGTCCGCTCGGCTTCTATGAGCTGCCGTGCCTGTTTCAGTAAATCTCTTTCTTCACTCACTTCGGTACTCCCCATTGCGAAAAATTTGCCAACCATATAGGAAGGAATGTATTATATCACCTTCCTCTGGTACTCTTGGTTCATCTGATATGTTTAAAGTATACACCTTCGGCGTGTAATTTGCAATAGGCTGAACCCCAAATATTGCATCAGACATACCAGGAAGCCCTTGCATGCCTTTGAATAATGGTACTCGTACTACTGGATATTCCTGATTATTTTGCATTCGATTCTTTCTTTAATAGTTTCCGGTGGGATTTGTATCCACAGTTATCGCACTTTTTGCCAGCATACACCAAATTAGCATCGCAACCACAGCACCAATAGGCACCATGCTTGACCGGAGTCATTGCGGTCTGCCTATTGGTTTTAGTGAATGGTGTATCTGTTATTGAAGTTGCCATTATATTGATCCAGCGTGACGAATGATACATATCTGTATGGTTATAATCAGAGCAGCAAGATCAAGATTGTACTGATACGACAGAATCCATTCTTCCCATAGGTGATTAAAATTTATTGAGGTTGCCATTATGCACCAATAACGCCATGACACATAGCTAGAATAAGCTGTTTTACAAACGCATTAGCTTCTTTGCTATCGTAAGAATTAACACAATCATCTTCGTCAAGTTCGCCTTTTAAATATCCATGCTTTATTAGCGGAGAAATTAATTCGTAATGCCATCCACTATTCCCAAACGGACGCTTGCCACTAAAGCCATCTTTTTCATACCATAGCGTTTCTAGCAAAGATCTTAAGTAATCTCTTACGGTAATGTTGTTACCGGCATCACTATCAAACCGAATATCCAATGCGGATAATAAGCTCTTGTCCTGTGCCGGTTCAGTGAAGGGAACGTATAAAATACCATCTACTATTATTTCCATTATTGTTCGCCTTGTTGCTCCGGAATATTGTTGTTTTTAATTAAGAGCCCGAATGCGGCCACATTGATGTCTCTCGATACGGTATTCGCCCCATCCATAATCAACCATCGAACTAAGTTTACCAAGTCACGTTTGCTATGTCGCTCCCCAACCAGTTTCATTGCCATAGAATCAGCATCATATGCCGCATCGCTATCGACCATAGTTGGGTGGCTATTTTCTATTTCTTTTTCGTAGGTCATCATTTCACCAAAATCACTTCGAAAAATTCGCGCATAGGGAATTCATAACGCTCAACATCTAAGATTTCGGACAAATATTCGGCAACAGTATCGGTACACAAGAGATACTTTACATCATCTGAGCTCTCAGATATGTGAAATTGTACTAGATCATATTGATCCGGCGACAGTTCTATAACTACGAATGTGCCATCAGTATAAATTTTCATTTCTTTGTTCTCGCTAGTGGATGGTTTCATCATCAAAATCTCTCTTCGCCATAATAACTTCACCGGTCAGCTCTTCTTCTGTCCAGCCACACTCCAGCATGATTCCCAATACGTGCCTGAGCACACTATGGGTACAGACTATAAAATCAAATCCTTCCAGTGAGTTTTCCTCAAGATCAAAAAGGTCATCTAGTGCTTTTATCGCATGCCTATTGCAGACATCCAAATCTACGTCATATGGCTCGCCGTCATTATCATGCAATATCATAATATTCTTTTCTGTCATGCTGCTACCTCCTTTAAGTGTTTTGTTATTCTTAGCTTTGCAGCCACGATATTCTTAACTTGGTGGACATTATCCCCTATAAACACACGAGTTACTGTCCTAGGAGAGCCACTCATGCCCAAGTTGATAAAATCTACCTCTATTTTAAAACCTTTGTATTCTCTAACCATATTTTACCTAACTTTTACTGGTGTATTGTTCGAACTCACATTTGCCAAGCCTCGATATTACGATGTTTATGCTGTCGGTGAATGTATCGCCAGTTCTGGTATTCTTTAAAGTGACCTTCTGTGCGTATACGTGACCTCTGCGGCCACCGCTACGAAAAAATGGGGATGTGACTTCTATGATATCCCCAACTTGCAAATTTTTAAATAAATTGAATTTAGAAACACCGATATACGGTGCTTTTATTATGAGTGTTTGTTCTAAGTTTATTGCAGTCATGGATATACTCCGTCTTAGTGGCGATTAAAGATTAGAGTATATCATGGGGCGTGTTCTGTGTCAATACTTAAGCATCTGGCAATTCATCCCAAACGGCCAATATGGCTAGTAAGTCCTCTTTTGTATATGCATCTTGCAAATATACCCCATATTGCCCAAGCTTTGGGCACTTACGGCTTTTCGCGAGCAATTTCCATGCATCTTCTTTGGTGAGTGCTGGGTCTGGTAATAATATAGTCTCATCAGTCTTGCCATAATGTCCGTCTACAATCCAATCTCTCGCATCAATAAAAGTCGAATTCGTCAGCGTAATTAATTTGCTATCGCCGCTATCGAGAACTATAGAGTAGTGTTCGTCTTTGACATTTGGTATTGCTTCATATCTTTTTCCGAACGTTAGTTGCGCCTCTCGCCCATGCGGTACCATTGGTGGAGTCACCCATATTGTTTTGTTGTTATTCATACTTATTCTTCTTCGTCCCGCTCAAATTCATCATCAAAAAATCCATCGGAGGAGCCATCGTAAATCTTATTCGCGCAACTTTGCAAGCTACTCTTCAAGCACTTCACCGGTAACCGCCCAATTCCCAGTAGTCATCTCAATTATATCGGCCGCATCGTTCTGCAGATCAATGGCTAACATTTCTGCTGCAGTTGTGCAGTCAGGATAACTCTTTGGATTTGCTTCATATTCTATGGTGCATGTAACTACTAGTCGCAATTTTGCCATTATCCTTGATCCTCATTGTTGGTGCCAGTAACGCTGCCCTGTGCTTCAGTGCATTTTCTTCGGTCAGGTGAATGACTCCAAAATCCAACCACATGTACTCGGCACCAAAGTCCTTCCACTGATATTTTGCAACCCCAGTATCCATCAATGATGCTACATAATAGGTTTCGCCCAGCTTCAGAGGATTTCTGTGTGGCTCCGGAACTTCTATACCATTGATTGTCACTGTATTCATCTTAATCTCAAAATTTCCAAATCCACCTATATCGCTGAATGCCTCACCAGCAAACCCGAATAGTGACTTCACAATAATTATGTTTCCACTTGCACCATCATACTTTATTTCTACACCATTAGTCTTGCTCTCCAGCGTGTCGCCATTAAGCAATGCCAGCATAAATTCTTTATGATTTTTCATATTAATCCCACGATGCTGTAATAATAACAAATTCAACCACAACAAGAAGCCATTCTCCTAGTGCGGCACCACCCCATTTAATCTCTTCCCATATTACCTTCATAATTCTGTTCCTTTAATTTGTCTATACTGCACTTCAGTACCAAAGAATTCATCACACCACATATCCAGTTCTTCTCTAACACTAGTGCTCAGGTGCACTTCGCTAGTAATTCTGAACTTTGGCTCGATGCTCTCTATTGCGTCGATCTTTTTTATGAAAATTTTGTTCTTATGGTCTGCTCGGTAGTATTCGGAGCAAAATGGTAGCTCGTGGCACTCTACACCACTATTGTCGCACTCATCGCTACCAACACACCCAATACATTGCGCATTGGTGCTATCTACAGGTACGTACTGAGTTCCTCTTATTGTCACGGTACCCATTTCTTTTGTAATATCCATAATCTTTCTCTCTGTGGTTTGCTTAATGTGCAGAAATTATAGCAGATTAATCGCAAAAGTCAATCTTTAATGTTTGCTGGGCAGCAATTAAATGGGTCGCCAATATCATCTGACCGCCCATCAGACTCAGCAATATCGATAACACCAGCCGATATTAAATGTTGCTCAAATTCCTTGGTGCTCATTGTATCGGTGGTTGCCTTCGCAATTTCAGCCATCGCATTCATCTGGTTGTGCAAGATTTCCCTAGCCATAACACTTTGATTTTTGTACGCCGTGCGGTCAAGCCCATTAGCGGCACACCAAACATTATTCATCTGGTGCATAACACCCAGCAAGAAACGGCGCAGATCATTCGGAGTAAGGATGTCGCCACAAATCAGGTCTCTACCTTCATGTATGGTTTCTAAGTCAGCAATACATGCATGGATGGTTTCTAGGTTATCATCGGTAAGGTTAAATTCGTTCATGTCCGCCAAGATTTTCACTCTATCTTTCATCCCATATCCCATTCGGCAAATGCTGCATTTATTTTGGCCATCAATATCGTTCCGCACGCGGCACCATCGGTGGTTTCCCATAAGCCATCGGGAGACTCGGCCTTCGTCTCATACATTCCACACAAGATATCGTTTATTTCCATTCGGAGGTCTTCTATTAACGGGTTTGCCATACTAACCTCTCTGATGATCAGGGAAGGAATCCCTAGGAATTGTTAAATAATCTTTCTTAGCTAGTGGTGGCGTTGGGAATGATACGCCAATCTTGAAATTCGACCCATAACTTTCGTAAAGATTTGTTTCTGTGTTGTACACAGGAGGCACTGAGACGTAAATTGGCTCAAGTGACGACATCTGAATGTGATGCAATTCACACAGTGCCTGTAAATCTACCAAAAATCGTTTCTCAACTTCGTTGTGAGTTAGGCATTTAGGCATCTTTCCCCCATTTCGCTAACTTCAATCCAAATAAAATTCCGCCAATAAAAATTGCCGATGTATATGAGCAAAATACTATTAGCTCTACCATCATGACGGAAAATCCCCTCGGTCGGTGAGGTGCAAATTGCGCTTGATCGTCTCTACCTCATATAGGTGAGCTAGCATCATCTGAATACAGTCCGTTGGGGTATTCTTTTTCCAAAGATAGTTACAGTAGAATTCCACACCGACAGAATTCTGTACAGCAAGGTAAATCTCAACATCTTTTTTCATAATCGCCTGTATGCAGCCATAGTACATTACCGTATATGTGGTACCATCACCATATTCTGCTTCTGATCGTTTACCGGCTGGCATGAATGGGCTATCCTCCGGCTCCGATGTCTCCCCATAATCCTTCGGCCTAAACCCCAATTCTATGAGATATTGCACAGTATCTGGGTAAAATTCGGTTACAAAATCAACATCGGTGCCGTCCTCCAGTGGGATCATAACCGGATCGATAGAATTCCAATATCTCGATCCGGTTAGGTGAAAGCGGCTATCTCCCCATAATTTTGTAACTACATCTCTTTCTTCACTTGTCATAATAAATTTCTCATTATATAATTGTTAAAGGTTAATCCAAAAATCCTACAGTCGGCGGGATATCATCCGCATATTCTAACTCATCTGACTGCGTAATGTCAATCATTTGTTTCAATTCTTCTGCTGCGATATGTTTCTTCAGGGCAATTTCTTCCGCTAGCGCTTCATGCTTTGCCTGCATTTTCGCATCATATTCCTCGTATTCATTACCGGACATCTCTTGTAAAATGCCTTTCAACTCTTCTGTAAAGTTTTCGGTGTCATGTTCCTGTATATCGACAAACACATCCCAGCTCTGGGCAATATACTTCTGTTTTCGGTACATGACTCGCTTTTCTATGCCAATGCGCTTAACAAAGGCTTGACAAATAATTTGCGTAAGGTAGCCGAAGGCACCCGCAGTCTTTTTGCCAGTCCGTTTGGATATGGTGTTTTCATCGTAATTGTGAAAATAGCGGAAGGCTATTTCGATGCCATCGCTGATCATTTCGTCTTTGAAACTGTAGTTGACAAAGCTTGGCATGTTGGAGGATTTTTGTGCAATGAGGATGATGCATTCGCCTAGATAGTTCGACATCTGAGGCTTTGGGAGTCCATTAGCCTTACTATCGTTGTATTGGCGCACATACTCCGTTGCTTCTAGGTTGAGCTTTACTTTGTCTACATAATAACGCTTTTTCTGATCGGTTGGTGTAGTATTGTCCGTCGGCATAGCTGGCTGTTCCTTCTTGTTTTAAAATAAGAGAGAATTGTGCGCAAGTTTCCTACACGCACAATTCAGAACAACCATTATAACACAATACAAAAAAATGTCAATGATTATTAATCATTTGTCAAGTCTTTTTATGTGTGCATATATAATGAGTCGTAGTCGGCACTGAATACAACACCACAGCGCAGCAGATAGATAACATCATCTTCGGTAGCGACTTCGGCAAAGTCATCACAGCTGGTTGAGAGATAGATAACATCATGCTCTGCTGCAGTAACCATATCGCCTTTTTCTGGGACTATCTGGTCTAGCTTAATAAACGCACATATATCTGGGCGGTGATGCAGCTTGTCCTCAACTCTATCAAATTCCAGATACTCACTTTCGTGGGTCTCGAATAACGCATATACATCAATCATTTAATCATCTCCAAATATTCATCTTCTGTTAGTACTACCACACCATGTTTTACTGCGGCATTTGTTTTTGCTGCACCTACGTTTGCGCCACAGACCAGATAGTCTGTTTTACTGCTAACTGAGCTGCCCACATTTGCGCCGAGTGCTTTTGCCTGTCTCGTCATCTCATCACGAGAGCCACGCACCATTGTGCCAGTAAAGCATATGGATTTACCGGCTACTGACCCCGATACGACTGTTTCTGATGTGAGTGGCGTTTCCGATAGGTTGAATCCCAGTCTCATCAACCAATCAAACTCTGGCTTGATCTTTGCGAGTGAGCTCACCAAATATTCCGCAGTTAACTCAGCGAAGCCATCGATCTTGATGATGTCTTCGACCGTCAATGCAAACACATCTGCGAGTTTGTGGTGACGTAAAAGCTTTTCGCAGCCACCCTTGCCAATGTTATTCAGAGAAAATGATGCCAAAAACCGCCAGTCTTCAATTTCTCGCAAAATGCTTTGTGATAATTCATTAAACAGATTCTCTGACGTCTTCCCACCAAAACCTGCCTCGTCAAAATCATTTACATCCATAGCGTAAATTGATCGTACGGAGTTATATCCTGCTGAGTTTAGTTGTTCAATTACTTTTGGCCCAAACCCATCGATGTTGCCAAGTGTCTTAAAGAAGAACTCTATGGTGCGCTCTACCTGAGCTGGGCAGTCAATTGTATTGCTGCAAAAGAGATTATCACCATCTACTTCAGTAGGTGCTCCGCAGCTTGGGCATGCTTCTGGAGGATATACTGCTTCGGCTCCTTTGACGACGCCAACAATATAGGGTATTACGAGGCCACTACGACACACTCTGACAATTGCGCCAGCGTCTATCATCTTACTCATAACGTTGCCAAAATTATGCCCAGTGGCCTTGGAAACTGTTGCACCAGAGATTTCTGTCGGCTCCAGATGCACAACTGGCGTCAGCCTACCAGTTTTTGCCGTTTGCCATATTAAGCCAAGTACCGGTATATCAAAAAACTCCTCATTTTTCTTATAGGCAATTTGCCAGCGGTGGTGATGGTTAGTTGCGCCCATTTCTTCTTTAATTGCTGGGTGAACTGCCTCGATAACAAGACCATCTGTATCGAATTCACAATCGCGCACTACCTCATCCCACATGAGCTCAAGGTCGCGAAGAAGTTCAGTCTTCGTCTTGGTGAAACTATGAATTTCTGAGAATGTGCAGAACACGACCGCACCATAGGCCACCGCATTCTTGATGCGCTCATCTAACTCGCCTTCTTTTATAACACCAGCAATGATGTTTCTGGTATTTTTGTAGTATGGTGCCAACTCTTCTTCAAAATACTCTTTATTGACAACGATCTCACCGGCACCTTCTCTGCGGATAATTAAGCCGCGATGGAATGCTCTGGTAATGTCTGTGCCGCGCACACCATTGCCGCGAGTATACAGTGCCTTGCCATCATTATACGCAGCAAATCCGTCGAGCTTTGGCGTAACGCGAAAAACAACTTCGGACTCACCCATGCGCATCTGGCTGGCGACCGCTAATACATCAGTTGCCCATTTTTCTATTTCGGCAATAGAGTAGGCTTTGTCTGTAGACAACATCTTCTGTGGCAAGGTTACTGTCTTACCTTCTATTGCCTCTAAGTCAGATTCAACCTCAGACTCGGCGAAGAATTTGTTGTTGGGGAATTGCTCTGCGTAAGTGGCTTTCATTGCATCGTATGCTGCATCAGTTACAATAGGATGCCCACCCCTATAGCGTGCATTGAGCTCTCTTGCATAAGCTTCGGCATCAGCCTCGCTAATATCCACTGCTGTGGTCATTTCAATCATAATATATCCCTCTTGTTTTAAAATAAGAAGGGTATCGTGACGATACCCTTCTATGGTTACTTAGTCACACCCACAGCTACTACTCCCACAATCGCTACTGGATGATGAACTGCAATCACTGCTGCTACCATAATACGATGGTGTATAATCATATGATGGTGACTCACTGCGTTTGCTTGGTTCAGCATTGGTAGTGTTGTATGTATCTGGAACATACGTACTGATCGGCACCGGTTTTGGCACATGTCGCGAAGCGCGACCAACAGCCTGTGGATTTTTACTAGGCGTAGTTGAAGCTTTCGGGACAGCTATCTGTACATTACCACTCCCCAATATACTGACTTGGGTAACCGGTTTCTTATCGCCAAAAAAGAACGACATAATTCTTTTGAACATAGATTCTCCTAACAATGGAAGCAATTTGTGTGGGTTCTTTTAATATCCCAAAATAACCAAAAAAGGTCGATTGACAAAAGATACTGCTGACCAGTATCGTACGAGGCGCATTGGACTATCTGCTATGTCGCAGTCCGCAAGGGTAGCGCGGTGTTTAAGGTGACCCAAAATAATGGCTCCTTCATCCAAAAACTATTCCCAATATCTTTCTTTAGCGTGTGCCCTCTGTCGTTCAGTACCGCTGCTGTAACTGAAATGATAGTATATCAGCTTTACCATATTGTGTCAATGTGTTATTTCTCTTTTAGCAAAAATTCGTTGTTAATAATCTTGAAGCTGAACTCACCATCGAGACGCTTAAGGACAATTCCTTCTCGCACGGGATGGCGCAATGATGCACCCTCAGCAAGTTTCAGGAGCTCATCGATATTATCCGTTGGAAGCACAAACTCATAATCTAACACCGGAACATGGTGCCCATTGTATCCAAGATCAAATAGGGCATCTAAGACCGCATGGCGCTCCATCGGTGCCAAATACTTTTGCGCATCAATATCCCAAATTTTGTAGGTGAATAGCGTATGATCTTCCAAATTTTCTCGGTTTGATTGCACACCAATTCCCATCAACTCACTCTGAACAGCAATATTCCTACCAAATGCAGTTAGTGCTTGGATTAGGCCAGATGTATGCGCAGCAGTTACAAATGCATTACCTTCCTGCTCAACAACCAGCTCAATATTTCTGCTACAAACACCATTAGCACCATCTTTGTGGTATACGGTGCATGAGCTACCATCAAGCTTCAGAGTCATTTCGAAAACATCACCATTGGCAAACGCTTGGGTAATTTCTTTCTTGATGTTCTGGATGCGCTCTTCGTCAGTCTTCCTGATGAAATACGGAAAATTCCCACGCTGCTTGCCAGCAAGCTGTGCATTAACTGGTGCTTCCCATTTCATGATGCCAAGCACATCGGTTAGATCATCGCCACCGGCAACTTCCCCAAAATCAAACTGGCTCAGTGGGAATAGCAAGCCCTGGGAAAGCTGTTTCTTAAGCTTGATGCTTCTCAGCTTCTCACCCTTAACACCAAGATATTCCCTTGGTTCTTTGCCTTTTGACAAGAACGGTGCCATCTCGGTGGGAATCCAGCTGTCAGGCTCCGCATACACTACTAACTCGCCGACCGCGTATTTCCCAACCGAGTCAATAACCCACCACCCATCTACTCGGTAGGCACATATTCTGTCTGCGCCATCAATTGCCTTAATTTCTGCAATGGTTCTTACCGTAACTAATTTTCTATCACTCATTAAACCTCCAATTATTATAAAGACCTTCCCAACAACCTAGCCAAATTAAGCCAGTAATCATATCCCTGTGGAGTATCAGGCCACACAAATGCAAATGCCAGTATGTTTGTCTCTTCGAAAGTAGCAAGTAGCCTTGCATCGCCACGCATATACAATGCCGCATAGACATCAAGTTCGGCAACTTGTCCGATCAAGTTTAAATACTGCTCAGATGTGCCCATGTTCTCTCCGATATAGTTCTTCCGAAATGGATTCCCAGTAATCCCGCCCTTGGGGAGCCATATACCATACAAATGCTCCAGCTAAGCAGTCACTATAGCAGAAGCTGATACTGTATCTGCTGGAATAGGACTCGGCATCGAGTGCCACACCACGCATATATAGAGCCGCCACGACATCAACTTTAGCGACTCGACCAATTAGGTCGTAGTACCCTTCAACACCAATCATATTTCTCTCTCTTATTTTAGAATAAAAACGGCTACCACAAGTCTAGGGTGGTTAGCTCGCGTGGTTGCCAGCGCACCTGACCGGCTCGATAGGCAATCTCTGCTGCGTCTGCCCGATTAACAAAGACGCCTTCGTTGGTGAGGAATCCCTCAACAGCAGGAGCCGCGTTATCTGCATATATCATTGACCTGATAGCAGTGTGTCGTGCCGGTTGTTCTCTGGTTCGTAATACATCATTGGAATCTATGATAGCCGCAGCTACAATAAATGGCTCTACTATTTTTGGTGTAGTCATAGCACTATCTCATCTGCTGTGATGCAATCGTTGTTGAATTGCGAAAGCTCATGGCAATATTTTGCTTTGGTGCGCTTTCTCTCTCGCTTGGCGACAGCTTTTGCCAATCGTTCTGGATCATCTTTCCAGTCGGATACCGATGGCTCTCCAACAATGGCATCCATACTGATACCCATAGATGCGGAAATTAATGCCATAGTGGCTACGCTCGGTTTAATGTTTGGTGCATTCATATATTATGTCCTCTGTATTGTTGTAATCTCTTTAGGTGAAGTCGACATTATACATTATTTCTGGCTATTGTCAATATTTGCAGAAGTATAAATAAAGGATACACAACCAATATAAAGGACTACTAAATGCCTATTTCTGCCCACGAACGCCACCTGATGAACGGTGGCTTGTTGCGCCCTGTCTCAAAGTCACTTGCAGACACCACAATTCACCCATTCGCAACCCTTGCCGCAAGACCGACTGCGTCGGAATTCGGAGTTGGTCATGCGAGTATTGTTACAGCAACATACCGCATCAACTGTTCATCGGATGGCGTTAGCTGGGATAGTCACGGATCGAGTAGCTCAATTGCGGACAGGCCGAGTGCTGCTGCGCTTGGGAAAGGGAGTTGGCAGGATGGAGCGAATATTTATAGCTGCGATGGAGTAGGCTATGCATTAGTTGGTAGTGCAGACCCATCTACTTTTACAAATATTTTAGTAAATGGTGATAGCACATCAGTTAGGAATATTTTGGACGGTTGGTGGAAAACATCGGGCGGAGGAACGATAGCGATCAATGTCACGGTAGGTGATATTCAGCAGTCATGTCACGCTGATTTAACGGCTGGCTCAGTAGGATATTTAAACTTCCGTGCATCAGACCAGAGCTACCAGTGGAGAGCGCCAGGCGATGACAGTTACGGCCCGTGGGTTGCTACTGTGCCAAACACGCGAGTAAGACTGGAGTCATCAAGCGCCAATAAATCGTGTTTTGTGGGTGTTACTGGACTATCTGCTATTGACGTAAATGCACAAGCCATCACGATATCTTCAGGTTCTCCAACTATAACTGTGTCGGACGATGGCCTTGAGTCTATTCTAAGATATTTTAGGATTGACTTATCAAATGTCGCGAAACACGGAGTGGGCGGAACAACTATAGCGACTATGCTGCAATCACTGCCCTATATCAACTTAAATTACGGCGGAGCTGGGCTAGATATAACCAGTTTAGGAATAAATGATGGCGCCACGACAACCGACGAAGCAACCACAAAATTAGCGCAGTATGCAGCATATATCGATTCAAGACTTGCGAATGGCAGGACTATTATATGGGTTGGAGTTAAGGGAAGAACTACGGGGGCAGGTGCTGCATATAACGCTTGGGGGACTACATTCCTAACTTCCTTCAATCTTGAATTTCAGCGTAGATTACATGGATTATTGCTAGAATACGCAAGAAACTTTCCGAGCACATTTAAGTATGTAAATACACTAAGTGATTTCATGGATGCGGGGTATTTGGATTTCAGACCTAAGGTATCAACCGATAACTGGGTTACTACAGATACTGTACACCAATCAGCACTCGGAGGACAGTTGATTGCTATTAATGCAGTAACCACAGCTAAGGACATCATTAAATACGGCGATGATTACTCCGATAATAGTAATAATTTACTCGGCACAATGGGTATTTATACTGGCACAACAGCCGTAGTATCGGCGGCATCGGGACAGTCGGGTGTATTGCCAACTGGGATAATCGCCAATCCTGGCGGCTCGATTGATGGGACATGCGTTTATAGTGTAGTGCAAAGATCAACTAATATTGCCAGTTATGCGGCTATAACCGGGAAGAAACAGTTCAATGCTATAAAAATGGTTATGTCAAATGGAGTTGCAGCGCCACTTGGATTCTATGGGATAAAGGGAAGCACTGCATCGTGGACAGGTACGCTTATTGGGTTAGCAGCTGGAGATTTAATCAGGGTTGGTGTTTATCTCGACTCACTAAGCGCTGAAGTTCATGGTATTGCATTTAAGTGGAATTATGTTGGTGTAACTCCGCAAAATAATATATATACTCCAGACCAAGGTGGACAGACTAACTCACCCGGTATGCTGGCCTTCTCTGATACAAGATTATATGTTAGTCCATGGTTTGCTGTTTCTGCTAATTTTCTAGCAACAAATAGTTTTTTACCTGATTTTAGAGTATATCCAAAAGCTGGTGCAACTGGGGTAGAGTTAAATATTGGGCCTATGTTTATTGAAAAATACCCCGTATAAGCGCTTATGTAATGAAATAAATTGCTGCTAGTCGCCCGATTAGCAGCAAGCTTTCAAACTCGGAAAACCCAGCAAATTCACAGTTCGGCAAGGCTTAGAATTAACAACATCCGGAAACAAAGCTCCCAACACTATTTTAAATTGTAGCTTATGACTTTATAATCGAATTGATCTTTTGCATAATATCCTACTCGTTTCTCGAAATGGTCTAGGGTATGATTTTTGTAAGATTTATACGACATATCGTCCGCCAAATCGAACAGGTTACAAACATATTTCCCATTCCCCTTTCGCAGACCACGCCCAACTGACTGCAAAACTTTTATCTTGCTCTTGTATGGTGATGCAAAAATAATATTGTCAATCCGCTTGATCGAAACACCGGTAGAAAATGTGCCATATGATGCAACTATCGTACAGTCATCTGTAGTCTCGGCAATCTGCCTAACAGCATCTCTGGACTCAACATCAACCTTGCCATGTATAAAGTGACAGTTACCAGCATCTTTTAGCAAATTGTAGATAGGCAGACCCTGCTTCCCGACGAATGTGAACAGTATTAGCGTATTACCTTTCAGAGAGTTCGCCAATCCGGCAATGAAGGCATTTCTGCGCTCACTGGTGCATAGATAATCCATTTCTTGAGCATACGTAGCCTTGCTCCGAGCCATTGCCTTAGCAACTTCCTCGCGGTGCTTAATCAGGATGCAGCTGATCTTCAGATTAGCGGCCTGACCGTTATCAATCAGTTCTCTGGTAGTTATAGTCTTAAATGCTTTCCCAAACAAACCCTCGATGACCAACCGGTTACATTTGCTGTCCTGCAAACTTCCGGTGAACCCGACTCGATAGGCGACATTGTGAGCCCTCTCCATAATATCGGTAATTGACTTAGATTTTGCAGTGTGGCAATTGCCTACTACAACAACAAAACCTTTTCTACGGACAATAATATTCCCAGACGGCACAGTAACGCAATGCACATTACCAGAATATTGGACGCGCTCTTTTTGCATCCCTTGCGTCCCTATGATATTGGTCTTCCGGATATATAATCTATGCACATCGGAAAACTTATCGCTCCTGCTATCTATCTGAATAGTTTTTCTTGCTATATATCCCGCTAGTACAGCAACGGTCTGATAAAAATCAACCGAGCACTCGGATGTGTTCGAATAGTAGTATCGATTCTCGCTGGATATGCTGCCATCCCAAATAACCATATACTCTATGATTTCTTTCGCCGTTTCGCTAGATAGTGTTGATACGTCAAAAAATGTAGATACATCCTTTGTCGCATAATCAATATTATATATACTAAACCGACGTTTTTCTTTGGTTTTCCCGTATGCTGGTATACTCTTCAGCTCATTATATGAAAACCCACCCTCAGCCATCAGTGCTAGGAACTCAGTTATTTTTCTTTCTTTAGAAAACTTAAACTGTAATACTTGTTTTCCGCCATCCCGACCAACAATACATCCGTCTGCTTGGAGTGCAATCATAAGCTTTTGTTTTGGTGTAAGTGGTCCAGAATCGCCTACGGCAAGCCCAGCCCCATATAGATTACATAAGGCATTAAAATTAACTTCTGCCGCAGTTACTTTTTTGTCAACATAGCCGTGCTTCTGTGTTCGCCTAATTAGCATATCATGGTTTGGAGTTACTAAAAGGTCTATTCTACTATCACTACTTATATGTACTAGCTCACCATCATAGTGCTTAGTGATATATCTAAGTGGCTTAACGAATGATATATTACCACAATCGTACTGAGCAACATCCGCAACCTCGCTCAATTCATCGAATCGAACAAATCCTCTGTTTGTCAATATTTCTGTATCTGGAGAGAAGCACTCATCCTGAACAATCATATCGAACTGCTCATAATATGAGATTGGCATTTTTGCCATCGATTGGTAGGTAGTGAAGGTCAGTTGCTTATCGGTCTGCTTCTCCTGCCCAGAGTAGATCATGTGGCTTCTACCCTCAACATCCCATCCGCTTACGCTAGAATAGTCAATGAAATCGGACTTCATTTGCGCCACCAGACCGACGGTTGGGAATATCAATAATACACGCTTCACTTCACCGATAGCTATCAGATATCTGATTGTGCTAAAGATAATCAGAGATTTCCCCGACGAAGTGGGGCTCTCGATGGTCGCCCTACGGTTGTCTAGAATATGTTTTATGGCGTCGACTTGGTAGTCATATACTGTGATAGGGTTTCCGGCAGAGTGCAACCGAAGAACATCGGCAATGTATTTTTCGATGATGGCTCTATCGTTGTCCACGACAGGATGTACATCCTCATCATACTCTACTGTATAGCCAGCCTGCGCAGCGAATTCGAGAATGTGATAGAACAGGCCAGCATAAATGTTGCGAGTACCGGCGTTGAGGAGCCTGATTGTGCCATTCCACAACCCATGCTTATATGCCGGTGTAAACTTTGCACCTTCAACATCAAACGTGAAATGCGCAGCCATTTCGACAATAACACATTTCTCGGCATCAATGTGCACATATACTTCGTTAAGTTTTCGAATTCGGATATCAGCCATAATATAAATAGTCTCTCGGTTTGATTATCTACTATTTATACTGGCCTGCTGCCTCATCTATAATAATAACGTGGTTGCTGTGCGAGACTAGCTCATAATTCACATAACCTATTGCGCCGTCGTGGCTGCGAATGGCTGCGATCATAGCTTGGTCATTCGGCACTTCGTGCACGCCAACATGACCGGTATATCGAGTGGATACGCTAAGTTCTCGCAAGTACCTATATAAGGTCATACCCAAAGTACTCGACACAAACAATTTATGTTCTGGTGAATTAAGTGGCTTGGTGTACACAATAATTGCTTGCCCATCATCCCACACGACATCTTGCCGAGTAAAAATTCGCTGAATATCTACCCTATCCAGAAACATGGTATTATCTGAGTTATATCTGGAGTACATTATCTGCGGCTTGAAAGTTTCCCGTGATGTTAGCGTCGGTGCAGCTACTAACAACATGATGCAGAATAATGAGATGATCAGGCACTTTTTCATTGTGGCTATTTATTTACTCGATTGTAAATTTGGTTAATGGAGTTATCCAGTTGCTCAACGTGCTGCATGAGCTCTTTAAATGATGATGCAATCTCTACTTTCGTATCTGCGATGCTTTTTTCGGTATCTTTTGTCGCAGTTTTTTGCGATTCCAAGTCCTTTTTCATCTGGTCTATAATCAACTCGGTACTCACTTTTTGTGTGGCTAACTGATTATTTATGCTAACCCATGCGCCGATCAGTGAGCCGCTCAGGGTGATGATGACCACCAGACCCGATAATATTTGGGTTATCGTATAGGTTCCGCTATTCTTTGTTGGTGTCGCATCCACTTGCGGTGTCGATGAGCTCATATGCAAGGTAGTTAGATGATCTAGTCTGGCTAGCACTACATCGATCAACTCGTCATTGGTGTTAGGATTACAGGCAGAAGGTGGCTGGTGTCGTCTGGTCATGGTGGATGTCCGTTAAATAAACTTGAAATTAGAATACTTGAACACTGCTGTGCAGGTCAGGTAGCTAATATCATTTATGGTGGTTGAAAACTTTAACCCCGATAGCTTGACTGGAAACATGTCGACAAAATTTATTGTGTTGTGGTTCAGATTACTGTTATTAGTAAGGATTGCTAATGTGCCGTCGGAGTAAAGCGAGGAATGGTTTTGTGGATTGTATGAGGCCAGAAGACGATGACTTTCGAGTTGATGGAATTCTGCATACTGATCGAGTGATTCTGGGTGCCCTACGCCAACCATCCACGAGAAAATTTCTTTATATGACTTCATATCTTCGTCAACAACGAAATTCAGGACGAATTCGCCGAAATCCAATTTATCACCAAGCACCGGTATATCCAGCATGGGTGTATTCTGCGCAGCACTCCCGAATGATACGGATGGTAGCTCAACTTCCTGTGCGAAAAATACCGTCGTAGGGAGTTTCTCGATAGTTAATTGGAAGCCAGTTGGCGATAGAAAATTGATGTTAGTTGGTGTTGCCATAGGTGATTCCAGTTATTTTTGCTGTTGTTGTATTTATATAGATGGGTTAATTGTAATTTTCTTTAAAGTATAAATAAAGGATACACAACCCATATAAAGGACTAATAAATGCCTATTTCTGCCCACGAACGCCACCTGATGAACGGTGGCCTGTTGCGCCCTGTCTCAAAGTCACTTGCAGACACCACAATTCACCCATTCGCAACCCTTGCCGCAAGACCGACTGCGTCGGAATTCGGAGTTGGTCATGCGAGTATTGTTACTGCAACATACCGCATCAACTGTTCATCAGATGGCGTTAGCTGGGATAGTCACGGATCGAGTGATTCAATTGCAGATAGGCCAAGTGCTGCTGCGCTTGGGAAAGGGAGTTGGCAGGTAGGTGATTTATTATACCATTCCGCTGGCGCATCATGGAAAACAGAAAAACTAGCAAAAAGAACAAATGTATTAACCCGTTGCCCTACTGGAACTACACAAAACTACACTGGTAAAGGTGGTTTCACATTTAATATTCAGGCTGAGTTGGCTGGCGTTCCAATGGCGGTGCGTATTGCCATTCCAAATCACACAGCGGGAACACCAACTATTGCTGGTAGTTTTGGTTTTGATACTGCTATGGGTGATATTAATTCTGTGCAATCGCGGGGGGCAATGTAGCTACATGGTATCCACTGACATTTGGTGGTGCTGCTTCTGGGACACATGCTGCAAGAGTTAGTGCTACCGAACCATCGTGGTTATGGTCTGATTTAATTCCTTGCTCTGCATTACCTCGCGTGGACAGTGAAAGTGGGGCAATTATTCATACTAGGCTTATACAAGGCACAGCTGGTGGTGATGCCACTTCGTGGTCTGCAATGTGGGCACCTCACGCACTTGTTGCAGATATTATTAAGCATCAATGGAGGGGATGTGCTTCTGCTGCTGCTGTTGACTATGCAACAACTAACCAAGCAGCTTTTACTACAGGCTCAAACTCTGGAACGGCTAATACAACACACTTACCCTGTATGATTCAATATGTTTCGCTCACACAAGGGCAGACATTATTAACAATTGGTGATTCCATAACTGCTGGGTTAAATACAGGTACGGGTGGAGCCGCAGCAAATGGTTATGGGTGGACGGCTAAGTTACGTGATCTATTATCTACTCCAGAAGTTCCAGTTGAATTATGTAATCTTGGGTATTCTGGGGCAACTATGGCTATGATAACTGGAATATACACTAGAAATGCTAGTGAACTAAAGAATTGCTTATTACTACATACTATGTATACACCAAATAGTATAGATGTAGTATTGGCCAAAAAAGAGCTAGTAAAATCATTAGCCATTATGGATAGTATGGGTCATGTTCCTATTTACTGGACAGGGTTGCCTAGAAATGCAACTGTAGCTGGTGGAGGTTTAGGTGGTACTAGTGCAGCTAATCTAGGCGCGTATGAGGCACAACGAGTAGAATATAATATAGAAATTTTAAGTGCTAATGAAAATGTACTGGATTTATCATCGGCTGTATCTGGCTCAGTTGTTGCTAGTGGTACAGCGGCAGGCCAAATGGAATATGCGATAGGAAATAGTGATGATGGATTACATCCTAATAATACAGCGCATGATGATATTGCCAATTACGCATACCCGTACTTACTTAACAGAATATAATTCGAATAGTGGCGGCGTCATTAGGCCAAGGGCATTACCAGCAACAGTATTATCATTTGCCACTTGACAAACAACCACCAAGGTGGTATACTAGTCAATTAATCGCATCAGCTGACAGGAAGTTAGCGAAAGCGTCTGGAGAATTCACTCCGGCAAAGAGCGCACCTCTATCATAGCCTAGTATGGCAGTTAGAGTCACCAACGATGAAGCTATATGCCTCTGTAGTGTTGAGCATGCACCCCGTGGAATCTTTTGATTCATTATTGAGTTCGGCAATAATGTTAATTCCCAAATAACCGTTCATGATGCACCCTAGAGGTGCAGCCAGTTGCAGTTAGTGATTCCGTTTTGCAACTGGTGCCGCTATGATACCAGCAAACAGATGTAAAGGCAACCGCATAGCCATGCCTACCTCATTATATGGGGTTTTCTCGGAATATCTTACGACAGTCTTTTCTGTAATAAGATTTTGTCTGCAAGGCAAAATCTTTCTCTTGTCTTTTTAAAATCTTTTATAAAAGCTTTTTTAAAAAATATCTTTATGGCCTTCGGCGGTGCTACGCACCAGTACCTTAATGGCTTTTATAAAAATAGCTTTTCTTATTTAAACAACATTGAACCGCGCGAAGCGCCGCCGTAGGCGTTTCTATAATAACTTTTTATAAAAGATTTTATATTAACTGCTATAACAGTGGTTATAGAAAGCCTCCGGCGGTGCTGCGCACCAGTCATAATATGTTGTTATTTAAAAATAATACATGAACCACACGAAGCGAAGCGACGTAGGAGCTTCCTATAACCACTGCTATAAAAGCTTTTATATATAAATAAAGGATACAGAACCAATATAAAGGGCTATAAAATGTCACAAAAAGAGTATCCAGTATCAAGCACTTCTCTAAGCGGTGGGACTATACCGGCTGTTGTTATTATGCAGCTAGATGGTGACGGAAATCCTCAGCCAGCCGCTATTGGGGCATCGGTCACATCAACGCCATATACATTAATAGCAACAACACTAATAATAGCTGTAGGTACAAAAAACCCGCCATTCACGGTGACATTAAAATCGGCAGATGCAACTAGAAAGATTGAATTTTCTACGGATGGCGGCACTGAATATTTTATACCGGCAATCGATATAACAAGCGCAACCATGCTAATCACTTATGCATCGGCACCAATTACCCATATAAAAGTAACTGGTCTTATTAATGATACCCTGATAATAGTTGGTTAATATGGGATTTCCAGATAGAAGCAAACTAAGACATACATTATGGGCAAATAGAGGTCCAGCTGATGCTCAGGGTTCACAGATTCTAATTACAGACATTGGAGAATATGGTGCAGTCTATACTAGTAATGGTATTGAGTGGGCACATAGTGGCGAGATAGAGATTATACAAAAAGCCAAAGGCTGGTTATGCCCATCTCTCGCAGCAGCAAATGCAGCATCATATGCTCAATCTGGTAATGTAATTACGGTCACATCGACTGGGCATAATATTCCAGATGTTGTTTATAACTCTAAGGATGTTTACCTGAACATGGGCGCAGCGGCTACCGGAGCAACTATATCGGCAGGGTGGTTTAGCAACTTTCAATATGTTAGCGCAGATTCATTCACTTGCACATCTACATTGTCTCAAACCAGCACCGGAACGGTCAATACCAACACAGCTGAAACTGTTGTTGGCGACTTAAGTGCTACTATTTTAGGTGGATTGCTGGACTTAAATGGGAAATTAAGCTTCTCTTTCTTATCATCAAATAATAACAGCGTAAATAACAAAACTGTTAGGTTTAAGTTTGGTACTAATCCTATAAACTATAACAATACGACTGTGCTGTTTAGAAGCTTGAAGTCAGAACCAATTAGCAATAGAAACAGTCAGACAAGTCAAGTGCTTGAATATGGTGGTGCCCCATATGTTTATTCAGTAGACACCTCAGCCGATTTTAGCTGTGGATTTGCTTTATTATGTGATGCCGCAAATAATTATGTAGCTATACATTCCGCCTCTTTTTACATATCGCCGAGTTGATATGATGCGCGTAATGTATAAATAAAGGATATACAACCATTCGGGAATACCCATGAAAATAACTTTTAAGCAACTGGTTGAGAGTCACTACGGTGTGCTTACAGAGGAGCTACATCAGGAGCTGAAAGATGTACTAAATGCACCGGAAACAGATCGTAGCGGTACTTCCGGTAAGCTTTACCAGCGCAAATTGACCAACTTTTCGGCGAAGGTAAAGGATTTATCCAAGCGTGGCGAAGATACTGGCCTAGAGGGTGGTACACCAAAACGTGGCAGCAGCCGCGCAGTATACTTTCCAACAGAACCAAAACACATCACAATCGATGGTGCACCAGCACAGCAACATACTGCGGTAAAAGTGGCTTTTGCCGGTGCTCTCGACAAACATACTGGCGACTCACATTTACTAGGTGAGCACCAGAACATAATTGAGTCTGATCATTTTACCCGCGACAATCACTCTATGTTGAGGCATACCAATGATCACCATTACGAATATAACCCAGATGGAGTTACTGCTCCAGTATTGGACCACCATGAGGACGGGCATTGGCTAGAGATGGCTCATGCCGACAAATTAACCGGTAAGAAATTTACAGAACTGACAAAAACAGAATCTCACCCAAAAGGTCTGAAGTTTGACCACTTTCATGAGGCGCTGAAAAATGATCATGCTGCTGCACATGGAGAACATAGCGGTACCGATGATCATGATCATTTACGGGAACACCCACTATATCAGAACACACAAGACTTCATTTATAACACAGGAAATCATCCTGTTGACTTGAGGTTGCAGAGCATGGGCGTCTGGCGGCATCCGGTGACGGGCAAAGAGCATCCTGTTATTCGCGATTATGGCTATAGCAACGATATCGCCAAACTATATTCAAAGGGCGGACAGAACTCAATGAAAGCCAATCGTGGCTGGTAATTTTGGTCTTAATTTAAAATAAGAGGAGCAGTAATGGAGTATTTAATACCATTAGCATATATAGTATTGGGATTGATTGGTGGAAGTTTCCACTACATCAAAAAACGCTATATCGATGAGACGACTCAACAAAGTTTTTGGGCATACCTAAAAAATGATTTCCGCGCAACAAAGAGAGCAACATTCACCATCATCACTACCGAAATTGCGCTTGCAGCGGCATCCGGAGGTGTTTTGGGTATGAATGGCATAATTGGTGCGCTGACATTAGGGTACTCTGCAGACAGTGCGACGAACATTGCTTCGGATGCAGAATTAGTCGCAGCAGCAAAGGCAGCAGGAGAAATATTCTCAAAACCAGCTGCTCCGGAGTCAGCACAACCAGTTGTTATTTTAAAACAAGAGCATAAGATAGAGGAAATTGTCAACCATGATAAAAAAACGAGTATTGCTGATTTGCTTTCTGCTGATAAGTCTCTGTAGTTGCGCACCAGCATTAGTAAATTTTCAAGGTGTTGCCAGACCGGCAGCGAAAGACTGCCCAACCCTAACACCAAAGCCTATCTGCCAAACTGTTACGTGCCCCGCTCTGGACATCCCATCACGGGTACCAGATAACGTAGTTATTGAGATTGCTGACGGCAAAATCGTCACACTGAATACCGGTGGCGAGGAACTACTGCGCAATTATATGGCAACACGAAAAGCTATTTCAGAGTCGTGGAAAAAGTAATATTTCTGGTAATGTCCCTTTATGGCTGCACTTATACGGCACATGAAGGGAGCCCACCAGATTTTTCGTGCTCACCAACGCTGATACCAATGATTGCATCACCACCACAACAACAGCAGAAAATTCCAAAACAGCGACTCGATGGTGTCATTGTTGGAATAGACTGCGAATACTAGGAATTTTCTAGAAGTATAAATAAAGGATACACAACCCATATAAAGGACTACTAAATGCCTATTTCTGCACATGAACGCCACCTGATGAACGGTGGCCTGTTGCGCCCTGTCTCAAAGACACTGACCGACACCACAATTCATCCCTTCGCATCCCTTGCCGCTAGACCGACTGCGTCGGAATTCGGAATTGGGCATGCGAGTATTGTTACTGCAACATACAGAATCAATTGTTCATCGGATGGTGTTAGCTGGGATAGTCACGGGTCGAGTGACAGCATTGCAGATAGGCCGAGTGCGGCTGCATTGGGGAAAGGGAGTTGGCAGGTTGGCAATTCGGTTGAATATAGTGACGGAGTTGCTTATGTAAATCCAGCAAACACAAAGCAACCGACCTTAGTATGGGACGCTGCTAAAGCTAAAGCATCTTCTGGGTTTGGAAATGCTAAAGTTTTATTCCTTGGCGATAGCATTACGGCAGGCGCATTTGCAACCAACGGAACGAGTTACGCTAATGCAAAAATAAACGCAACGCCAGCACACATAGCAGCAAAAATGGCAGCAAATGGGTTTGCAACATCAAAAAGCAGCTGGTTTGGCATGCAAAATCAAGGTACTGTTGCTGCCTTAGCTACATACGACCCACGTTTATCTTTCGGGGCAGATTGGGCTTCTATTAATGGCACAAAGAGCCTTGGCGGAGATCTTGTAGTAAATGCGGCAAGTGCGTCTACAACGGCTCTTTCGTTTACTCCCACCGAAGCATTCGACACTATCGACATATATTATGTAAGAAACACCTCGTACGGTAGTTTTACAGTCGATATTGGAGCAGGAGTAATAGCAACTCAGTCAGCAACAGGATCAACAGGAGTACTTGTTTTAAGTCTTACTGTTGCTAGTGGACTGCATACTGTTAATATTTCTCACGTTGCCGGGACTGGATCTGCAGCAATAGTTGGGATGAGTTGCTATACAAATAACTCAGAAGTGCAAGTTATAAATGCTGGCTTGCCTGGCGCACTCGCTACCACACTTTTCACTGGTACTGGATTTTCTCCGGAAGCGGCTATTAATACATTAAACCCTGATTTAACAGTTATAAATCTTACTACTAATGACGCTCAAGCTTTGATAGCTACAGCAACTGCAATGGCAAGCTTGCAAGTAATAATTGATAGATGCTTATTATCAGGAGATGTTGTACTGTGCGTCCCTAATCCAGTCAGTTCGAACGTAGCGACAGCAGAAGAATATTATACTGCTATTCGCTTGCTTGGTTCAGAAAACTCATTAAATGTTTTTGATTACTCTACTGGTCTTGGCGTTGACTGGGCCGTGGTTAACGCCAATGGACTGATGAAAGATGCTTTACATCCAAAACAAGCAGGTTATAAGGCAATTGCTGATATAGCTGGGAGCTATGGTGTTTTATATTAATAAAATTCATTACTTTGCACGTATTAGAATTAACAATACTAATAGTTTATAGTTTTAATATCTACATCCTTGCTGCCAGTCACCCTCTAGCAGCAATTTCAAACTCGGAAAACCCAGCAAATTCGCATTTGTCCAAGTCTCAGAATTAACAACATCCGGTCAGGCCGGAACAAACATGGGAATAATTATGAATTCAGAAAGATTTTGCTATTGGTTACGGGGATTTGCTGAACTATCTCAGGAACGCCCAACTCCAGAACAGTGGAAATCTATACATGAGCACCTCAACTTAGTTTTTGAAAAGGTAACTCCACCAGCACTAACATCAAAAAAGCTCAGTGATATTTTTGATCAGCCGAGCTGTGCGCCACCAGTGCACATACCACCGATGCCGAACCCAGAGCCAATATATATACCAAGACCGAACCCAATTCCACCATACACCCAACCCACAATCACTTGCTAAAGGACTATATGAACATCAATATCAACATTAAGAAATACGCAATTGAAGCGGCATCAAAACTGCTGATCTCATCACATCTTTGGAAAACTGTAAAGAAACTCTGTATCGATGCTGCCAATGATGCAAATTTAGACAATGCTGCCAAACAAGCTGCAGTCAAGGCCGACTTGAAGATAATTTTCTCGGATACTGCATCAATCGTTTTGAATCTGGCTATTGAGCTGGGTGCATTATATGTGAATATCGTATTCCCACAATTCGCCGCCATTGCCAATGCCGCTGCTGCCGCACTGAAGGATGAGCCAACCAAATAATTTGTCTAAATATAAGGCAATGAGAAATGGATTCCACTAAAGGAATTTGTGTAAATTAGCTTACAGATCGCCGGTAGAAATGCCGGTAACCATTATCAAATTAAGGATATCATAAGATGGGCACAAAAGCAAAAAATTCAGCTGTTCGTAACTTCCTGCATGTTGGGTTGTCATGGGCACAAGCCAGCGAATTGGCAAAATCTCCGTATGTAGAGCTAAAAAATGCTGGCGGCTATATCGTTCCAGCACATCAAGCCGGTAACGCAGCCACTTGGTCGCAGTCTGGTACTGTTGTTACTGTCACTTCAACAGCACACACAATCCCAGCAACAACATATGATGGCTATAAAGTTTATTTCTCATCTGCGACAACAACTGGCATGCCACTGGCTGCTGGTCTGTATGAGAATTTTACTCGCACAGGCACAGGCACATACACATTTACAGTACCGGCAACATTGTCGCAAACAGCGACTGGAACTGCTACTACAAACACTACGGAAACAGTTATTCCTGACCTGACTGCAGCAATGCCAGCCAATACAATGGGCGTAACCAGCAAGCTGAAATATACCGTAGCATCGTCAAACAACAACAACGCTGGCACAAAGACTGTGAAGTTGTACGTCAGCACTGCTGTTCTTGGCACCATTACCACAACAACTGCTATATTCGGTAATATGGTAACAGATTACTGGTTCAATAGAAACAGCTTGGCGAAAAACGTTGTGCAATCTACTGGTGTATCGACAACAATCAATATGGGTGCTGCCCAGAACATTACGGTATCGGTCACAAACTCAGCTGCCGATCAGTTTGTCGCAGTGGATTCCGTCATAGTTGAATTGTTAGTCTAATCACTGAATTTTTTAGCAACCAAAAAATGCTGCGCCCCGTAAGGGTGTGGCATTTTTTATATAGGAGAATAAATTATGAGCTCTCGTAGAGTAAAACCGATGGTTCGCCGCCTAAATGTGGTTTCATCAACATATGCCTCTGGGGTGACAACAGTGGTAGCTGACGCAACGCACTACCTTGTAAGTGGTGATCTGGTCACGTTGCGCCTCCCAAACAATCCATGCCTGCTGACCGATGTGGCAGTTACGGTAGTTTCGGCAACGAGCTTTTCCGTGCTTACGCCAATGGATTACAGACTAGATGAAAAGGCCGAGGTTGAGATTAAATATTTCCGTACAGGACTTACCGGTGGAATGCCTTGGATCACGCTGGCAAACGCCACCGGCGCTCCAACAGTATTACAAAGCTGGGTTAGTGGTTCTGGTGGCGCAAGCTACACCGTCGAGGGGAGTTTGGATAAACTGCACCCTACGCCGGACGCCGGTGGCACAGTGACACATGCTGCTGCCGATGGGGATACTCAGGCAGTCATAATCGTACCAGCCTGGACATGGGTCAGAATCAATATAATTTCCGTAGGTGCCGGAACCAAACTACATGTGAACGTAGCATCATAAACACCTTGACATACACATCCTAATGTTGTATAGTATGCCTTCATGAAATTGGAGGCATAACATGCAAAACATCAAAACATCACCCCAACCAGACTCTTTATGCTGACATTAGCTGAGCTAAAAGCAGAATGGTCAATAGATTGCAATATAAACAAAGATGATATCGGGCTTGAATCTATCAAGACGGCATCTCTGCACGCCAAATATATCAACGAATGGGCATCGTATAAATCTAGGCAAGTAAAGCTTGCATCAGATTTTGCTGCAATGAGAAAGTTGCGTACAAGATATTACCGTGGGGAACTGACTCAGGCCGAACTCATCGAAAATAATTGGGAGCAGTATCAGGGCGTTAAATTGCCAAAGACTGAAACCGAAACGTTTCTGGCTGGCGATGCCCACCTAATCGATTTAAACAACAAACTGGAATATTGCAGATTAACGATAGGCTATTTGGATCAAGTGCTTAAGCTGATCTATAACCGGTCTTTCTTAATCCGTGATTATATCGAAGACAGAAAATTTCAAATGGGATATTAAATGCACGAAGAATTTGATTTTACTGATGCTGGCTACCGGTCGGCATTTGAATGGCTGAGCCAAATTGGTGAAGTTGCTAAAGATACACACAAATACCAAACAATGGATCGCATCCAGCTTATTGTAGAAGCCAATAACATAAAGGCCAGACAAGTTATTCTGAATGGCTGATTTAAAAATTACCGGTTGACATATACGTAAAAGTACGTATAATTTACCACTCTAACAACAACAACAAAACGGATAAAATAACAACATATGCCACACGCTAAAAAAAGATTTGAAGTAGAATTACAAATAAATGATCTCTCTACACAACGTGGCGCAATACTGGCGCATGCATCTATGCTGTACCGAGAGCTTGACGATGTCTGCGCAGAATATTCGATGCTGATGGAGCGAATGGAAGATTTAGAAGATGCCATCGAGTATTTTGATTTCTGTGCCACCAGAGCAATGGTTAGCGAAGAAAAACTGATCAGCGGTATCGTAAAGCTTTGCCAAACCGGTAAATAAGAACCTTTTAATAATGTATACGGTGAGAAAACAATAATGAATAATGAATACACATTTTTTTGGCGAGGCGTGTTCTCGCAGTGGAGCCCATCAAGATTCGTCTTTGAGGCGAAAGAATTTAACTGCGCCGAACAGGCAATGATGTACCATAAGGCAGTACTCTTTGGTGACTTCAATACTGCTGGCAAAATCATGGCAACACCATCCCCAAAAGACCAACAGGCACTTGGCCGCGAAGTAGCCAATTTCTGCCAAGCTACTTGGAATGCATTTGCCAGACAGCTAGTTGTCGACATCAGCGTTGCCAAATTTTCACAGAACAAAGGCTTGTGGGAAATACTGGATGCTACCGGTAACACCACCTTGGTAGAAGCATCTCCAAAAGACAAAATCTGGGGAATTGGGTTGGCAGAAGAAGTTGCGAAGAAAACTCCTGCAGATCAGTGGGTCGGTACTAACTGGCTTGGTCTGGCGTTGACGGAAGCTAGAGAGATCATTCGCGAAAACAATTCGCAACAAAGCGATGGTATGAGCTAATGGCGGATATCCATTACGGACGAAAACGTAAGGGCATGGTGAGAGAGCTTAATAGCAAGCTCTCTGCTTGGATCGATACTATCGATGATGAGGATGTCGTAGCTGCTGTTAAGCGTGATACTATCGTTACCGGTGGTTCCATCGCATCAATGTTGCTTGGCGAACCTATCAACGATTTTGATATCTATTTTCGCACTAAAGAGACAACATTGTTAGTTGCTCATTATTATGTCCGAAAATTCAATGATGCAATAGCGGAGAAGGCTGTGGTAATGCATAAGCCTTATGTTACCGAAAAACCTATTATCAACTGCAAGGGTGTCGAGGAAGATCGGGTACTGATCTATATCAAGTCCGCTGGTGTTGCTGCCGAAGAGCAAAATACATACCAGTATTTTGAGATGCAGCCAAAGGAAATGGCAGAGGAATTTGCCAAATCGTTGGAAGAAAATAAAGCATCTGGTAAGGCACCATATCGCCCAGTGTTTCTGTCGGCTAATGCAATAACATTGAGCAATGATGTTCAGCTAATTATCCGATTCTTTGGCGAGCCAGATAAGATTCATGATAACTTTGACTTCATGCATGCAATGTCCTATTACGATTACGCTGCGCGAAACTTAGTGTTGCCAGCATCTGCATTAGAATGTTTGCTATCGCGCACTCTGGTATATGCTGGGTCACTATATCCAATGTGCTCAATATTCCGAATGAGGAAGTTTCTCGACCGAGGGTGGCGAATTAGTGCTGGTGAAATATTGAAGATCATGTGGCAAATCTCTGAACTTGATTTAAAAGATCAAGCTGTTCTCCATGAACAGCTCACCGGTGTCGACGCAGCATACATGCACGAATTGCTCGATGCACTGAAGGATGTTGATGCAGATAAAATAAACTCTACCTACGTGGCAGAGATAATTGACCGTATATTTAATTGAGGGGAATATGAAGATTTATTTCAAGTTTATTGGTCTGCTGTTGTTTTTGTTCGTCGATTGCGGCCTACTTATGCCATATCTATTCTCTCAGGAATCTGATATGGCGGTGATGCTTGGGGTGGTAGTTGCTATAGTCAACCCAGTAATTGTTTATTTGTATATTAAATGGAGTCTTAAGTGAAAAAAATATTATTAGTGATTATGGTAACGTTTCTGGCAGCATGCTCTTATGTAGAACCAGGATACGTCGGCATTAAAGTAAACAAATTGGGTGGCGACAAGGGCGTCAATTCTCAAGAGTTGGGCGTAGGCAGATATTGGATTGGTATGAACGAAGAGCTGTACACATTCCCAACATTTTCACAGAGTCAGATGTGGACTAAGGCTAAGACAGACGGCTCACCCAATGACGATTCATTCACATTTCAGACGAGAGAAGGCTTAAGCGTTAATGCTGATCTTGGTATCACATATGCAATTGATCCATCTAAGGTAACCGTTATCTTCCAGAAATATCGGAAAGGTATCGATGAAATTACCCATGTATACTTACGCAATATGGTTCGGGATGCTATTGTTACCGAGGCATCCAGCAGACCGATTGAGAGTGTGTATGGTGCCGGTAAAGCTGAGCTGATCGAATCAGTCCAGCGCCGAGTTGTCGCCGAAACACAATCTATCGGAATCATCATTGAGAAGATTTATCTCGTGGGTGATCTTAGACTTCCCGATGTAGTTACTGACGCTATCAATGCTAAGATTGGCGCAACCCAGAAAGCAGCCCAGCGCGAAAACGAGGTTGCTCAATCTAGAGCCGAGGCAGAAAAGAAAATTGCAGAAGCCAAAGGTGAGGCAGACTCTAAACTCTTAGTGGCCGAAGCAGAAGCCAAAGCGATTAAGATCAAGGGTGATGCATTAAGCCAAAATCCTAAACTTGTAGAGCTCAGTGCTGTCGAAAAGTGGAATGGTGTATTACCAACATATATGATGGGGAACTCAACTCCTTTCGTAAATATCAAGCAGCAGTAACCAACCAAAAAGAGCCCGTTACGGGCTCTTTTCTTTTATCCAAGAGGCATACATTGAGAATTACAACAATATTAATTGCAATTTATTTTGCCATTATCAGTTCATGTGGTATTGTACAGGCAAATACAGATCGCCCACAGATGCATCCAGTAAATGCGGCAATTGACGGTACCAAACACGGAGCGCGAAACCCAGCAGTAACACAGGCAAATATAGATAGAACTATATGCATACCAAACTGGAGCGATTCGGTCAGGCCACCAACCAGCTACACAAATGGCCTAAAGCGCAAAGAGATGCTGTCTCTTAATATTGATTGGGATAGTCGGAAACTATTTGAAGAAGATCACTGGATTTCTATTGGCATTGGCGGCGACCCAGCCGACCCACACAATTTAGTCCTGATGTCCTTTCTTGGCGCATGCAATGCCCACAACAAAGACAGCCTAGAAGGAACTTTACATCGCATGGTATGCGCCAAACCGAAACCAAAGATTACTCTTGCTCAAGCACAGTACGAGATGAAAGCGGATTGGGTGGCCTCATATAATTTGCATGTGGCCTCAGCAAAGTACCATAGACCAAAACTGGTTTGTAAATAACTATGCGAAAAGAATCGAGTAACCACATATCGCCAATTCAAGGGTATAAACTCGACAAATCCATAAAGCTTATGTTTTGCTCCCCCAAATATAACATGTTCAAAAATGGACTTGTTAAGATCAAGGGAGATACCTTTGACAAGCGCAAAGATGCCAAAGTTTATGCAGTAGTTACTACCAAACTTGCTGGCAAGGAGGTTCTCTATTATTTTCTTGGGAATACTCTTGCCGGTAACTATGGGAGCATATTCAATTTTGGCTACGAAGGCACCCAAATCTACAAAGACTATACGCGTAAACTCGCGTCAATCAGCCATATATTCTACGATGAACTGACGACCATCTCGTATGAGATTGACCACATCGAGCAGTTATATATCCCAGCCGGTGGAAGACCGCCACCCATTGTGCAGTTTCTCCTTGGAGGGCTCTTGTCTATCGAGACAGTAATGCTTATCCACCTGCATTGCCGCGATCTGTTTGCAATACCTTATTCGGATTATATCTGGGATCAGAAAAAAGAGCTGATCGAGAAATATACATGGTTCTTTATCAACAATTATATCAAATACAATGAAGCCAATATTTCGAAGCAATATGCCAAGATATTTTCTTGACAAAACATGACTTTACCTATACAATAATCAAATCATTCACTTAGGAGAAAATGGTTGAATACAGTAATAATGCAAGAAAAAGATATACCGCCATTGTTTATGGCAGCAGGAGACAAAATAGTGGTCAGTCACACCGATGGCAGTGGCGAAACTACACAACTTATCGAGGCAACAATCGAAGAAGATTGTTTGTTTGATACCGTAAAGATAGTTAAATTTGAGGATGAGTTTGGACTTAAGTTTGGATATGCTGGAGTCATCGGTAAGAAATAATTTTAACAAGAGAATAGGACATGAGCAATATTAGTCGGAGAGATTGGCTGGTGCTGGAGCATGGCACCTTAGTTACTGTAAATACAAATGGTTATATTGCCTGTTGTGGTGACGTTAAACCATTTATTGGTACGCGGTGCCGGTTCGATAAGGTAACAAAAGCTGGTTTGGTAAGTATTTACATCGATGGTGATGTGAGAAAGAAAATAAGTGTTGCGAAAAGCAATGTTAATTTAATAATGCAATAAGGTGAAATTAAAATAATGGAAACCACACAAGAAAAAACATTTGAGATACTGGATGTTGGTAATTCTCAGCACAGGCTTACTATTACGCCAAGCAGAATTACTATTAAATTCAAAAAAGATACACTGCGCGAAGAACGAGACGAAGTCATCAGTTTCTTTATCGCAGTCTCACAGGATGAAGATATGCAAAACTGTGAGTGCTCATTCCGAGGTTCGGCGACAGTAACCGGTACCGGTAAGCTGCATATTATTATGCACGATGGTAGTCATGGTCGCAGTACGATGAACTATCACTATTACTATGATAATGTTAATAAAAAATTAGACGATAGTCTGTTATTTAAAAATAAGAAAGCGAGGATTGCAGCATGATTACAATTAATTACCCTACCAACAGTGACTTAGGCACCGATGAAGTAGTAACATTCCACACATTTTCTGGTGGCGAAGAGCACGTTAACTTGAAGCGCAGAGAGTTCGACACAGAACCAACTATCATCATTATTGCTCAGATACTAAATTCTGCAGATGTAATGCGCCTCCTACTAACAACAGATGCGCTACGTCGCCTATACACCAACGATATTGCTCTGGTTATGCCATATCTGCCATATGCCCGTCAGGATAGAGCCTGTGTTGAAGGAGATGCGTTCAGTTTGCAAGTATTTGCTAAACTGATTAATGCACAAGATTATGATCAGGTGACCGTAGTAGATGCTCATAGTAGTGTTGCTGGCGATCTGTTCCGCAACTTCAATAGTATCCCGCAGGCGTCAGTGCTAGCAAATGTGCGTATTGGAATTGATGAGCGCATTGCCTTTATTGTTGCGCCCGATGCTGGTGCTGCCAAAAAGGCGGTTGATTGGCAGACACAGTGGAACAATATCCCATCAAATTATGCACCAACATTCTTCCTACAAGCAACCAAGAAACGGGACGAAACTGGAAACATAGTGGCGACAGAACTTAATGGTGTTAGCGAAGGCGCACTGAATGGTGCAACATGCCTGATTGTCGATGACATAATTGACGGCGGTCGCACCTACATTGAGCTGGCTAAAGTTTTGAAATGGGCGGGTGCCGGTAATATCTACCTATATGCAACGCATGGCATTTTTAGCCGAGGCATCCAAGTACTCCTAGATGCCGGTATTACGAAAGTATTCACTACCGACTCATTCCCAGAAAAGGATGATGGGCGAGTTATTGTTAAACGATTTTCAACTGAGAGAAGTAACTATATTATGCAATCAACAAAGAAAAAAGTATTTCTGGGTGGTACCTGTAATGGCAGCACATGGCGAGATACACTGATCCCACTACTCAATATCGATTTCTTCAATCCGGTCGTTGCCGATTGGACAGAGGCAGCTTACGAAGAAGAGCTCAAACAAAGGGAAGAGTGTGACTTCTGTCTATATGTAATCACGGCAGAATCGAGCAGCATATATTCCATTGCCGAAGTAGTTGATGGCAGCAATAAACGCCCAACAAAGACGGTATTCTGCTTTCTTGAAGATATGTATACCGACCACGAAGTTAGCGCACTTGGTAGAGTTGCTAAGATGGTAGCAGAAAATGGCGGACAGTCTTTCAATACATTAGGTAGTGTCGCAAGATACTTAAACGGAGCAGCGTAATCATGCAATCAACAGCAATAAACCAAAAAGACGGCTATAAAATTGGTCACAAACCATTTTACCCAGACCTGACAGAAGAAATTTATGGCAATCTTACTGCACGGTCGGGTCGACTGTCAAATATCAAGGGCACCAAAGGCGTCTATTTTGTCGGTTTACAGGCTCTATTAGCCGAATATTTTGTCAAAGAATGGAATGAAACATTTTTCCAGCGACCAAAAGAAGAAGTACTCGAAAAATATCAACGTCGGGTATCGAATTTCTTTGGGTATGAGATCGATATTTCGCACATTGCCGCACTACATGATTTGGGTTTCTTGCCAATACAGGTGAAGGCGATCCCAGAAGGCTCTTTCGTTCCATATGGTGTCCCAATGGTCACCTACAAAAACACGGTCAAGAACTTTGGCTGGGTTGCGCAGATGTGTGAAACCGTATTGTCATCAGAAACATGGCAGGGGATCACATCGGCAACGACCTATATGGAGTTCAAAAAACTCTTTACCAAATTTGCCCTGAAAACAGGCACCCATTTGGCGTTTGTCCCGTACCAAGGTCATGACTTCAGTTTCCGAGGAATGGCTGGCAGACACGCTGCAGCGAAGTCTGGTTATGCAATATTAGCCTGTGGTAGCTTCGGAACCGATTGTTTACCGGCAATTGACTTGGCGGAAGACTATTATTATGCAGATGTTACAAAAGAGATTGTCGGGCTGTCAATTACGGGAACTGAACACTCGGTAGCATCGGCAAACATCATCACTATTGAGGAGGCTTTCCGCAAAACTGGTGAGTGGGGTGGGCTTAGGTTTGAAGACCTTATTGATGATAGTTCGGATACAGATTATAAAAACATCGCCGAAACAGCATTTATCCATCGTGTCATATCACAGGTTGCCCCAAGCGGCAAGGTAGCGTTAGTGTGTGACACATATAATTTTTGGAACGTAGTGACAAACAGCTTGCCAATACTCAAGGGAGAAATTATGGCAAGAGATGGTCAGGTGGTTATTCGCCCGGATTCTGGCGACCCAGTTCGCATGATCTGCGGTGGCGATTACGAAGTTATACGCCATGCTGATAATATAGAACAAGCAAAGCGGTATGCCTTAGATTCATTGGAAGAGTATGTTCGTGAAGATGCCGGTCATGGCGAATGTGGAATGATAGATTACGGTGACATCTTCAACTGGAATGGAAAATACTACCGAGCTGAGGCCGAATTTGAGTGGAACCGGTACGGCAAACAGTACTACTTCATTGACGGCAGCAAGTTGCTATCATTTGAAGAAGTTGAGCTAAGTGCTGACCAGAAAGGTCTGATCGAATGTTTGTGGGAAACTTTTGGCGGCACATTGACCGAAACAGGCCACAGAATGCTCGATTCACATATAGGTGCTATCTACGGTGATTCAATCACATATGAACGCGCCACTGAGATTCTGACGCGACTAGAGGCCAAAAACTTTGCCAGTGGTAACATAGTTCTAGGCTTGGGCTCCTATTTGTTTCAGCTAGTGACGCGGGACACGCACGGTATGGCAATTAAAGGCACCCACATTGTAGTGGATGGCAAAGACGTACCGATTTTCAAAGACCCAATCACTGATGACGGTACTAAAAAGTCCGCAAAAGGATATATGGTCGTGGAGACCGATGAGAATGGCGAATATTGCATGCGCGACATGGTATCCAGAAAAGAAGAGAAATATGGTGCATTACGAGTTGTATTCCGTGATGGCATACTGTATAATGAAACAACCTTAGCAGAAACAAGAAAATTAACCGAGTTGAAACTATCATGATTATATTCGTAAGTATATCGACAGCTATTTTCTTTCTTCTTGCCATCATGCTGCCTACTGGGAGTAGTATGGTGAATGTTGTGTGGAAGGTTATCTTTTCCGTATTGGCTGTATCTGGAGTGTTCCTGCTCGGTACATATTTTGGCTACATTATCAAGGTATAAATAAAAATGGAAGATATGTACTTGAACGAGCTAATCAAATATATTGACGATACAACAGTATTCGTTGGGGCTGGTAAAAAACACAAAATTAAAAACATAACCAGAGAGCTCTATGTTTATTGCGGGACACTTAAGATCGATGGCTTGCTTGGAACTTATGTCATTTTTGATGATCTACCTTGTGGCATCTATCGTGGTGAGAACTGGATCATCGGCAGTATTAGTTCCATTATTAGTATAAATAAATAAATGAGAGAAGTGATGACAAAGAAAGAAAGCTATGCTATATTGGTCGAGCAGATTAATGCTAAGTACCATTATACATGGACAGATATTTTTTACAGCAGGGAGGAATTTGATGATGTTATTGAAATCCTCGGTATCCATGATATTGGCGATGAGTGGCATGAGTTCGGATACACACTTATTGAGGTGACCGATAATGAGGGCAGAGTTGGCTGTGCAGCCATCACTTCAAGTTTCTGAAAATAAAGCTTGACACATTTTAAAAATGCTGTATACTGTATCACAAGTTAAGCAGTAAGGCGGTAAAGAAGTAAATCAGTATAGTTGTTCCTTTGTGGTGGTTTCTAGGATGCTGGGAAAGGTTTTGTGGTTATTACCTACTCAGTGATCCTAGCTTTTTTGGTGGGGTACCGTTGGTTGTGGTGATTATTGGTACCCCACTCTTTTTTAAATTTGTCTAAATGGTTATAACGGGGTACTCATTATATGCCGATTTTGGTTCGATTCCAAATACGACAAATTTAAAAAAGATTAAAGAATAATGCGGGTATAGCAAAACGGTTATGCAACTGGCTTCCACCCAGTTCACGGGAGTTCGACCCTCCCTACCCGCTCCAAATAACATAGGGAAGCATAATAATGGCAGTAGAAGTGAGAGTATTTGAACCTGATCCGGCACACATCTGCATTAGGAATGCTGGGAAGTGGTCACTGAGTATGAATCCAAATATGTTTGGTCGCGTAACTCATATTAGATATTTGAATGAGTTTGAGTGTGACCTCATCAATGGAGCAATAAAAGCCGCGCAGCGTGCAATGGATATAGCATCTGGAGTACCTTCTGAAGCTGATCCTAACCGGATAGATAATTAAAAAGTTTTTGCGCCAGTAGCTCAATGGTAGAGCGTTCCCCTCATAAGGGATTGGTTTTTGGTTCGAATCCAAACTCGGCGCACCAAATAATAAGTCATTAGCTCAACGATAGAGCGGCTAGGTGCACTAGTAGATGGTGGGTTTAACTCCCATCATGGCTTGCCAAATTAAGACTAAGTAGAAGCCTTTCCCTACGCACTAAGGAGAGGCAACAAATAATACGATTAGCTTGTCAGACTTAGAACTGTATATTCAACTCTCGAACATGGTTGCTTCTAGTCGTATTTTTTGTTAGTGAATGCGTAGGCTGATACGCTGAGATTTGTCTCTCGTCGCAATCCATTTAATTGTGGCTCTAGCAACAGACATTAACTGAAATGATAAGCATGGGATCAGTACATGCCACCAACTTCAAATACCGTAAGAGGATAGTATTGTGTCTAAATTTAAAATAAGAGGACGGTGCAATTTTCATTAGTATATTTAACTAATGGAGGTAGCAATGTTAATCGTAACACAAAGAAGCTTCACAACAAAGCACGATCAGGTTATTGGGTATTTTCAGGACATTCGTGCCATCTACGACCACTTTAGTGGTTTGTTTGGCAAATATGGTTTAGAGAACAGATTCTCCCATAACCAATTTGAGGTCGTAGTAACCGGTAGATACTGGTTATCTTGGCGAGAAGATATTACCGGCACCGAGCATGCAATGGTTATTACTAACCGGCAGGGTATCCGGTATAGCAAAGAGTTTGTTGCTGGGATATTTGCAAAGTACCGTAAAACGAAGTTCCAGTGGGGCTGGATACGTGGTACGAAAAGAAATTACCGGTGCTGCTATCGTAGTATAAGAACAACCCAAGAAATAAGACTTTCAGTGGGTGTTCTGAAAGAAGAAGGTGAACCAGTTTGGCGAACATCTAGAAATTATCATAACTTACCCAACAAATGGGATGAGATACAGCATTTGGATGTTTGCAACCGGAACTGGAAGCGGTTTAGAAAAACACAATATAAATAGTATATAATGAGGCAGTGAAATGAAAACCCTTTTCGTATGGATGAAGTATTCTTGGCAAATCGTGGGACAATCCCTCGCAACTAAGAAGCATCGCAGACCAATAGTAAATGAGGCAGGATTCGTGGCACCGATTATCGTACCACTTGGGTATATTGGTGTTATTTTGCAGATAGTTGTTGCGGCATATGTATTAAAAGTTATTTTTTGAAAATAAAGCTTGACAAGATGTAAAAAGTGTGTATAATGGTTGAATAGTTTGCATCACATATAAAGACGGCAATCTTTGTGGTGCGAGCCTTAGTTAAAAAATGATTTGATACGTGTATAAATAAAAGTAGATATGGAAATGTGGCAGAGCGGTTTATTGCACTGGTCTTGAAAACCAGCGGGGCTTAATCGCCTCCCAGAGTTCGAATCTCTGCGTTTCCGCCATACAATGGCACGGTTTGTCAGTTTCTAGGTCTAAAAATGAGAAACTTCCACGAATAATTGCGGTGTACATCAGAGGTAGATGAACTGGCTCATAACCAGAAAGACGGGAGTTCGAGTCTCTCCACCGCTACCAGTTTTAAAGTAGTAAATTTCGGAATGTATTTCAGTCTGGTAGAATGAACCGTTTGGGGCGGTTCGGTCGTGGGTTCAAATCCCTCCATTCCGACCAAACAAGGGATATCACGCTTAGTTACGTGCCATTTGGCATCGCGCACCCAGATATCCCACCAAATAAGTGTTATCACGCCTATTGCCAAATGGCTCGCGCACCATGATAGCACGATTAACACCAGCCATTACTCTTGGGCGTTATAATTAAGAGAGGTCTTAAGCTCATACCAGAATGAGAATTGGTACATATCGCATACCAGACAAACATCCGTGTAGAGGAGAGGTTACAAAATCGATATCGTGCCTGTATGTGTACGTAAACATCCCACTGGCTAGCAAATAGGGCTCTTGGGTGAAGCATACTAGACGGAGAATAAACAGCCTAGATGGGGGAGCGTTGGTGACGTTTAGCCCATCACTCTTATTTTAAAATAAGAGATAAATATAGCAAAATGAGTGAAGTATTTTCTCCAGCTAAGGCACAAGGTGTGCCGCCATCCTGTTAAGATGTGTGAGTTTGGTCCGATTCCAAAAGCTGGAGAAAATACTTTATATACAAAGAGTTACGGGTTAATATAATTCTCAACGAGTTTCACTAATTCTGAGTACTCGATACTAGATATTGTTTTCTTTTTATTATTTTCTGTGTGCTGCATCAATTCACAATTTAGTGGGTGTGTGATATAAAATGCATCATAGTTATATTTTAGTGCATCATGCACGGATACTCTATGGTCTCTCGATATCCCATCTGGGTTCCACTTTTGGCCTTTGAAATTATTCGGCGAGAACCACCCGAATTTATCTATTAAGGTCAGATCGAACAGGTCTGGATAGTGGTACACATTGAATGTAAACTTATATCGTTGCTTTTCTGCTGGTGAATATATGGTAACGCACTTTGTACAGTATTTCGTCGCCCTCCTTTGGGATATGATAATGCCACAGTGCTGACATTTGCACATATATAACTTAGAAAATACACCAGATGCGGTTTTGTTAGTTTCTCGGTTTCGTACTGGACTGCGGCGTTGCGCTACTCGCTTACGTACAGGCTTTGGTAATTTAGCTTTGCGTTCTGGCTTGCTCTTGATTTTGTGTGCAGATTTATGATAGGCCGATACGCTTTTAGATACTTTATCCTTGTGGGCATCAGTAATAACATAGCCATGTTTTATTCTGTCGGTATTATTAAATGTAGCTGCACATGATGCATTACAAAATTTTCGATTAGAATCTAATGGCATATTACAATGAATGCAGTATTTAATATTAGATTGAAATCTAGGAAGCCGATCGACCGATATCTCTTTCTTAGTAATAATACAGCAGCATCTTAGTTGTGGAAGTTTACCAGCTGATATGCCGTGAATACGAGAATGCCCATTAAGAGAGCGAATTGATGGAAATATTTTACTACAGTGTTCGCATTTGAACATTGGATACCCGATATAAATAATATTGTGTAGGACAGTTCAGTTACCCGATACTGAATTGATTAATATTGGTCGTATTAATCTAACTGCATATATTTATATAAATATGTTGACAATATATCGAATATGGTATATACTCTTAAAAGTTAACAATATACCGGACAAGCATGCGAAAGCTGCTCAAATCGTTCCGGTTTTTATTATTGTCATGTAGCTCAGTGGTAGAGCAGTGGCGTAGTCGCACTACGCTTCCGTACGGTGGGTCAACACCACCCATGACAGCCCAATTTAGCGAAATAACAATTGCATGTCGGACGCAAGAACCGTATATTCAATTTTCAAATATGATTGCATCAGTTGTTATTTCGGTAAATCGCCACGCAAGTGGTCTTACAGATAGTGGATATCCAAGATGAACCCACTTAAAACAATTCTTGGAATTGCTGGTGAAGCATAAGTGGCGATGCACATGACTTGTAATCATGAGAACGCGGGTCGGAACCGCGCACCAGCTCCAACCTTTAAATGTGTCTTAAATCATGTTTTAAATCAAACTTAAATCAAAACGGAATCAAAATTATATGACAGGATCAGCATCATCTTTTCAAGCATTAAGAAATCGCGCATTAACATCTCCATTGTCTGGCGCAAAGACTCTCAGTGACCAATCCGGCGAATCTACTACCAAAAATTACGACGACGAACGGTATTGGAAACTAGCTCGCAGTGCGGATGGCAACGGTGCCGCAGTAATTCGTTTTCTTGATGTTGGCGAAAAAGACTCTGGTGACAAAAACAATCTTCCATTTGTTAAAATCTATGATCACGCTTTCGCTGTTCTTGGCGGCAAAGTAGTACCGGCAAAAACAGCTGGCGCAAAATGGTACATCGAGAAATCATTGTCAACATTTGGCTTTGCAGAACAGGATATCGTAGGCATCAAGAATTCTGAGTTGTGGAACAGTGGCCTTGAATCGGACAAAGAGATTGCCCGTTCACGCAAACGTCGACTGAGATTCACATCAAACATTTTGGTCATCAACGATCCAGCAAATCCAGAAAACAACGGCAAATGCTTCCTGTTCGAGTACGGCAAACAAATTGCCGACATGATCGACGAAGTGAAATGCCCAGCAGAAGACCCACTGGCTCTTGAGCCTGTTGTTGGATATGATCCATTCTGTTTCTGGAAAGGTGCAAACTTTACGCTTAAAATCCGTAACAAAGAAGGCACCGGCAAGGACGTCTACCCATCATACGACAAGTCTGCATTCCAAGCACCCACCCCATTATTCGGCGGTGATGATGCAAAGATTGAGGCATTATGGAGCGAGTTATATTCTCTACAAGAATTACTCGACCGGAAGCATTTCAAGACTCAAGAGGAATTGAAAAAGCGCTTCGAGTACGTATATGGAATTACATCTGCTGCTCCGGCAGAAGCACCGGCTCCGACACAGGAAGCTGCTGACGAAGATGTACCGATGTTTGCCGACAAGACTGCACCAAAGCCAAAGAAAGAAGAAGCTGCAGCACCGTTTAGTCTCGATGACGATGACGATGACCTGAAGTTTTTCGCTGACTTAGCTGGCGGTTCTGACGAGTAAAACTTCTTTTGTATAAATAGAAGTAGGATATAGGAATTGGAACAAGGAAGTTCCGTAACATGGAAGTTAAAAGCCTCACAATTAAAAACTGTGAGGCTTTTTTTTGACTAATTTATGACGAACCCTTGGCCGATCATTGTGCTTGATAGGCTAAGTCTGCGCAGGAACTCTGCTGTGGTATCCGGATTCCGTGTTGATAGCCGTATACCAGAATCGCCTCCACCGGCCTGAATGTTGTTGGTTGTGCTAGATGACTGAACAACAGTTGCTGCATCATCTTGTTTCTTCTCTCTCAATGTGCGCACTTCCTCATTTCTTTCTTGTGATGCTTCCAGCTGTCTGGTCATAGGTGTTACACCAGTTTTGGCAACCTTGAGCTTGGTCTGTCGCGCAATATCAATATCATGCTTAATGAGCCATGCATCTGCACCAATAGAGGCTGCTGTGCCAATACCAGGTACTGTAGAAGCCAAACCAGAACCAACCTCTGCGGCAGCACCTTTATAGTCGCCGTGCATGGCTCTGTTTATGCCAAAACCAATACCGGCAGCCGCCCCAATAAACGGCACCTTCTTGAGTATGGATTTGCCTAATGTTTTGGCAATACCTTTCGAACCAGCCTTTGCGCCAACTTTGGCGGCAATTTTGGATGCTGCACCTTTTGTCACATCCTTTGCAGTATCGGCAGCAGCGCCAACATAGGGCGCAGCTTTCTTCATTGCTGTGCCAACAGAGGCAACAAGCACTTTAGAAGATGCTGCCGCGGCCTTGGCTACAGGCAGTAGTGCATTCCGCGCCTTTGCCGTAGCCTGTGCGCCAGCGTTGATTAGTGCCATCGCCTTCGGTGATTTGGCGACAAACGATTTTAGTTTTGCAACATCCCGAGGAACCTGATTCTTCAATGCAGCAGTAACAATTTGACCAGCGGCCTTGGCCTTAGCAATATCCCTCGGAACCTGTGCTCGCAAGGCCTTTCCGACAATACCAGAGCCAGCCTTAACTGCTTTTGCTGCAGCCGCAAGCATTGGTCTAGTCTTTGCCGCAACAACCTTACCAATAGACTTGGCAACGAGTGCACTTTTGGCAGCAGTTACTGCAGCCTTTGCTTGGGTTGCCTTGGCACCGGCAGCAACCACCGGCTTCACTTTAGACACAACCTTGGCAGCTTCCTTGACAACTGTTTTGCCCACATCGGCGGCTTTGGCGCCAGCACCTTTTAGGAAGTCCATTGCGCCAACAGCCAGCTTAGACATCCCAGTGCCCAATGTAGTTGCCACAGATTTGCCGATATTCAAAATAACCGATGCAATACCACCCAATAGTTTTGTTGCGCCACTAACAAGACCAACAACAGCTAATTTTCCTACTGTCAGAATAGCGCCAGCAACACCACCCAGTATCGACTTGGTAGCACCAACAACTGAGGCAACCAACCCACCAACCAGTGCTCCGGCAGTAACGCCAAGCAATCCTGTTGCCAGATGCTTTGCCAAGTCTGATGTGAACCCTTTGCCGCTAGCCATTGATCTTGATGATCGCTTGCGAGTAGGTGCATTAACTCCTTGTTTAAGTGCAAGTTTTTTAAGCAACCTGACGACTTCGGATTGCCATGCTGCAGTAGATGAGAGATGTCTCTGGGAGACAATCTTCTCTTTTGAGTCACCAGCAACCGCCAACATCGGGGATGCCTTTGGTACTGCTGTGGTACCAACTGGTTTTGTCGCTTTGTCCAGTTTCTTCGCAATAGACTTCAAATGCTTCTCTGAGTGTATCGCAATCCCCTTTACGATGGATTGGATAGTTTTCAGTGAAGCATTCATCTCGCGCAGATTTTTGTTATCTGTACTTCCGGAGCTCTTTCCTTCTGGCTTTTCTTTGGCGGCAGATTCCTCCGTAGCCGCGCCACGCGCCAGCCGCTGCTGTACCTGATGGGCAAGATATTCAGAACGAGATTTGAATTCGTTTTCGCGAACTCCCTCGTTTATAGTTTTCATTTTGCCCGATGCGGCACTCAGCCCTTCTGCCATGTCAATTCCTTAGTTATAAATTAGATTGTTGCCGTCATTGCTCATTTCGTCTATTGTCCTGCTCAATGTGTTCTATTAGGAGAGCGACATATACATCTCTCTCCCAAGGTGCGAGATTTTCTATCGCATCCAGATTCCAGCCATGTGCATGCATTAAGTTAAAATTTAATTTGTAAAAATTAGATAGACTGTTATAACTTAATGCTACTAAAAAAGTTCCTGTATTCCTTTTACGAGGTACTTGTTCTCATGTTGGCAATGTGGGCATGTAAACTCGATGGTTTCGCTGATAGTTGGCATCTCGGTAAAGAACTCCTTGATATCACCCAGTTGCTTACCGGTAAGGCTATCGAAGAAGTCATAGATTTCTTCCTTGGTCTGGTCTTTCAGGTAATAGACACCATCTTCGTCATAGATGTATTCGGCATGCATCGCAATAGCATCATAGATAGCATTCGCCTCAGCGGTACCATCTGCATCCTCAATGACTGCGACGTAGTCGTAGGTACCAATAGTTGGGTATGTCAGCTTGATACCAATCGTATCGGAAAACTTCACCACATCGGCACCCTTAACAACAACAGGTACGGCAATGTCATAGATGTTGGTTTTGTAGGCAATCTCTTCTTGGCAGTTTTCGCACATCACATCCAGATTAAGGATTTCGCCGACAGATTTTGCGATTATATTTAAAAATAAGAACTCAACATCATATATGGGTGCTGTCTCAGCATTGACCGTGCCTTCTGTGCAGTTTGCGATGATCTGCTTCAGCGACATGTTAATCTGGGCTGGGTCTTCCGACTGCATTGCCAGCAACAATATTTTCTCTTCCTTGCCCAGAAATCCTCTGTATGTTGCCATTTTGCCGGTAGACGGCAGGGCAATTTCATATAAAGGAACTGCGACGCGGGGTAATTTGCTCATAATATTTCTCTCTGTTAATAATATTAATATTTAGTCGATTATTGTGCGTTTTTATTTGATATGGCGCCCAGGACAACAGGCAAAACCTTGTTGATTGCGCCCATAGTCTCGCTTGAAAGAATATCACCCAAAAGGTTGTCTTGGCCTTCTGCCGAGTACTGGAAGTCGAGTCTATGCCAGAAACGGTAGGTGAATGATACCGGCAACCTATGCGCAGTTGAGCCATGATAGGAGAGCTGCAGAGGATAGGTAGAATTCGGGAAACATTCCAGCACCTGAATGCCATAGGTTTCTATATCATTCCGGTCAAGCTGGAATATAGATATTGATGTAGAATATTGGTCTCTAAAATTTACGGCACCGGTATGTGGATTAATAATGGATGCGGCCCAGTCATCAAAGAATTTTTTTGCCGTCATCTCTTGCTCCAACAAGAAGAACAGGAACAGTTCTCCAAATTGGACGCGTGTTGGCGCATTGACTTTGGCACCAGTTATATAGGTGCTCTTGACTTCAAATTTAGATGATGGGAATTCCGCAGATTCGCACAATAGCGACAGGGTTTTACCATACCCAGAATAGGCATTGCGCAAGGATATCGGAATCTTTATATCCACTCGGTAGCGATTATGAGTCGCAACGCTGTGCTCTTTTATGTGGGCAATGAAATCGCTCAATCCTTGGCGTTTCGGTTTATTATCTTCCCCAAATGAGAATAGTACTTTGTTATCTAGTTTTACTTGCATTATGCTCCATGCCCCATCGAATCTGACCAAACTTTGCTTGCAGAGAAGCCACGACCTTTCGATCTGAAATCCTGAACCGGTAACATAACACTCAGTAGCCAGTCGGAAGGATGAATTTTTAGAAACGTACCACCATTAAGCGGCATCACATGCCCATAGAGGTATTTGTGAATCGTCGGCTTCAGCAATGTAAACTGAGCCGCACCTTTCAGTGATTGATAATCCATAGACAGTTTAGTGTCCTTGCTGAGCCTCCTAGCGGTCGATATCTCATCATTGCGCATAAGTTCCTTGAGTAATGCCCAACGTGCCTCTGGTGGCAGATAATGGAGGTTAAAACCGGTATATGAAGTGTTATCCCAACCAAATGGAAGCACGATTGGAAATGCATCCCAGTATGGGAGAGTATCCTTGAATTTTGCGTCATATACGAACATGTACATCGAACCAATCTCCAGCCTTGGTGTGATCATGCTCTTGTACTGAGTCAGTTTATTCTTGGTTAACAGACCACGGCTTTTGACAATATTGATCTGATCTTTATACCACTGCATGCTTCTGATACGGCTCCCAGCGTTATTACTGATCTCCGTAAATATGTCTATCCGTTTAGTCATATTATTTTTAGTCCTAGGGCTCTTAGTTCGTGTTCAGTCCAAATTTCAAATATCATGCCATTCTTTGCGCATAGTTCTCTGGCAGCAGCCCATTTGGATGTGTTCTTGATATATGCAAAACACTCGTTCACATATCGTTTAGTTTTTCGTTTCGGCACCTTTGGCTCACTACATTGGCGTTTTGGTTTCACTTCTACCAACATTTTGTGCCCAGTTCGCCAGAGGATATAGAAATCGACTAGGTATCTGTGTTCTCTCCCATCGGTGCCGCAGACATATTTGATCGGTACTTCAGATGCCCATTGAGTGACTGCAGCATTGCTGTCTAGCCAGCGCATCAATTGCCTTTCCCATAATGATAAAAATCTGATCTTATCCGGATTACCAAGATATTTCGAGAGGTTTCTCGGATAAAATTTTCCCTTATATGCCATTAGATGAGTATAAATATAGAAAAGTAATACTACTATTTATATAGGGATAGGCAATGGCGGGAAATCTGGGAAATACCATACTGGACGCGGTAACTGGTCGTGGCAGTAATGATGCGGTTGGCGTTTTGGTATATCCACCGCGCCTCAATGAAAGCAATCAGGTAAACACCATCCACTTCTATATTAATGGCATCGAGGATGTTGGTTTTGAGGCTGGCAACACAGGCTCCCAGCGCATGGCAACAAAAGGTGCCGCTATAGCCAAGCGGACAATGGGCGGTGCACGGGAACTTACCGATGATGTGCATGATTCACTTAGCAGCCTGAGCGGCAGTAGCTTAGGTGCCGCAACCAATAAATTCTTTGGTGCTGTTGGAGATTCATTTAGCGGACTGGGTAGTGCCGCTACTGGGGCTGCGCATGCCATCGGCGATGATGTGACTTCATTTATGGAGAATGCTGGCAGCGCAGCAAACTTAAAGAATAAAGTTACCAGATTAAAGACCCATATTGTCTTACCTATGCCAGAGCATGGTGTGTCGGCAAAATATGGGATCAGCTATGATAGCACAGACATGGGATTGTTGGGTGCACTGGGTAATGCCGTAGCATCAGGCCAGAGTGTATCTGACTTTGCCAAGAACAGTACAAGTGCACTTACCCGTGCTGCACTGGGCGGTGTTACCGAATTTGTTGGCGACAGGCATATTGGTGGGGTGAAGGCTGTTGGTGATCCGAATGGTTTCTTGAATGCTACTACCAGACAGACACTGAATCCACGCAAAGAGCAGTTGTTTACAGGTGTTGATTACCGACAGTTCTCGTACGAGTTCACAATGACTCCGGCCACGCCGGAAGAGTGTGTAACGGTGCGAAACATCATCTACACATTCAAGAAACATGCCCATCCCAGTTTGGAACTTAACGGCTTCTATTACAAATACCCGAGTGAATTCCAAATTGAATATAACTTCGAGGGAAGTAAGAATCCGTGGCTGAACAATATCTCACCATGTGCACTGACGCACATTCATGTCAGCTATGGTCACGGTGGGTGGTCAACGCTGGTCAACGGCTCGCCCACTGTTATCAGTCTCCGGCTACACTTCTTAGAGCTGCAACCACTAACGCGTCAGTTGGTAGAGCAAAACAAATATTAAGGAAGAATAATGTCAGAGTATTTTCAAAAGTTTCCGCTGGTCAAATATAACTTCGCAATAGCGGGCGAGGCAACGAGAGAGTATCTAGTTACGGATATACTCCGACGCGTCAAGATATCCAATATGGACATCAGGGCGGCAGGTGCATTTGACATATATACAATAACAGAGGGAGATACTCCGGAGATAGTGTCGGACAAATATTACGGCACACCCTATTACCATTGGTTAATCCTTATGGTTAATGATGTTATCTATGGGCTGGATGGATTCCCGAAGGCACAGTATGACCTTGAGCAGTATTGCATAGCCAAGTATGGCGAAATCGGTATGTATGGCACCCACCACTACGAAGATGCAGCTGGCAGTCAGGTTAATGCAATTGTGGTTGGTGAGAGCCTCAATGTATTTGATCCGGTAACGATGACTTGGGTGCTGTCGCCAATCAGCACATATACTAATGTGAGTAACTATGAATATGAAGAACATTTGAATGAGAACAAGCGCATGATATATTTACTGAAGCCCGTGTTTGTTTCGGCTGTTGTTGACGAAGTATCAAGGCTAATGGCACTATAATGGAAACCTTAGAGTTTGTAGGTCAGGTATTATTCAAGAAAGTAGTAATAACATCTGCTATCACCGATTTGTCTATAGATATTACCAGTATGATATTGGAGATGAATATCTATGAGGATTTGTTTTCGAATTATATGACCGGTACTATTACGGTATCGGATAGTATCGATTTAATAAACTATGTTCCTCTAGTTGGCGAAGAGAAATTAGAAATAGAATATAAGACACCCACTATGTCGGATGGTATTGGTCTGGTTAACAACAGGTTTTATATCCATAAAATATCAGACCGGATGCTCACCAAAGAAAATGCCCAAGTCTATATCATTCACTTTATGGCAGAAGAGGCATTTTCTGATTTGCATATGCGAATTGGGAAAGCATATAAAGGCCAGTATTCTGAGATTGTTAAGAGACTGTTTTCCGAAGAGGATGCGCTCGGTGCTGCTGAGGATGTTATTAAAAAGTTTCGCGTAGAAGCAACATCCAATGCATTCAAGTTTGTAGTACCTGGGTGGTCACCACTGAAATGTATTAACTGGGTGGCATCGCGAAGCATATCGAATAAGTATAAGACAGCAAATTATGTGTTCTATCAGGATACCCTTAAATATAATTTTGTCTCTCTCGATAGCCTGATGGATCAGGAGCCCTATATTACCTATATCAACAAAACGGTAAATACTCGCACCCTAGAAAATTCGGCAGACCTTAAGGGTGTTGCTGGGCTCCCATCGAAATACAGTATAGTCCGCAAAGCATCCGATGATGTATTGTTTGATACTGCAGACAGAATGATAAATGGTATGTATGCCGGTAAGATGATCAGTTATGATATTGTTGGCAAAAAAGTCAATATACAGTCATTTGACTATACTACTGAATTCGAAAAGACAAAACATTTAAACCCATACCCAGTAAATTCACCAAAATTTTTGCGAAACCCAAATAGCTTCGTCACCTATTATCCGACGCATTATTATATGCATGATGAATTTGATACCGATGATCCGGCAGCATGGGTACTACAAAGACGATCGCTGATGCAGCAATTAGACACCTATAAGGCAGAGATTGTGGTACCTGGGAGAACAGATATTCACGTAGGTCAAGTAATAACATATGAGTTCAATACTGTTCGTAGCCATAGCAATGATGAAGAGGCGGTAGAGACATTACATAAAGGTAATTATCTCATCACCGCAATAAATCATAGGTTCAGTGCCGGTGAGCATGAAATGTTACTAAGTATAGCTAAAGACTCAATTATAACCAAGTTAGGTAGATAAACATGGCGGCAGCGAATATATACATAGGCGTAGTTGAAGACAGGCACGACCCATTGATGCTAGGGAGGGTCAGAGTCAGGGTTATTGGCATCCATACAGATGACAAAACTACACTGCCAACTACAGATTTGCCGTGGGCGACAGTTATGGGTACCGTTACCAGTGCGGCACTATCTGGGGTCGGCGTTTCCCCGACCGGCATATTAGCTGGATCGTGGTGCGTAATCACGTTCCTGGATGGAAATTCATGTCAGATGCCGCTGATTCTCGGCACCTTCGGTGGTATTCCACAAGGTGGTGCCGCCCAAGACGCCATAGGCGACACTACACCACAACCATTTTATAAGATCGGCGATAATGACTCTCCACTACCATCTACACCAGAGGAAGTCGCCAAATCAATACCACAAGATCAGGGTGGCGGTCAGATACCAGCAGTTCCGGATACCGACGCAGCAAAGGCAATTGGTCCGCTCGATGAGGACGATTACCTGAAATTAAGGGAAGCAATTGCCGCCCATGAGTCTAAGGGCAGTGGCGATTATCATGCGCTGAACAGGCTCGGCTACATCGGCAGATATCAGTTTGGCGCACCTGCGCTAGCCGATCAGGGAT